>Ga0129324_10000047_pt1 | contig 79174 bp, 122 predicted proteins | sample CPBDNA_7_FD_96879 | JGI IMG/M metagenome (GOLD analysis project Ga0129324, IMG submission 96879) | Freshwater to marine salinity gradient microbial communities from Chesapeake Bay, USA - CPBay_Spr_15_0.2_DNA | ecosystem: Environmental > Aquatic > Marine > Coastal | place: USA: Chesapeake Bay... | reverse complement strand
TTTTTGGATGCCGGGATTAACGTAAGCAAACTCATCGAGATATAGAACTGAAATAGATTTACCACGACCTGTGTTCTTGGTCGTGGTTTCTGCAATAATTCTAGAACCGTTGTCGAATTTCATCTCGTGGACATTGTTGACCACCAAGCCCGGTTTCAAGAACCACGGGCATTCCATATACATTTCCCTAATGCGTTCCATAATCTCTTTAGCGGTTGAACCAATGTTCGCAGCAATGAGAATGGTTTGTTTAGAGAAGAAACAGGCTTTCCAAAACAGGTACGCGCACGAAGTCGTTGTTTTTCCCGTTTGTCTTGGAAGCATACATATTACGCGATCATATGCGATATAGTTATCAAGCAATCGTCGCTGGAAATCATATGTATTGAATTTCATTGCGCCCTTGGTAGGGTGAATGATGTATGCATAATTTTTTAAGAAATAGTGGATGTCATCTTCGCACGTCACCAACTCCATCATTTCTCGTGGAGTGTAATCGTGTTTGTAATTGGCAGGCTTAATCTTGCCGCCATCGTCTTCGGGTATAAACCGTGCCATATAAAATACTCTTTGTTTTAGAGTATTTATACATGATAGTAATAATTATTGATAAAGCAACGGACGGTAAGTCTACAAACCGGGGAGAGAGCGACTTACCGTCCGTCTTTATACCGAACGCGTTTCGGGGGAGAACACTGCGTTCGGTATGTTCTTATAACCTTTTGAATTAATTAGGTTCATTTCGCAAAGTGGTAAGCGAAGGACGCACCGAAGTCAATTCATCTTTCACCGTGGTAAGCTGCGGACGCACCGTTGTCAACTCTGGTTGCACTGTGGTCAGGTCAGGCCAATGTTCACCAGTGATCATACGACCGACATCATCACGAAGATGCATTGCGTGGATTTCGGCAACGCTTGGAAGAAACTGATCACGAGTACGACTTTGGTGACCGGAATGAGTCAGCACCTTAATTTGTTTGATGAGATAGTTCATGTATTCAGCATGCACCGTGATCATACCATCTTTGGAATTTTCAGCAACCATTTCAAGAAGGCGATCACATTGCTGATCTTCGATTGATGTATCAGACATCATGACACCCCATAATCCGAATGAATTCATATGGTTCAATAATCATAATCTTCCCCACACATATAATAAACAGTCCCGCCGTAATTCACTTTGGTGAACATTTTATTCAGAGCGGCTTGAATAGTCTTATTCCAATCGATGATGACGAATTCCAAATCATCTACCACATGAGACAATTCGTAATGTTCTTCAAACAACCGATCCTTGAACCACTCAGGGAAATGCGTTGCTTTGATAAGAGTGCTGGAATCCCAATCCTGTGGTCGGATTTCACTAATCACATCAATCACGGAAACTAGTGCTGCCAGTTCTTTGGTTTCAGCTGCCGACAGTTTTTCTGCATCCACCAGATCATCATGACGATCACGAAGTTCGGTAGTGTCGATAGTATTGCTGTGTGGTACACCGAACTTTGCCATCATCGTTATCCTAATAAGAGATTAAACCAGATTACTTCTTGACACTTTTCTTGACAAGACGATAACCGAGAGAGTCGGCAGCTTGCTTCAGAAGGTTCACTTCAGGATTTTTATCCGTATACCCGGTATAGGCCAGAGGCGAAAACCCTTCATAAAAATTGAGGGTCGCCAGTGTGACGGTATCAGCATGGACGCATTCAACAACACGACCATAACCAAGATCACTGCGTTCTTTGTGACCAACACTATTCATCGCAAGGTTGATCTTCTGGCCCAACTCAGGATCGTTGGCCCACTCGTGTGCCCGATCATTACTAAGCATTACTACGGTGCGATAACCCATGATGTTCTCTCCCAATGTTGATATAACTTATATACGGATTGTTATGCAAGTCAAGTCTTGATTATGCGGGCATGACGATTTCAACAACTTCCCATTCGGTGTTGTCACCGTCTGGATTATAGTATGGATTGAACGGTTCATCATATGCACCGTTGCCGGAATTATGCATGACGAAGTTTGCCTGTTCTTCCGAATCTGCCAACCAGAGCTGAGTGGTTGTCATTTGATTCGAGAGCGTGAACTCATTGCGGGTCGATGTGAGGAAATCGTCATAGAACCGCTCCGAATGCTCAACAGCATTGACATCCCATGATGCGAAGTTTCCGGTGGTCTTTGAGCGAAGTGCAAACATGTTGTTCTCTCCCGTTTCTCTATAATTGAATATAGACGGATTACTATGAAAGTCAAACTATTTTATCAGTTTAACCGCATCAAGCTTTTTCTGCCATTTATCAATAGTGGTCTGGTCCACACCAAATGCAGCAAACGCATCCATGTTCGCTGATACTTCATCAATAACACTCTGATCACGATCTTCGCTTTCTTTTCTGAAAGCTTTTGGCGTCGTATTGATTACGATTGGTGTTTGCTTGGCCATTATAAATCCTTTTCAGGGCTAGTATTAATCGATGCGGCTACGCATATGAGCACTGTAACCAGCATCACGGATGACTTGAGCAAACGCCCGGCAATAATCTTCCTTGATCGCCATGGATTGAGTGCTTTGTGCTGCACCGTTAGGCGTCATGTACCAGCCACCGAGATACGAGTCGGCATGACCATATTCATCACGAGTGCCAACGTTCAAGCGTTTGAACGAATTGAACAGCTTGCGTTGCTTTTTGGAAAACTGAATATAAGCAAAGCCGCAAACACCACCGGCCACATATTCGACAGGCTTTGAATAATCAATACCGGAACCAAGGAAGGTCTTCGGAGTGCCAACAATCATCGGAGTTGGAACGCACTTAGCAGCAGCCTCTTCACCGGCAGCATGTGCAGCAGCAATGAGGGTCTTAATGGATTGGTCAAATTCGTTGATGGTCATAGTGTTCTCTCCCGTTGTTGACTTATGTATAAACGTTTTATACTATTTGTCAACAATATTATCAGTGGATGTTATTAGATCAAACAGTCTAGCTTTATCCTTTGGACCAAGCCACTCAAGTGACGCTGCTAAACATCGTGCATTATCAGCCCGAATGAATTTACGACCTTCAAATAATTCAGTTTCGAGCGCGGACATCGCGTCTCCCAACCGTCTTGCTTTTTGTGTTCTAGTCATTTCAACAGGGCACCACTTCTGGATGAACTTCTTCAAACCGTGGCGCTGAATGCTTAGTGATGGCTCCATTAACAGCAAGCACCGCCACTTCCTTACTAGAATATGCACCACGAAGAATTTCAATACCCTTCCACGCAACAATCGCGCGAACATAACCCCACCGACCGGTTGGTTCGTATTGAATGGTGTAAGGTGACATATTGTTCTCTCCCGTTTCTGATACTCGTTATAAACGGAAGAATAGCATGTGTCAATAACTATATAAGAATAATTGTAGAACCTTTTAAACTTCTTGCAGCTTTATCAATAGCACGAATAGTATCCTTGGTGATTTTATCAAGTATAACTTGAACTTCTTTTCTATCACCGTTGAATTTATGACCATGAAATTCATCAGGTATTTGTAATTTGATACTACCGGTCACATATCGTTGGGTGATAGTTTCGGTCATCAGTTCATCCACAACCGCTATATTATTATTACGAGCACTAGAGAAGGTGAAGAAGGCATTATAGAAGTTCGCGACTTTTGGTGGCTGTCTATCGGTTGTTGAAACGAATGTTGTTGGTGCCTTGGATAAGTCAAAGCCATAATACTTTTCTATAATCATAGTAAGCTGTGGCCACACATTTGTAAGATAATGGTGCCACACAAAGTCTTGGACTCGTTTCGGTTGGGCATTAATTATTTCATGTGCTAACCGGTGCATGAAACTCCATGGTGTCAGTTTGCCATGCACGTTGATGATTGATTTTCCATCGGTATCTAGTAACTCGACTTCCAGACCCCCAAGCACGATTGTTACGGCGCTGCGGCGTCTAGTTTTTCTGATGAATTGGGATAATCCCTTTGGTAATGTATCAATGTGATAATGACCAGAAGCCGGAAAATTTACAATGAAATAATCAACATCAATCGGGAAGCGTTGAAGAATTTTATTAAATCGATCCGTTATATCAGAATTAAGAATTATGTTCTTCTCATCTGAAGACCACGTGCTTTTATGGGTCGTGATGATTTTTTTATTACCCAGTAGACCAAACCATCTAGGCTTTTTCTCTACTGTGGTAAATTCATCTTGATCGAAGTCATTGCCACGAATGACACGACTAGCTTCTAATAGGTCCGAAATTTTCATAAACATATTTATGAGAAACATGGCGTGTTGTGATCTTCTGCTTCACGAGCGTCACACCTACTCGTTTGGTCGTATGCTAGGTTAGAGTTGAAAAGGGAGTAAGAACGCCATGTTTCATATGTTAATATATAACATTGTGATAAATTATCAAGCGGTATGATCACCTTTTTGACCACAGGCATAAATAAGACACATACAATATTAGGGATAATCATGGCTGATCCGATTAAATCAAAACTCAATTCAATTTTAAAGGAATCCGAAATCGTTCTTGAAAAACGAATGGATATGGATAAAACATTAGAACAGAATGGTTCTAGAATTGAAAAACGTCTTCAAGGCGATAATAGTGCTGCTGGTAAAACACCCACCGATTTCTTGAACGCGTGCCTTGAAGTTGATCCGTCAGCTAAGAAAGACTTCTGGTACTGGATCATGAACACTTATATCTCTGGTGGTATTCAACGATACGAAGACCTTTATAAAGTGTCCGAACCGTTAGCAATCTTTGCCAAGCACAAACAACGTCTACCACAAGATCAGCGCGACATCCTGAAATACAGAACCTACATCCAGCTCCGTGATGCAGTTGCACCGTTTGCCGATGTGAAATCTAATAAAGAAACAAAGCGTGATGCTTTTGCAGAATTATTTGAGAAAGGTGAAGCGTCGATGGTGCTCGATAACGCCAAATGGCGGGTTGCCATTCCTCACACCGAAAATGCCGCATGCCAATTAGGACAAAATACCGAATGGTGTACTTCGGCGAAAAATAATAGTTTGTTTGATCATTATAATAAAGATGGCGATCTTTATATCATTCTCAAAAAAGGCGAGTCTGAAGGTGCACGCTGGCAGTTCCAGTGGGAAGGCATGCAGTTCATGGATGAACACGATCATCCAGTCAGCCTATATCAGTTCTTTAAAGAGAACGGTGACCTTCTTCAAATCCCGGCGTTCGGTGAAAAATTTGAATATGTCCCTGAAGGTTACAAGCTAACTATTCCCGAGAAAAGACAGTCTTAATATTATTTGCTCTTATAGAACTTCGTGGCTTCCTTGATATAGTCCGCAACGATGTCTTCAATCAGCATCTTGACAGATTGACAGTTGTGTTTCTCTTCCAGAGTGATTAGAATCGTGTTCTCATCGATCAATCCAATAACCCCATCATATCGAGCACTCTCACAGTACCCGTTCAAACAAAGCAATTCTCTCAACGGATAACCGGTCGGACGACCCCGGTCAGCATCATAATTCTCAATCAAGCGCAATTGTTCACTAGTGACGACATACCGATAAGTCGTTTCGGCGGTCACAAACATACCCGGTTTCAATCTTGAGTTTGCGATCACCTTTTCTCGAAACTTCACTTCCACATGTGCTGCTTTTGCGCCCATCGAAAGGTCACAAAACCGGGCACCGGTGGTAAAATATGTGCAAGAACGCCTGTGCTCACCTTCGGTATTACCGCACTCAGTGCATTCACCGTCTTTGAGAATATTTTTACGCATGATAATCTCCTAAACCGCTTCGAAGGTAGGCATGGTTGCACTGGCAACAACACACCCGTTGATAACATTCAACCGAACTTCAACTTTGGAAGCATGTGGGATGCCGCCGTTCTTCAACCGGATGTGTGCATTCGAACCACCGGCTTGATATGACTTGTTCATCATCTTGCGGTAGTCTTCAGCACGAGCATCCGTGGCACGACCATTCCACATAACAGTGAAAGAGCCATCTTGGACGGTGACGCGTGCAGTATATTTTGGTGTGATCGAACGACCCATAATATCTCTCCCGGTGTTGATAATACTATAACCGGTTAGATACTATATGTCAACTAAAAATATCTGGATCATCTATATCAAAAGAACCATCATTATTAACAGATTTGATATTACATGAATCAAACACAGAATATACTGTAGAGACTATGCCGTTATTGTCATCAAGACCTGCATGATATTCATCATATGAATTTTTAATAATGATTCCGTCATGACCGCCTATCATTGCGGTAGTAATATGTTTCTCTGTTTCTCTCCACCGTTTGAATTCAGCATCAACAATTAAAGGATTTTCCAGTTTGAGATAACACGCCAATACAGATGGTTCAGCGCCCTGATGGTCAAAAGCGCGCCGCCAGTCTGCATATGTTTTTGCGACCCTTCGACTATCAGTAAAGAAGTGAGAGACGGAAGATTTCCATGAGTGAGATTTAAATTCACCCGTAGCTCTTAATTCTCTATCATCTGGTGTGCCGTGATAAACAACTAGAGGCGTTCTTACTTTGATGACTTTACTATCACCAAACCAATTCTTAAACTCTGGTGTATAAATCAAACTAGTTTCAAATAGATGCTGTAACTTCATCGCATAATACCATGATCGTTTCTATCATATCCACCGGAATTGAATACAGATTTGATTTGTTCTGGGAACCATGCAACATAATGAGTATCGCCTTCAAAATTTTGAACGACGCCATCATATCCAGTTACAGCATGTAACGTGCGCCGGAACAAATCGGAATGATCATCGAAGAATTCATTTTCTAGATGCATTATATTTTTATAATGACGAGCTACATTGCGAATTTGTGCATCGCTGATGCCTTCGCTCCAAATATCATACCAATCACCCAGTCGTGAATTATCAAGATCACGTAACCCCGGAGATTTCAACATAATCTTATAAGCTTGCGATGTCGTCAATTCCACGATATCAATTGTGGCATCATCAAATTGTAATACAATTGGGTTTTGAATTGATAAATAAACTGGAAGAACGCCCGGACTATCTTCACCACCCTGTTTGGGTTCATGCACGGAACGGCGTCCAACATAACCGGATGCCACAGACGCATTAGTGGTAAAATAAAAACCACTACCAAGCTGATCTGCACCTTTACCGGTATACTTTGGATCAAAGGAATCAATCCCGGCCATATTACCGGTCCCATGATAAACCTTCAGGGGATTACCCGTGTTGTCCACAACGACACTATCACCAAACCATTGTTGGAAATTAGGGTTGTCGCGATTCTCAAATAATGATTGAAGTTTCATATTGTTATTTATCAGGCATCATCATCCCATAGGATATAAAATAACCAGATGATGATATATACCAAAAAGGGCAACTGTCCAATAGATGAGGTATTAAGCAGCTTCGCCAGATGATCATCAAACGAATACCAAAAAACCGCTATTAGTAACAATAGACCATTCATCGTTTGCCGCCATCGATCCCAGTTCCATCACATGCTTCACATGGTAGATTGGGGTTTTGTTCGGAAATACCCGACCCGGCACAATCTTCACATGGTCTACCGGGTACAGCTACGCTCATACTTTTTTTGGAATTTTTAATCTTAGTCATGATTCTGTTCCTCTATACCTGTACCACCGCAAGCACCACAGGGTGGACTTCCATTATGATCATACCGGCCTGATCCGTTACACGCAATACATGATTTAGATTTTGGCCGAGTAACTTTAGGAACACGCATATTTTTCGGTATTCGTGTTCTGGCCATAATAAATTACCTTATCTGATAACTAACATCGCAAAGATTATAAAAGCCGCTAGCCCTGCGATGATTAGCCATGTTTTTGTATACCATTTCGGTTCATCAACCGGAACATAAGACTTGATATATTCATCACCGGCAGGCGTAATAGTCAATTCACCAACCCGTTGCGTCGAAAGCATAGGTTCATCAATCAACCGACGACCGAAAAGGCGTGCAACCGAAGCACCCACATCAGATCGAGGCATACTCGTATCAGTGACGATATCGGCCCGACATGTTTGCGGATTGTCTTGAATATATTTAAGAACGGCTATATCATTTTTCAACATTATATTAATCCTCAATTGGTGGATCAAGCTGGTCCAGTGTGCCGGTCACGTATTCATTAGTGAAAAGGTTATAAACCGTTTTGCCCGTTTTGGCACAGTGTTCGATGAAAGCCGCATATGCTTCCGCACTTGGTACACACGAATTATGAAACTCGTGCCATTCCTTCATTCCCGCACGGTTACCAGTACGGAAATACAAGAACGGAACATCTTCGTGTTCGGTTATAGAAAAACCGTCAACACAACCACCACCAATGATGTAATAATCAGCAGGGTAATGCTTCTTCGTATATGGATCGAAATATTTTCCATCAACCATGATGATTATCCTTGTTCCAGTTTGCTTTCAAGCCATGCGATGGCACCACGGATATCACGTTGGCGATCACGTTCATTCATCATATTAGGCAAAGGATTACAATCATGATCAATCATCGCCTGTTCAATCAACGTTTGGATCATCATAGGTTGATTGATTCGTACTTCTGAAGCTGTATGAAGTTCCGGGTTATTCCGGTAAGTATCAAGAGCAACATGTGGAACGGTTGAATTTTGTATCGATACTGCTACTGGATTATCATAATCAGGATCACGGGCGCGTAACTCGTCAAGCAAGTGACCAACAGTTATTTCCAGCGCCTCTTCACGATTCTCATACATATGAATGATATAGGTTTTATGGCCCAGCAGCCCACCAAGAAACCCGTTGAACTCTTTTAAACCGGTACTCATGATGTTCTCTCCCTATTCGTTATAGAGAACATACACGGTATAGAATCAAATGTCAATATTAATTCTCATCGTATTGTAATTTGTTTATTGAAAGCTTGTATCATTCTGTTAGCAGTTAAACCACTATTATAAGCATTAGGGTCAGGCGTTTCCATTCCAAACGAATATTTGTTACGAGCATATTGTTTAATTAATGATAATAACGTCCGGTAGGATGCGGCGGTAACGTCCATCTTGTAAACCGTTATATCAAAAATCAATGCTAATGTTTTTGTTGATACTCGAATCCATCCGGCTTCTTGTGCTAATTGTTCAGCATATATTTCAGAATATTTATCGAACTCACCGTGTTCTTGATAATATTCATCCGTATCTTTGATTACATCTTCAAAATATTTCAACGCCACGTGTGAATGATGACGATCCACATCGTGATCAACTGGCAACCATTCACCACCGTCTGTAATCCAGCCGCCTGCTAAATCCCAAAATAACCGATTTTCATATAAATCTACAATTTTCATAACGATATTTATGACAGATGAATCCACTTCATACAAACCGCTGCCTTTCATAAGCGAATTTATGTCATATGGTATTTTTAGCGATACAGGAGAAAGCCAATGGCTCGTATTAAATGGACACACGCTTTGTGTGCCAAGGAAGCACTGAAACATGAAACGCGTAATGATTTTAGAATTAACAGCAACCGTGCATATGATTGGGCACGGCGTAATGAGATTCTTGATGATATCTGTTCACATATGAGCGGACGAAGCATCTGGAACCACGACAAGTGTAAGAAAGAAGCATTGAAATACAAAACTAGAACCGAGTTTATTCAAGAGGCCAAAGGTGCATATAATTATGCATTAAGACATGATGGTCTTGATGAAGTGTGTTCACATATGAAAGAACAATTCAGATGGACACCAGAGACGGTTGCTCAAGAAGCACTGAAATATAAAACCAGATACCAATTTCAACTCGGAAATTCCGGTGCATATCAATATGCGCTAAAAACCGGAATTCTTGATGATGTGTGTTCGCATATGACGAAGGTACAACACCGATGGACGCCTGAATTGATTGCTCAAGAAGCGGCGAAATATGCAACACGTCATCAGTTCAAGCTTAATGCTGGCCGTGCATATAATTATGCTAGACGAGATGGGGTTCTCGATACTGTGTGTTCTCATATGAAGAAAAAGGATAAGTGATATGGCGCGTTTTTTATGGACACCTGAACTCTGCGCTCAAGAAGCATTGAAATATAAATCGAAATCAGAATTTAAAAGAAATTCTGCTGCTGCTTACAGAATGGCACTAAAATTAAGCATTATGGATGTCATTAGTCAACATATGACCAGACCCAGTACAGCTAAAATTTGGTCAGAAACCGAAGTGCTCACTATATCTTCAAAACATAAATCGCGAAAGAGTTTCAAAGCGAACGATAATGCCGCATATGTCGCCGCCAAGAAAATGGATATTTTGAATAAAGCCTGTGCCCACATGGTTAGTCGGGGTTGGACGCAAGAAAAAATAATTAAAGAAGCATTAAAATACAATACCCGACATACTTTTAGTGTTGGTTCAGCGGGTGCATACCATGCGGCAAGAAAAACCGGCATTCTGGATGAAGTATGCGCCCATATGATCGTATTGATGAATAATTGGGATATAGATAGTATCACAAAAGCGGCCAAAGCTTGTAAAACGCGTACTGAGTTCCAGAAAGAATACGGCGGAGCCATTCATGCTGCTAAACAATTAGGTATACTTGAAGACATTTGCAGTCATATGCCTATACCGAAAAGATGGAAAAACAAACAACTGCGCCAACTCGCATTAAAATATACCACTCGTGCTGAGTTTTTAAAAAACCACAGTGGAGCATATTGGTCAGCAAAAAACCGTGGAATATGGGATGACATTTGTTCGCATATGGTTTGTGGTAGAAGAAAATGGTTTATAGAAAACATCAAGGACGAAATTTCAAAATACGATTCAAGAGCCGATTTCAAAAAAGGATCACTCGCAGCATATCAAGCAGCTAGGGAAATGGGAGTGTTTTATGAATTGACTGCACATTGGCCGAGTAACCAACGATCAACACCATGGACAAAAGAAGAAGCAATAGAAGTAATAAAACAATACAGTTCGTGTAAAGAACTGCGAGAAGACAATTCTGGATTATATCAATGGTTAAAAAAGAACGATTTACTTGATGATTTGACACAATGTCTTGATAAGCGTAAATATTTATCAAATGATGATTTATATGAGATTGCCAAGAGTTATAATAAACGCAGAGATTTCAAAATTGCGGAACCAACCGCGTATCATGCATGTGTTGATCGGGGAATGTTAGATGATGTCTGTATACATATGAAAGGTAAACGTACTCAGTGGACGCACGAAACATGCATTGCTGCGTCAAAACCATTCAAATACTTGGTCGATTTTGAAAGAGAAGAAGGGAGCGCGCTTTCTTATGCCAGAAGACACAATTTGATGCTACAGATAACCGAGCATATGATTCCATTGAAAGTAATGTGGAATGAAGACGATGCTGTCAAGTTAGCCAAAGAGTATGATTGTCACTTGACATTCAAAAAAGAGCAAGGCGGTGCGTATTCATACTTGTCTAAAAGGGGATTATACATAGAAGCCACGGCACATATGCCTAAAAGTCGATATGCGAGAGTTACATATATTTGGAAAGTAAAGGGATTTAAGAATGTATGGAAAATCGGAGTAACCAGTAATATGAAGCGGGTAGTTAATAGAATAGATGAAGTTTGCCGTTCAAACAACCTCGAAATAGATAACAATGAATATTATGCCTCAATACAAAGGAAACCGACCAAAACCGAAAAAGCTATCTTACAAATGGGTGATAAGATGGAACAACCATTTACAGGTCAAGGTTTTACTGAATTTAGGATTTTAACAGATACACAAGTATCAATAGCAAAACAAATGCTAAGCAAATAAATATGACAACACCCCAAGCCTTTCGGCAAGGGGTGTTTTCTGTTTCGAGGGTTGTCAGACCCCAATCTGATTAAGCCGCGATGCGGACTTCAGAAGGTGCATTATCGTTAGATGCTGCATTTACTATTATTGAACCTATAACGGGCTTCACCCGGCAATCTCGTCTTCCCTATACAACGCCAGTCGATCCCATTTCGCCCCCATATGATTTCGCCCCTAAATAACGTGGAGGCGAGCGGTATAATGGTGGAGGCGGCGGCTTCGAAGCCGCGTCCTGTACGTCTTTCAGTCTGAGTCATAAATTACATGTATACTTATAAGGATTATAACATTCAATGTCAAGAGAAAAAATAGAAATTTTATGCAAGTATTGCAACGCGTTGTTTTTAAAAGATAAAAGGGAACACACCCGGCAAAAGAAGATAAGAGGAGAAGATGCTAATTTCTTCTGCACATTATCATGCGCAACGACCCATAATAATAGTATGATATCTAATAGAACCCCGCCGTTACCACAATGGGGTAACACCTTTAACAAGAAGGGGGATTTTTCATATTATTTGAATAAGGCTAAGGGAAGGCGACATGTATTTGATATCGATGAAGAATATTTAAATATGATTTGGAACAACCAAGAAGGCAAATGTGCATACACCGGCTTGTCAATGATGATCAAAAAATATAACAATAAACCAGATTTCAAAACAGCATCATTAGATAGAATAGATTCATCAGAGGGATACATCAAGGGAAATGTTCAATTCATATGTGTTCCCTTCAATTTAGCAAAAGGTAACAAAAATGATGATGAGTTCAAGGCATTCTTAAAAGAAGCAGTATCCAATATGGATTAGCTGTAACTATCTACACACGTGATCCAAGATAAATGGTTGCTTCTTTACGATCACCATCAGAATAAAACAACGATGTACCATTCAATATGAATTGATCAATACCAAGAGAATCAAATTGTGAATTCAATCGAGCTGCTAATTCTTTACCCATACCCTTCTGCACATAGGCAAGAGTTATGTGGGCTTTGTATTCATCAAACTGACTCTTCTGACAATCAACCACATTCTCAACCACATCTTTGAGTTCTTCAAGCTTAGCAGTATCTTCATCATTGATCTTCAAATACACACAGTCACATACACCCTGTTGAACATTCTCAAAATATCCAACTTCACTAATAGCAGGCTGACCAGTACTAATAACATCATGATCCTTCAGAGCATCTTGTAGCCCTTTTGGATCAAACTCGTTGATGCCATACCTGATAGTGATGTGATGCCAGTATTCAATAGGGGTTCCATTGTCATGAAACAGTTCATCATCCTCAATGAGCTTTACAAACTTGATAGCTTCAGGACATTCAACCAGCATCATAACAATACCGGTTCTAGGTGGTAATGATGTATCTTCCAGTAATATTGAATTCAAGGTTTTTGAATTCAGCATTAGATATCGCCTTGCCACTCAAACTTGATGCATAGTCCCTCGTTTGAATGACCACGACTGATCATAACATTATCCCAATTGAGTTCTGTGCCGATTTCTTGAATTACTTTGACTTGAACTTCATCATCTTCGACACAAACATGACCAACACCATTTTCATCTAGAGCACAATCAATCGTCGATGCCGACATTGTATGATTAGAAAAGCCATCTTTTTGCTTAAGAACAATATTGTTCTTTTGTTCAAACAAGGCGATCATGTGATTTATATGTTCACGGATATCTGAATTAACGAAAGTGTCTTCTTTCAAATACTTTTCGAGTTTATATTTTTGAGCGAATGTCGGCACAACCGGCTTCAAGGTTTCAAGAAGCTGTTCTACGTCTTTGACATATACACCTTCTGATAAATCATTTTTACAAGCACCAATCTGTAGATCACCATCAACAACAGAGAATTCATAGATGCCACGCTTGAGTGGTTTACCGGTATGTGCTGATAGAACCGTATGAGATGTTTTGTATTTGATGGACTCGGTTACAGCACGGCTTTCTTCTTCACGGGCTTTCTTACGATCATCCATATTCTTCAGCACTTCTTCAACGCTCTGCTGTCCAACCAGTTTCTGAACAGATAGATCATCTTCAGGAAAATCACGTGGACTTGTGCCCATAGCCTGAGTCAACAAAGCTTCATCATCGGCTTTACCGGTTTTGCATTGGGCAATCTCGCCATCTTCAGATAAAAAGAAATATTGAAGAGGAATTCTGGTGGTTTGTGAAATTTCCATCTTCAGTTGCTCGTACATGCCACGAGGTAGGTTACCAATCGTCGCCACGTGCTTGTAGAGCGTTCCGAACGATAATGTAGGGAACTGGACCGGATTCGTAGAAAACGGCTGTGCGGGCTGAATTTCGTATTCACGAAGATCATATTTTTGTAGAGCAATCTGAATGAGATTCAGATAGTCTTCTTTGTTGATATCGTAATAAGAAAGAATAGTAACAGTGTACTCGTCTTCTGTTAACGCGAAATATTCATGAATCGTTTTCATCTTCTGCCTCTATGTCGATAACGGGGTTTTCTTTACGGTTTCTTAGCATTTCAAGAAGTTCTTCCCGAGAGCCATAAAACGAATTATTTTGGATATTGGCTGTGATCGGTGCACCGGTTTTAGCCTTATCGAAATTGTGTTGTTTGGTTTTATGAGCGACTTCTTGTTTCAATTTAATCGCATCAAGGGCGGCTTTATAATATTGGCCACCAACTTCATACATCCGTGCTTGTGATCTTGGTTCGTAATCACGAGCCAATTCGGAAATGTGTTTAGCAATAGATAGAGTATGAGATATAATATCTTCTGTCTGAACATGACCACTGGTAATAAGAGCATCTTCAGTTGTATCATCAACAACCAATTGACCATCACGATCACCATCTGGTGCTGAAGGCATGAGTTCTTCGCCCGGCACAGTGGTGACTTCTTTGCCATCTACCGTGTAGCTCCAATCATATACTTTTTCTGGATCAGCTATATCCAATGTTTCAAATACCTTTGACATACACCTATTTATAGGAAATATAATAAATATGTCGTAGGAGCAGATCATGAAGTTTATTACAACAGTTTTGATGACACTATTTCTATTAGGATGTGCAACTGATGATGCTACCGATGGGCTTATGCCACAGGGTTCGACACCCATTGGTGCACCATGGGGTTACACTGATATGTGTGATGATCCCGAAAGAAATTCCGAAATACATTGTCCACCAGAAGAAGAAACAGAATGACTATTAGAGAAACGTGTGATCAAGTTAAACGAATGGTTGATAGAGCCATTACATGGGAAGATGATAAAGATACTGTTGGATTAATTGAACACTGGCAATCCCACGCTCCACAAATATTAGCTGATGAGAATTATAAAACCCTCGATGATTGCGATGGGTTCGCACTAACCGCTGCTGAACTATGTGTTCATTATGGCATCAGTACTTCTTCAATTCGTTTGGTTTTTTGTGAGATACCAGACCTTGGATATCATTTGGTATGTACAGTTGATGATGTTGAAGCTGACAAGACTTGGGTATTTGATAACAACGAAGAACGCATTCGTGATTGGAAACGTATTCCATACAATTGGCTTCGTTATATGAAGTATGACAATTTAGGTCATTGGTTCCAGATAGACGATTAAGCTTTTTTCGCTTTAGCTATTGCTCGTGTTTTGGGTGATTTTCTAACACGCATGCCGTTTGCCACATGTTTGTGACCGGCACCGCCCTTTTTGGCTTTGATCGGTTTCTTCTTTTTGATAGTACCAATTTTGCCCGGCTTCTTCGGTTTACTCATCTTAGACGGCGCAGTATTAACGAACATACCCTCATTAGTAAGCACAACAAATTTGATACCGCGTCTGGCACACCATGCAGAAGCAGCTAACCATTTGGCTTGATTAACCATTAGGCTCATTTTGTCATATTCACTAACAGCCTTTTCGGCTAATGCTTCTTTTGCTGGTTTAATTTCAATTAGCTTTGTTTCAACAATACCCTGAGTGTTCACCGCCTTGATCATGAAGTCCGGTATATAAATCGACTGCTTTTGTTTCAGCGGATTTCTATATGGTATTTCGATTGGTTCTGATGCCCATTCCAGAATAGTAGGAGTAAGGTCACACTTTTGCGCAAAAGAGACTTCCCAACTTGATCTAAGCGTGATGGGATATGTCCCTCTATATTTGCTAGGGTTTCGTGGTGTATAGTTTGTTCTTTTTGGACGACCGGCCATGGTCACACAGTCGGGTTAGAATGACGGGATAACCACGTTCCAACATTGCCTACATCTGATGTGATTGTTTTTTGTACATCCTTGATGACTTCACCCGAACCAAACGGATCAAAGTTCTTCAAGTTTTTGAATTGTGCACCGGCTTCACCAATCAATGGTAATATATCAGTGAACCTACCTTGAGATAATGCTTGCTCAACCAATCTAATATTTTGAATGACCAGTCTGATGTTCTGAATAGGTGTACCTGCTGCAACAGTTTCAAACAGGTTTCTACGTAGATCAGATAGATTTAATTCTCCACCCTGAATAGAATTTTGAACAGCTTGGATCAATTCACCCGGAGTAACACCAATACCATTTAGGAAATCACTAACACTGCTAGGGAGTAAATCATCTAGACCGCTGATCTTATCGGGATTGTAATTCACTAATCGATGATCTTCGATGACCGACTTGTTTAATTGGTTCTGGAACAATCCATCATTCTTATGTAATTCACCAGAATCATTGAATACAGAACTATCGAAATAAGTATATTCAATTGTTATACCGACTTCTTGAACACCATCATCAGTATAATCAAGAGATACATTTTCAATACTCTTGAATATTGGGTTATATATTGTATGAACCTGTACTGCATTCGCATCAGTACCCATGTCATATAGTTTGATATAATCAAAGAAACGAGATTTGGAATTATCGTGAAGTCTCAAACCCATTGATTGGGTGGCATCATCGGTAGCATCGTGTGATCGCACCAATGGGGTTTCATTATTAAAAGTTCCTGTAGTACGCGAAAAATCAACTTCGTTACCGGTATTGGTAGAAGGTCCACCATGATTATTATAATGGCGTCTATACTCTTCAATCATATATCGTACAGATGATCGACTATCATCATACAAAGTAAGACTGACATCGGAGTATTCTATTTTCTTTTTCAGGATGTATGGTTTGTTGTATGATCGAAGCTTTTCAGTATCAAACGAGAAGCCGGGTTTGGTGAATGATTTCACCAGTATTGAATTACCTTTGTTTAATAGGTTGTTCAGATTGCTTGCTGACTCTGAACCTTCTGGATTGAAACCGAATTCAACAAAGAACGTAAAATTAGGACGGGGAACTGATGGTAGCTTTTGGCCACTACCATCAAATCCCCGCAATTCATAAGCGTAATTTTGAAACAGATGTTTACTAGTAGGCATAAATAACCCCTAAACGGTTTAGAGGTTCCCGTTTCCGCCAATACCAGTAGAACTGTTACCGAACATGCCTTCAATTTCTGGTGCATGATCGTAATCACCAAGCATGTTACCGTTTTCATCGAAGATGGTGCAGTTATCGAAACGAATCGTCAAAGACAATTCAGTTGGATCACTGTTTTCATAAGCGAGTTCGCCTACTTCTTCATTGGTGATCTGACAACCAACAAGGCACCATTTCTGAATAATGTTAGGGTCTTGTGCAGACTGAGTTGCACCAGCACCACCAGCAAGAACATCAACATCAAGTTCGAACTTATAGTTCTCACCAGCACGGGATGATGTTTGATCGAAGAAGTTGAATTGCTTCGAACGCTGCTTTTGAATACGACGAAGAGCCGTATTATCAATGTCTTCATAGAAACGGACTGAAATATCATTCCACTCTGGACGCTTCTGTACATATACAATTGAATTATAGCTGTACATAGGTGCTGTATCAAAACTGGCCGTTGGGCGAGTAATTGCTTTGACAGCACGGGTCATATCATATGGTGCTGTGTCGCCCGGATCACCAAAGTTATAAAACAATGCCCGGAACTTGTGTGATAGTACCGGTTGAAGGACAGGACTACGCTCGCCATTCATTCCCGGTACGCCAAAATTTTGTAGTGAATTTACGCTCATTTCAGAATACCTCTGCTTTCATCATATATTTAGGGATGAAATACAACGAGGGTGTAAAAAGAGGGTTGTGTTCGTTTGATTTTATGGTATAAGTAATTCGTATTGATTAATATGGTCGGTTAGCTCAGCGGGAGAGCGCCTCGTTTACACCGAGGATGTCGGGAGTTCGAATCTCTCACCGACTACCAATCTTAATGGCGATTAGTTCAGTGGGAGAATGCTTCGTTGACATCGAAGAGGTCACTGGTTCGAACCCAGTATCGCCAACCACTTTCAGAAAGATAACCAAATGCTAACCGAAAATAATCGAATTACCGCATTTGGTAAACTAGTGGGATTCATTTGGATCACTACATGTATTGTGGTAATCGTTCACATACTCGCTAATAAACCGCAGCATCCACAAGAACTAACCGATTTGATAGAGTGTCATCAAGCCGCCCAACGTGGTTGGATTGCAGATAGATCAGATACCATACATCCATTGGATAATACTAGAGCCATATCTGGATATCGGTGGTTTTATAATGACGTAATAGTCAAGCAAGTGACGTTCAGAGAGATGGACGGCGTTTCCTGTAGACCACACACGGTTGATGTGATTAACGATCCAGTTAACGATTAACTTAAATTTGATCTTGTGATGTTATATGCTTGTTACAATAATCGAAATCAAACATTGCATATACAAAATGTCTATGATTGCCACCACCACGCTTGGCCTCACCACCTGATTGATTGACACCGCCAACATAATTCAAACCGGTATACCCGGCTGAAGCAAGCACTTCATAAAGCGGCGGGAGTCCATCTATACCGCCATCTCTCAAATAATATCCAAAATGGCTACCTACTAATAATTCATCAAGAGTTGGTGCAAGACCTTTGCCACCAATATCATGGCCCATCCATGCATATCTCGATCCACGGGTTTTGAAACCTTCAACCCAATCGGCAAAATTCCTAGCCCGTTGGTCCGAACCGTTCACCCAGTAACGAAGATCACAATGTCTATCACCAAGATATTCATTAATGACCCCAAGAAGATGTTCATTCATTGGGACTTCGGTATTAATGGTTTTTGATATATATGTTCTATCAAGTGTAATGGTTGTGATCCAATTACCATAATCCATCGCTATTGTTTGATCACTGGTTAGATATATCAGTTTTCCGTATAAGCTTCCCCAACTATGTGATGTATCAAACTTTGTATAATGTTCTGAATCTCCACGGTATAATTTCAAACCGCTATCTTCAAACAAATTAATTAGATGCATCACATGAACCCTTTGACCTATTTATCCTATGATACTGGTCGAAGGAGATTAATATGACAATAGCAGCTAAACCAGCATCCACCGATCTTGAAATTACAGACGGGCAGGGTGAATGGATTAATTCATTAAGTGAATTGTGTTATGGATTATCGGCCCGTGGTGGCTGGTGGACGAACCTAGAGACGGGTGAACCATTGGAACGCAACAAAGGCGAAATGCTTATGCTGATGGTCACTGAAGTGGCTGAAGCTATGGAAGGTGTTCGTAAAGGATTACCGGACGATCATTTACCACAGTATTCAATGGAAACTGTTGAACTGGCGGATGTGTTGATTCGTCTTTTTGATTATGCCGGTGGATTTGGATTACCGGTTGGTCAAGCCATGGTAGACAAGTTGCGGTACAATCAGAACCGCGCCGATCATAAAGTTGAAAACAGAATGAAAGATGGTGGCAAAAAATGTTAAATGAATATATATCATCAGATAACATAACCATCCTAACGGATGAATATGAAATTTTCTATATGCTGGATCGATATGATGAAAAGAATGTGAACTATGTTCAGTTCGCGTGTCCTGATAGTTTCGATCTTTTCGTGATTGATCGCAAGGAATTACATGGTGTGACGATTGAAACTGCAAAGCGCTATAGCAACACGATGGAATGGGCACTCGCTGCTGTTAAAGAAGGCAAGCGGGTTTCTCGTCGCGCTTGGTTAGATGAAGAACGATCACCATTCATTTTCAAGGTGGATGGATCAACCTTTACGGTGAACCGTGAACCGCTTCTGTCCATCCTTGGTGATGGCGTCAGTGTTGATTATAATGCTCATATCGATATGACTTTATCCAATGGATCGATCATGGTATGGTCACCATCTCAAGTCGATATGTTTGCTAACGATTGGTATGAATACAATGGCACATTATGAATGCAATAACTGCGGCGCATCCATGGGTATTGGTTTTGGTAGTTGCAATGAGTGCACACCGCCCGAATACTTCCGCATGGATGCGAGATTAAAATCTATCCGCAACGAGATTGATCAGCTTGTTAATGAACGGATGAAACCTATTCAACAAAAGATCAAAGAGGAAGAGACAATTAAATTCTCAACCGAAATCGAAGTGCTTGTAGAAGGAATGGACCGATTAAAATTAACCCCGTACAAACGGGGTTAATTTGTTTATCCGTTAATTATCGCGGTAGATTGTGCCAACTTCATGGAATGATGCCAGCGTCAACTTGTCGGTTTCGTAGTATTCACTATGAATTTCTACTTGGCGACCTGTGCCCCATTTCATGATTTTGTCTGTCAGTTCATCAATCCAATCAAGGCGCTCTTGTTCATCGCCCGCCCAAGAAACCGTGAATTCATAATAGATGCTTTCAAGCAGTGCTTTATCAAACACAGTATCGAATTGATAAGTGTTACCTAAATCTATTCCGGCGCGACCGAGTGCAAAACTGGCGTAGTTACCAAGATCAAAACACTCCATAGAGTCAAGATCAAACAAATATGTATGAGAACTCATTGGTTTGAAAGAGAAGCAATGATTTCACGACTAGCGACTTGGCGATCACGCTTACGGATATGGCGATCAAACACACGGCGCTTTGCCGGAGCAGGGCCACAACACGTACAATTGCGACCACCCGGACCATAATGAGAAATACTCTGATAACCGTTTTTCATAATCAGTCCTCTGCCTCTGCATCCTTCAGAATCTCGGCGAGGATGATACCCATGGCCTGATCCGGGTCGTCAACCTTTTCAGCTTCGATGCGGGCATAAATCTTTTCCATGAGTGCATCCATCTGTACCTTCTCTTCGGCGAAATATACAACCGATCTGGCTTCTGCATCAGCGATTGCATCAGCCTCTGAGAGAAAGGTACGGTCTGCTGGCATGTATACGGTATGACCATAATCATCATGGAAGGCGTACACGCTGCCCTCGCTGAAGCTATCCAAAACCTTATCACCAGAGAAATTTGTGTGCAGTGCAACAATACCAGTTTCGGGTGTAGTGTCTTCCCAATAACGAATCGGGCTGAACCAGAGTGGAGTGCCGATTGGATGCTGTGTGACAGTGTTGGTCATTGTGTTCTCCCGGTGTTCATAATGTTATAAACGGATAAACACTATATGTCAACATCTATATTATATTAAAAAACCGGAAGTTGGGTAGCTTCACGTTTATCACTATAAAGTCTTTGCCACGACCAAGCAATTGCTTCAACTACATTACTATCAGTACGGAACTTATTATAAATGGAACGCAATTCACGGTTCGATACTGGTTCCGAAGAACGAGCAAGCGGTTGAACTGTTCCATCCTCCAAAAGCAAACCGACGATAAGCATTTTTATATTCCATCATAAAGTTTGGTGGAAGCGGACGGGATCGAACCGACGACCTCAACATTGCAAGTGTTGCGCTCTCCCAACTGAGCTACGCCCCCAAATAAACTGTACACATTACTTACAGCAATAAATCATCCACGTCAACCGTTGACATGAATTTTAATTCAGCTATTATATCCATACAAAACGGAGAACACTGTGGCTGATTCAACCAAACAACTATCCGGCATCATTTGGATATACGATGATGGAACCAATGAGTATGCACCCGTGAAACCTGTGCCTAAAACAGATTCGGTATTCTCGGTGCTAAAGGATACAATAAAATCTAACATTAGACTTCATAGAGCATTCTCGCCTATTCGAACGGGCGAATAGTATTATCTAAAAAAGAATCAAGGGTAGCTTTAGTAGAACTACAGTTCCAATTTTCACCACGGAGAGTAATAATTTCAACTCTATTCCCTTCGGTGGTGTATGCATCTCTAATAATTATATTATAATCTTCGTCGTGTTCTATATCATTTACACTGGTGACCACCATAACAAGTGGTGTCGCGCTCGCAGAACAAATATGAAGATAGCCTTCATCAGCACCGAAACTATTGGTTATAAGAGATGGTTGTATTAATAATGTAACAGATAATATAAATGAAGATAACATGATTTGCTCCTAATACTATTTAGGACTTCATGCTCTCCATTCGTAGGTGGAACCGGAAAGAGTTTTGAACTTCACATACTCGTCTGTTTCTTCTAGAATTTCTGTTACCAGACTTGTCTGCCACCAATCTTGTGCGGAGTATGAACGAGCCGATAGTGAACCGACTCTAATAGCACGACCGACAACAGGACGACCGGGTTCAATTTTCATTTTACCGTCTTCAACCCATACCTGATCTGAAGAAGCGCCAGAGTCACCAACGTGTGGACTGCCAACTTTCATTAAACTAGGCATTCTTAATCTCCCATCGGGGTTGGCTTGCCAGCTTTACCGCGTATCTTACCACCGTTCCTAATACCACAATGGTCACACTTAGAACCAGCAGATATTTTATCATGATCACAACACGAGCACCAATATTTCTGGCCTCTAGGTTCTCGTGATTTTTCTCTATTGGTTGGTTTGAACATCAATCGACTTTATCATAATCATCATAATCATCTTCGACACCATCATAGCGATGACGGTTATCATAATGACAAAATGAAATAGAGCCACCAAGAAAAGATATTCCAAAATCAACACCACGATGCATGGTTTTTCGACCAGTAATACGTAATGATGCACCGGTAGATAAATTCCAACTGAAGCTATCTACTTGAATTTCAATTGAAGAATTTTTTGTAACCTTCCAGTCTTTAACGAAAAGAATATTATTCTTCATTTCAACAAACGGATTGGATACAAATAACGAAAAGCTTAACATAATGTTTTCCTTGAAGGAATTGGCATGGGTGGAGGGATTCGAACCCCCGACACTCGGGTTTGGAGGCCGATGCTCTAGCCAGACTGAGCTACACCCATGCAGTGATTTACTTATACCTATCACTGATAGTCTTGTCAACCATCTTGATTTAATAGTGTGGATATTTTTTCGCGAACCGTGGCAGCATCAGCCTTGCCCTGAGATTCCTTCATTACCTGTCCAACAAACCAGTTAGCCAATTTGGGTTTTTGTTTGGCGGCATTCCACTGGTCAATGTTATTCTCGATAAGAGAAGCAATCATATCATCCATTTCATCACCACTTGATGCGGACATCTCTTCACGACATACCGTGGTGACTGATTCCCAAAATGCCATTTCGAATGATGGAGTAGGACTATGGAAATTCCCATCTTCTATTAATTGAATTTCTTCGGCTTGTATTAAAGCTGCCCAACGTTCATTAAAATTTTCAAGAAGATCAAACTCTATTTTACGATGAAGTGATCTATCAATGATACCTGCATCAATTCGTTCATACAACGTGACCAACGACTCCATGTGTAAGACACGAGAATAAGGTCTTTCTCTTTAAGAGCCACAGCAAGCGGTCCTAATGAGAAATTAACATATTCATCCGCCCATTGTGGAAGACACATGATAAAACTCAAATGATCCCATGCATCAAACCCATTAAAGTTTGATCCCATGCTGAACAAATTACTGAATTTATCTTGTGAAACGGGAAGACACATCTTGTCTGTAACGTATTCGTAAGGGTTTCGAACCCAGTAAAAATAATCTTTATCACTCATGATATATCCCACTTCCTAATAATTGTACCAGTATGGATAAACCGGGTCAACCCATTAAGAGGGGATTATCACATGAAGGTTCCCGCATAAACGCATAGGGGAATTGCGGATTTGCTTATTGATTATCGATAAAGATAGACTAAGTAAGTATGTATGGAAAACGGAGAAAAGAAAATGAGTTTCTTAAAACAGAATATCAACGGACTGATTATGGTTCTATTATACGGCTCAATGGTAGCTGGCACAGTGTTTGCAGTTGGTCAGGCTTTAATCGCCTGACCAACCGGCATTCCCTATTAAGCGGATTCTGAATTCATGAACCGGCGTGACGTTACAACCGGATAATCAAAAACCAACGTTTCCGCTTCCGAGATGAAGGCATTGCGACTTCCACTTGCATCAATGACCGTATTGTTCATCCATGATGTACAGAACACAGGGTTCTTGTAATACTTGGCAATCTTATAATCTGGCGAAAGATTGCAATCACGGATCATCATGATAGCGGAACACATCAAAACGGCTCGACCATCCGGCCATGCAACGACAATCGCTTCCCGGTATGGTCGTTCGGAAATAACCCGGACATCACATACCGCTTCGCCAGAATCACGGGCACGAGTAATCATATCCTTGACGATACCTTGGGCGGTAACCCAAAGACCATTAGGCACATCGATATAAGTTTCACAGGTTTGGTTCATAGCAATCTCCCTCGGATATACACTGTACATGATTTGTACACTATTGTCAAGCATTATTCCATGAATAGAAAATCTGTCCAGAATCATATACTTGTAACCATTTGTTATCTAGCATATTCTGTTTCTCGCTTTTCATACTATCAAACATATCACCCAACAATTCAGGCAACTTATGTTTCATGGCTTGGTATCTAGATTTAACATATTTTCCATAGATATAGACATAATTAGGCGCAGTAGTTCTTGTTTCTACAAACCCGGACTTTAAGTATATATTATTATTTCTATTTGTTCTAGATCGATTAGCAAATGATACTACACTAGTATAACCAGTTCTTTTTAATATTTTGGACAATCCACCAACCACTCTTATACTAGATGCTAATCTAATAAGTTCCATTCCTTGTTTATGTTTTGTAAACGATGCACACATAACCAACTCATCGTTATGAAATAACCCATAACATTCCGATGCGCCACGCTTCCCGTCGAAATGATAGGTATCAAAGAAGGTTGCAGCCATTGAGTTATCAATTCGCATAAAAGTTGTTTGTCTGGCACCTATAGTTTTTCTATCATTAACCAAACCAGTTATTAATTGAATCACCTTTGATGATTTATTATTAATTTCATGTTCATATATCTGTATAAGTTGAATACCAATGCTCTCGCAATATTCCGTTTTATCTAAATGTTGTGACTTAGGAGCGAATAAATGGGAATGCCAATAGGAACCATTTATTTCAATACCTATTTGTAACGCGGGAAGAAATATATCTATCTCTTTGTTATTAGGTAATTTATATGATTGAATAATTTCACCATCATACATTTCGGAAATCATGGTAGTTATTTTGTCTTCCAGAACAGATCGACCTGTTGTGTTTCGGTTTAGCATTTCTGGACTTATGTTGAATTCCTTCAGAACAGTATTGTATAAATTACTGGTATTAGCGAAACCCAAGTATGCACTAAGCTGTTCACCAGTAATACCTTCATCTATCAGTTGTCTAATCTCGTCCTCTTTATCATGCCATCCTAGATAGGTTCCGGGTTTTATATTACGTTTTTTGTAATCATCCGATTGTGAATAATATGGGACACTGTACCGGGACAACATGGTTTCTTGGCGTTTTGCTTTAACACCTTCATCGGAGGACGGATTCGGTATTCCGTAATTACCAATAGATGTTTGTATTTTTAATGCCTTTACCGCTTCTGACTGTGATGGATTATCCACACCATAGCTTTGTCTAACAGTTACCTTTATTTTATCTTTGATTTGTTCGGCCTGTGTATGAAAATCCACCCCGTAGACGTGTTGATAATGGGCTTTTATATGTTTCTTATACTCGTCCGTTTGAAACAAATGCACCCCACCGTTGTTGGCTTTATTCGTTTCCATGATTTTTTCCCTAACACCGGGAATATATATTGGATTATCAACCCCATATTTAGTTTTAAGGGCAAGACGAGCAGCTTCAGAAGCACTCTTCATAGAACATTCTTTACTACAATATGTTTGAAATAGATTGTTACCCGCTTCTGCTATAGGAACACAGTTGTCACAACCCGATAACTTGCAGGCGGGAATTTGTTTGATATCATTAAGTATAATATTGACACGTGTGCCTAATGTACATTCACTTACAAATGAAGTTGTCGAGTGTATTGTATTAACCAAATCTTCAAGATTATTGGTCTGTATATATGTATCATTCAGGCGTCGAGAAACGATACGACCATTGACCTTAAAGGTTTTTTCGATTTTTTCTTTAAGTTCGTTCATGACCCACCTTTGACATAAAAAAGAAAGGCAGTCAATGATCGGGTGCTAGATTTAATCTAGCACCCGATATGAGTACAGTTAAATAGTTGTACCCGGTTCATCAATACGAAGTTCAACATAAACGAATTCAGTTGCTGTTACCGGAATAATAGCGACCTCAACCCATAGTTCATTTCTTGCTCTTCTTTCTGCGGTATTTATCTCTTCATCACAGCGAACACCATAATCTTCTAAGGCATTTGCAGCAGAAAGACCCGCTAGGTAACGATTGGCCGTATTACGAACAGATGACCATGTACCGGACAGATTGGGTTGACCGAGATAAGGCATCAGTAGTTGACGGATTTCGTAACGGATTTTCGAAACAAGGCGAGAAACGTTAACACGATTGGTCAATTCAGAACCACCGTAAACTGTTTTGTTACCCATATTACGAAGACCAACACGATAGATATTCTTAACCATATTGACTTGGTTATTATATAGAATATCAGCATGACCATCAGTGATGTTCAATAATTTGTAAGCACCGGCATCAGTCAAGTATCCAACAGATGAAACCTTATTGATAACACCGTTTGAATAACCGATAGCCGCTTGCCATGGACCAGAATTATTATCTGTTCTAACAAGCATCGGAATGACATATGCAGAAGCAGGTGCAAGGATATCGACCCCATCGACATTTGACATCAAGGCATGTGGATAATACATCGAAGCGATTGCATTAGACGAGGAAGCAAAACCTTCTTCACCAGTTGCAGAAGCACCAACAGTATTTGATTTCCAATCTGCTACAGTAACTTCTTTGCCAGCAGCGACACCAGACGGGATCATATTGAATGGAACATCAGCAATAACATGAGCACGCTCATTGATCGCAGTTGAAACATTCACCATCTCGTCATATAGTTCAGGATATCCCGGTGCAGCCATAAGCTGATACAAGATAGCTTCTGATTTCAGTTCATCAACATTAGCTAATGCAGCCTGAAGCTTCGAAGAAACCATATAACGTTGAGCCTTACGCAAGAAGCGTGAACCTGCAATTGGTTTCCAGTGACCATCAGCCGAAACCCATGTATCTTTAACACCGGAAGCAATAGTTACCGGAAGATAGGTTGAGTCATAGACTTTGACCGTACACTTGGTGCTTACATCATCAAGGTTTAACCACAACGATCCATTAGCAACCAATGTTGGTGCTGTATAAGAACCCGACATATCAACCGAAGACGTGATGTCTTCCCATACAGCGCCAGAATAACGCTTGATTACTGGGAAATTATCAAGATTATCACCAGAAACATCAACCCAGAATGCACCAGTTGATGGAGTTGTCGGTGCAGAAGCACTAATAACCTTTTGAACTGCTGTTGGGGTTTCTGTTCCTACAGTAGTGATAGGAATCCACTCATCAGATACTTCTTTGTACAATCCGAAATCCGTGATGTCATCAGAGTACCAATAATCACCATCAGTCGCCGCAGTTGTTGGTGCAGCTGCTTGGATAACAGTTGTTAGTGCAACAAAGGCACTACCGTTACCAACCTTCAACGGATGATAACCATCATCAGTTAGAGAAGACAGGTCTTCCCAAATTGAAGTTGTGCTTTTATCGGTTGGTTCAATTGTTGAACGAGTAGGAATAACTTCAACCCATGTAGCATCGCTTGCACGATATTTCGAAAGCTTCAGGTTATAACCACCAGATGCAGCATTTGTTTTCCACCAGTAATCATTCGCACCAGCACCTAATGGAGCTGTTTCGGACAACCAAATATCAGCAGTCGTACCAGTACGAGAGTCGATTGCAGTTGAAGATAGATCAGTTGCACCGATATCAGCCCAAACTGTTGCAGTTGTTTTAACTTTGACGGTTCCGTTAGCAGTCGAATAATCGAGAGCAATATTACCTTCAACTCCGTCACCAGAACCCGGTGTGGTTGTGTATACTGCTGACGTAAGAGCTTCCCACGCAGAGTTAGCAGCATTTCGACGATAGAAACCACCGACTACTGCATCACTATCAATCCAATAAGTTCCATCCACGGGTGGATTTACTGGTTCCGTAGTTGATGGGAGCAGTTGATCTAGATCGATATCCGCACGAACATAATAAGCCAACGATGAGGTTGCCATCAAATTCCAGAGGGCAAAGACACCATACTCATTACATTCATGTCCATGAACGGGATTTCCACCCGATGTGACAAACGTGGGATTTCCAAGAAGCTGTAACACTTCTCTTTGCGATGTGACCGAACGGACCACATTACTTTCAGTCGTTCCAGCCGCAATACCTGTTCCAGAAGGGTTGGTTTTACCAGCCCGTGATGCTAAAACAATGAGCGGAACCGTAGTTGGATACGTTTCCGAATATTGCGATTGGTTATTGATGCTAACTTGAACGTTAGGCGAACTTAGTGTAGCCATTATATATTGCTCCTAAAACCTTCGATATATTTATGGCCATCCCTCGTTTCCGTGTGAATTACATAATGTATCTGTTATGCATGTATTTATTAAATATACTCAGGAACGGGTTACTTGGCCCGAACAGAAGGATTATCCGATGACTAATGTCATATTCTATTATGGTTCGAAGGGTCGTGAAGTTGATTTCAATAATCCCGATACTCTGAAATTTAATAATGGAAGTTTATTTTTCACATCATTGAAAGAAGCCGTTCAATCTTATGTTTGGCCAAGCGGATACATCTATCATTGTCAGATTGACATGATACCACGAGCACGAAGATTGAAAGAAGATGGTGAACCTAACGAAATGAAGATGCTCGAATTGATGAGAGCAAGTCCAAATTACCAACAGGTTTTGAAATCAGGTTTCAGTGGCAGCGAAAAGATTGCCGCAAAGATTATGTTATCAAAAAGTCGTACTGGTGCAATTGTCGATCTTATTCGAACCACCTTTTACGAATCACATAATATTGAGTTTTGTTCTGAGATGGTCAATATTGGATATGATGGCTATTACGGGAAATTTCATCCGCCTGCCAGTTTCCATACTGATAAAGAAAAGTTTTATTACGCTCGCCTCTTCGACTTTGACCGTATCAAGGTGACCAAAGTCGAAGAGATAAGCGTTGATATCACCGGACTTTGAGACTGACACCCGGTGATACGAACCATCGCTGCACGTCTTTATTATAAGAAATGATGCGATGTGGTTTACGAGTATCAGCCGAATACTTCTTCTGACACATTGTAAACGCGTTGATCATCGATTTACAACGCGAATTGGCTGTCGCTGTTGGTAGATTGAGACGTTGACCCAATTCAATCGACGACATACCCTTGGTTGAATTTCCTAATGTATTCAGAATATCAATCGTGTTTCGGGATTTAGTAAAGGTCCGAAAACGAGTGGCTTCCACTTGGGTGCACCATTCATAATCCATACCCAACCAGTGATGATCGCGAGGACCGGGTTTGGATTTGGATTTCTTGACCTTTACCGTTCGAAGCAATGCAGGTTCGAACGGTAATTCTGGCACAGGTGGTTTTGCCGCAACGGAAGTAGGTTTTGGTCGCGTCGTTTTAGAATCACCATTACTGGTAATCCGATTGATTGCGGTGATAACGTCATTCGTTCCACCATCGAGAATAATCGCTCGCATTATCTTCCCCTTAGAAAGTTTCGATGCCAAGTTCTGATAGCGCCGTCATGAATTCTGGATGCAACACAACATATGGAGCACCGTCATTCATGTTCTTGTAAAAAGCAATAGTAGACGGCTTCGTGCCTACAAGCTTTTGCCCACGACGACATTTCATATCACGCATCAACCGGCTGAATACTGCTTCAGCCTTATAGTCCACATGGGATGCGGAAATATCATCCATCGCAGCAATACATGAAAGTACGGGAAGACGACCCTTGTGTTGAATCAGCGAGCGAATAACACGCATGATGGCATCGTTACGAGTGATGTGGTTTTGTGGATGGGAACCCGTGATGAAATGTTTAATCTCATCAATTGTGGCTGGACGCTCATTAGTCAGGCGTGTCACCATTTTGAAACCATGACCAAGTTTGGTGTCTTTATAATCGGCAACGGTCAGGGGAACGGAATATGCTGGAAGGTTTTCGTTTCGAATAACCTTTTTCGGTTCAACTGCAACAGGTGCGACAGCAACTGGTTCAGCTTTCACCACTGGTAACGACACATTTGCGTGTGAGGCATTGATATATCCGAGGATTGCGCGAACGATATCATCGGATTGATCGCTTTCAAGAATGATCGCTTTCATATTATCAGTCATTGGTTTTTCCGTTAGTTGAAAAGGTTAGTGAGAGTCGAAAACCATCCGGTCTTCTTGATCTTGGTTGATTGCACGATTTCTTCTACCGGAAGTTCAACCACTGATTCGACCGGTGATTGAACGGGGTCAACAATCGGCTTAGCACGTTTTGTGCGTTTAGGTTTAATGGGTTGAGCTGAATCTGATAGAACTACGAAATCCGCATTACCTTCCTGTAGACCAGCGATGATATGATCAACCGCCGCCCGTTCAGAAGGTCCATCATACGTTAGTATGACTGAATGCATGGAAGTTACTCCCGTATCGGTTAATAGGGGTTAATGATTGTTATTAATCAAGCGATTTATCAAATACCCGAATCGCAAGCCGTGCAGTCTGAGCTACCCGATAACGAACACCAGTTCCGCCACCACGAACGTTTGATTCGTTAGCGGAAATGACTTCAACGGGAGCACCCTTTTCATTCACGAAGCCAAATTTACTGGCACGTCCGTTAAAAGTACGGATAACATTTTCGATATCGCGTGTAACGATTTCACGATCAAATTTATTAATTGATACCGGCTTCGGATAAGAAATAAGCGTTTTCAGAATATTTTTCATCGTGGGGGTTAGAGAATTCAACAAGGTGCGCGATTGTTCAAGTGTTGGCTCGTTGGCCAAAACGTTGGCTTCATAGGATTCCGCGAACAAAGAGATGTGCATTCGACTGCCACCTTTACCCGGCACTTGGTATCCAAGTGATACATCATCTTTAACAATGCGCCCGTCATATTCTTTGGCAAGGCGGTTAAGCAGGGCTTGATTATTGGTACGAATTACTACGGCTGACATGAGGTATCTCCGATAGATAGATAGATTGGTGTGACTTGATGAATATAAACACCTATAATATGTATGTCAATACCCTAAATACTATCAAGGAGGTTTCAATGAAACTAGAAATTAGACCCGGTGAAGGTGGCGAAGATGCCCGCCTATTCATGACAGACATGGCATCCGCATACGTTAAGCTTTTCAATCGGTTCGGTTGAAGTTTCGAGAAACATGTGTCTGATAATCAGATCAGTTTCGTACTACCCGACAAACACAAAAAATTAAATCAAGAATCAGGTGGCCATCGTATTCAACGTGTTCCTCCCACAGAGAAGCGTGGACGCGTTCATACGTCTACCGTGACCGTTGCCGTCATTGATAAGGCCGAAGCTGACCCACGGTACGCCTTACGCGATACAGAGCACTTCTATAAGGAATGGTTCAGCGGTACAGGGAATGGTGGACAGAATCGCAACAAGCATCAAAATTGCTTACGGCTTTATCATCTTCCAACCGGCATCGTTCAAACCATTCAAGGTAAGAGTCGAACATCCAACGAAACCACCGCCATGAAAGAATTGTGTGAAAAATTGGATCAGTTGTCTCATAGCGATTCAATGGACGGTACGAATCAGGATCGGCGCGAAAAGATTGGTTCTGGTATGAGAGCCGATAAGATTCGCACGTATCGTTTTCAAGACGATCAGGTTAACGATCATCAGTCTAACAAGTCCACCAGTTGTAAACGAATCATGCGTGGTATGTTTGATGAGCTTTGGAGATAAATAAAACGGTACAACAGGATATTATCATGAAACTCTTAGATTTGATCAAGGAAAGCACAGAGCGGCCTTTTGTTTTTATTGAAAACAACAAAGCAGTCCCGCTGAATATTGTACAAAAGATCAAAATGGAATTAGGGATAGTTATCCTTCATAAAGATAATAAAACGTTTGTAGCTAAGAAAGATGTCCGGTTCTATGATGCTGTGTCGGAACTGGAAGACAAAGATATTCCAATCGGTAATGTATACTTCGTCAACAAAAACAAAACCGGTATATATGTTAGAATGACTAGCATGGCACAAGAAGATGGAGAGTATATAGGCAGCTTTGTTTTTGTTATACCATTTGATAAAAGTCAATTCACTGTATGAAAATCCAGCAACTCTTCGAAAATAACAGACAACCATTGTTCCATGGTACTGATTTTTATTCTACCTGCAATATTATATTAACAAACACGATGAGCGAAGGGGAATATTTCGGCCTTCCGGGCGAGCCACACGGTATTAGGACAACCAGAGACTATAAGGTAGCAGAAAGGTTCACTCATAATCATGAAGAATACGGGTTGGGTGGTATCTTTGTATTTGACACCAATAAATTAAGAAATAGATATAAGATAATTCAATACAATGATAGAATTAACGGCCACGCGAGTTACGATGAAGCTGAAGAAGTTATCGCAACGGAAGTAATAGAAAATATAGACCAATACATAATAAGGATCGATTTGGAACGGAAACGGATTTCAGAAGGCATCATTGCATTAGAAGAAGATGAATCATTTGATATCATTGATCAGATGGATAAAATATTATCTTACTCTAAACTAAATATCAAAGATTAGAATTATGAAAATCCAACAACTCTTCGAATTATTTGAAAATGACGCATTCATGAAGAACCCTTCTTCAAGGCGGCTTCAATCATTTCTCAGTAAACGAGTTGAACACTTTGCCAGAGCCGTGGTTGATCAAGAAGGTAATTTCTACGTTTTCAATCCATACATCTATATTCACGATGAATTCAAACAAGAACAAGGCATCACATATTCTCGTAGCATACCATTATGTGGATATTCACTGTATGCATATACAGATTGCTTAGCCTGTAGACAACAGGATGTTGATGATGGTGAAGTTCACGAAACAATGACCGATCTTGCCCGACATACACCAACCATTGTTCGTGCTTATGGTCCGGGCGTCACCTGTATTGATATTCATGGTGATCCATGAAAATTAACCAACTATTAGAAGGCATCAGTTCTATATTGTTCCACCGAACCGATGTGTTCAGTATGCTATCGATCCTTGATGATAATCAATTCATTCTCACCAGTGATATGGGAACCAGTTCGGAAAATGATTTTTCTGGCGGTGAACCCTTTTATCTATCAACTACCAGAACCCTATCCGGCTTTTATGAGCGTGATATTCGCCATGCCAGTAGTGCTGGATATGTTGTGCTGGATGGACAAAAACTGATGGCAGACGGTTTTACCGGAAAGCCTATTGATTATTGGGGTCCATCATTTCGCACAACGCGGCCTGATAAGTTCGAATCAGAAGATCGTATCTTCTCAGACAAGCCTGCTATTCCTAACGCCGTAAAATATATAACCGAAATTCACCTGTACGCAAACTTGGACAAGATGGACAAGAATCAGGACACCGGTTCCGAAAAACAGAAATCCAAAATACGTAAGATCATCATCGCCGCGAAGAAGAATAATATACCCGTGTCGGTTTATGATAATGCTGATGCATATAATAGTCGCAATAAAGCTAAAGCGCTGACTGATCTATCACGGCTTAAGAGTGATTCATCGGTAGACACGAGTGATAGGTATCATGGCATCACTGTGAATTATCTGAAGCCATATGTGGAATTATTATCAGCGCCATTACATGTCACCCTATCGAAAGATGCGCGCCGAATTAAGAATAATATACTAGATCATCCGTGGCACGTTGGTGATCATGTTAGATCACTTGATTCCACCATTCATAATTCTCGCAAGAAGAACATGAAGTCCAACGAGTTCACGGTGTTGTGTAAGAAATTAGGGTTGCGAAAATCCGCTGACATAATTGAATACATCAGAAAGAAATATGATGAACCCAAACAGTGAAAGCCCCCGGCTATTAACCGAGGGCTTTCATTAGTTCGCCGTGAGACTAGCGGCAAAAATAGTGGCCTTCAAATCGTACCAAGCAGTTGCACCCGCTTGTTAATTTCACATCCACAGGAGCCGGTTAAGGTCTTCCTGTATCCACCAGTGCTGCCTTTTTTAAGATGTGGCGTTTCATCTATCACGCTGTACTACTCATTGGTTTCTGTCCCATCTGCCTTTTACAACAGTTAACCATCGCTAAATGGCTATGAAACTTTCTCCAACAAACACCTTCGGCTTGCGACCTCCGGCGCACCTTATTCCCCGAGGGGTAAGGCTTTAAGCACCTTTCATACAACGATGGATTAGACTTTGCTTTTTGTTACCTTGGAGTGGTTTCTTTGCAATTACTAAGACGTGCTAATCCAGTTGCTTCGACCCTTGTTAGAGTCAAAATACAACACGCCTCCTGTTTTTCGCCCGCTAAGACTACTAAACCATGTTTCAAGAACACGTATTTGATGACTATTACATCACCAACTCCATGCCTTTAACATTGCGACCCGCCCTGTCCCGCTAAGGTTCGGACTATAATATCTCCCGAAGAAGATACTAGATCACTATCCATTAGTCTTCACATTCAAACAGTTGCTGTGTTAATTACTCAAAGGAGCTACCCTTGAACGATTCTAACCAGTTGGCCTCGAATCTCATTAACCTGTTTTTACTGCTTCGTGCCTTTGTGAAGACACACCGTTACCGGCAGACTTGGACTTGTATAGATGAGCCATCCTTACGGTGGTGCAGAGATGTAACCCCTGCTTTGGGTCGATTACTCGACTTATTCTTAATGGACGCTATACCGCCCATTCATTATAACATATATCTAGAAGCATCGTGGCCTCTAGTAACAACGTGGCGGCTTGCGGCCCCGCGTCATGAAGATGTATATATAACAGGTTTTTTCGATCTGTAAACCCTGTCACTGCACTTTTTTTTATTTTTCTCAGCGGCGGTAAAACCGAGAGCACTCATTCGTTGAGAACATATTTAGCAGGCTTCGCGGATATGTAAACCCCCTAACTGCGTTTTTTAATATTTTTCATTTTCCACATATCGGTGATCTGATCGGGGTGCACTCGTTCCGTTATGAATTCATGCGTTCGGGTGATCCAAGCTGACCCTTTATCATATGGCGATGGTGATAGTGCCGGGACCACGCAATGGCTATTTTCTGTTAATGCGATCTGAAGAATACAGGTAGGCCAACCGGATGCAGCTTGTGTTTCAATTATATATTGAGGATTATCAGTCAACCACACAAAACGATCACGGCTTCTATAACACGTAAGACCACGGCGCAGACATTCATACTTAGGTACAATACCGCGCTTAAGAATGGAGTCCAAACTGTTTTGATGAGTGATGTGGTACAACAGCATCTGTACAATCCTTACATTCTCTCAAGACTGTTTGTGCGAAAACAGTCTTGAGAGGCTGTTATCTAGTTGCCAACCAGATTCTGAAAATCAAGTTCCGAGATACTGGCACCATTGACCGAAATCAGAGCTGGCCATTGAATAAACGGAACACCATATTTGGAAGTATTATATTTCAAGTTTTGAACAACACCAACCGTATCACCATTTGGCAGGTTGCCGCGAATGACGAAGCTGTATCCTTGAACCTTGGAAAGTTTCACATTCTTCAGATCAACCAGCTTCAGAGAAAGCTTGTGAACGAAACCGGCGACCTGATCATCGGCATACTGAATTGCGAGCTTGTTCAGACGATCTTCATCAATCTTCTTTGGTGCATAACGGTTCGTGTTGTCAACATCCTCATTGACCAGATGCTGGCGCAGGAAATCCCAGAGTTGATAATCATAGGTCGAGAAGCCGCGACGATTAGCAATGACCACCCAATCGTTTTCATATTTGCCCAAAAACAAAGCGAAACTAGCTTCAACCTGCTTCTTATAATCTTCGATGATACCGGGCTTCAGAAGATTGAATTCAGCGGCGATGTTTGGAATTTCGCTGCGAGCCAAAATAGCTTGTTCGCGTTGTGCCTTGGTTTCGACCTTGACAACCGGCATCGCCTTGATCTTATCACGAAGAGCAGAAAGGGCAAGAACCTGCGAACGTGGTTCAACATTACCCATGAAACAACCAGCATGTTTGGCATCACGGTACTGGTTCAGATTGAATGGCAGTTCGATCAACTTGCGAAGACCGGCAAAATAAAGTTCATCATCGCCAGCAGAAGCAGCACGAAGGCGGTCAGTTTGTTCATCACGTGCGGCGCGACGGACAATTTCATATGCGCGATTCAAATGATCAAGCGCATCCTTCTTGGCCACAGCCGTAGAAAATTGGTTATCAACAGACGCAGCAGCCGCTTTTTCGATACGTTGTTCAACAGTGATCATAATGTTCTCTCCCGCTTCTCTATTATTGAATATAGACGGAAGATATCATTATGTCAACTATCAATTTTATATTATCGAATAATAATCCAGTCACGAATAGCTGATGGATATTCGAATGGAACTGAATCTGTTACTTCATATTCGAAGTTGTTATGAATTTCCCATTCAGGATCATAATCAATTTCCCACCCGTGTGAAACTTTATGATATTCGAAAGTTTCAAAATTCTCGGTGGTCACCATGAAATACTTCCTATAACCACAAGTATCAGCATCATTGACGAATTCGGCAGAACGAAAATATTCCAGAACCAATTCGCCCGTGGTTTTTGACTTTTTGATAATATAATCTTTATAGTCATCACGACTCAATAGTTCTTCAATCGTGCACCACTTGTTACCGCGACAAGCATAAATTCGTGGATTGTAAAAATAAGTCACAATCTTAGCTCCCAGAAATTGACGTGTTAAGATTGGCACGGCCACCAGCATTATGACCGGCTACATAAGAGTTATTATTATTCCCAGTCAAGTTAACGGTCGTATGTTTAAGTCTTGAAGCCACCGCCGTTTTGGAAAATTCCGCATTAACGATCTGCTTTTTCAAAACAACCAGAGAAGTACCAGTTGTTTCTTGTGGTGCCACTGGTTTCATTTCTTCCAACCGTTCAATGATGCGATCAATAAAGCCGCGCTGAAAGCTGGTCGAAGCCCGACGACGCCCACCCTGAAATTGATCGGCCATATGGTATGCACGGGTGTTTTTGAAAATATTGGTTTCCGTTTCCATCGTATTATTGATCAGGTGATAAAAGTATTCAACGATTTCCAAATCGGACTTGTGACCATAAAAACAGTAAGTCAAAACCTTTTTACCGTTCGACCGGGCACGACCCTTCCAATACTTTGTATCAGTATAGAGAGAAAGAGCCGAAATAACCCACTGCATTGAGTCTGATGCGCCGCGACCAGTATGAATAACAAGAGTTTCACACACAGTTCCACGAAGCGAAACTTCGTCCATGGTCAGATTATATTTGGCAAGCAATTCGCCAATCTTGCGCATGGCAGCAAGGGCTTCAGCTTCGGTGGCACCACGACTTTCAGTCTTAGCCATCAAGCCACTAATTTGGGTGGCGATCTTGGCACGCTGTTTAATGTTGATCGTGTTGGTCATTGTGCTCTCCCGTTGTTGATACTTTGTATAAACGGGTGATCAATAGAAGTCAACTATTAAATGAGACTCATTGCATATAATGACAGTATCATAACCGTCATATCTATTATCATATACTTATTAATATGCGGAATAACACGCTTTGTATTGTCTACAAGAAGCGTGGATGGGAATGCTAGAAGCCCAATCAAAAACACTGTTACAAAAAATAATTCCATACCTTTTTACCTTACCTATATAGGTATTTAGGGATAATCGAAATTTATTTGATCGTCCGTATACGGAGTAAATTGGTTATTCGTAGTAGAAATTGAATAAACCATGGAGTTCCATTGGTATCATAGGAGTGCTTGCTGTAGCCACAATGGAATTCAATCTATCATATTCGGATTCGGTTAATACCGTGTTGATTTGGTGCAAGGTATGCAAGAAATTATAATCCGAATCATCAACGGTGATGGCTACTGCTGGATGTTCACCAAGGCTATCATCAATGGTTATAACTATATTTTTCATGATGTTTTCCTCAAATGAAAGAAGTGGCTTGGGTGGAGGGTCACGATCCCCCGACATCTTCGTTAACAGCGAAGCGCTCTACCAACTGAGCTACACCCAAACAATGATTGGCTCCCCGCGTAGGATTCGAACCTACAGCATTCAGGTTAACAGCCTGACTCCAGTGCCTTTCTGGACCGCGAGGAATAAATCAATGGTCCGTGGGTGTAGAATTGAACTACTCCCCCGAAGAGCGAGGTTTTACAGACCTCTTGCCAGAACCACCGGCTTTACCCACGGATAGGATTGATATATTAAAATGTTATGTGAGAAATTCTATATAAACCCTTACGGGTTATATCGCCCGGTGACATATGCTGCGGCTGATTTGATACCAGCCCATACGTTCTTGGCAGTACCGGTCACAACAGCGCGAGAAGTCGGATTCATACCGGCAGCGAAGGCTACAGCCATCATTGCTGCTTCATCGATAAAACCAAAAATGAACATCTCTACGTTCCTTATACAAGACCGCTAACCGGCTTTGTGACTGTACGAACATATTTACACGGGAAAATCACCCTTGTCAACCGTTAACTGATAAATAATTTCAACAACTGGAAACCATCACATGGATAAGACCAAGATCACCATTCAAACCATTCTAGAAGCACCAGTTGCTGGACACGAAAACATCGGCGATTTCGATAAGTCATCCAGTTTCAGAAAGCCCATAGATCGCAAACTTGTTTCTGATCCAGCGATGGTCAAACGAGTTGCTAATGCGTTCAAGGCTGTGAACCAAGACGTATATTTCTATTTTGTGAATTCACCCAAGGCTAATCAACATACAGAAGTGGGCGAAGTGTCGCTTGAATGGGTTCAGAAAAACCTAGACGAAGAACTGTATGATAAATTATCAGCAGACATGAATAAGGAATGGGCCGACTCAAACGGGTTATTCATTGTGTTCACTAATAACAAGGGTTCCGAATGGCGACCAATGACACCATGGATCATGGCACACCGAGTTGGACATGCTTTATCCAGATATCGAAATGGTGCTGGTTTACAATATCAATTTCTAGAATATACAGAATTGGTAGAAATGATAGGAAGAATGGCTGTTGACCTTCTTGATGCTGGTTACGATATTGATTTTGATCCATCATCAATAAAATCATTTGATAGATCAAAAAGACGACATCAACTTATATTCAAAGGATTCTGTCAGCAGCACATGACATTTAAGTCAGCACGTGACAGAAAGGTCAGAGATTATTTTGAAATATTCAATGAACTCATTGCCCAAAAGATGATTACTGATAGCACACCGATCAAAACGGTTCCAGAACCATTCAAAGTTGGTAACACTATATACAATCCGAAAATGAATATATCAGATAGCGACCTTGATGATTTCAGACAATTATCGGAAATGTATGCACGTGATATTAGTGATTACGCGATTGAGGGATTATTAAGTTCTGCAATTGGTAAAATTCTCGTGATGTAATTATTTCTTATCACGCTTGTCTTTCGGGTGTGGTTTACCTTCCAGCGTTTGGTGCAAATCATATATCGTGTGTTCCAACCAGTCTTTGCCCATCTTTGATAAATCAAATTCACCAGAGAATATGTATTTGGTATATGCCGTAAGATAATGAGTATCAGCTTCGGGCCAATCTTCGACACCAAAGTGATTTGGAGCTTCACCAGAGTGTTCTAAGGAAGAATCAAGCGCATGACGTAACCAATCATCTTCACTCCACTCTTCGGGCAATTCACTATCACCGGAATTTTCCCCCAGAACGAGTTCATCACCAATAGGCAAGGTGCGGCGTGTTAAGGTAACAAAGGGCATAGAATCACCGTAATAATAGTTGTATAAAATACTATTAATGACTTCTTCCAACATGTTAACAGTAAATTTATCGAATGAATCTTTTGATAGATCAAATCCCTCTACAACAAGTATATCAGCAATGGTTGCAATATTATTTAAGAATGTCTTTGATTTATTAATGAAATCGAATTCCATTTGATCTGGATTTATATCACTAGTTCTAATCTTATCAAAAATTGCTTTTTTAATTCTTACATCATTACTCTTAAAAATTTCACTAAGAACAGTGGTCAAGTATTCTTTCTTGGAAAAAAGCTGGATTTCTTCTAGTTCTTCAATAACTTCATCTATATCATAGTTCTCATTGAAGATACGTTTGATAAATTCGTATAACCATTCAAGATGAGGTTTTTTAAAACCTTTGTTAATACCATTTTTTACAAAGTTGTCCATATCAGTCATCAAATATTGTATATCACGTACTGTGTTACCAGTATCAATAAGCATGAAGTGTTCATTGATTTCATGGACATTATAGATACCCATACTATGGATGTGATTTAATAGAGCTTGAGGACTACCCGGAACATTCTCCATCCACGCTTCAAGTGGACTCATTAAGGTGGGTTTAGCATCAAGTAATTTTTTCTTATCATTATAATCAAGATCATTTAGACTGAAATTATTTTCGGGCATATATCCACCACCCTGAATACCGTGGATTATATCTTTCTTTAATAAATCAATAATGTATGGATGATATCGTTCAGCTGGTTTTTCATTACCACGACCCTTCATCTCCGTAATGTAGCCGTCACTTTTTAAAATAAAGGTCAAATGTGGTTCCCAATATTTTTGACCACCAGCAACATGAAGCGTTCTAAAGCTTAGAATATTATCATCGGTGTGTGATCTAGGGGAATTACCACAATGGCCCATGGCATCAGCCTCATCACTACACGATGCTCTATCTAGGCGAACCCACGCTTTGGTTTTCTTATCATACCACGCAATGACTTCCGTATCATCTTCATCGTGTTCAATATATCTACTGAATCTATCCCGATATTCTTTCTCTAATGTATCAAGCTCTTGTATTATCGTATACAACGATTGATTATGAAACACCATACGGTCAATAGAGTGAATACCTTGACTGAAATAGTGTTCAAATTCAGTCACTAACCTTTTAGTACGTGACCAACCTGCAACCCATAATTCACCAAGAGTATCTACCAAATCGACACGGCTTCGACCATTCAGCTTGCTTACGAATTTGTATTCTTTGATAATAAGCGAATACCAATCAATTGTTTCATCAACACCAGACGGAAGCTGTGCACCATCGGGTACGGAATGAGATATACTACCGTGAATGACTTTAAGTGGCATTATAACATTTGTAAGTTTACAAATTCGAACAGCCCACGTAACTCTGTCTTCTTTATCATTTAAAACTTTTCTAAATAACGGCACAGTAGCGGCATACTCCGTACAGGATTTCTGAATAACAGTGTCAACTTCAGCTAGAAGCCGTTGAACATCTTGTTCCGGTACTCTTTTCATAGCACCAGATGCTTCAATTATTCTCTGAGTAGATGCACGAATGGATTGAACATCCATCCCCTGTGACATCTGCTTCACATCTGCTTTTTCAAAGAGTTGATTTAAAAATGACATTAATCAGCAGTCCTAATAATAAAACCATCAATCAAATCTTGTGAAGACCAATCTGATGTTTCTAAAGCTTTGTCTTGTTCACGAATATTGAAATGGATTTCCTCAATTATTTGAGCATTGTAAACTTTGGCTGGTGGACTGATGTTCACCACTGTAGAGAATTCCATATTAACAATATGATAGTCATCATTGCCACCACCACCACCAATGTCTTTGACACTCTTGGTGAAATCAAACGAACCAGCGAATTTCAGGGTGGTCAAATAGGTCCAATCAAGGGGCGAATTGGATAATTGAATATCCAACTCATCATTGAACTGTTGTCCTAACTGTTCGGTGACTTGAAACACTTCATCCATATTAGATGCCCATAATGATAATCTAATGTTAAGATCGTATGGTACAGGCATGTAGCGTTCCACCTGCTTGATATCATGAGTTCCACCGGCCCCTGATGTATTTGTACTCATATCGCCCTCAGAGACGCCCTGTGGTAATCTTTCTCTATATGTAACAACTTCACTATGGCTTGGTGCTCGTCTGGATTCAGGCTTTTGTTTCAAACCTGTTACTTCCAATGAGAAAACCGGCACGGATAAAACTGTATTCATCTGACCACCGGATAGATAATGGCTGACAACTCGATCCTGTGAAGCCATCACCAACGGGATATCTCTAAATCTAGGCAAACCATCTTTCTGTTTACCGGACATAACTTGGTAACCGGCAAAGCAAGCACCGATTTGCACAAGGTATCGTTTTAGTTGAGCATCGTAAAAGAATGGTTTTCTCTTGATGATGAATTCTTTCATGATCTATCCTATGAAATTCTGTGATCGATATTGAATTTGAAAAGTATATTCTCAACACCAGCAGTCGTTTTATATCTGAATACGCGCTTACCGTTGAAGTGTGAAATATCGAAAGACACATTCAAAGAGCTACCGCTTGGAACAATGGTCCACTCATGATCGTTCTGAACAGCAACGCCATTATCATTGATGTCTATTTCACCAATCTGCTGAACGGTTCCGCGAGTAGCAGTATAATAGAACATAAATTTCTTATACCCACCAAGATCACTATCGAGAAGAGGATGAACTGTTGCCCATTCAGTTGAGGGTGTAAGTGTCACGGATGTTGTCATATTATAAATACCTGAACTGGATTAATAGTATTTATGAGCTTTAGTTATCTTTATGCAATTGGACCGAATGACAATGGTCCTATAAAAATAGGGTTTTCAAAAAATCCTATCCAACGAATCAAAACACTACAGACGGCTCACCCATCCCCGCTTGTTATTCATAAGATGGTGGCGTTCGAGACAGACAAAATAAGACTGGTTGAAAAATCAATCCATCAATCCCTGTCATACAAAAAGAAAAAAGGGGAATGGTTCAATATAACACCAGAGGAAGCCATAGACTTCATCGAACATACTAGAATCACACACGAAAATGTATCAACCGGTGTATTAAAGATATTGACCAGTTAGAATAATATTGATACGATGCAATATGAAAACTTTTTATCGTATTCGCCCCGGCAATATCATATATTCAATGATAGTTACATCGGTGGTGTGGCTTTTTATCGGTATCATGGCAACGCTATGGTTTCCAATGGCGACCATAAATGCACATGAAGAATATATGGAACAACCAGTTGTAATGGTTACGTTCAATTATTTCGAAACCAATCGTAATGGGATGTACACAATTTCAAGCGAGAATATGAGTTTGAGAGAATGTATTGAACGTTCGAACCTTCAATCGGTAACCGATGTTACAGAAGGTGGATCAATACACGTGAGAGCTAGAACATGTCGAATGAACCCCTCGTTATAAACGCCATTGAGTTACTTACCGCTTATAAAAAAAGTGACCGGCGAGTTGAATTTTATTCTTATACTCCATCTGGTATTAGAAAGCCTGAACTATTCTTCATCACTAAGATATTGGAAAACGGTTCAGTTACTATAGCAAACGACAGTCAATCGAATATTGTTAATTTCAACAATCTGATTCCCATGTTTGGTGTTGGCATCTCGCATACACATAACCCACTGGGTGAAAATTCAAACGTGTCCTTCGTTAAGAACCCACCCGTTGAAAGGATGTTGGAGTTAACGATACCGTCGCTTTTCTCTCAAGGAAGCAAACAGGTACACGATACATTGTTTCAATTGAGGAAACTGTTTGGTAAAAACACGTTCATGATTTTACACGCACCATTGATAACCGGTATCAAAGATTCGAAAACATGGACTTATATGTTTGAAACATCGGCTCATTGCTTGAATGCTAGAATGTTTTTACAGCACAATATGAACAAAGGCGATATTGATATCAAAATATTGAATTAACCAATTACAATATCTTCAATATCACTCTTTTTGATGTGAACCAACTTCAATACGCCCTTGGCTTTTCCACGCCAGTAGCCTTGTGCGTGTAGGTTCATCAACGCATAATACAAATAGTCACCAACGATGATATCAGGACGATTGATACCTATTCCGAATGATTCTGGATTATATTCTTTCGAGACGGAACCAACAGATTGTTCTGATCCACGGCGAGTGATCCAGAAATTCGCTTCAGGAAATTCTGTGGCTACCTGACACAAATCCTTAAGGCGATATTGTTCGCCTTCGTATAGATCATTGACTTTCATCGTCTAACCCTTGTTCTAATTCAGGGTTCATATAAATGATTTCGATATCTGATAGATCATCATCAATACCTTCGTTCAGTTTATGAAGGTCATTCAAATCATATGATATAGGATCAGTGATGACCAGTGTGTTGCCACGCTTCATTATATTATCTCCATGGGCATCAAAACCCACTCTTACTCCACCGGCCTTCACACCGAACACATTAACGTGTCTGCCTAGTCTAACACTCTTTGACCATTCTTCAACCATTTCATAAACAGCCATGAATGAAGCATTGCTTTGAATGAACTTATTAACAGCGGGAGTAAAGTTTTGTTCCCATAAGTTCTCAACGGTTTTATATGTTTTCTTGTCCAGTGGAGTTAGTTCTTCCATGATGGTCACAGTGTTCTTGGTCTTAGCATATCGAAATGACAAATAATATTCTGGGACATGTGGGGATTTAATGGTGTTCGAATATTTCACCCATTGTTCATAACCCGGATCAATTCGATGTGTAACACGGATGATATAACCGTTTGACCGGTACACCATCGCAAACTTGCTTTCATCTGAAATCAAAACGGCATCTGATAATGCTGATTGAATCCATTCATCCAGTTTCGACATCCTGCGATAATCAGAAAGCCCGGAATAATCAGGCAGCTTCTTCAACCGCTTTGCGATGTTTTTTGGTTCTTTACCAATCCGTTCGAATAGATGTTGAATTTTCATATAGATATTTATCAATAATGTGGAATGATCACGCCAACTTCACCGTGACCGTTACCTTGGCATCCAGTTTTTGCCACTGGCCACCATAACCACTACCGCTTTCACCAAGAGTGCCATCGGAGTTGATCTTGTTCCAATACCACCAATTTGAAATACCATGATCACCAAAGAATGATCCGCCATTAATATAAACTGGGCCATCGGTTGGATGATTATAAACATTGCCAATTGATAAACGCATAGTATTCTCTCCCATTGTTGATATTTATCATATACGGATGTTATGATTTGTCAATAGATAAACGCATAGTATTCTCTCCCATTGTTGATATTTATCATATACGGATGTTATGATTTGTCAATAGATGTCATATTATTAATACATGGCACATAAGTTACACGATAATGGAATCATTGAGGTTGATATAACGCCCGAAATGATTACCCAAGCTAATGTACATTCAGAAGAAGTGGCCAGCATCAAGAGCAATGACAGGCATTCTTTAAGAAAAGGCGAGGGAACACTGATAGGTTCAATAGGCGAACTTGCAATAAAACAAGTGTATCCATACTGGAACCATAGTAATACGTTTGATTATGATTTTGAATATGATGGCATCAAAATTGATATCAAAACGAAAGATAGAACTGTTCCACCGCGTTTGAATTATGAAGCTTCCATATCAAACTACAACATTACACAAAAATGTGATGTTTATATGTTTGTATCAGTATTGCGTAATAAATCAAAAAACAATTTATTTGAGAAAGCATATATAATGGGTTTGTATATGAAGGAAGATTATATGAGGGATGCCACCTTTTTAAAAAAGGGTAGCATTGATCCTTCAAATAATTGGAAAGTCGGGTGCGACTGTTATAATCTTGAATATTCTAGATTAGAAACAATCGCGCCGTAATGGTGTCCTCGGAGAGACTCGAACTCCCACCTGATTGATTCGAATTCAACCGCTCTATCCATTAAGCTACGAAGACTTTATTTGGTCCTAACGCCGGGACTCGAACCCGATCTTCTTGATCCACAATCAAGCGTGCAGCCACAACACTTCGCTAGAATGGTACTCCGTTTTGGCTGAGACGGTGGGATTTTCACCCGACTTCGTTACGGTCAATCATACCAACAACATGATCATGTCTTGGGAACCGGACCTCGTGTGCTTTGTACAATCGACACGATTAAGATTCTTTTACACTTCCGCCTCAAACTTGGTACTCCGTGAGAGAATCGAACTCCCGACAACCCGGTTTCGTAAACCGGTGCTCTTCCGCTGAGCTAACGGAGCAAACCGTTTAGATATCAGACCCGGCGCGATGTGCACCACTTCTAATACGATGTTCTTGTTCCTTTAGACGTTGTTCAGTCATAGCACCACCAACAGATAGAACTTTCCATCCTTCATTCCATGTATCACCTTCTTTCAGTCCAACGATCTTACCGACCTTGGCGAACGTCGAAGGAATCCACGAAACTACAATACTATTTTCTTTTCTTAGTCTACATTGATTAAAAGTTTTCATTTTCTTATCTCTTCTTTTTATTTTTGGCAATCCAGACCAGAATCGAACTGGCATTTTCACCGTGAAAAGGTAACGTCCTAAGCCATTAGACGACTGGATCATGCTATGTAAATCTCGTTAGAGATTATTTTGGTAGTAGCAGTTGGATTCGAACCAACGACCGCTGACTTATCAGGTCAGAACTCTTCCACTGAGTTATGCTACTATTATTGGCGATTCCGAAGGGACTCGAACCCTCAACCTTCGCGCAGACAACGCATTGCTCTAGCCAATTGAGCTACGGAACCAATAATGTTTTAGACGGCCACGACACCTTTGATGTTCAGACCATTATTTCGGACTTAATCGGACAATCCGAACCTGATGTACACCCAGAACTTCCGATAGCATGGTTTGTCGCTACCTCTTGGGCCGTCTAAATTTGGTGGACGCAGAGAGAATCGAACTCCCGACCTGCTGTGCTTCAAACAACCACTCTACCACTGAGTTACACGTCCAAATTCTGTTTTATTTCCTTCTTCCAAATACAAAAAACCCTCCACGATTTTCACCGGGAGGGTTTGTTTGACATATGACACATACGTATCTAGTCGCGCAAGCCTCCGGGCTTTTCGATAATATCAAATTCGCGATGTTCAAAACGCATAGTCATAATTCTAATTCCTTTGAGGGCGAATCATTCACCCAACATTATTACTTATAGGATAAAACCAACTTGTTGTCAACCGGCTTCTGAAATTTTTGCAGTAATCATTTCATTCGCGGTTTTCGGGTTGGCTTTTCCCTGACAGGCTCTCATAACTTGGCCAACAAGGAAACCGATATTTTCTTTTTTAATCTTGTCAGAATGTTCTGTCAAGACCTTAACGATAGCATCATCAAGACTTAGTGCCGACGCCACCTTTGGCATGAATTCCTGAACAACACTGATTTCTTCAAGAAGTTCTGGTGACGAACGTAGCGCCTTGGTCTTCTCAAGGTTCTTCATGAAGCGTTTAGCAATAATAGCTACATCGGCATCAGTTGCTTCACGTTGCTCATTCTTGCCAGCCATATTGACATCAGACAACATGGTTACCAGCACATCAGCACGGGCTTTGTTCTTTTCTTTACGAGCCTTTAGAGCTTCGTCTTTAAGATGTTGCAATGACATTATATGATCTTCCTGAAAACTAATTCAACAAGATCATAAATCAATTATATGAAGCGGTCAACTGGTTTTATTCTAGATTTTTCTATTAATAGGGGTTTTACGAGCCGCAGCAGATTCATCAACTTTAGCACCAGCGCTAGTAACTTCAATATCATTCGGGTTTTCACGCCCCGCGTTTAACCATTGGCGAAGTTTTCTAACCGGACCAGCTGTATCTAGTTTACCACCAAGAATAGCTTGGCACGCACCAAGCAACATAAGTACTCCTAATGTTTTTGCAAACACGGTCAAGGTGGCGGTGCCCAACCCTTGCGTAAGGGTGCCACGCGCGCCGCCAAGGCCGGTGAAGAATGTGAGAACAGTTTTAAGCTCTTGCGCCTTCTTACCTTCTTTATAACCAGCCATGTGACGGAATAAGAAGGTAGCAAGGTTAAAAGCAATATCAAACAGTTTTAATACCATCTCTGGGAACTTTAATACACCAACCAAGAATGATCTTGCTTTATCCATGAAGGATTCTTCAGTTAACAATCCTTCATTTAAGAGGCCCAAATGTTTTTTGCACCAATCCATAGCTCTACGAACTATACCTTTATTTCTTGGCGCTGCACGAACAACATCGGGAACAGCGCTCTCAAAATCTCTGCACCAATTTTCAGCCCATTTGGCGATGTCAACTTCCGGCTCATCAGCACCTTCACGAAGGATTGAGTTTAATATCTGAGGGGTAATATAAGATGACATGGTTCGCTCCGAATTTATATTCGTTCTTATTTATACAAAACGAACCAAACCGAAGCGAAATATCATTTTTCGAGGATGCGCATCATCTCTGCATCCATCTCTTTTGCTATTTCTGTTGCTAATACTTCTAAAATCTGTGTTTCAAATCTTGTTGCAGATCGTCTTTCAGCAAATTTGAGAATAGGCGAAAGAATTAATTTATTAAGAGTCTTATGAAACCATGACTTATATTCGGGATAACTGACACATCCCTCATCAACCATATGTGATGTATTGTCAGACCATTTACCAAAACGATCACGTAGACGATACCAAAACGATTTGGGTTCTAAATCAATAATGTAATCAGCCGCCATGGCTCGTGTAACTGGTCTTGTCGGAGTTTTATGAACATAGGGTGGTTTTGTCATACAATGAATCCTTTTAATACACAATATGACAAAGCCATACGATTAATTATTCAAAACCGAAATTCTTACTTCTGTTTGCATTGAGTTTGGCGACGATTTCAGCATCTCGATCCATTTTCTCCTGAAGATACGGTGGGAGTTTTGCCACCCGAGGAAGCGACCGAAGCCAATCCTCTGGTGTTTCATGACCACCAAGTGCTTGAGAAACAGATACTACGGTTTTAGGAGAAGCATCTTCATCTTCTTCATCTTCTTCATCATCACCAACGGTATCTTCATTCCAATAGAACAGAAAAAGACCATCGACTTGCGCCGGAAATTTAAATTCTGGATGATTAGACAGACTATTGATAAAGCGATATTCATCAGCAGTCACTTCATGATCATCTGACCAGTGTTTACCTTGATAAGCTTGTTCAATCGCAACAAGCTTATCGAACTCGTCATCCGAAATAACTCGGCAATATGCATCGTGCATACCACCATCATCCTGCCAATTACATTCTTGTTCCTGTATAATCACATTTTTCATAACACAATCTCCGTGTTGAATACATATATTGCCCGAACCATTTTATCCTGACGCTTACCCTCTCGGGCAACACTTTCAAGTTCATATATGGCGTCTTTGGTACGAATGAATTGCCGCCATTGAGGAATGTGCCGTATATCGCCCCGAAATACTATCGAAATATTTGGTCTGATCGGTTCCGCCATTCTTATAATTCAGTATCGACGCCAAACAGTCAAATGGAACACCGCCGCGATAGCAGTTATAACACCCATAAAGAGTGCAACCCAAAGCGCTATGGTCGTCTTGTCTGCGATAGATGAAATCCATTCACCCATAGCTAACGAAAGCCATGTGCCTACAAAAGCAGCCAAGGCCACGATCAGAACAGCCGCGACGGCTCCGATGATCATTGTAATTCGACTCATATTAAACCTCATTGAGAATGCGGGGTTCCGCCATATGCCAACCGGTTATAGATGTTTTCCAGATCGCAACGATTTTGGTCTTTTGTTTCGATGCATGGAAATGATTTCATAGAAAATCCACGCTTCTCAACAACACTGAGTTCAGAATACCGATAACCAAACACCGGAAACGCATCAGCGACATAAGCAAGAAGTGCTGTGATTCGTTGCTGGCCATCGATAAGCCACTGATCACATTCGTCATCCATATCGTTGCTTGCGTTATAAACAAACGAACCAATAGGCAACTCCAACCAAATACTTTCAAGCAACGCGATTTGTTGTGCCTGTGTCCATACTGGTGGCCGTTGAAACGGTGGCAAGATGAACCGACCCAAGCGACGACAACCATCACGCAAAATTGGTGCGAATTCACCTTCTGTCGAAAGAACGAACATCACCATCGTGCTATGAGGCGAACCAACATAAAACGGTTCCGGCATTACCCGTACTTGATCTTCTGCCGAAAGTTGTGGAACAGGTTTCATTGTGCCAACGGTGTGGTTGGAATTTGATCAATGGTGCCGTTCTTCTTGGCGGTCAGGACACGCGTAAGAAGGGCATCACCAATATTCTCAAGAGATTGTTCGCGGCGGCTGGTGTCATATTCCACAGAAACAACCTTGCCCAAACGGGTCATCGCGCGATAGTTGGGAAGATCACCATCATTATAGAAACGGTAATACGCATTTTGGAAAGTCCGAAACTCTTCAACCACGGTAACAGGGGTCGCACCAGTAATCGGAACGAAGCTATTAGCAACAGCAACGTCTTCTGCACGACGACCAGTCCAAAACGTATCAGTCATAACATCACCCTTTTCAATTCTTGTACAGACTATCAGGTTACAAAGTACTTGTCAACTTTTATTGATTATAGGAACCGCATTATCAAAAATCACTTCAACCGGATTGACCAGTTGTATAAACATATCAGTCGAGTATACCTTAAGCACGCTACGCAAAAACGGACCAGTTGGGCGCTTGTGTTCTGGAATATGGGCCAACTCAGCTGGCGTTAATGATTTATATTCTTTTTCACTACGCACGAACGATCCATACATGCTGCGACTTGGGAATGAATATGGATCAACACCCGCCATTCGGATTTTCTCAATAAGATCAACCGTTTGTATGCCCTGTAGTTCACCATGATCGAACATAGACTGGGCGATTGATTGAATAGCATTACGAGTGCAATCCATATAACGCCAACGAAGCATGTTCACCGCTTCCATACGGTCAGGCAGGTTCATCACACGGGCGTCAAAGCAGGGCAGGCGATCTTCATACCCATCCCACCCACGAATACACGCGTTGAGTTTCGCCGTGGCCATGGATGCAAAAACGCTAACCATTTTATGAACTTTGCCACCAAACATCAATTGAGATGTATCGGTTGTCGGTGTGATCATCAAACTGATTTCATCTGATTGAACATAACCGATAACGGAATTGGTTTTTTGCACCATGTACTTGGTGGTTTCATTCATGGCTTCGGTCATCCGTTGATCGAACGGCTTCGTCATGCCACTGGTGAAGGTGGAGAAGGAGCGACCATCAAGCCGAACATACACCGGACGAGAACCATCAACTCTACGACACGTTTCAAACGCTTCGTAATTCTTCATACGATTGCCAAGGTCCGGTGACATATCATTCCCTCATTCAAAACCAAACCAATGTATACTGTATTCGAAAACAGTTGTCAATACAGCATAAATGGAGAAAGCCCCCGGCTATTAACCGAGGGCTTTCATTGGTGCCCCGATAATCCTATTAAGATCACCGGAGCATTGGTGCGGGAACTATCCTATTCGGACAACTCCCGCATGAGGCAGAACAGCTTGGCAGCTCCCATACACAGATACTTAGGGGTTCCAGATAATGTTTGCAACCCCTATTATGAAATTAATTCAGCTTGAGTGATAATTTCTTCGGTCGTTGGTAGCAAAGTCTTTGGAAACGTTAGGTTTCCCATGCGAATATTTTTAATCATATTCGCTGCAACGAACTGATTTTCACCGTTTTCGTGCTTCGCACAGAAGCCAACCATAGCGATACTACCGAGTGCATCGCGTGCCATGCCGTCTTCATCAAACGAAAACGTAATTTCTTTACCCGAAATTAAACAAATTGTTAGTTCAACCATTTCTGTTTCCCTATTGATTAGTAATCCCTGATTTCTTCTTTAGCCTTCAGGCCATTCTCACGTTCACGCATTACGCCCTTTGGTACGAACGAAAACGTCATTGTAATGATTGAGCTTCCTATATGATTGGTATGATTCCTATCCAGTTTTTGTGGAATGTCTGAATCTGAATAATTAATTATCATATCAGTGGCGGCATCCAGCTCAATAACGGCATGAGAATAATCAACCTTAGTGCTATTTGGTAAATTAGCAATAATTATTTGTTCAAATTTCTTCAAAAAATCCTTAGTTGCATCTCTGATATGATCCGCTTGAACACGATTCTTACGTTTCATGAAATATTTTTTGAAATCGACCTTAAGAATAAGGCTAGCTTCTTCCCACTGGACTCTGTGTCTTTCACCATCATCATCACCAACCATATCACCATCGATTGTATATTGTAATGGAACGGCGGTAATAAATTTTGTTTTATGACCATTCATCTTGCTTTTTTCATTTATGCTATCAGCTAATGATGAAATGATTTTGGTAATTCTCCGCACCAATGTCTCATTCATTTCAGGAAGCATAACATCGTTGACTTCCATGATGGTCTTTAATTTGTCTTTTAATGTATGGGTCATGTTGTTATCCTAATTTAATTTTTGCACTGACCATATCATTACGACCTTCGTCTTTAAAGTATTCAGCACCAAGTTTATTCCAAAACGGTCTAGCCGATTTCTTGATATCGTTTATTATTAATTCACCATCACTTGTACAGTTGGTTAATAATGTTACGACCTTCGTACCAATTCCATTTTTCTTCTTACCGCGAAGTAATTCAATATTTATCAAACGGGTTACAGTCAGTTGATCTTCACCAACGCCTATAGTGACGGTCCCGTAATGCTCTTCGCCGACTACAATATTACCTTCCATTCTATATTCTGTGTTTTTCACGGAAGTTATTTTTCCATCACCACGGTTGATCGCAACAAGGATTTGATCTTCATCAAAATCGGCCCAATAGATAGGAGCACCCAAAAACTCATGGATTTGTTTGCCAACCTGCATACGAGCAACAGATTCATATATCAGTTGTGCCAGTTTCATTTTTCTTCCATCTTTTGTCACGGGTCATCCAGAAATATGTTCCACCAGTAGCAACACCGACAAACATTGCAGCAGCCACCACCACCATGAACCAATCACCCGTTGCCGCTACACATGCAAATAATTCAGCATCGGCACTGAACTTCTCTGCGGCTGTTTGTGCATACCAATATGCAACGTCATGAGCGTCACAACATTGAACAATCACATTATCTGCAACCGTATCAGGAAACAGGGTGCAGCCATCGAGATATTCAGTTGGTGGCGGTGCTTCGGTCATTATAGAGAATGAATATTCCAGACACGAATAACGAAGTCTGGACCACCAACCGGCGCAATATCAACATTGAATCCTAGTGATCCAGATGAACACTCAACTATATAATGGGATTTACCATAAACACTGCGACGATATTTTTGCGGAGCTGGTTTACCGGATAATTGATTTAACAGATGATCAGTGATAGTGGCAATTATCTTGCCAATTGATTGGCGGGTATCATCGAGTTCGCAATGAATGTGGACGCTCGCAATACCGGAATCCTTATTGACGCTTGTTTCATCAGCACGAGGCGAATATTTTCCAAGAAGTTTGATGAAACCCTGAATCAAGGCGTTAGCAGCTGCCGTATCTAATTGTTTCACATCGGCACTAGCAGCACCAACTGCATCGAATTCGCTATCATCTTTGAATTCGAAAATACGATTTAGATTTTCTTTAAGTATATCGGGCATTTATCTTGGACCTTTATTTGGAGTTGGTTCATTTTTCGCTAAAATATATTTATAAGTGTGTACAACACTTTTATAACCATCGGTGTCTTGATAAACGGCATCAACCCAATTCAACAGATTGATAAATTCCACATCAAAAGCACCATCACGTTCTGGGTCATCAACAAAGCTGGCAAGAGTTGCCAATTTACCTTTGATCCATCTACGGGCTGAAGCACGGGTTCGGCTTCCTGATCCACCAGCTGTAGTAATCTCTTCTTCTTCACGATTTTGCATATTCGTGGCGTGATCACCGGCACCAAAATCATCTGGTGTGACTTCACTGAGAATCGTTTCTAGTTTTTTTCGGAACGGACTAGTCATATTATATTTCCCATGGTATACTTTATTTATAAGAAACTATTAGTTTGTCTGTTAGATTAAATAGAATAACAGGAACACAATATGACAAACCGTGATATCACTTCGCTACGAGAAACACTGAACCTAGTGGTAATTGGAAAGAATATTCTTTTGCAAAACAATATAATCGAACCGGATTTCTCTGGTTGCAACAGGGTGAAGCGAAAAGCGTTAAAGCTGCTGCTACCGAAATGGGACACGAATTGAGTTTTTCAGATACTTGGATCGTATTGAAGAAATAATTGGTGGATCAGACCCCGCTTGCAGGGGCACCTACGGATATACCGTGCTCTGCGTTGATGTTAAGCTACTGACCCTTGAACCACTATCCGGTTGATTGTCTAAGATTTGGCATCGTTGTATCTATCTTGGTTCGTTCAACCGTGACGCGTACACGACCCTCGCCCTCACGACCAGTCAGAATCAAAATATGTGACATCAGTTTTTGGTATTTCCCGGTGTATTCTTCCCGGCCTAAAACCTTAGCAGCATTCTTCCCGTCAATTTTTTTACCCGTGAGCCACCAAGACTCGACATAATCACCCACGACCGCCACTTCGATTGGTGTCAGCACTGGGCCTTTCTCAACGGGTTTTGATTTCTTTATATTTTCGACGGGCACACACGCCACAAGACGATTGCGCTTTGGTTTATCAAGAATAATAACACCAATGGTTTGATCTTGATCAACTAGTCCACCAAAGATACCAGTACACTTCGGTGCCTTCGTGGTTTTTACTTGATCGCCTACATTAATATCAATCATTCTTTTATCTCCAAAATATTTATATACAAGGATCATACGTGTTCGACTAAATAAAGTCAATAGAGGATTCAAACCCATTGACTTGCGAAAAATGTAATAATGATCATGACGGAACATATGGCTCTGGCCGTTTTTGTTCCAGCCATTGCGCTAGAAGTTCTTCTACAAAGGACAAACGAGAAGAAATCAACAAAAAGGTTAGCGATAAATTAAAAGGTAAACCAACAGGTAGAACGTTATCAGATGAAGATATCACTCGACTACAAACCGCCAAAGGCATCAGGCCACCAAGAAAAGAATATATATTGTCCCTTGACTTTAACTCTCTGAAGTATGAGATGCTTAGAGAAAGATTATTATATGAACAAGATTACAAATGCCACGATTGTTATATTGATGAATGGAAAGGTCATTTTATTTCGTTAGAATTAGAACACATTGATGGTAATAGAGATAACAACGATAGATCGAATCTTAAAATGATATGTCCCAATTGTCATAGTATAACCCCAACGTGGCGAGGACGGAACAAACAAAGTAATAAAAATAGATACACCGACAAAGAAATGTATACAGCTTATTTAAAAAACGATAATATATTTCAAACACTCAAATCTTTAGATATGGCGGCTAAGGGCGCTAATTATGCTAGATTACAAATATTAATTGAACGCTTTGAAAGATAATGGTGAACACGGTGGGATTCGAACCCACGAAGCTTGCGCAATTGGTTAAAAGCCAATTCCCTTTGACCGCTCGGGAACGTGTCCATTATTATAAAGTCATCTCCTATTTCATAAAGTTGGTAAACCGGGTGGGATTTGAACCCACGGCACATGGAGTAAGAATCCACTGCTCTGCCAGACTGAGCTACCGGTTTATAAACTTTTCAAAATTTGGAAATTAGATAAAGTTGTGCTTACGCACGTTTTCGGAAAACGTGTTTGGGTGCGATTGCAAACGGAAGGGCACGAATCATTATCATGTTTTACTTATACCCAATTTCTAGAACCGTGTCAACAATAAAAATTATTCTGATGCACCTTCATAAACAGGCATAGGAGCATAATCTGATTCACGGCAACCCATAACATGAACGCCATCGGCTTCATAACGCGGTGACATATTACGAGATGAACCAATGAATCGAGTGCGCGATACATATTCACACCCTGTATCACTATCAATGAACACACGGAAACCACTATCTTGAAAATAGTAATCATGATTACTATCAGCCGAACAACCAATCAGACCGATAACAGCTACAATCATCAATATATATTTCATTTCAAACTCCGATACGTCATTGAAATTCTCGGACCATCGGGTTCCGGGCTAACAGCCTTTGGAATCCTGTGATAATATTCGTCCTGCATACCGGGTGGCATAAACAGGACTGATCCCGGCTTCAGCAAGATACCATTAATGGCATCCATCCCTTTGACCGGATTACCGTCTGCGTCCTTGATCAATTTCCATTGCAGCATTCTTGCATTACCAAGGGTAACAACAGCAATAGGATTATCATGATCAATACCCGGATCATCATCAGCATGCCAACCAAGCTGGTCGCGACCATGATCATAACGATTCAGGAAACATCCTTCATAACGACCGGACCACGAATGTTTTTCATTCATGGACACCAGCATGTCACGAACCGCTTCAATGTACACATGGGATGGTTGTGAATCATAGGTTCTGACTCCAACGCCACGGCCATAGGTGTACGAACGGTTATTAAGGGTTGCCCAATATTCCTTACGAGGAACATTCTCACGGTGGACCCAATCCAGATCGGTCATCAGAGTTTGATACACTTCATCAGCCACAGGCGGCGACAGGAAGTTTTCAATATAAACAGGCGTGAACATTTTAATTCCTAGTACAAGGTAACGGTGGTGAACCCAGCAGGGGCAACAACATAAGCAACGTTCGGCTCATGGTCGAACACGATATAATCGGACACATCCATGGACCGTGGGCATTCGGTGATGCACGTGATCTGGTCCAAATCAGACCAAGGGGTATCCAGATTTTGGGTCATCGCCCAAATGGTTTCAGGATCAAGATCATCAGCAACAATCCGTGCCGCAGGTTCATAGACGCCACGAGTGATATCGCCCTCGAACCGGGCCGCACAATAGTTCTTACCGGCTTCACATTCCCAACCGTTCTGATTGATTTCATCAGAATCGCGTGTCAGGAAATAAATGGTTGCATTAATCTTAGCCATGATCTTCTCTCCCGTTGTTGACTTTATGTATAAACGTGTTATAAGAATAAGTCAACCGTTAAATATAGTGATCATGGAACAGTTAATTAAAAAAGCACCGAATCCTGTTTTAATCGAGAAGTCGTCACCTGTTACTGACTTCTCGACGCTTGAACAATTTTTGATTCCTCAACTGTTACGAACCATGTCAGAGTTAAACGGGGTTGGAATTTCAGCTGTTCAAATTGGATCACTGCGACAAGTCTTCATCTATCGTGATTCAAAATATGAATTTCATACTGTATGTAATCCAGAAATCATTTCATGTGGTAAAAAGAAGGTATCACTCATTGAAGGATGCCTATCCGTAGACAATGTGCTTTATGATATCATGCGACCTAACCGAATCGATGTGAAATATCAAACCGTTGACGGGTCACCGGTCGAGAAAACTCTTAGAGACATGGATGCTCGCATCTTTCAACACGAGTATGATCATCTTCAAGGTATCATGATGAGTGTTCGATCTGGATGCAGTGAAGCACTACTGGATGCCATGATGAAACACGACAACGATCAGATCATAACCGTGAAGTTTGATCTGATCGATGTTGAAGCTGGAAGTTTTACCGAAACTTATATCAATGCATCATTGTTCCGCTTTAAAACGGATGATGATTACACGATGACGATCACAGATTTGAAAGAATTGATAGACAAGGACTTTCCGATCAAGAATATCGACCTTGTTTCAATTCCTCTCTGATTTGGTTTCGTTTTTCCATTTGCGCATGAGCAGCCTCGCGCTGTTTCACCTTGGCCTCATCAGTCGCCGCCTTTTGATAAGCCGCAAACTGTTTACCAATAGTTTCAAACCGACGCTTCATATCACGCAGATTTGATTTGGTGAAACGCAACAGGGCTTCATCTTCAACTTCATAGAGCAATTTTTGAAGTGGCCCTTTATGCCAAGTGTTTGGTATAAACTTGCGATATGCGTCTCTGCAAGAAATTTCACGCAGAACATGCAACCATTCGTTCACCATACTGGTTTCGGCACGGGTCTTGAGTTTGGCAATATGGTGCAACTTAATCCCCTGATTCAACAGATAGGTTCTGGATACCCGAGCAGTCCAATATGTAGACACATCACCTTTATGGTGAAAACTACCAGTAAGATCACCACGATTAAGCCACAGTGACATCACTGGTGGATTTTTTACGGTGGGATTTGGTTCAATCACTACGCGGAATGGAGCCGACATATTATTCAAATCAGCCATTCTACAGATTATTGCAATATTGGTTTCCATAGTATATCTTTCACCAGAATGTTGCTCGCCTATAAAATACTATAACACATATATAGAGCAAAGTCAATGAGTGTTATAGAACAAGAGGCATTAATATCACAAGTAACCAATAAGAACTTATATCATTATATTAAAGCATTACAAGATAATGCCGAAGACGATATCAATATAGAAAAATTTATGATCCGTCTATATAATGAAATGGCTATTCGTATTTTAACTAGCCATTAAGTCCACTTGGTATCTATATAAAATACGTGTCCAGCTATTCTTGACACTTCTTCAGTTCGCTCATCATCTGCCCAATATGGATTGATCCTAGCAGTATGATACATTGTCGCTCCATTAGTAGGGTCTTCACTACGGCCAGTCAGAATTTGTACGGCAACTGCTTGTGCAACCTTCCATGCAACACCGTCTGGTGATTCTGGAATGATTGAATCAATGTTCAGCATCTTGTCTCTATTTGGATCATCGTCATTCCAGCATGAAAATTGTCGATCTTTGGTTGCAACACCACGAATGGTTTCACCACCATACATTTGAACGCCAATATTTGCCCGGTTTACAATAACATGGCCAACTGCACGCATACCGATTTCACCAGTAGAACGAGCCTCACCCCAAATCGTTAGGGACAAATATATAAAATCATCGGTTTGTATTAGTGCTTCAACATCATATGCATCTGGATTCATTGATTCATATTCCTTTTCATCATGTGATTGGGTGGTCATCCATCGTTCGAAGGTTGCCGGGTCAATCACAATAGGGGCATCAACGGCTTCTACAGCCGCCACTGATGGCGATCTGGTCACAACACGTAACGGTGCCACCATTGACGACATTAACAGTCCTAGCGATGCCGCTATTGCTGTAATGCGATTTCCTAAAGATGCTTCCATTAACTCTTCCTCCATAATCAGGTGAACAAAAGCTTTCTTTTCGCTTTCGTTCATTTGACCAAGGCCAGCATGTAAGCCCGTATTACTTCTAATAAGATCAGATAGTGGTTTCCCACCCATATCAATACCGCGATAGTATACATTCATATCAGAAATACTAATACTATCAGTATAATATGATCCTTCTTTAGAATTTATGTCCGTGACAAATAATTCAGTTGATTCATCAACTATAGTTTCTTTGTATCCCAAGTCAAATACTAAATTGTGTCTCATCATATCATGATCACACTCAGCAGCATCTGCAACAATGAATGTTCTAGAATCATCAAGAACAAGACCGCGAACCGCAATCCTGTTCTTAACAAGGTGTTTCAATTTTGATTTCGAGGGATTTATATATAAAATATATTCATGACTATAATCATGAGGACTCGATACCCGTTCGTGTGCTTCGTATACAAACATCAACCAAAGAAAGGCATTGGACCGCCACCCCCATCTGCATAATCCACCAATTCTTGAATTAAGGCTTCCTTCATATCATGACCGCTCTGGATAAGATCGCTACCCTTCATCACTGTTCCACCTTGTGGACCCGGAATAGTTGCGAACTTGGAATATTTTTCACCAAGTATCATACGAACGCCACCTTCAGTATATTGTGACAACCATCTATAAGCTGCCGAACTAGCTAATAGGCGTTTGATACTCTTGACGGCAGAAACTTCTAACATAATCTTTTCATCTGCACGAATTGTGCGCCATAGATTAATTTTGCTTTCACCTTCATCAAATTCAAACATGATATGTTCACCAAACATTTTACCAATCTGTTCTTGGAACTGTGATAAGGCTTCGAAATTAACAAGTCCGGGGAAAGTTGTATCTCTATATCGAAGGGTGTGTTGTACAAATGCCGCAGAAAATGGTTCAAAGCCTTGGCCACCAGCGAGTAGAGCTGTTCGCATTCGTCTGATTTCTTTTACATTGTCCACTTCTTCTGGAAGTGAGTAAGATTGTTGTCCTGCTTTTAATTCCATGAAGAAGAAACCTTCATGAATAGCATTACGAGAATAGGTTCTGTATATTCTCAATGCTTCATCGAATGCAACATTGTAATCATCCTGTTCTATTTCTACCTCAATACTCGTACCACCCAATTTTACGTAAATTGAATAGAATAGTTTCTCAAGATCGTTACGTTTTTCCATTGTCACACCTATTTGCTTATGGATATTTATCCTAACAGTAAATAGATGTGAAACATCCGATAGGAAATGTCATGGCAACAATCAGCGTTTACAATAAATTCAAACTATATATGGGAGATGGCAGCATCGATTTAGATACCGATCAGTTCAAAATTGCTCTCATGGATAGCAACCATTCATACGTCTCAACTCATACAGATTGGTCACAAGTCAGTACCAATGAGATTTCTGCCGGTAATGGTTATACAGGTGGTGGAGTAGTTCTCGCCAATACATCGTGGTTAGAGTCCGGTGGTGTTGTTACGTTTGATGCAGATAGTGTCACATGGACAGCAACTGGTGGTGCTCTTGGTCCAGCAGCTTTTGCCGTCATTTATGATGATACGGCAACTGATGATAAACTGGTGTGTTCTATCGATTTCGAAGGATCACAATCAGCTGGTGAAGGAACCGAGTTCCGCATCACCTTTAACGCAAATGGAATTTTTAGAATATCATGAGCATTATAAGAGACGGCGTTAGATCACAAGTTGGTGCAGAACTGTTGAAGCATAAGCAAGAAATTACTAGAAGTGCTTCAAACATTATCAATGATGTCATTATACGAAAAGTTAGATTTAGTGAACTTCGTGAACAAATGCGAAATGATACTGACAACTTTTCAGCATCTGATATCGCTGACCTCGATGATATTGAGGGCGAGTTAATCACTCGTATTCAAGAAGTGTTCGCACTTGTTAGTAGCTAATATATGGCACAGCAATGGTATAATGCTCTATGGCAGCACCGACAATTAGTTACAGTTCATAGCGAAAACGTAACATCAACACTTAATAATTTCGTTCTGTATATGGACGAGACTGGTTTCGTTAAGCCCGGAATCAACAACGATGTGTTTGATAGAGCAAAAGCCGATGGCACCGATATCATCATTACTGCAAGCGATGGTGTCACCAAACTAAGTCATGAAATTGTTAATTTTGATATTGGATCAAAGAAATTAGAAATATGGGTTCGAATCCCAACCGTATCATCCACAAATGACACCACACTTTTTGTATATTATGGAAATGCAGTCCATACCGAGCCATATGATGCTTCTGTCTGGACATCATATCAATATGTATCACACGATGGTGGTCAAACCGATTCAACCGGTACAGTAAGCTCTACTACCTACGGAACACCAGTCGAAGTTGATGGTATCACCGGTAAGGCATATAGATTCCCTGATGCTGGCGATATTCATGATACCGGTCTTCAGGTTATTGATTATCCACTAACATTTCAAGCATGGGTTAAGCCCGAATCATTTACGGGTCCATATGTAATGGGTAACTTCGCGACCAGTGCCGAAGACTTCACTTTATATACACAAGCATCCCAATGGGTTCTAACCGCTGAAAACGGTGGTGGTGCTCATGGATTCGGTACAGTCAATCAGAGTTCTTGGAACTTCTTGTCAGTCACTATCGATAATCTATTCAATAGATCATATCACAACGGTGCACCAATCGGAAATATCTCATCTGGTGGAGCAACCGGTACTATTGATTCCGGCGATACATTAAAAATCAACGACAAGGGTGATACAATCAATTCAGCCGGTGGTATCATCGTTGATGAAATTCACTTCTTCACTGGTGTATTATCAGCGGATCACATTGCTGCCCAATATACAAACCAGTATTCACCCGTAACATTCTATGATGTATCAAACCAACAAGAAGTATCAGGTAGCTATGTTTCACCACCAGCTAGCGACATCACAATCACCACCTTCGTCGCTATCGTATCAGTCGGTGTCAATATTAAACCACCGATGTATGGTGCAGCAATCACAACATTCGCACCATCAATTGGAACCGGTGTTCTTATTGATACACCAACGGCAACACTAACAATAACCTCGCCACTACTGGGTGTTGAAGCAAATATCTTTATCAGTTCAAACATCAATGTCGAATTTGGTCAAATATTCGGTGGTGCATCGAAATTTAAACCTTCACGCCAATTTGAATTGTATAAAGAAGGTGACCCCAATAATAAAGACTCTCAATTCCTGTCAGGAATAAATAAACAAATTATTGATATTGGTGGTGTCACTTGTTACATTTGGAAATTACTTGGAACTCATGACCAATCCAACGTGGACGGCACACCCGGAACACAACTCGATGAAGCTTTCGGGGTTTTGGATGATGGTGTTCTAGATGGTATTCAGGATGTTGTGCTTGGTGAGAACCGAGATAGAAAATATTCCGATAATGCTATTCGATTAAAGGGTGCTTACGCGGTTTCTGAAAACGAACTTGATTATGCTCGCTTCGGAATGTCTTTGCTTGGTGATATTATTCAAATTGAATTTCACAAAGTAGACATGGTGGATAAAGTTGGACGTAGACTTAAACCCGGTGATGTATTGGAAATGCCTCATCTTCGCGAAATTGGTGAAGATGGATCAATCGCAAATCGTTATTATGAAGTCGATACACTTTCCAGATCACCTACTGGTTATGATCCATCATACCAATATCATATTCTTGCTGCAACTCTGAAACCAATCAGAGATAGCCAAGAGTTCATCGATCTGATGGAACGCAAGGATGAATACGGTAAAACCCTTAGAGAACAAACATCTAATCGCAAACACATTGAAGCATCAACGGCAAAAATCCAAGATGCCGCCGATGAGCAAGCTTATACAACCAATTATGATACAACCCCATTATATATCAGCGATGAGGGAGTTATTATTTCTCATATGTGGTCTGATGATGGGAAACCACCGAACGGACGACCTGTCACACAAGTGAGTAGTTTCCCGGCGAGTCCAACAGAAGGCGATTATGTTGTTCGCATCGATATGTACCCTAATAAATTGTATCGTTATCAAGCTGGTAAATGGTTGCTCAAAGAAAAAGACAACAAACGGGAATGGCAACCTTATAACTGGACGCGTAAACTTAGAGAATTTTCGTCTGACAGATCATTGGAGGATGACATGCGACCATGGGAACTAAAATCAATTCACGATGTCCTGTCACCTACTCAGGGTCGATCAAACCCATCTCCAAAGGGTAGAGACATCATTCATGCCAATATATTCAACTGGGATCGAAAGATTGAAGTCGAAATCCCTAGTGACGTGATTGCTGAAGCTGCTGAAGTTGAAAGAAGTGCCACACTGGTTCCAACTAATGCGGCCACTAGTATTTCAGACTTCCTGAATACCGGTGTTGGTGAATATGATTTCTTCGTCTTGTATTATGTTATTACTCGTGGTGCTAATCAGGAAGCGGGTGAAATAATCATCAATGATAATGGAACCGCAATTTCTATGGATCATGAACACAACGACATTGGTGATGTTGGTGTTGTTTTCTCAACTGTCTATGAGGGCGGGTTCAGAAAACTCAAATATACCATGACAGCTGGTTCTGCTGCCGTGATGAAATTCTTCGTTAAGGGAGCATGGTAATGAAAATAGAAAATCTATTTGAAACAGAATATGAAACGGTTCAAGGTCTACGTGGTCCAACAGAAGTCATGATGCATCCTTCATATAAGAGTGTTGCTGTAGGAATAAATGCACATGAAGAACTTCGTGGGTTCTATTCACCCGGTGATGACATGATTGCGTTCTGGGATGCGAATTCACTTCATGAAGAAGTTATTGGCAATGATCCACTGTTTTATGAATATGAAGATGTGTTGAAATTATACGTAAACAAAACCGTGTTTTCTGTTTATCATTTCAATAATCCAAATCGCACTGGTGAAATCGTTGTCGATATGATGGGTGGTTCTGAACCATCATGTTTAGCTAAATTGCGAGAATTTTCTGTATTCCGCATTTTGATGAAATCGAGACGAACCACTTTTGATGAAGACTAACAAAAAGCGGCCCCGGAATTAACCAGAGCCGCCTTCATTGTTTAGATCAGATCAACTGTTACTGTGGTGTTCGACCACCAAGGCTACCCTGAAGGATGGCCGCAGCATTTTCAATACCACCACCACCGAACAGAACCGTATCCGGTAGATTGATGCTTCCAAGAATTTCAGGATTATCAACCAGCATCTGGACTACACCAGTTTGGAATGCCAGTTGAAGTTCCAGTTCGCGCAGTTCCTGAACCCGTTCTTCACCGAGAACCAGAACCTGTGCACGCTGACCAGCCGAAAGGGCTTCAAGATATTCACGGTCAGCATTACCACGTTGCTGTTGCGTCTGGGCGTAGATTTGAGCCGCAACGAGTTCAGCCTGTTGATCAGCCGTTGCACGTTGTTGTTCAGTCGCAATACGAGCCTGCTGGGCACGTTCTTCCTGTACGAAGGTAACTTCCAGCTGCGAAGCAATCTGATCACGCTGTGGTGCGATCAGGAGTTCAGGTGGAACAGCTGGTTCACCCATGGTCACTTCCAGAATGTTGATACCCGAAGTAGTCGATCCGCTCATAACTGCATGAGAGATTTCGGCTTCAAGTGATGCACGACGATTGGAGAAGTCCAAAGCCCGAGTGGCACGATAATGATACGCTTGTGTACCAGCCGATTGAATAACCGGCGAACCATCAGGATTGAACATATATGGATGAGGCGTATCAACTTCGAAATCGATGGACACACAGTTTTCACCACCATTCTCGTTGAATGAACATACTTCATCAACAGGGGCATAAACTCGACCACCACCAATATTACGAACCCGTGAACGAATCATCGGTGTAATGATTCGATCTTCAACAGCACCCAAGTCACCGACTGCTGCCACAATGGCTGGTGCTTGTGCGGCTGTAACCTGACCCATCACCCGAAGTTCTACTGGAATATTCCAGCCTTCAGAAATCACAGTGATCGCATTATCAGCAGACGAAGAGGACGTAGCAACTGTTTCGCACCGACGCTGACCTTGTTCGATGCCACCAGTAGGAGTGACATCCAGTGAAATCGAGCAACGCTCATATCCACCGGAATATTCGAAGCGCTGTGCACGAGTATCGATCAGAGTGATATCATAGATCAGTGGATTGATGAAGTATGAACCCGGCGTGAGTGGACGTTCCCAAACACCTTTACAGCCGACAGGAACAAGAGTTGCAATCAAGTCACCTTGTTCGACTTCACGGACTTGATCACAGTCATTGCGCCAGCCTTCATCGATGTTCGAACGAACGACACCAACATAACCCGTAGGAATTACCGTGGTTACAGTTGGAGTGCTATCAAGACCGCGAACTTGTGTTGCGACATTATGCATGCCGTTTCGATCATAATAACCAATCAGGTTACCACGAGAGTCCGTGATCCGAACATTGAACAGATACAGATTGATACGATGTGTACCGGGAAGAAGCACTGATGATTGAAGACCTTTTTGACCACCAATACCACCGTCTGCCACCGAAGTCAGGAATTGCTGCGAATCAAACACGTTGCGCACATTAGATGATGGCGGAACTGGTTCGGTTGCAGAATGCCGAGGGATGGATGCCGAAATTGCAGTACCGGGAAGTGGGCGTGCTGCGATAGCATCTTCACTCAGTGGTGAACCGTCAATGGCGACAATAGCACCATAATGGTCTGCCGGAATTTCAACGACTGGCAGATTTTCAAAAGTTCCCCACAAACCCATCAGTGGTTCGATATGGAAACCCGGACCCCAAATACGAGCGTTCGGGCCTTGTTGTCCACCGACTGCGATGATTTGTCCATCGCGCATCGATTCACCAAAATAGGTTCGGGTATAGTGACCAGTGGCATCGTCAGGAACAACGATAATAGAACTGTTCCACCCGGAACCAACGATAAACAAAATTCCCAAGATCGTGCCGCCGATTCGAACGGCCCAATCATGAGGCTTGAAAAGACCTGCTGCTACCCACGCTACACCAAGACTGGCGACCCCGAGCAATGCGATAATAATCGTTCCCATTAATTTCTCCTAAAATGGGTTGTAAATGAATTTCATGTATACTGGTCAATCATCAACTTGGCAATAGAGTTAGATGATAATCAATCCGGTAAACGGTTTTCCCAAGATTTTACAAGCTTGTTCAAAGTCTTGCATCATGATTCCATTTTGACTATCTGGTTTAACATGATGTTCTTGTAGATCAGGCAAAGATGCATCATCGATAACACACCAATGCGTCACTTCTTCGCCTGATTCTCTCATAGTGTTCATGAATTGCTTAATAGCATCCCCACGATTCATATTCTCGTTGGGAAAACCAGAACACCATCGGATATAAAGGTCTTCGGAAATATCATATCCAACCTTCATGAACAAATCGCGGATATAATCTTCACCATTTGCACCGTGCGTCGAGTTGATCACGATCTTGCATCCAGTGTATTCACACAGGAACCGAATAGCGTGTGCTGACACTTGATCGATATGTTCCAAGAACGCACCAGACCCATGATGAAGTTCATTCGGAAGAAACAATAAGTTTCGGGCCGTATTAACAACACCGTCAATATCTAAAAACACTAATTTCATAACCTACTCCGATTTTCTTAATGTATAACAGGAGTTAACAAGTTTGTCAAGCCTTGTTGACATTCTGTTTGGTGCGCGTTATAGTTCCGCTGTCACTTGATTGTTTAGTGATTAGTTTTAATTCATGTTTAAGGAACAGCCATGAAACAAGATAACATTTTCGATTTGGTACAAGATCGGAAGACACTGGTAGTATTCGACGGCGCAAATATGTTTGCCACGTTGAAAAACAAAGATGTTCAACTGGATTTCCTCAAACTTCGGGACCACGTTGATGAGCTTTGTGAAAATGTCCAATTGGATTATTTCACACCAGTAGCCGCTGAAGATTCGGGTTTCTCTGCGGTGAAGCCATTGACCGATCTATTGTCGTACAATGGGTATCGCATTAAAACCAAACTCGTACCGACCCGTGATAATGAAGATGGCATGACCAAGCGTCTGCGATCCAACGTCTCTACCGATATCTCAGTTCACGTCATGTCCATGGTCTGTAACAAGGCTGTGGATCATATCGTTCTGTTTTCCGGTGATGGCGAACTTTCCCCACTACTCACCGAACTCCGTAATCGCAATGTTCGTGTTACAGTCGTTTCATCGAAAGAAGCGGTAGCAGATTCACTGCGTCGTGGATGTAATGAATTTATTGATGTTGAGGGTTTGCGCGGTCAGTTCACCCGCTAGTCAATTTGATCTGGGTATAGGAGTGATCATATACTGTGGTCATTCCTATATTTGGACATAGCTATACCTCGCTAAATCCCGGCCTCCACTAGAATAACCAAAACAAATTGGAAATAATAATAGAATCTCTTAGCGACTCAACCGGGTGTCAGTTTCACGTAAATTAGATATCCCTCAGAATGCAGTTTCGGATGCCAGCCGTCCCGACCCTTTGTGATTATAGGCACAAAGACCTTGTGTACTGAAACAGTATAAACTGTAACAATACTCGCCGTTCATTAAAGTTCTGAGTTCTGAACTAGTCTATGACCATCTCTTACTAGTTCCGACCGAGGTTCAGTGATCCTTTAGTCACCTATCCAAATCGCCTATCTTACAACTTCATGTTCATGTTTCCATGAGGGTGGCATGAAGACCACGTTGGTTTCTCATTAAGGGACAGGAACCAAGCCGACCTACTTAGATTCTATGACAATAATTATGTGATTCAAATCATTGACAGAATGAATCACACGTCTATAAGTATGAGTATGCGGACGTGGTGGAAATGGTAGACGCGCCAGACTTATAGTAAAATTGAGTGCCCTTTGGGAAACCATCGGAGTAGAACTGCTCAAATTCGGGGAAACCTTTTAAATGGCAATCCCGAGCCAAGCTTCTTTCGAAAGAAAGTTGAAGGTGTAGAGACTGAGTAAGTTACAAAATATATCTCACCTAGTGTGAGGAAGGGAATTAGAAATGGAGAAGAAAGACAAATCGGTTGTTTGTGCTATGGTGATGGGTGATGGTCATATTCGGCCAGCAAAACCTGAATTGGCGATTAGTCATTGTGATGCCCAAGTTGAGTATCTAAACCATAAGCTGAACATTCTTTGTGATCTGTTTAATAAAAGTGTTTCAATCAGTCGGGTTAAGTCTCGTAATGATACAAATACCTTTAACAGATTCTTTATGACCCATCGTTATTTTCGTGTACTGCGGAAATGGTGTTATAAGGATGGATATAAGCAATTTACACGTAAACTACTGAATAAGTTTACGCATCATGCTATAGCCATATGGTATATGGATGATGGATCGCTATATCCCAAGAAGCGAAATGGTAAGGTTCATGCATATGAACTTGTAATTTCGTGTTGTGTATCTACGGAAAAAGAAGTCAACGTCATTGTTGATTATTTTAAAGAAGTACATGATGTGAAATTCACTATTAAGCGGAACAAAGGAAGATTTTCGATCCGGTGTGGTACTACACAGGCGAGAAAATTTATTGATATTGTCAAACCATTTGTTATTCCATGCATGCAATATAAGGTATGTATGTAACTTACTGTACGGGCAGCATCTAAGTCAGTGAGAACTGATATGATGAAGGTATAGTCCAGACCACAAACCTCAGTCGAGGGCAGTTAAAGCTGTAGTGGTATGAAAATCTGGTTCCTTCGGGAGTGCGGGTTCAATTCCCGCCGTCCGCACCAATTATTTTGGTGCACGCATAAGTATATGGTTACCCATAAGTACACTTAAAGAAGGTGTGCTATGGAATTATCTAAATTATTTGAAAAACGTGGATATAATAAAGAACAATTTATTTCAGCGGTGGAATCATCCATCAGTAAACGAAATGCTTTGATACAGCTTGGTTTGGTTCCGTCTGGTGGGAATTATAAAGTATTTGACAGGGCAGTAAACGAACTTGGATTAGATATAAGTCATTTTCGTGGTCAAGGGTATCTATTAGGTGGTAACCACGATTGGACACCAAAAATACCTTTAGATGAAATATTAGTAGAGAATTCATCTTACAGTTCTTCATCCAGATTAAAACAGCGCTTATATGATGTGAACTTATTAAAACCAGTTTGTAATAAGTGTGGTATAGGTGATAAGTGGAACGGTTCTTCTTTATCATTACATCTTGAACATAAGAATGGTGATAATTCTGATCACCGTATTGAAAATCTTGAAATATTATGCCCTAATTGTCATTCTCAAACATTATCATACTGTGGAAGAAACAAAGGAAAATATTCAACTTGACATATTGAAGTATACCCTGTATTGTTATTATTATTATTGGGAGAAATTGAACATGACACAGTTGTATAATGTTGGTGACTTAGTTAAATTCGTGCCAAACAATATGCATGGCGACATGTACGTTGAAGGTACTAATATGAATGGCGCTTTGATGAGGGTCGAATCTACCAGAAACTCTCGCCTAACAGCATCTGGCGCACATCCACAATGGCTTGAAGTTAGCTTGGTAAATGAAGACAAATTCATGGAAGTAGTTGATTTCCCATTTGAATTTGGTATTCGTATGTATTCAGGCTCTTGGTTCGAACTCGAAAAAGCGAAATGAAACAAACATTTGAAGAAGATGACACGGTTGAGCTTATTCCTTCCTCGACCGGTCACAGGGTTCGCAAAAATGGGATTGATTTTACCGGTGCATACGGTTTCGTATTGGAAGTTATTACTGTGCCTCGTAAATCGCGTCCTAAAGTTGGGCACCATCAATGGGTCAAGGTTCTGATTCGTGAACGTCGAATCACTATGCCCGGTGATCATTTTAAACTTATCAGACGCCAATGACCGATAATACATTAGAGCACAACGATACAATTATGGTATACGTTAACGATCAATTGACTTCATATATGTCGGTTAGTAGTTACGCGGCCATCAATCATATTGACAAAACGACATTACGGGCGGAACTCCGTAGAAATAAATTGGTTATACATGGTGCTAATCGATTGATACCGGGAATTTACTTTCGATAGAAGTTTTTCAGCACGTATACAAAAAAAAAGAATTGACCATTATGATTTCAAGAGCTATTATGGACACTTCCGAAAATCATGATGGAGATTAATTAATCATGTCGCTTAGCAATGCAGACGCCAATAGCCTTACCGTTATCATCGATGACTTACGTGGATTACATGAAGACATGGGTTTCATCGGCCTTGGTGTGGATAGCACCGATGGTGAACCTGTAAATTATCTCGAAAATAATGACACTGGTAAAGCGTTGTCGAGTAAACTGACGACTGCACAAACCATGTGCACACAAGCGGCTCAAGCCCTTGAAGAAGCCATGAATGATATGACGACTTCATAATTTCCAATACCGAATGCGATATACCGGTGCTCTGTGATAAATACATTCATGGAAAACCGGTATATCTCATTACAGCAGCATTCATCAGGTGCCACACGATACGTTGATGAACTAAATTCTGCTGGCCAAGTCGATCTTGATTCGAATGGTGAACCGTTTGTAATCTCGTATGAAGATGTTGCAGGCGAACAAACTCTTATTCGTGTTTTTATTAAACGCAATAATACAAAACAAAATTTTGTTATCAATAAAAGAAGTCGTACTGGTAGTCCCAAACGGGCATCCTTCGATACGGACGATGGTTGGAAGCGCGATGATTCGGCTAAGCCCGAAACCATTGACGAAAAGCCTAAACCAAAATCTTCAGCAAAACCTAATCAAGAAAGAAGTCGCCGAGCTGGTCTTAATTTCGAAACGGTTATTAAAACTTTATTGAAACGAGATAAGAGATGATTAAAAACGAATGGTTAAACAACGCAACTATTTCGTTGATGACCAAAGCACCGAATTATGATTATGATTCGGCATTGTCAGAAATTGAAACGTATTTGGTCAATACCGCTGGTGGATGGAACCCAGACGATGGTGGTGAACCAAACGGCGAAGGTGAACCAACCAATAGCGATACACCAAGCGCTGCTGCCACTGCAATATACACCACTCAGATTTCAGATACTAAAACTATTACGTCTACAGTAGATGTTTCGGTTAAATTAACCCACACTGGTTCTTTTCCTACTGGTACTTCGACAGCTACAATCCTCGCTGCACTGAAAGATGCCATGGAAGCTAGAATTGAAGCTGAATTCGCATTGACCGGTGGTGTTGATTTCCTTGATGCCGATTGGGATAACGCAGTATCGACTACTAGGTTCGGTGGAACATTATCTCAATCCGTAAGACAAGAAATTCAGAATTCAATCGTCAATGATGTTGTATTGATTGACCCGGCCACGATTGCTACTGCTTATGTCAGAACAACATATTCATTAGATAACACATGGGTCGCAAAAACAGTTTACAACAGGAACGCAAATTATCCTATTATAGTGTTTGTAGGGAAATATACCACGAGTGTATATGGGACCGAAGACACGAGTTATGTAGACGGCGATGATACAGTCACTTATCCCGGTTATGTGGTTCAGGTTGATATGGACACCCATAGAGTGCAAACGTGTAGCGTTTTCCCTGCGGCAACACGTACTCCACTTTAACCAATAACCGTAATGGGATATTATGAATTCAAAATTACACCTAATCACGTATAATCGTCGCAAGCCGGTTGAACGTTTCGTTCTTCAATGTCAGCCATGGAAAGAAGATGCACAAACCGTTGTTGGGTTTGATGTGACTGAAATCATGAAAGAGGCGTTGATTTCAGATAGCAGCAAGGGTTTTGAACCACTGATGGGTCGTGCCTTTGCTCATGAAGTGCACCGATCATTAGAAGCTGCTGAAACCCATATTAGAGTTTCAGGCGCATGGGTGGCTTCGGTGAGACAACAGGATACTCAATTTAGAGATTTTGTTGACTCATATGCCAACAATGCTCGATCTGCCCCAGACTTCTTTGATTCCATTGTGGAATTCAGAAAAAAGCAGAACATGGATAAGAAATACACCAATGATGTCAGAGATGTTGACGTTTTGGATTTCAGACCAATGATTGGTTATAAAGGTATTTGGAAGAATTTCCGTAGAGAGTATGTAAATATAGTCAGGACTTATGACTATGGAACCATCTTTAAAAATATCTGACACTGAGTATAAGACATTATCTCAGTGCAACAAACAAGAAACAGAGAAGCTGCTGGACACTCTTTACGAAAAGATGTCGATGGCGGCTTCTCTGCCACATTCAACTATGATGACTCAATTAGAAGCCTTTGTTCAACAGGTGGAACAAAGATTATATTTCTTTGATATTGGTCATATTGAAGACAAATCGTCTAAGATTAGAATAAGGCAGCGAATTTCATTAATTGAAGACGATTAGCCTAATAAATAAATCAAAAGGCTGTATCATATCCAATGAAAGATCGTAGAGTATTTTCGTCGCTACCAAAAGTATTCCAGACAGATGTAAACAAGCGTCTCCTAGGAGCTACAGATGATTTAGCGTTTGAACCAGAAGCGTTTGAACGCATTGAAGGACAAATCGGTGACGACACCGATATCTCCCAATCCACTAAAGATAGATCACCATTTATCACCAATAGTAACCCGTTGGATGATCGATTTCAATTATCTCCATGTGTCGTTTCATATAATAAAGATGGTTCAGTCGCCAATGGTGCTTTTTATGCTGACTTGATTGGTCACATCTTGGCCAATGGTGGATTGACCAGTGATGAAAATAGATTATTTGAATGTGATTACTTTTCTTTCACTCCACCAATTAATATTGACAAATGGGTTAATTTTTCCAAATACTTCTGGACCGGAGATGGAACAGCGGACGATACTGGCGAATACATTGTAAAAGAACCAACAGCATCGCAGACGGTTCTTCATTATGTTGAAGCAAATGGAACATTCACCAAGAAAGCAGTAATTCTGGATTCCAGTGATCGATTAGCACCGTTGGCTAGCTATGAACCGACCGGTACTCTCACAGGCGATCTTCGCGAGGATTGTACAGACGCACAGCGTACAATTTACCAATGGGATGGAACTGCATGGCAGGTGGTTAATATCGCGCCATACGCATCAGAAGACGCTGTTCCATCTGATATTGCGGCTGGTACATATCTTTACATCGCTCGCACCGGTAAGAACTATCAACGACCAGTGATATATCATTATAGTGGTGAAGCAGGCCGGTGGTTATCAAAAGTTCCGGTTATTTCTAATCGTGAACCTGATAATCCGGTCGAAGGCATGATCTGGGAAGATTCTCGATCACCAGCATCCCGTAAATTCCTTCTTTATACAAATGAGGGTTGGGCACCATTGGTTTATTCAACCATTCCATATTTTGATACTCTGGATTCTGATAATGATATAGCTAGCATGACCGCGATTGGTGTTCCAACCGGTAATGATCCTGTATATCGTTATGCTGCAATTGATTTCACCGTTAATGATGATCCATGGCAGAAAGAAAACTGGTGGGTTCACTTTGAAGATTTAAGTGCAATCGATAAAACAGAATACAATGGTAAGCAATCAAAAAGACCATTACTTGAATATTGGAGTTCAATCGAAACAACTGATATTTCTGATGCACTTGCATCTTATAAGATTTTTGGATTGAATAATGTTCAACCGAAATATGAAATATACATGGTTGATAACGGTGGTATTAGCAAGGCATCAACATTTGTTGACACTTATAACGGTAACTCGTTATTTGAATACAAACAAACAAGAACTAATTCCGATGATACTGTTCTTGGATTTCCGTTGACATATGATAGTACTGGTGAAATTATATTTGACCTTACTCTTGAAAGTACTGTTTATACTAAAAATAATATATCTGTTCTGGGTTATAGGTTTTTCAAGGACACATGGACCGGTCAGCTTCATTCAGTATGGAACCGATCAACCACACCGCTCGTGTATGATCAAACCCAGAAAGGTGTTCCTCTAAATCTGAGTAATAACCCGAACCATGATATTATCACTAGTATCAGCAGAAGTAATATAATCAACCATTATAGAAATATTTTAGACACAAATGCTGATGGTATTCCATTGGGGAATAATAATTATCGTTGGACCAGTCGTGATCCGGTTTCTGGTGCAACGATTATCGATACTGAAGGATCATTATTGATTCCTTTATCATTAATTCAGAACGATGATTATGATCTGGCAGAAGCCATTCGTAATATGTCATTTGAATATAACCGATTCATGAAACGGTTTGTTCGTCGATTGAGCACCATTTGGGATGCGGGTAGTTATTCAACTCCACAAGGGACATTGAACGGACTGACTGCCACAGAGATGGTGGACAAGGTATTAACTCAAAACATTCTCTTCTCTACTGAAGAGAGTCCATTTTGGAATGCCGGGATGGGAACGTATGTCAACGAAACGACAGCAGCCGTATCACCAATACTCATTCCCCCTTCAGCCGCCAGAACTGGTGCCGCACCCGCTTATACTCCACGGAAATTCACAACAAATTCAATAACTTATATATTGAAACATGATGGAAGTGTGATGTTAGCATATAATGATGAGCGCGATGATGTCATCATTAATCTTGAAAATAGGTTCTTTGCTTCTGTACCAGCGAAACGTAAATTAGAATCAGTGGCCGAGAGTGCATTTTTGGATGGTCATCAATTCTCATTGAAGAATCACATTGGTAATAAAACCATTATTACCAATGTGCCTGATGTTGATAATATTGTAAATGATTATACTGCCTTGTCACCAACTGAAGGTGATAGAGTGTATTCTAAAACTCATGGGATGTATGCGACTTATAGTAATTCCGCATGGGTTACTAAAAAAGCTGTGGCCAGTGATATTGTCAAAAATCTTACCGATGACACAAAGCATACCTTCAATGGTTTCGACATTTTTGAATTAAAGGCTTTTGATAGATCAGGAGTATTTGATTACCAGTCTTCAGATTATACCACAGTGATTCGTCGTGAGTTTGAAAGATGGTATGTCGATCAGGGGTTAGACCCTGTAACCAATGATGGTTATTCCGAGGCTAACAAGTGGACATGGAATTATACTTCGGCTGGTTTTGAGGGTCATTGGACCGGAATATACAAACGCGTATATGGTACTGATCGTCCACATGTTGCCCCATGGGAAATATTAGGTTTCACGATAAAGCCCGCTTGGTGGGATGATGCTTATACGGTGACCAGCACGGATGCTGATGGCAACGGGAGATATGGTTCTGCTAATGCCATGTGGGCTGATCTGAAGACCGGCACGTTGATAGCTGCCGAAGGGGTCACCATTCCTACTAAATTCCTATTGAGCGCCACAGCACCCATCCCTGTTGATGTTAATGGTGATCTAATTGATCCAGTGACAGCCGGTGTAGTAAGTCTTGATCAATTAATTTCCCCTGAACAAAATTGGAAGTATGGTGATTGTAGTCCGATTGAGAACTCATTCCATAATTCACATCTTGGGCCATTTGCATATGCACTAGCTGGTTATCTGATGAAGCCGGGTAGATATGTGGAATTCCTATGGTCTGATTATTCATTCACTATTGGTATGGATACCAATTTGTTTGGTGGACCTATTAAGATTGATGATGGAACTCTTCGCCGTCCGAAGATCGATGATTTAAAGATTCATTCGGAAGACATTAATTATTCCAATCCGGGCATTAACGCATGGGTTGCCGAGAATTTAAATATGTCGAGAATAAATTCGAAAGAGTTTGCTGACACGATTCGACAATCCAATGTATCACTCGGTTGGAAAACCAATGGTTTTATTGATAAAGCTGCAACAGTAATCAAAACTTCATCCGGTGTGGAAATCCCTTTTGAAGATGTGCAGTTAACATTACACAAAGGATTACCGATTGAGAATAAATTCCATAGTGGTATTCAAATTCTCAAACGTGGTTCAAAATACCAAGTGTATGGTTATGATTATACGAACTCGTTCTTTAGAATCAATTATGGTGCTCGTCCATCTCTTGCTGGAAGAACTACGTTTAACGAAACCTATACTGTTCAGACTGGTATAGATACATACACCTTGACCAAATTCAAATTAGGCGGAACGAACGATTTAGCAAAATTCTCAGTTCTTGTTGATGGATTCAAAGTCAAAGATCAATATATTAATATATTAAGCCCAACTAGTTTCCAGATCATTGATCCAAATATAACAACCGGTCAACAACTAACTGCTCAATTGACTACAACATATACTAATCCTAGTACACGTTCTCGCAAATTCTCAATTGGGGAAACCGATTACTTCTACTATGAGACTGGAACGAATAACATTATCGACTATCAGTATGGTCATCAATTCAATTCTCCACAAGAAGTTGTTGAATTCATTGTAGATTACGGAAGAAATTATACTGACAATGGTTGGGTTTATGAGAATGATGATTGGATAGATGTTGCCAAACGATTTGCGGTGTGGTCACAGACGGCTACTACTGGGCAAATCTTTGTGGATGTTGCGTCTGGTAATTCGTTGAATCTGCAATCGACTTTTGGTCATATGAATAATATTCAGAAGTTAGTATATGGTGGATACAGTCTACTTGATATTGCTGGAATGCCTATAACTGATTTTGACACGTATCGTTTTGATGGTGACATATCGGTTAAATCTCCTCATTTGATTTTCGGTCTTAGAGCGACTATTGTAGATATACAACACGCTGTGTTCATTTCTAATAGAACTAGATTCAATGATCTTGTTTATGATCCATTTACTGGTTTGCGTCAGAAAAGACTTGAAATCAAATCACTAAGAACAAAAGAGTGGGCAGGCCGTTTGGATACACCCGGATATATTGCGTCTGGTGATAAGCTTGTTCCGAACTTTGAGAAGAGCACCAAGGACTTCATTCGTTATTACGATATGTTGGACCCTGTTTCTGATCCAAAATTCCGTGATCAAGCCTTCAATCTTTATGGTTGGTACTATCGCGATTATGCCAGAGAAATGAATATCAATGAGGTTATGTCTTTAGAATTTCACAAGAATTCTATTAGAGAGAAAGGCACTCGTCGTGCTGTATCTGGTTTTTCAATCTCTAAGAATAATAATATCCCGTTGGAAATTCTCGAATGTTGGGCATGGAAAGAGGGCGAATTTGGTAAAACCTCATTTGATAATCCAGTTCGATTTAATATCCTTGAAACCGATTTCAATAATAGAATCCAATCAGTGATATTCGGGTCAACCAATGAACCGGGTGTTGTAACGATCAGTGATTATGATCGTTCCCAAACTCATGCCAAATGGATTGTTCCACCACGCCAAGGTAATTTCAAATTCCCAATCAAAGGAAATGCGACATCACCCGATTATGATATCAGAGCAGTTGTACTGGAAGGCGAAGTATTAGACAAGAAGATGTTTCATTACGATCCTATTAACGGGTTACATGAGCCAATAGCCTATTCACAGATCGATATCGAAACCTCGTTTGATCCAGCATATTACAACAAAGGTGTAGCAACCACGGACGAAGGATATGAATGGTCGTCAAGTAGAGTTGGAACCATTTGGTGGAACACATCAAACAGAGAATACCAAGATTATTTAAATCAGTCTCTCACTTTAAAAGAATCATCCGAGAACTGGGGCAAGCTGAAGAGTTACGCAATCAGTTCAAGTGCAGTTGCAAATACTATCAGTATCAAATCTGTAGTTGAGGCTGGTCATAATATAGTAGTCAATCAATCCATAACGGTAGAAACCAGAGATGGTCAACGTATCAGTGGTATGGTTGATGTGGTTTCTGGTAATGACGTTACCTATACTCTGTTGAATGGTCCTGAGACTGTTTCTATATTATCGAATGCATTGTTACTGTCTAATATAATCACAATAACCAACAGAAGCATTGATATATATGAATGGATTGAATCTCGCGTACCACCGACTGAATACAGTGGTGATGAAGATGATGTGATCATTTTCAATGCGGCTAGCCCCTCATATACAGAAGTCACCCAAAGCGACGGGTCACGTCGATATTATTTTTGGGTTAAAAACAAAAGAAGCACCATTAGTGGTAAGTTGCTATCGGCTTATCAAATATCTAATCAATTATATGACCCAACGGTTGCACTGATTCCATGG
>Ga0129324_10000046_pt1 | contig 81088 bp, 80 predicted proteins | sample CPBDNA_7_FD_96879 | JGI IMG/M metagenome (GOLD analysis project Ga0129324, IMG submission 96879) | Freshwater to marine salinity gradient microbial communities from Chesapeake Bay, USA - CPBay_Spr_15_0.2_DNA | ecosystem: Environmental > Aquatic > Marine > Coastal | place: USA: Chesapeake Bay... | reverse complement strand
GACATTCCCCCCTTTACCACTGCTGAAATCTTTCCAAATTTGCTTGACCGGAGACACCATAAAACTCGGTGTTCTTTCTTGAGAAAAAGGACTTAATCCTTTAAAATTTGCACCCGACTTTTTAAGTGTTACAAATTCCCCAATAACCTCCTCTAATCGAGCAGTTTCGTATACTTGGTCAATGGTGCTTTTTGAAATCAAAGTTTAAAGTTTAAAAAGATAAAAATAGGATTATAAAAATAGGGAGCAAAAAACCTAGAAAATAAATTATAAAAAGAAGTATTTTAAATTTTACGCTCAATTACGTAATCAACCATTAACTCAAGGGAATCTCTATAGATACTACTTGGAAAAGTCTTTAATATTTTTATCGCTTCCAAACGATAGTTTTCCATTTTTTTAATTGCAAAATCAAGGCCTCCGGCTTCTTTCACCATTTTTATGGCTTTTTTAACGCGAACTTTATCTTTGTTGTGATTCTTGACTGTGTTAATAAGCCATTTTTTATCTGAACTTCTTAGAACGTTTAGTGCATGAATCATCGGAAGGGTCATTTTCTGTTCTTTGATGTCAATTCCTGTGGGTTTTCCAATTTTTTGATCACCATAGTCAAACAAGTCATCCTTAATCTGGAAAGCCATTCCCAGCAGTTCTCCAAAGTCATGCATTTTGGAAACAAATTCTTCCTTTGCATCTACAGATTTAGCCCCCATCGCACAACATGCTGCAAGAAGAGTAGCAGTCTTCTGTCTAATTATTTCATAATAAACCTCTTCGGTTATGTCTAGTTTCCTTGCTTTTTCTATCTGCAATAACTCTCCCTGACTCATTTCTCTTACGGCTATAGAAATAATTTTAAGTAAATCAAAATCTTCGTTTTCAATCGACAAGAGCAAGCCTTTAGACAAAAGATAATCCCCAACCAAAACTGCTATTTTATTTTTCCACAACGCATTTATGGAAAAAAATCCGCGTCGCTGATTGCTGTCATCTACCACATCGTCATGGACCAAAGTAGCTGTATGAATAAGTTCTATGACAGAAGCCCCACGATAAGAACGTTCGCTGATTTTACCCTTCCCTAGCATTTTTGCAACCAAAAAGACAAACATAGGACGCATTTGTTTCCCTTTTCTATTTACAATAAAATGGGTGATTCTGTTTAATAGAGCAACTTTTGAGGACATCGAATTAGAAAATTTTTTTTCGAAAAGCTCCATTTCCTCATAGATTGGTCCTTTAATTTTCTCAACAACTTTCATAGGGAAATAAATATACCATTTTAAATGAATTTTCTAAGAACTAAGTCCTTTTGTTTTGTTGGCAAGTTGACCACAAGCTGCATCGATGTCTTTCCCTCGCGAACGTCTAATCGTTGCAGTAATCCTAACCCGTTCTAGTGCTTTTTGATATTTCTCAACCTGAGTTGTATCCGCCTGTTTAAAAGTGTCATCCCCTATGGGGTTGTATTCAATAAGATTCACCTTGCAAGGAACGTGCATACAGAATTTAACCAAAGCATCAATATCCTCCTGTTTGTCATTGATGTCCTTCCACACCACATATTCATAAGTCACCAAACTAGAGGTGGCTTTATACCAATATTTTAGAGAATCCGCTAAATCAGTCAAAGGAAATTTTTCAGCAAAAGGCATCAATTGTTCTCGCACCTCTTGACGGGCACTATGAAGTGAAACTGCCAATCCAAACTTGACATTTTCATCCGCCAGCTTCTTAATCATTTTAGGAATTCCAGAAGTTGAAATCGTGATCCGACTGGGAGACATCCCTAACCCATCAGATTGAGTGATTTTAGCAATCGAACCCATTAAGTTTTTGTAATTCATTAAGGGCTCGCCCATCCCCATAAAAACAATATTGCTGAGCGGACGATCAAAATAGTATCGACTTTGCTTATCCATCGCAACGACCTGGTCATAGATTTCGTCTATATTGAGGTTTCGCATCCTTTTGATGCTTGCGGTGGCACAAAACTTACAGTCTAAACTACAACCTACTTGAGAAGAAACACAAGCTGTAGTTCGTGTTGCAGTGGGAATTAAAACAGACTCAACAATTAGATTATCAAAAAGCTTTACAGCATTTTTAAGGGTGCCGTCCTTACTTTTTTGTTGGCGATCTATCGCAATATTGTTTATAACAAAATGCTCCTCTAAAAGAGATCTGGTTTCAATCGAAAGGTTTGTCATTCCTTCAAAGTCGTGTATACCTTTTTTCCACAACCATTGATATACCTGATTGCCCCTAAAAGACTTGTCATTATTATTGACAAAAAAATCTCTCAGATCTTCTAGTGAAAGGGCGCGAATATCTTTTTTCCTGACTGTTTCCATTGGTTGTACTTATTCCCGAACAACTCAAAATTTAAAACTGTCAAGGAATAAAAGCTATATGATTAGCATGGCATCGCCGTATGAGTAAAAGTTATATTTTTTCTTAATGGCTTCGGTGTAAGCTTCTTTTATAAAATCAACATCAGCAAATGCAGAAACCATCATCAACAAAGTAGATTTTGGCGTGTGAAAGTTAGAAATCATACAATTTGCAATTGAAAAATCATGCGGTGGAAAAAGAAACTTATGGGTCCATCCGTCATAAGGGTTAAGTGTGCCCATAGAGGAAACAGATGATTCTAATCCTCTCATAACAGTAGTTCCAACTGCACAAATTCTTTTTTTATTCTTAAGGGCGCTGTTTACCATATCAGCAGCATCTTGCTTAATAATCAATTCCTCAGAATCCATCTTATGTTTTGAAAGATCCTCAACCTCAACAGAGCTGAAGGTTCCAAGTCCAACATGTAACGTAATTTCTGCCAAATCAACACCTTTAATTTGAAGTTTTTTAATCAAATGTTTGGAGAAATGAAGACCAGCAGTAGGAGCTGCAACAGCTCCTTCATGCTTTGCGTAAATCGTTTGATATCGTTCTTCATCTTCAGGCTCAAGGGGTCTGTTGATGTATTTTGGTAAGGGTGTTTGTCCAAGTTGTTTAAGTTTTAATCTAAACTCACTGTAAGATCCATCGTATAGAAACCTTAAGGTCCTTCCACGTGAAGTAGTATTATCAATGACTTCAGCAACCAAACTGTCATCATTTCCGAAATAAAGTTTATTTCCAATTCTTATTTTTCTTGCGGGATCAACAAGAACATCCCAAAGTCTTTGTTCTTCGTTTAATTCTCTCAACAAAAAAACCTCTATTCTTGCTCCTGTTTTTTCTTTGTTACCAAACAAACGTGCAGGAAAAACTTTTGTGTTGTTTAAAACCATCAAATCTCCTTCATCAAAATAATCAATGACATCCTTAAACGTTTGGTGTTTTATTGTTTTATCTGCTCTGTTCAAAACCATCAACCGGGATTCGTCTCTTCCCGGCGAAGGTCGTTGAGCAAGTAAAATATTGGGTAATTCGAAATTAAAGTCAGATAGTTTCATGTAATTTTTTTTGCGTTGCAAATATACTTCTCCTAGGGGGGGCTTGTCAAGTAAATTGTGCTTTAATATGAAACTAATTCATATCATACTGAAAATCAATACTTTTGAAGTCCTCCCAAAACCCTGGATAAGATTTTGAAACAACCTCAGAATTGTTAATCACCATTGGAACTTTTATGGCCAATGGAGCAAAAGCCATTGCCATTCGGTGGTCGTTATAGGTATCAATTGAAATATTTTGATTGATTACTCCAGAAAATCTCAATTTAAGACTGTCATTTGTTATTGAAATTATAGCTCCTAATTTTTCAAGTTCGACCTTAAGGGCTTCTAGTCGATCTGTCTCTTTTATTTTTAGAGTATGAAGTCCTGTTAAATTACAATCAACGCCAAGTCCAAAACAACTCACCGCAATTGTTTGCGCAAGGTCAGGAGTATTTCTAAGATCTAAATCTAGCACTTCAGGAAGTGCAAAATTTGGGATTTTAGATAGGGTTATCGAACCGTTGTTAAAAACAGTCGTTACGCCTATTTTTTTATAAATCTGAACCAAATCCGAATCTCCTTGTAAGCTACCAGAATAGTAGCTTTCTAAAGTAATTTCACTTTTATTTGCAATAGCAACTACTGAATAGAAATAAGACGCAGAACTCCAATCTGACTCAACAGTCCATTGATTTAAAGTGATTTTATCCGCAGGACTAATCTTTATTTTACTATTATTAAAAAAGGTTTTAAAACCTAAATTATCTAAAAGAGTTTGAGTCATTTTAATATAGGGGACGGAAGTGGTTTCACCTATCAAATCAATTTCAAGACCATTTTCTAAGGAGGGAGCGATTAACATCAAAGCCGATATGTACTGGCTACTGATGTTCGATGGTAAGGCTACTTGGCTGACTTTTATTTTTTTGCCAATGATTTTTAAAGGAGGAAATCCCTTTTTATTAACGTATTCAATTTCTGCCCCTAGAGACCGCAAGGCCTCCACTAATAATTCAATGGGGCGGTCTTGCATTCTCGATGAGCCTGTCAAAACAACTTTGGAATTAGGCTTAACTGAAAAATAAGCTGTTAAAAAACGCATTGCAGTTCCAGCATGATGAATGTCCACAATAGATTCGTTATTCATCAATGCCTTCTGGGTCACCTGAGTGTCATCAGAATTAGACAAATTACTTATTTCTAAGTCCGGATACAGTGCCTTTAAGATCAAAAGCCTATTGGATTCACTTTTCGAACCAGTTATCGTTATTGATCCAAAACAGTTCTTAGATTTATGATCGAGTTTAAGATTCATTTTGGAATAGAAGTTTATTTTAATTTAGGATTATTTTGATGCCTGTCATGATCGCGTTCTGACTTATTGATCATTTTTTTGTCAAATGCTTTTTGCAAATCCACTCCAGTTTGATTTGCCAAACACAACACTACAAAGATAACATCGGCAAGTTCCTCTCCTAAGTCTTTGGATCGGTCACTTTCTTTTTCGCTTTGTTCGCCATAGCGTCTGGCAATAATTCGAGCGACTTCTCCGACCTCTTCAGTGAGTTGCGCCATGTTGGTCAATTCATCGAAATACCTGACCCCGTGCTCTTTGATCCAGTCGTCTACTATTTTTTGGGCCTTTTGCAATTCCATAATGTGCGAATTTAAAACTTTAAGACTTGGGTTAAAAATTATTTCAATTAAATTATTGGGCGCAATTAAGACAACAATACTTTAAGTTCTTCAAGTTTATTTATAATAAGACAATGTTCATGAAAGGGTTCATGATGAGAATTAAAGTGGATGGCTTGCATTCCCAAATGGATTGCACCTAAGATGTCTGCTTCAAGACTATCTCCAATCATTAGGGCATTTTGTGGCCGGGTGTTTGTTGTTTTTAAGGCATGCTCGAAAATAAGGGGATTGGGTTTTTTCACTCCAACTTTATCAGCAGTAATGATATGTTTAAAAAAAGGCTTGAGCCCAGATCGTTCAATCTTCGAGTGTTGAACCTCTTCAAATCCGTTACTGATAATGTGCATGTTGTATTTCTTTTGTAAACTGACCAAAACAATAATGGTTTCAGGAAATAGATGAGGAAAGGTAGATAAGTATTCGATGTATTTATCAGAAATTTCATTTATGCTACACCCTGCTATCTCATAATTAATCGCTTCAAAAGTTTCTTCTAACCTCTTTAACCTTAATTCAATCTGAGTAATTTTATCTTCACGATATAGCTTCCAATAAGCGTGGTTGATGGGGTTGTATTTTTTAAGAAAAACCGAAAGTGGAACTTCAATTTTCAACTCATTAAATATTTTCTTAAAAGTGAGTGCTGAGTTTTTTTCAAAATCCCATAAAGTGTGATCTAAATCAAAAAAAAGGTCCGTAATTATTTCATTCTTCACCATCCAAACAAAGGTAATTAATAATTTCATCTCACTTGATGAGGCCGTATACTATTGTAATTTTCAGAAATGATGTTTTTTTTTGAATAATAATTCCGAATTTTCAAATAATACTTTCATCTTTAAAACTATAATAGCCTTTTTCAGAAATAATCAGATGATCTAAAACGAGAATGTCGAAAGTTGCTGCTGCGTTGATTAATTTTCTAGTGATATTCTTGTCTTGTTTACTGGGCTGTAAATTTCCCGAAGGATGGTTGTGAACCAAAATCATTCCAGTAGCTCCAAGTTCTAGTGCTTTTTTCATTGCCAGTCGAACATCGACAACCGTCTGAGATATTCCGCCTTTACTAAGGCAACTTTTGTCGACCAATCCGTTGGAACGGTTTAAGTATAAAATCCAAAATTCTTCATGGGGCAAACGGGCTAAAATCGGAAACATTATGTTGAATACTTTTACACTACTGGTGAACTGAACAAGTTCTTTCGAAGGCGTTTCAACAAGTCTTTTAGAAAGCTCTAAGGCTGCTTTTATTTTCACGGCTTTTGCTTGTCCTATCCCTTTGTAATCCATAATTTTATTAATGGATGACTTTTGGAGTTCTGAAAGACTGTTTCCATATTGGGACATCATGCGCTGCATCAATCGGACAGCACTTTCTCCTCGATTGCCACTTCCAATTAAAATTGCAAGTAGCTCTGCATTAGATAGATAATCTGAACCTTTTTGAATTAACTTCTCTCTAGGTCGATCAGCAGCTTCCCATTGTTTGATGGTAAAATTAGGGGTGTATTTTGCCATATTTAATTAAGTACATAATAAATATAGGGATTTTTTAAGATGTATTTCTAATAATCCGAAAGGGTATTCTTAAGTTTTCCCCAATCAATTCCTCCATAATTACCCGAACTCATCATCAATAAGACGCTCTCTGTGTATTCTAATCCATGAAGGTATTGCTCTAATTCCTGTGGGTCTGTAAAAACCAATAGTTGCTCATCATCAAATGCATGCTTGATTTGTTGTTCACTAATTTCAGGGCGATTTTTTATTTTCAAGGCGGCAGGGTCATAAAAAACAATCGCTTGATCTGAAGCACTCAGACTGCCTTGATATTTATTTATAAACGTTTTATCTAAACTACTAAAGGTGTGCAATTCGAAACAAGCAATCAGTTTAAATTCAGAAAATTGATTTTTAACCGCGTTGGTGGTTGCACTTACCTTACTTGGTGCGTGTGCAAAATCCTTATACAGGTGACTGGTTTTTCCAGAAACCATTTTTTCAAGACGTTTGGACGCACCCATAAACGAACTAATGGCCTGATAAAAATCGTCCTCATCAACTCCCATCAACTGACAAATCCATTTGGCACCTGCCAAATTGGACAAGTTGTGGTTTCCAAAAATCTCTAGTGGAAGTGGGCCCTCATCCGTTTCCAAATAGGTGGTGCCTTTTTCAATAACAAAATCTGGAGTCTGATAGGCTTCTTTTCTTATGGTATTTGGAGAAGCTGTCGAAAGGCTCGCAAGCGTTGTATCTTCATCATTATAAACCAAAACACCTCCTGGAGTAATCGAATCGATAAAAATCTCAAATTGTTTGTTATAATCTTCTTGCGTTGGAAAAACATTGACATGGTCCCAGGCAATACCACTAATCAATGCAATTTGTGGCTTATAAAGATGAAATTTTGGTCTTAGATCGATGGGGGAAGATAAATATTCATCACCTTCAAGTAAAATAAAATCATTCGTTTCACTCAGGTAAACCGAGTTTTCAAATCCTGATAAGCTAGCGCCTATCATAAAATCGACTGCGATATCTTGATAATTTAAAACATGAAGAATCATTGCGGTAATGGTCGTTTTTCCGTGACTTCCAGCAATTACTACCCGTGTTTTTTCTTTAGAAAACGCATAAATAAATTCGGGATAAGAATAAATCAAAAGCCCCATTTCTTTGGCCTTAATTAGCTCTGGATTGTCTGCTTTTGCATGCATCCCCAAGATGACAGCCGCTAGATCCGAAGTTATTTTTTCAGGAAACCAGCCCAATTCTATAGGGCAAATTCCAGCTGCTTCTAAATTGGATTTAGAGGGGTCGAAAATAGCATCGTCGCTCCCCGTGATTTCGTCTCCATTGTTTTTTAATGCAATTGCCAAGCTGTGCATGGCACTGCCTCCTATTGCTATAAAATGAAGTTTTTTCATTTTTATTTTATTTCTTTTTTAAGAAGTAATGCCTGTTTAAAATCGGGTTTAATTTCCAAAGCCTTTTCCAAATAAATCTTACTTTTTTGCATGGCTTTCTGCTTGATTGAGATTTTAGCCAAATTAAAATAGACCCATTCCAAGGCAATATTGTCAATAAAATTATAGTTTTTTAAATAAAACTGAAGTGAAGTAATACCCAATTCATTGTTAATTTCAAAATCAGCGGTCACTCTCCCTAACTCGTAAGCCAAATCTCTTCTTTCTCGGTTTAGAACAAGTTCCAGCTCCTCTTTCAAAATTAATTTTATGGCTTTGGAATAGTTTAATTTTGCCAACACAAGATCCTCCTCTTTTTCATTTAAATAACCCTTTGCCATTAAACCCTCAATAGGATCAAGCTCATAAAGAAGTGCTGCTTTTTCCTTGGCAAACTCCTTGTCTCCTCCCAAAAAATTGGGGATTTCATAAAAAATTTCAATAGCAGTTCTCAAAAACAAGGGGTTGTTTGGCTGAAGCTCTAATGCTTTCAATAAAGCACTTCTTGTTTTACCCAAATAACTAATAGAAAACAACCTAGAAACCTCGAGTGATTTTCTTCCTGCAGCCACAGAAAGTCTAAAGTAACTGTCTCCTTTTGGTGCATTTAAGACTACTTTTTCATAAAAACCAATGGCCGTATCCCAATCTTTATAATAGAAGGCTAAATCTGCAATTTTTCTTTCTAATTTGCTGGTTGAGTTTTTATTTAAACTATCTTTTAATTCCTTTAACTTGAGATTATAAACTTTGTCATTTTTAAAATCATATTTAACAAAAGACCTTGATTCTTGTGAGAAAGAAAAAAGAAAACTTAAAAAAAAAGTTAGGAAAAATGATTTAAAACTAAGCATTAGGTGTATTCAATATTTTCCAAATTAGATCTTTCAATTGCTCCAGTCCAGTTTGTGCTACCCCTGAAATCATACAATGAGGAATGCCTTTGAAATTTTCTGCCATTTCTTTAGCATACTCACTTTTAAGCTCGTCATCAAGTAAATCACATTTAGAAAGTGCAACGATATAGTCTTTATCAACCAGTTCTGGATTAAAAATTTTAAGCTCATTCATTAGAATATTAAAGGTTTTTTTAACATCTGAAGAATCTGCAGGAATAAGAAATAGCAAAACCGAGTTTCGCTCAATGTGACGTAAAAAATAGTGTCCAAGTCCCTTACCATCAGCAGCGCCTTCGATAATCCCTGGTATGTCCGCCATCACAAAAGACTGAAAATCTCTGTAAGGGACAATTCCTAAGTTCGGTTTTAAAGTGGTGAACTCATAATCTGCAATCTTTGGCTTTGCGCCACTAACGGAAGCCAATAGGGTAGATTTTCCTGCATTCGGAAAACCAACCAAACCAACATCTGCGAGTACCTTAAGTTCCAAGGTTACTTCAAGCTCTTTTGCCGGCCTGCCTGGCTGAGCATATCTTGGCGTTTGATTCGTTGGAGATCTAAAATTCCAGTTCCCTAAACCCCCCAAACCACCTTCTAAAAGTATGACTTCTTGATCTGCTTCAACGATTTCAAAAAGCATTTCGTTTGTTTTTGTGTCTCGAACAATGGTGCCTAATGGAACATTGATGTAAACATCAACCCCCTGGGCACCACTACTTCGACTTTTACTTCCATGTCCTCCATGTCCCGCGGCAAAATGTCTTGAAAACTTAAAGGAATAGAGTGTCCATAAATTGGGATCCGCTTTTACGATCACATGGCCGCCTCTACCTCCATCTCCTCCATCGGGTCCTCCTTTGGTAATGAATTTTTCACGGTGCAAATGGACAGAGCCTTTGCCTCCGTTTCCGGATTTAACTTTTAATTTAACATAGTCTACAAAATTCCCTTCTGTCATCTGTTTTTATAAAAAACTATCTATTAGTAACGTTAATCTTCCTGTAATTTCGTCTATACTACCAATACCATTAACGCTGTGAAACTTTCCTTGATCTTCGTAAAAATCACGAAGTGGCGCAGTTTTACTGTTGTATTCGTCGAAACGATTCCTAATTTTAACCTCATCTTGATCGTCCACTCTGCCGCTGGTTATTCCTCGATTTAATAAGCGTCCAATTAAAACATCATCGGCTGCTTCGAGGGCAACAGTAGCAGTTATTGACATTGATTTTTCTGAAAGAAATTCATCTAAGGCAATTGCCTGTTTCGTGGTTCTTGGGAAGCCGTCAAAAATAAAACCTTTTGTCTCTGGATTGGATTCGACCGCAACTTTCAACATGTCTATTGTAACTTGGTCTGGGACCAAATCCCCTTGATCCATATAAGATTTAGCTAATTTTCCTAAATCAGTTGCGTTGGTTATGTGGTGTCTAAATAAATCCCCTGTTGAAATGTGAAATAGTTCGTATTTTGATTTCAAAAATTCCGCTTGAGTTCCCTTTCCCGCTCCGGGTTTTCCAAAAAGTACTAGATTAATCATTTAAAAAAATTTTACACAAAGATATCCAAATTGTTATGCTTTCTTCCTTTCCACAAAAGATATGCTTATTTTTGCATAAAACTATTTAATGGATTTTTTTTCAACTTCAAAAACAATTGGCATATTAGGCGGTGGACAACTGGGTAAAATGTTGCTCTATTCAACCCGTAAATGGGATATAAATACTCATGTATTAGACCCAAGTGATGATGCTCCTGCGAGAATAGCTTGCAACAAGTTTATCAAAGGAGATTTGATGGACTACCAAACTGTATATGATTTTGGAAAAAATTTAGATCTAATTACCATAGAAATAGAAAACGTAAACATCCAAGCCCTAGAGCAACTTGAAAAAGAGGGAGTCAAAGTCTATCCCCAGCCTTATGTCTTGAAAAACATTCAAAACAAATGTTTGCAAAAAAGGTTTTATAATCAAAATAAGCTCCCGACTGCACATTATGAAGAATTTACTCGGATAGATGAAGTCAAAGATGCTGTCGCAAAAGGGAAGCTGTCATTCCCATTTGTATGGAAATCCGCATCGATGGGATATGATGGTTATGGCGTAAAGATTGTTCGATCAAATAAAGAATTAGAAACGCTACTTGATGGCGCTTGCTTGATCGAAGAAATGGTCAATTTTACCCACGAACTCGCCGTTATTATTTGTCGAAGAGCTCAAGGGGAAACGGTCAATTACCCTGTGGTCGAATCAGAATTTCATCCCACCTCAAATCAAGTGGAATATGTTCTATGCCCGGCTAGAATTGATAAAAAACATGCTGATAGGGCCATAGAAATAGCAACAAAAGTTTCTGAAGCTTATGGTCATATTGGACTGTTGGCTGTTGAACTCTTCCTTACGCCAGAGGGAGAGGTTTTGATAAATGAAGTTGCTCCACGACCCCACAATAGTGGACACTTTAGCATTGAAGCTTCCTATACATGTCAGTTTGAGCAACACCTCAGGGCCATACTCAATTTGCCCTTGGGCAAAACAGACAGTAAAAGTGCTGGTGTGATGGTTAACCTCGTTGGTAGTGAGGGACATACTGGAGCTGTTCATTACAAAAACATTGACCAAATCTTAGCAATTGATGGGGTAATTCCTCATATTTACGGTAAAAAAGAAACCCGCCCCAACAGGAAAATGGGGCATGTAACGATCATTCACTCAGAAATAGAAACTGCTCGAAAAATAGCGGAACAAGTAAAACAAACCTTATCAATAATCTCAAAATAATATGGCACAAGTAGGAATAATAATGGGAAGTCAATCGGATCTGCCAATCATGCAAGAGGCCATTGACATTCTCAGAGGATTTGACATCGAAATTGAAGTAGACATTGTTTCGGCGCATCGGTCTCCACAAAAGATGATGGCTTATGGTGAAGAAGCGCACAAAAGAGGGCTCAAGGTAATTATTGCCGGCGCTGGTGGCGCTGCTCACCTTCCAGGAATGATCGCTTCATTGACACCACTTCCAGTTGTAGGCGTACCTGTCAAGTCATCGAATTCTATTGACGGATGGGATTCTGTTCTATCCATACTACAAATGCCAGGTGGTGTTCCCGTTGCTACGGTAGCACTAAACGGCGCAAAAAACGCTGGTATTCTTGCCGCTCAAATCATCGGATGTGCTGACAGTTGCGTCCTTGACAAAGTTGTTCTTTATAAAAAATCCCTAGAACAAAAAGTAATTCAAAGTTCAGAAAATTTAAAAAAATAATATTGAAAAACCCTCTTTTAAGTTCGTTTGAAACCCCTTTTCAAGCTGCTCCTTTTAGTAAAATTTCTTCAGAACATTTCCTCCCTGCCTTAACTGAAAACATCAAAGATGCCCTGATTGAAATTGATAAGATCACTAATCAAAGTTCAATCGCAACTTTTGAGAACACTCTCGAAGCAATGGAAAATTGCAGCGATCTTCTCGAAAGAAATAGTACTTTATTGTTTAATCTCAATAGTGCTGAAACCTCTGATGAACTTCAGGCTGTCACACAAGATGCCTCCCAACTACTTACGGAGTTTCAAAATGACATTCGACTTAACAAGGCACTTTTCAATAGGATTAAATATATCTTCGAAAACGAAGACCGTCAGAAACTCAATACAGAACAATTAACCCTTTTAGAAAAAGAATACAAGGGGTTTGTTCGAAACGGAGCTTTATTATCAAAATCGGAAAAAGAAAAATTGCGTGAAATAGATTCCGAAAAAGCAAAGTTAGGACTCACTTTCGGAGAAAATGTTCTGGCAGACAGTCAGGCTTTTGAACTACACATATCAGACGAGAGTCAATTGAAGGGTTTGCCTGAATCTGCGAAAGAGATGGCCGCTGAAATGGCAAATTCCAAAAACAAACAGGGTTGGATTTTCACTTTGGACTATCCAAGTTACATGCCTTTTATGACCTATATTGATAAACGCGAGCTTAGAAAAAGCATGAGTATTGCCTTTGGAAAAAGAGGTTTTCAAGAAAACAACTATAATAATACCGAAATCATTCTAAAACTTGTCAGACTAAGAAATGAACGGGCAAAACTTTTGGGTTATGAATCCCATGCAGCTTTTGTTCTGGAGGAACGAATGGCACAATCTGAGGAGAAGGTAACTGATTTCCTAGAGGATCTTTACGAAAAAGCACTGCCCAGTGCAACCTTAGAATGGGAAGAGATGAAACAGTTTGCAAAAAGCAACCTTCAAATTGATACTGTTGAAAAATGGGATACTGCTTATATTTCTGAAAAGTTAAAACAAGCGCAGTTAGAGCTCGACGAGCAAGAACTCAAGCCTTATTTTTCTTTGGAAAATGTACAGTCGGGGCTTTTTGAAATTGTAGCAAGATTGTATGGATTAAGCTTTAAGAAAAATAAAAAGCTTGAGGGGTATCACAAGGAAGTTGATGTTTATGAAGTGTATAATAGAGAAGGTGAATTCCGCGCCATATTATACACAGACTTTTTCCCAAGACCTGGAAAACGAAATGGTGCATGGATGACATCATACCGTTCGCAAAGTAAAAATCAACGTCCGCACATTTCAATTGTATGTAACTTTTCTAAGCCCACCGCAACACTACCTTCCCTATTAACTTTTCAGGAAGTAACTACCTTGTTTCATGAATTTGGACATGCACTACACGGGATACTTGCCGACACAGCTTATCGTGGCTTGAGTGGGACAAGCGTTTATTGGGATTTTGTTGAATTACCTAGTCAAATTATGGAAAACTGGTGCTACGAACCCGAAGCCTTAGCTTTGTTTGCCAAGCACTATCAAACGGAAGAAGTGATCCCAATGCATTTGATTGAAAAAATAAAAAAAGCAGCTCATTTTCAGCAAGGACTTCAAACACTTAGACAATTAGGTTTTAGCTTTTTAGACCTGTCTTATCACGGGAAACATGCTCTTGAAATCAAGGACATCAAGGAACATGAAACTAAAATATTAAAAAGAATTCAATTTACTTCGGACACTCCTGAAAACGCATCTAGTACTGCGTTTTCTCATATTTTCCAGGGAGGATATTCCGCAGGTTATTACAGTTATAAATGGGCTGAAGTTCTTGATGCAGATGCTTTTGAGTTGTTCCAAGAAAAAGGAGTTTTTGACAAAGAAACCTCTAAGTCTTTTCTGGATAACATTCTCTCAAAAGGTGGCACCGAACACCCAATGAAACTTTACAAAAGATTTAGAGGAAAAGAACCTGACCCTAATGCTTTGCTCAGAAGAGCAGGTTTGGTAAATTAATTATAAACGCCTGTCCAATTTAGATAGCCGCCTCTTAAGTCGTATATTTTTTTAAACCCCAAGGAGTCCATTAAGTGTGAGGCCTTAGCGCTTCTTCGTCCCGATCGGCAATAGATCAACAAGGTATCTTCTTTCGAAAGGAGATTTATTTGGTCTAAAAACTCAATTGATTTGACATCAATATTCTTAGCATTATCAATATGTCCCTCCATAAATTCAACTGGAGTTCTGACATCAATTAATTGATGTCCTTTTTTTAAAAGAACTTCATAAACAGGCTTTTCGACAACTTCAACCGATGGTAACTGAATGAACATCCAGAGCATAATAATTCTTATAAACATCTTATATGATTTTAAGTAACAAGATAATAATTATCCCAATAAAACATAAAGCGAACACCACAAAATAGGAATGCCCTCTACCCAAAAGCTACTGTAATATTCTGATTGATCTTCGTTACTTTTAAATATTAAAACCATTAATAGCAATAAAACAAAAGATTCAATTATAAAAAAGTCTAAGGGGGTTTTGATGATAAAAAATGAAATTGACAAGTGAAAAATAATCAAAATGACCCCAAATAGCTTTGTGTTTCTAACTCCAAATTTTTGGGGTAAAGTGCTCAACTGAAAGTCATCAGAATTTAAATCTCTTATTTCGAAAGGCAAAGTCGCCACCAAAACGAAAACATACCGCTGAAGTGAAAGAAAAATTGAATTATCAAGATCAACTGTCTCAGAAAATACTAGAGGTAAATAATGAGTAATGATAAGCCATGCAAGTGCTACTAAATGAATCTTTAACCCTCTTAAAGCACGGAGGTTTTTTCTTTTTTTTGTCAAAGGAATACTGTACAAAAGCACTAAAATCCCCGCTAGAAAAACCAAACCTAATGCAGCACAAGTAAAACTTGAAAGCCCAATAAAAACAACTATTAGTGCAATGATTATTGGGGGGAAAAGAAGCGGAAAGAATTTTGATTTATTGAATCTGTTTTCTAAATAAAGAGAAAAAAACTTTATGAAATTATAGCCCAAGAATGCAATGCAAAAAACAGTAGCGTAAAACAGGAAGGATAGTGAAATATTAAAGTTAAATGCTGTAACTCGGGTTAATGCAACCACTGCCAATCCCACATGAAAATTGAACCGCACGTAACAGTCGAACAAGCTAATTATTGAATTCACCAGACAAAAGTATTCGAAACTGTTAATAAGTCGCGATTTTGTTCAAAAATAAATAATTATTGACTCCTACTGAACTTAAAAATTAAAACCCAATCTCGTAATTTTGACGAAACAACAACTGGTATGAAGAAGGATGAATTTGTGTCGCGACACATCGGACCCAACAAGAGTGAAATCCGACAAATTCTTGCAACTCTAGAAGTGGATTCTATAGCGGAACTACTTCAACAGACGATTCCTGAGGAAATACGCTTACCAAATTCGCTGGACTTACCAGAAGGCATAAGCGAGTTTAAATTCTTAAACGAATTGCACGAGCTTTCTGAAAAAAATCAACTTTTTGACACTTACATTGGACTTGGTTACCATCCCTCAATTACTCCTGCTGTTATTCAACGAAATATTCTGGAAAACCCAGGGTGGTATACCGCATACACTCCCTATCAGGCCGAAATAGCTCAAGGAAGATTGGAAGCTTTGTTTAATTATCAGACCCTGGTCTGTGACCTCACGGGAATGCCACTTTCTAATGCCTCTCTACTTGATGAAAGCACTGCAGCAGCAGAGGCCATAGCGATGACATTTGCGCTAAGAAGTTCAGATCAAAAAAAAAGAAATGCCAATCAGTTTTTTGTTTCGGATCAAATATTACCACAAACGCTCTCTGTTTTAAGAACACGATCAGAACCTTTAGGAATCGAATTGATCGTAGACGATATAGAGGGATTTTATTTTAATGAAAATTTCTTTGGGGCGATCTTTCAATATCCTGGAAAATCAGGAAATATAATTGACCTTCCATCTGCAATTTCAAAAGCCAAAGAGTTTGATGTAAAGACAATCGTAGCTGCTGATCTTCTCAGCCTGACGATTCTTGAAGCTCCCGGCAAATATGGTGTTGACGCAGTAATTGGAACCACTCAGCGCTTTGGTATACCTTTGGGTTATGGTGGGCCGCATGCGGCTTATTTTGCAACCAAATCAGAGTACAAAAGAAATATTCCTGGACGAATCATTGGTCAAACCAAGGACATGGACGATTCCATAGCCCTAAGAATGGCGTTACAAACCAGAGAGCAACACATCAAAAGAGATCGAGCCACTTCAAATATTTGTACCGCGCAAGTGTTACTCGCAGTAATGGCAGGAATGTATGCAGTTTATCATGGTCCTAAGGGGTTAAAAGAAATTGCTAAGAATATCCACATAAATGCAGTAAAACTCGAGAAAAAATTAGAGGATCTGGGTTTAAAACAACTAAATAGATATTATTTTGACACCCTTTGCGTTCAAGCCGATGCAAAAATCATCAAGTCGATTGCTGAAAAAGATAACGTCAACTTCCTTTATTTTGATAAACACACAATTGGAATTTCAATCAATGAAACCACAGATGATTCTTCATTATTGAAAATTCTAAACATATTCGAACAGGCCGTCAAACAAAAAAGCAGCTCAGAAAAAATAGAAGTAGATTCGTTCCGGATCCCAGCCAAACAATCAAGAAAAAGCTCTTTTTTAACACACAAAACATTCAATACTTATCATTCCGAAACAGCATTAATGCGATACATCAAGTCATTAGAAAGAAAAGATTTGGCGCTAAACCACTCGATGATCTCTCTAGGATCTTGTACGATGAAGCTCAATGCAGCCGCAGAAATGCTTCCGTTGAGTTGGGCAAAATGGTCTAACATCCACCCATTTGTACCCATAGAACAAGCAGCTGGTTATCAATTCATGTTGAAAAGCTTGGAAGCTCAGTTAAATGAAATCACTGGATTTGCAGCCACATCGTTGCAACCCAATTCAGGAGCTCAGGGAGAATATTCTGGATTAATGGTCATACGTGCCTATCACCAGTCAAGAGGTGAACAAAACCGAAACATCTGTCTAATCCCTTCCTCTGCCCACGGAACAAATCCCGCCTCAGCCGTTATGGCAGGAATGAAAGTCGTGGTTATTAAAACAGATGAAATGGGAAATATCGACTGGCTTGACATTGCCCAAAAGGCAGAAGAGCACAAAGACAATCTGGCTGCATTAATGATAACTTATCCTTCTACTCATGGGGTTTTTGAATCAAACATTAGACAGATCACAAAAAAAATACATGATTTTGGAGGTCAAGTTTACATGGATGGCGCCAACATGAACGCACAAGTTGGTCTCACCAGTCCAGCCATGATTGGAGCGGATGTTTGTCACCTAAATCTACATAAAACATTCGCCATACCACATGGAGGTGGTGGACCAGGCGTAGGACCTATATGTGTTGCGAAACATCTTAAAGCTTTTTTACCTAATAATCCTTTAATAAAAACAGGAGGAGAAAACGCTATTTCCTCAATCTCAGGTGCACCTTGGGGATCAGCACTCGTGTGCCTTATTTCTTATGGTTACATAAAAATGCTAGGGGCCAGTGGCTTAAAAAGAGCTACCGAAATAGCAATTTTAAACTCAAATTATATTAAAAAAAGGCTTGAGGGTGCCTATGAAATTCTATTTTCAGGTGAAAATGGTCGAATTGCGCACGAACTAATCATTGACTGCCGGCCCTTCAAAAAACAAAATATCGAAGTTGTGGATATTGCTAAGCGCCTTATCGATTATGGCTTCCATGCTCCAACGGTATCTTTTCCAGTAGCAGGAACGATGATGATTGAGCCTACAGAGAGCGAAAATCTGAGTGAAATAGATCGTTTTTGTGATGCCATGATTTCAATCAGAATGGAGATCGGATCAAATGATGATGCAGACCTGGCAATGCTTAAAAATGCGCCGCATACTTTACAAATGATTACTTGTGATCATTGGAATCACCCCTACTCCAGACAAAAGGCTGCTTTCCCGCTCGAATTCGTAAAGGAAAATAAATTTTGGCCAAGTGTGAGAAGAGTGGACGAAGCTTTTGGCGATCGTAATTTGATCTGTAGTTGCGAGCCCGTGGAAAACTATATAAATGCTTGATTAACATTTGTTTAAATATTTAAAAACAATCATTAACTCAGTAAATTTAATTACTGAATTTCATACTGTTTTTTAAATTTTCGACATATAATCTCTTATTAAGCGCTACTATTGCAAACTGAATTATGAATTACAAAATTACAGGTAGCGGCAGTTGTATTCCAACAAATATTCAAGATAATGGTACTTTTTTGTCACAATCATTTTATGATGACAATGGAGTGAAACTTGAATTAGACAATCAAACCATAATTGATAAATTCAATTCTATTACTGGTATAGAACAACGCAAATACATCAATAAAGAGTTAAATACCTCTGACATTGCTGCTGTGGCTGCACAAGATGCAATTGAAGATGCGCGAATTGATCCTGAAACATTGGATTATATCATTGTAGCCCATAATTTTGGAGATATTCCTTACGGAAGCAAACAAATCGACACCTTACCCAACCTGGCCGCAAGGGTAAAGTCAAAATTAAAAATAAAGAACCCTAGCTGTGTTGCCTATGACATCCTATTCGGCTGTCCTGGATGGGTCGAGGGAATGATTCAGGCGAAAGCATTTATCAAAGCCGGAATGGCTACAAAGTGTATGGTTGTAGGAGCAGATGCGCTATCGAGAGTAATCGATAAATACGACAGAGATTCCATGATATTTGCGGATGGCGCTGGCGCAACCATTCTTGAGTCAACTGATGAAGATGGTGGTGTTTTATCCCACACTTCAGCTACTTACACTTCAGAAAATGAAGCTGAATACATTTATTACGGCAAATCCTGTAATATTAAAGCGGATCAAGGTCAAAAATACATCAAAATGCAAGGAAGGAAAGTGTATGAATTTGCACTTAGTCATGTTCCCGCTGCAATGAAAAAATGTCTTGATGATGCAAATATTGAGATCGGCCAACTAAAAAAAATATTTATTCATCAGGCAAATAAAAAAATGGATGAAGCCATTGCAAAAAGGTTTTATAGACTTTATAAGGCTCCAATGCCTGAGGATATTCTTCCTATGAATATTGAAGAATTTGGAAACAGCTCCGTTGCAACGGTTCCTACCTTATTTAATTTGGTACTCAAGCAAAGTTATAAAGGACATCGACTTAACAAGGGAGACATTATCCTATTTGCCAGTGTAGGTTCAGGAATGAATATCAATGCTATTACCTACCAAATTTAACTTTTCAATTACTTAACAAATTAAACGAACTACTCTTAAAGGTTAAATGTTTAAATTTACTACATGATTATCATTCATCACATAGGCGCTTATTTTTTAATGCTCCAAAAAGTCTTCAAGAGATTCGTAAAATGGAGTGTATTAAAAGAGCTGATAATTAAAGATATTGATGCCTTAATCATCGGTTCTATTGGTATTGTTGCTTTCATTTCTTTTTTTGTAGGAGGAGTTGTAGCGATTCAAACCGCATTAAACTTGACCAATCCTTTTTTACCACAATATTTAATTGGTTTTGCGACTCGACAGTCTGTTATTCTTGAGTTCGCCCCTACTTTCATATCCATTATTATGGCTGGAAAAGTTGGATCATTTATTACTTCAAGCCTAGGAACAATGAGGGTTACAGAACAAATTGAAGCTTTAAAAGTGATGGGAATAAACACCTATAATTATTTGATATTCCCAAAAATTGTTGCGATGTTTTTTTATCCTTTCGTAATCGTTATCTCCATGTTTTTAGGAATAATTGGAGGCTATTTCGCATCGATTTATGGAGGATTTTGTAACAGCGCAGACTTCATTCAAGGCATTCAGCTAGATTTTATTCCGTTCCATATTGGCTATGCTTTTTTAAAAACAATAATATTTTCCTTCATTTTGGCAACTGTTCCCTCCTATCACGGCTATTTCCTTAAAGGTGGAGCATTGGAAGTTGGAAAAGCAAGTACAACGTCTTTTGTTTGGACGAGCGTACTGATCATCATCGCAAATTATTTAACAACTCAACTTTTACTCACCTAATGATTGTCGTTGAAAACCTATACAAATCTTTCGATGGAGTAAACGTTTTAAACGATATCTCCACAACTTTCGAAAAAGGAAAAACCAATTTAATTATTGGTCAAAGTGGATCAGGAAAGACAGTTCTACTCAAGAGCATACTTGGCTTATTCAACATTGATAAAGGAAATATTTATTTTGGAAATCAATCGATTCAAAATATTAACAATAAAGAAAGAAGTATTTTAAGACAAGAAATGGGCATGGTTTTTCAAGGAAGTGCTTTGTTTGATTCGATGTCCGTTGAGGAAAACATTATGTTTCCTATGCGAATGCTTACTAAAAATAGTTTTGAAGAAATGCAATCGCGTGCCAATCAGGTTATCAAAAGGGTAAATTTAATCAATGTGAATAATAAATTACCATCTGAAATATCTGGCGGAATGCAAAAAAGAGTTGCCATTGCAAGGGCCATTGTCATGAATCCAAAATATTTATTTTGTGATGAACCTAACTCTGGGTTAGATCCCAACACCTCAACGATTATTGACAATTTGATTCAAGAGATTACTCAAGAATTTCAAATCACTACGGTGATTAACACCCACGACATGAACTCTGTAATGGAGATTGGGGAGAAGATTATTTTTTTACAAAATGGAAAAAAAGAATGGGAAGGAAATAATAAAGAAGTTTTTAAAACCGAAAATGAAGCTGTTGGTGGTTTTATTTATTCTTCTAATTTATTTAAAAAAGTTCGAGAGGTATACCTCAGAGATAACGCTTAATCCTTAAAGTTAAAATTAACTTAGCAGCATTACTTTTGCATGAGGACTAAACAGATACAACCTTCCAGTAGAAATTTCTTTACACTCATATTTTTTGACTCTTTTATAACCAAGTACAAATTTCCTATCGTTGTGAATCTTAAACACTGAGCCTTCGTTCAACTCGAAAATATAAGCGTCCTCTGTCTCAGGATCAAATTTATTTAATTCAACAACTAATTTAAAATCAGAATCAGTGCTTGCCTTTGGATTTTTAAAATGAAGCGCAAGCGTCTCTAATAGCGGTGAAGGGAAAACTGAGTCATTTAAAAAAGGTAATATCATTTCACGATAACACAATTTCCAGTGCTTACCATGCGGTTTGATTTTATTTCCATAAGTCTTAAAAGCGACCAAGTGTGAAATCTCATGTACGAGGGTGATTAGAAATCGAAAAACATTGGTTGTTTCGTTAATGGTAATTTGATGTACGTCATGGGATAACATTCTGTAATCGCCATGTTTGGTCACACGTTTTCGAGAGACAATAACGTTCACTTTCCAGCGCGATAAGTATTCAGAAATTAAAAGATGTGCTTCTTTTGGGAGGTAGTCTTGTAAAGCGGTCATTTGAGCCTCCATAAAGATCAGGGTGTGCTTGAAGAAACAGGAAGAACTTTTCCGTTATAAAATTGATTCCCATTTAGCGCAAAGTCTAGAATATAACTTCCCATTTGCTGCGCCGTTAAAGGAGCCTCATAACCTGGAAAGGCCTCTGACAACATTTCCGTTTGTACAGCACCCAATGCCAATGCATTGAAGGAAGGACCTCTTTTTGCGTACTCCTCCGCTAACATTTCAGTCAAGGTGATTAGTGCACCTTTACTACTGCTGTAAGCTGATAATCCGGGGAATTTCGAACTACCCTGTATGCCGCCCATGCTGCTTATATTGACAACATGACCCTTGGGGTTTATAATCGGCAAGAGATGTCGTGTGAGCGATGCTACTGAGAACACATTCACTCTATAAACTGATTCAAACTCTTCATCAGTAGTTTCGGCAAAAGACTTATTTATTAAACTTCCAGCATTATTAATCAATATATCTATATTCCCAAACTCACTTTTAACTGATTTAGCAAAACCAACTATTTCTTTTTGATTTAAAAGGTCTACAGCGAAAGGATAAATATTTTCAATATTAGAAAGCGGATTGATATTTCTCGATAGTGCAATTACTTGATGCCCTTCAGCCGCGGCTTTAAGACAAATTTGCAATCCAATCCCCTTACTAGCTCCAGAAACAACTATCGTCTGCATAAGTCAATCATTTTATAGATTCCAATTTAAAGAACGTTGTTCTTTTTAGGAAACCAAAAGTGTAATCGGATTTTCGATATACGATTTTAATGTTTGTAAAAATAAAGATCCCGTTGCGCCATCAACAGTTCTGTGATCGCAGGCCAGGGTCAATTTCATAGTGTTACCTACCACAATATGACCTTCTTTAACGACAGGTTTTTTGACAATTGCGCCTACAGATAAAATTGCTGAATTGGGTTGATTAATAATCGAGGTGAATTCTTGAATACCAAACATTCCTAAATTAGAAATAGTAAATGTGCTTCCTTCTATTTCAGTAGGAGTTAATTTTTTCGCTCTTGCTCTACCTGCAAAATCTTTAACGGTTACACCAATTTGTCTTAAATCCATTTCATCTGTGAACTTTAGAACAGGAACAATCAATCCGTCTTCAACTGCAACTGCCACTCCAACGTGAACATGGTGGTTTTGAATGATTTTATCGTTAAACCATTGAGAATTTACTTGTGGATGTTGTTTTAAAGCCAGTGCTGCGGCTTTTACTATGATGTCATTAAAAGAGATTTTAGTCTCGGGAATGGTATTATATTGTTGACGGAATGCAATTGCATTGTCCATGTCAAACTCAACACCTAAATAATAGTGAGGTGCTGAAAACTTTGAAGCGGAAAGTCTTTTGGCAATTACTTTTCTCATGGAACTGTTCTCGATTTCCGTAACTCCTTCTACCCCAGCAGGAACAAATGATTGTACTGAAGCAGCAGGAGCATTGAAATTTTCAATATCTCGCTTAATAATTCTTGCTCCTTCGCCTGATCCGGCAACATTATTCAAGTTAATTCCTTTTTCTTCTGCTAATTTTTTAGCAAGAGGAGAGGCTAAAATTCGTCCGCTGGTATTTAAATTTACTTTTGGAGCTTGAGCTACAGGAGCTGGTTTTGGAACTGCAACAGCTTCGGGTGTTGAAACAACAGGAGCTGTTTCTTTGATTGCTTGCGACTTAACATCAGCTTCAGACATAGAAGACAATGCTGCTTTCACGGCCTCTTTGTCAGTGTCTTTATCTCCAATAACAGCCAATATTGCATCGACAGGAGCGGACTGTCCTTCTTCTAAACCTATGTGCAAAAGTGTGCCTGTATAAAAAGACTCAAATTCCATAGTTGCTTTGTCAGTTTCAATTTCAGCCAAAATATCACCTTCTGCAACAGTATCGCCTACTTTAATATTCCACTTGGCAACGGTTCCTTCTTCCATGGTGTCACTCAATCGTGGCATGGTTATGACCTCAACTCCCGATGGCATTGTGACGGTGGCAGTTTCCTCAGCAACAGCCTCGGTTTTAACTTCCTTTTCATCGGCAGGGCTTTCATCACCTGCGATCATCTTAGAGATATCTTCTCCTTTTTCACCTATAATGGCTAAGAGTGAATCAACAGGAGCAGTTCCTCCTTCCTGTATTCCGATATAAAGTAACTCACCTTCTTGAAAAGATTCAAATTCCATGGTGGCTTTATCAGTCTCAATTTCAGCTAAAATATCGCCTTCAATTACTGAGTCACCTACTTTTTTATACCATTTAGCGACAGTGCCTTCTTCCATTGTGTCACTTAACCTAGGCATGTTTATTAATTCAGCCATTCTATTTTATTTTATGCTTAATAAAAGGATAATCCTTTTGTTCATATACAGCGTCATACATAACAGATTTTTCTGGGTAAGGCGATTCCTCTGCAAACTTGACACACTCAAGAACACCTTCTTTTACCTTAGCATCAACTTCGTCGAGCTGATCTTGTGTGGCATATTTGTTTTTGAGAATGATTTCCTTTACCTGAGAAATAGGATCAATCTTTTTATACTCAAGAACCTCATCTTTGGTTCTGTATTTTTGTGCATCCGACATGGAATGACCTCTATAACGATACGTTTTCATTTCTAAAAAAGTTGGTCCGTTGCCTTCTCTTGCAAATTTAATGGCTTTATCCATCGCCTTAGCAACGGCCACTGGATCCATTCCGTCTACTGGTCCACAGGGCATTTCGTAACCCAAGCCTAATTTCCAGATCTCTTCGTGGCTTGCAGTTCTTGCTACAGAAGTTCCCATGGCATAGCCATTGTTTTCAACAACAAAAACAACAGGAAGTTTCCAAAGTGTCGCCAAGTTTAATGTTTCGTGAAGTGACCCTTGTCTAACTGCTCCATCTCCCATAAAACATAGGGTGACATTGTCACGATTAAAATATTTATCTCCATAGGCCATTCCAGCGCCTAAAGGTATTTGACCTCCAACAATACCGTGACCTCCATGAAATTTGTGTTCCTTAGAGAAAATGTGCATCGAACCCCCCAATCCTTGTGAAGTTCCAGTTGCTTTACCGAATAATTCAGCCATTATTCGTTTTGGATCTACACCCATTCCGATTGGTTGAACGTGATTCCTGTAGGCGGTTATCATTCGGTCTTTACCAATTTCCATTGCGTGAAGAGAACCTGCCAATACTGCTTCTTGACCATTATATAAGTGTAAAAAACCTCTTACCTTCTGCTGAATGTATACTGCTGCTAATTTATCTTCAAATTTGCGCCAGAACATCATATTTTCATACCAACTAAGGTAAGTTTCTTTTGTAATTTTTTTCATTAAACGAGTTGAGATAATAAAATTATATTATTCTGTAAAATTAAAGAATTCTGGGGTAGGGAGAAAATATATTTATTAAATAAAAAAAATCTTTAATAAGTGCCCTGAATTTGACCACTTTGACTATCGTTAAGCCTAGATTTTGAAGAGTTCAAATTGAAGGTCAAGGAAAACCTAAGGGTGTTTTCCAATGGGTTTCTAATCTTAGAAAGAGAAGAAAGATATGAAATATCAATAGTAATATTGTTTAATGTAAATCCAGATCCGAAAGTAAGATAGCGTCTTGAACCTTTTTCCTCGCTTTCATTAAAATAGCCAGTCCTTACGGCGAAATTGTCCCCTAGTAAATATTCCAAACCTAGCGCCCAAGTAAATTCTTTAATCTCTTCAGAGAATCCTCCAGGTGCATCGTTAAATGACTTAAATATGGCATCTAAGAAAGTGGTGTCCGGTTGTCTGTATCCAATAAAAACATTGTTGTCGTCATAAGTTGCAACTGGTGATGGAACCAATAGTTTTGCGAATTCCAAGTTGATTCCCAAGGCGTTGGAATCATCAAAAATAAAATTCAAACCCGTTCCAAACCTAAGATTTGTAGGGATATAGTCTTCTTGTCCTCCTTCCTCATATTTTAATTTTGGACCAATATTAGATATGTTAAATCCGGCCCTCAAAAAAGCTTTATTATTAAATAAATCAAAATTATTACCCTTATAAAATCCAGCGATATCAACCCCCAAACTATTAGAAGAAGTTGCATCCATATCTGTCGAAATTTTCAAATCAGAGCGAATATATCTCCCGGCAACTGACATTGCAAACCTATCACTTAATTTTAATGCATAAGAAAGGTCAATTGAAATTTCATTTGGCCGCTCAGCGCCTTGATCAACTATTGTTCCTCCAACACTTTCATTAAATTGAATATCCCCTAGGCTAAAATACTTAATACTCCCCGCCCAAGAGCTTCTCTCGTTAATTTGGGAGTAAAAGGTTAAACTTCCTAGGAAAATATCATCAACAAGTTTCCTTAAATAGGGAGTATAACTCAAACTGAGCCCTTTTGGAGATTCAGCAAAAACATACTTTGCGGGGTTCCATTGTTGGGAGTAGGCATCCGCTGAGGTAGCAACTCCCAATTCCCCCATTCCAGCTGCCCTAGCATCTGGGGTAATTAATAGAAATGGCACACCGGTAGTTATCACTCGATCTTGTGCAATTCCATCTAGTGAACAAAAGGTGGCAATTGTGAAAACTAAACAAAATATTTTTCCGAGTTTCATCTAATGAATCCTATGGTTAGATACTTTACAACGAGAAAAAGAGATACTTATTGCTAAAGCCTTTAAATTCGATGTTAACATCCTATTAAATTAATGGTAAAACTGTTAAAATTCTAAAAATATTTTGCAAGGATTGCATCAATTTAATTTGCCAAAATATAATATTAGAAAACTTAATACGTTATGAATTATAAGATTGTAACATTTTGAATAACATTTTAATGTATAAAACGGCTATTATTAGTATCTTGCAATCATATAATACATATATTATATTAACTATATGAGAATCAAATTTTTATTTAAGAGCTTTGTATTTCTATCCCTCGCTACGTTTTTCGTAAGCTGTGGAAAAAGTAATAATAAATCTCGCGGAACAGGCTGGGGAATCAATTCTAAAGACGGAGGATTCCAATATAACTTAGATTTTGAAAACCAAGAAACTGGACCAGGATTGGTTTTTATAGAAGGGAGTACTTTTACAAAAGGACAAGTCCAAGATGATGTTTTGCATGATTGGAATAACTCTCCAACACAGCAGCATGTTATGTCTTTCTACATTGACCAAACTGAAGTCACTAACCTTATGTACATGGAATATTTGGATTGGTTAGAAACAGTTTTCCCTCTTAATGAGCCTCGTTATCTTCAGATTTATGAAGGTGCACTTCCAGATACTTTAGTTTGGAGAAACACTTTAGGATATCTTGAAGAGCTTACAACAAATTACCTGCGTCACCCAGCCTACGCTGAATATCCAGTGGTTGGGGTTAATTGGCTTCAAGCAGTTCAATTTGCAGAGTGGAGAACAAATCGTGTAAATGAATTTATTTTAGAACGCGAATCTTTCGTTCAAAAAAATATTAGATATGGAGAATCTCAAGGTGGTGTCGTTAACGCGAATAGCACCTTCAGCACAGACGCTTATTTAAAACGTCCCGAAACCGCCTATGGTGGACTGATGGCCTCTGATAGCCTAATGGGCAAAAGAGGAACTGTAAAGAAAGATACTGCTACTGTTAATGTTTATGCAGGAGTTGACAAAGGAGTTTTATTACCTTCCTACAGACTTCCAACAGAAACAGAATGGGAATACGCAGCATTGGCTTTGGTAGGAGAAAGAGAATACAATACTTATCGAGGTAAAAAGAAATATCCTTGGTCGGGAGAATACACAAGATCAAGTGATAAAAGAAGTGAAGGAGATCAATTAGCAAATTTCAAATTCGGAAAAGGAGATTATGGCGGAATCGCAGGATGGTCTGATGACGGTGGAGATATAACCGTTCAAGTTAAAACCTACCCTCCTAATGATTTTGGAGTTTATGACATGGCAGGAAATGTTGCAGAATGGGTTGCTGATGTTTATCGTCCAATAATCGATGATGAAGCAAATGACTTTAACTATTATAGAGGTAATATTTATTCAAAAAGCGCAATTGGAGAAGACGGAAAAGCTGTAATTGTTTCTCCAGACGAATTGGTATATGATACGCTTCCGAATGGGAAAATAATGTTAAAACGTCTTCCGGGTCAACTCGCCCAAATCCCGATTGATGAAGAAGAAACTTTTTTGAGACAAAACTTCACAGAGAGTGACAACAGAAATATTCGTGACGGTGATGTTGAATCAACAAGACTTTTTGCATCTGCTAGAGGTAATGACGAAAACAACCCAAACAAACGTCCAGAGAGCACTGTGATGTACAACGCCCCTACCCATCCAAAAGTAGAGTTGGATGAAGAGGGAAATATCATCAGAAGAATTGACAAGTCTACTAACAGAACTTCCCTAATAACAGACGAAGTAAGAGTTTATAAGGGGGGGTCTTGGAAAGACAGAGCTTACTGGTTAGACCCTGCACAAAGAAGATATTTGCCACAATACATAGCAACTGATTATATAGGATTCAGATGCGCAATGTCTCGTTTAGGACAAAAAAGCAATATAAAGAAGACCGCAAGACACAAGCGGACCAAGTAATAATCGTTCATAAAGGCATCCTCTGAGATGCTTTTTTTTGATATGATGCTACATGAAATTCATAAATACTTTCTAGCCTCTTCGGGAGTTGTAACTGACACTCGTAAGATAAAAGACAATTGTTTGTTTGTCGCCCTAAAAGGCAAAAACTTCAATGGAAATTTATTTGCTAAAGAAGCCGTTCAGAAAGGAGCAATTTTTGCTCTGGTTGATGATCCGGTTATTGCCAGGGAAAATAACCAAATGATTTGCGTGGAAGACACCTTAAAAACACTCCAGGAATTATCTAGATTTCACAGGAAATCCCTAAAAGCAAAAATCATTGCACTCACTGGAAGCAATGGTAAAACCACCACCAAGGAAATCTTAAAAAATGTTCTGTTTCAAGAATACAAAACACAAGCTACTGAAGGGAACTTAAACAATCACATCGGAGTTCCTTTAACCCTATTAAGCTTTGATACAGACACCGAAATCGGGATTGTTGAAATGGGAGCAAATCATGGAGGAGAAATTAGGGAGCTTTGTGAAATCGCTCTGCCCGATTATGGTCTAATTACCAATTTTGGGAAAGCACACCTAGAAGGTTTTGGAAGCTTAGAAGGAGTTGTAAAAGCTAAAACAGAGCTCTTTGAATACCTCGTTATCAACAAAGGAGCACTCTTTATAAATGAGGATGATCCCATTCAAAAGGAATGGAAAACAAAAAGTAAAAACTATTCTTTTGGAGAAGATCACAATGCAACTTGTGTGATTGAATATTTAACAAAAAGTGGGAATCCATTAAAAATAAAATTTCAAGGTGAAATAATTAATAGTAAACTAAATGGTTTTTATAATTTCACTAATATCGGAGCGGCAATTGCCATTGGAAAGCATTTTAAAATTTCTAACGAAAATATAAATTTTGGAGTCGCTGCTTATTCGCCATCTAATAACCGTTCGGAAACTATTACTCAAGGTACAAATAGAATCACATTAGATGCCTACAATGCAAATCCCACAAGCATGGAAGTGTCTATAAAAGCTTTCGTTTTAAATACAAACAAGAGTGGCGTTGTCATCCTAGGCGATATGTTTGAACTTGGAGCCTATACCGATGAGGAACATCAAAAAACAGTAATGCTGTTAGAGGAAACTAATTTGGAAGAAATTCTAATTGTCGGGGAAGCCTTTTTTAAGACTTCAAGCAGGGACTCAAGAATACAGAAGTTTAAAACCCTAAACGACATTAAAGAATACCTTAAAAGGAAATCTTTCAACAACAAAAACATCCTTCTCAAAGGTTCTAGAGGAATGGCTTTGGAAAAGTTACTTGAGTTGCTGTAAAACTTATTCTAATCCAGCACCTTTAATGATCTCTTCAACAATCTCTGGATTTAATAAGGTAGAAGTATCGCCTAAACTTGATACATCTTTACTTGCTACTTTTCTTAAAATACGACGCATTATTTTTCCAGATCTTGTTTTCGGGAGATCAGATACAATTTGAACATGTTCGGGTTTTGCAATAGGACCGATTATCTTTCTCACCAAGGCTTTAATTTCACTTTCCATCTCAGCATTAGGTTTTGTTGAAGAATTGCAAATTGCATAGGCGTAAATACCTTGCCCTTTTATTGGATGGGGGAAACCTACTACGGCGGACTCGACAACTTCGGGGTGTTCATTTATCGCATTTTCCACTTCTGCAGTACCCATTCTATGACCCGAAACATTGATCACATCATCAACTCTACCTAATATTCTTAAATAACCATCATGATCTCGTTTTACACCATCACCAGTAAAATACATTCCTTTATATGTAGAAAAGTAGGTCTCTTTACAACGGTTGTGATCCCCATAGGTTGTTCTTATTATTGAAGGCCATGGGAATCTTATACACAGATTTCCTTCCACATTGTTCCCTAAAAGCTCATTTCCTTCTGCATCGACAATTACTGGCTGAACTCCAGGTAAAGGTAATGAGGCGTGCGCCGGTTTATTTGGAGTAATTCCTGCCAGTGGTGAGATCATTATTCCACCCGTTTCAGTTTGCCACCAAGTATCTACTAATGGACATCTTCCCTTTCCAATATTTTCGTGATACCAGTGCCAAGCTTCCTCATTTATTGGCTCTCCTACTGAACCAATTACCTTAAGTGAATCTAAAGTGTATTTTTCTATAGGTTCAAGACCGTAGACTTGAAGGGCACGAATGGCAGTAGGTGCAGTATAAAATTGATTGACTTTATATTTATCAATAATCTCCCAAAAACGTCCAGGATGTGGATAGGTCGGAACGCCTTCAAACATTAAAGTAGTTGCACCAGCCAAAAGCGGTCCGTAAACAATATAAGAATGTCCAGTAATCCAACCCACATCAGCTGTACACCAATAAACATCAGATTCTTCATACTGAAACACATTTATAAAAGAATAATAAGTATAAACCATATAACCTGCAATTGAATGAACGACGCCTTTGGGCTGTCCAGTTGAACCAGAGGTGTAAAGAATAAACAAAATGTCTTCGGCATCCATTACTTCGGCCTCATTCTCAGAAGACTGATCGGCTATCGCATCGCTCCACCAGATGTCTCGCCCTGTTTTCATATTAACAGGCTCCCCCGTTCTCTTAAGAACGATAACTTTTTCAATGGTCGTTGTTTTTTCCAAAGCCTCGTCAACAACTGCCTTCACAGGAATCTGTTTACTCCCTCTGAAATTCCCGTCAGAAGTAAGCACCATTTTCGCTTGACAATCATTGATTCTGTCTGCCAATGCAGAAGATGAGAATCCAGCAAAAACTACAGAATGAACTGCTCCGATTCTGGCACAGGCCAACATGGCAATAGCGGCTTCAGGAACCATCGGCATATAAATAATTACACGATCTCCTTTTTCAATACCATTGGCTCGCATCGCATTAGCAAACTTACATGTAGCTTCAAAAAGCTCAGCATAAGTAAGGCTCACAGAATCAGAATTTGGGTCGTTTGGCTCCCACAATATGGCTGTTTTATCAGCATGTGTGGAGAGTAGTCTCTCAAAGATATTTTCAGTTAGGTTTAATTTCGAATCTTTGAACCACTCCATTTTAGGTTCTTCAAAATTCCAATCTAATACTTTGCTCCATGGTTTTCTCCAATGAAAATCTTCTGCAATTTCTCCCCAAAAGTCCTCGGGATTGGAAATACTATTTTCGTATTTTGTTGTATAATCGAAGAGACTTGATATTTTATGATTCATGTGCTGTTTTTAAAACCTAAAAATAGGTTATAAAATCATTTAACACAAACTTTAAATGTAGGGGATTATTGACGAAAATACGTTTTACGCAAAAAAAAAGGTGTTTTTTTGTCAAACAAAAATTTTGGGGTATATTGTATTAATATATCTCAAAAAAAATATTTTTATTAAATACATTAATTAAATATCTGAAAATATGGTAGATGCATTAGTAGTTCTAGTTTTTCTAGCGGTGTTGTTTGGAGGAGTATACTGGTACGCAGATTACTCTACTCGTACAGGGAAAGAAGTAGATGAAAACAAAAATTTTATACCTGATTCTTGGGAAAAAAATTTCTTGTGGTTCTTTTCTGGAAAAGCATTAATAATGTTGATTGTAGGAATAGCAATCGGATTTGTACTTGCTAAAGTGATCGGTTAGGTTTTTACTGACATCTGAAAGCTTTAAATAAGCTGTTTTCATTTAAGGAATAACACACAATATTCTATAAAAAAAGCCTCCATTAAGAGGCTATTGTGGGTGTTAAGGGATTCGAACCCATGACCTCTACCCTGTCAAGGTAGCGCTCTAAACCAACTGAGCTAAACACCCATAAGAAACTAACTATTTTAAACATTTAAATAGAGCCCAAATGTCGTTTTGGTTTCAAATATATTACTTCTTACTCAATTGATAATATTTTATAGCATTAATTCTAATGACCTATTTAATAGGGCTAGAAATACCAGAACTTACTTAAAAGGATGTGACTATCAATAAAAAGAAAACCCCTGATTACTATTTACTAAGAATCAAAAATTGATTCAAAGCTTTTTGCTTCACCAGAGGTTTAGTTATTTTTATATCTGAAACATTAGCAGTTACAATTATCCTATCAACTAAACTTCTAAATAACACCATCTCTTTTCTAATTGATTTTGGCAGCCATAGATTTGAGGTGGCTCATTAGCGATCAATAACTAGAATAATCTGTTATAAATTTATAACTTAAACAGCAGGATATAACCTGATAAAAGCAATTGATCTCTCAAAATATTTGTTATTCACCAAACAGTTAGGTCTTAGTGTGTAGATTAATTCTAATGTTAACTAAATGTAAAGAATTAAACTGTTAAACGTTTAGCCAATTTATTTCAAGAAAATCACAAAAGTGAACCCATTTGCATAATTACAAATAACGTATTTTAAAGGCTTCAAAATGATTATAAATGAATTTATAAGTTACATTATTACGCATTCAACAAAATATAATTTTAAGGTTTAGAAAGGAGTTTACAAATATGAATTTGACTCTAAATTTGTAAAATACAAAGAACAATATCTATTGATCTTAAGAGCAGTAGATTTAAAAAAAGTTTTGGTTTAGTTATTTAATTGTTTGATTTTTATTTCGTTTTTGGGTGGGAGCTTTCCCACCCATTTTTTTTACAATAGTTTCGTTTAAAAGAAATAAACACTATTTTTACTAAAATCCTTTATCTTGAAAATCAATAAAAAACACCTTCGCTATGCTATCATTTTTGGGGTTGTAAAAAAAATTATCATAGTAATCATTTTACTGACAAATTTTAAATAGTGAAAAAAAGCATCAATCGTTTTAAATATATTTTCATTTTAATTCCATTGGGGATTGCCATCAGATTCATTGATATACAAGTTACTGACGGCTTTCTTTCCTCAAACGAGAGTAAGGATCATTTCATGTTTATTGGAGGTCTAGTAATTATCGTAATAGCCCTTTTGTATTCCGTTCTGTATTTTGAGAAAAAATCTAATTCTTAATTTGATATTCTTTAAAATAAGATTCACATTATACTTATAAATACATTATGCAATATTTTAATCAAACTGACGTAAAAGGATTATCCAAGATTTATCGTTTAAACTTAGTGAACAGTATCACAGGATACAAGTCAGCCAATATGATAGGAACCCGATCAAAATCGGGTCATGAAAATCTCGCAGTTTTCAGTTCGATCACCCACCTAGGAAGCGACCCTGCTTTAATCAACTTTACTATGCGCCCAAACACTGTGCCACGTGATACTTATAAAAACATAAAGGAAAATGGGGTTTTTACAGTCAATCACATCAAGGTTGACCATATCGAAGATGCGCACCATACCAGTGCAAAATATGAGGAACATATTTCTGAATTTGACCAAACAGGTCTTAATGCCGAGTACAAAGGAGATTGGCAAGCCCCTTTTGTTAAAGGAGCACCTGTGCAGTTAGGATGTCGTTTTTTGAACGAATATCTAATCAAAGAAAACGGTTGTGTTTTGATTGTTGCCGCCATTGAGCATATTTATGTAAGAGATGAAATGATCGGTGAAGATGGCTGGGTTCAACTCGACAAGGGCAATGTAGTCGTTGTCAACGGACTGGATGGTTATGCGCTTCCAAAGCTTGAAGAGCGTTTTGAATATGCAAGACCAAAGGACATTAAGCAACTTAATAAATAGATTCTAAACTTATGGATTTTATAGACAATAAAATCTTAGATTACGCGCTGCTTCATTCCGATAATGAATCTGAATTACTCAAAGAATTAGCACGAGAAACTTATCAAAAAATTCTTCAACCGAGGATGCTTAGCGGACCGCTACAGGGCCGGTTTTTAAGTTTGTTGTCAAAAATAATTCAACCCAAAACAATTCTTGAAGTAGGAACTTTCACTGGCTATGGTACTCTATGTTTGGCAGAAGGATTACAGAAAGACGGACTGCTCCACACGATTGACATCAACGAAGAATTGATTGATTTTCAAAAAAAATACTTTAACCGAAGTGATTACAAGGACCAAATCAAATGCCATTTAGGAGCGGCAAAGGGTGTGATTTCAAAACTTGATCTATCCTATGACCTAATTTTTTTAGATGCGGATAAAGCAAACTACCTTAATTACTTTAACCTTTTGATTCCAAAATTAAATCCAAAAGGGATCCTAATTGCCGACAATGTGCTGTGGAGTGGAAAGGTATTAGAGGAAATTACGTCAATCAAGGATATTGACACACCAGCACTGAAAGAGTTTAACGAATATGTTAAGAATGATCAACGTGTGGAAACATTACTATTGCCACTCAGAGATGGCTTAACAATCTGCAGGAAGGTTTAGAGCTTTCTTTTTATTGAATCAGTGAGGTTGTCAAAATCTTCTTTAACCTTATCTACCTGATCTTTAATTTCACCTCCAATTGAACCTGCGGAATCTTTTGTGTTCGCAGATTTTTGAATTTCGGACTTTATTTCATTTGTGGCTTGACGCACTTGAGTCACTCCTTTTGCCAGTGATCTCGCAATCGAAGGGATTTTATCTGCCCCGAATACGAGCAAAACAATAAAAAAAACAAAGACGAGCTCTGCACCGCTAATAAAAAGAAACATTAATTTATATTTTAATCAAAGATATAAAAAACACAACTTAAAAGCACGACTTAAATAAGTCGTGCTTTTAAGAGATTTTAATTTTCTGTTTTTTTAATAAAATTTTCAAAATCGCTAGCAGCCTCCTTTTTGGGCCAGCTGTTATTTGACGTATCAATATCTGCAGTTTCTAAATCAGGATCAACCAAAATATTAGTAATTTCTTTGTCTGAAACCATAACTTTTTGAACCACTTTGTCATTTTTTCTCCAAACTTGAACAGGATATGTAATTCTTTCTGAAGTACCATCGGCGAAAGTATACTCAACAATTATGGGCATTACGAGGCCTCCAGGCTTTTCAAATTCAATTTCATAAAAATACTTAGGAACCTTAAGCCCCTTAAGTTGTTCTTCAGTAAAATTATCTTTAACATAAGTATCCAATACCGTAGAATGGTCCATTGGAGAACCTTCTGCATATTCAGGATTAAAATCTTCACTGTCTTCCATTACTGTAAAAACAGCTGGAGGAAGATCATCTAAGGTCATATTATAAGCGGCCAATTTTCCTTTAATTTCAGCATTTGGTTCTTTTGAAATAAAAAACTTTTTAACACTTTTCACGCCAATATCGACGTAATCTGTAGAATAAAACCATCCTCTCCAAAACCAATCCAAATCGACTGCAGAAGCGTCTTCCATTGTTCTGAAAAAATCTTCAGGAGAAGGGTGCTTAAACATCCAACGTTGGGCATAGGTTTTAAAAGCGTAATCGAACAGCTCTTTGCCCATAATAGTCTCCCTAAGTATATTTAATGCTGTGGCTGGTTTGGCGTAAGCATTTGGACCTAATTGATAAATATTTTCAGGATTGGACATGATCGGAGAAATAAAACTCTGATCTCCTCCCATATAATTGACGATTTTTGAAGGCGCCCCTCTACGAGAAGGGTAGTTGTCCAAGCCCAAAATTGAATTTGGAAATTTTTTCCCAAACTCTTGCTCTGTCAGATATTGCATAAAAGTATCTAACCCTTCATCCATCCAGCCCCATTGACGCTCGTCAGAATTCACAATCATTGGAAAGAAATTATGGCCAACTTCATGGATAATAACACTAATCATTCCAAATTTAACCCTATCAGAATATGTTCCATCTTTTTCGGGACGACCATAATTCCAGCAAATCATCGGATATTCCATCCCTTGATTTTTGGCATGAACTGAAACCGCTTTAGGATAAGGATATTCAAAAGTAAATTTTGAATACGTTTTTAAGGTTTGAGCTACTGCTACAGTGGAATATTCTTCCCACAAAGGGTTCCCTTCCTTAGGATAAAGGGAAACAGCCATCACTTTTCGTGACCCAACTTTTACAGCCATCATGTCCCAAATAAATTTCCTAGAGCTTGCAAATCCAAAGTCTCTAACATTTTCAGCAATAAACTTCCAAGTTTTTTTCTTTTCTGAAAACCCTGCTTCACGTGCTTCAGCTTCTGCTTGGTTTACAATAATTACTGGTTTATCAAAAGTATTTTGAGCTTTTTTATACCTGTTTAATTCTTGTTTAGATAAGACATCTTTCGGGTTTTGTAAAACGCCAGTTGCATCGACAATATGATCTGCAGGAACGGTCAAATTAACTTCGTAATCCCCAAAGTTTAATGCAAACTCACCATTACCCCAAAATTGATAATTCTGCCATCCTTCCACGTCATTATAAACGGCCAATCTTGGGAAAAACTGGGCAATTACATAAGCGCGATTTCCATCTTCGGGAAAATATTCAAATCCTGATCGTGCTCTATTTTCGACGTGATTATTAATGTTATACCACCATTTTATAGAAAAAGTAAACTGATCTCCACTCTTTATCGGAGTAGGCAAATCAATTCTCATCATCGTAGCGTTGATAAGGTGCTTGAGTGGACGATTGTTTGCATCCTTAACGGACTGAATATTAAAACCACCATCAAAAGGATCTTTAAGGTAATCCGAAACAAATTCTTCAACCATCATTAATGGTTTAGCTCCATTCCCATCTTTTTCATGGGCAATAGCATCTTTCTTTCTTATATTTTGCTCCAACTGTACCCACAAATAAGACAATGCGTCGGGCGAGTTGTTTGTGTAAGTGATTTTTTCTTCCCCATAAAGGCGTTTATTTTTGTCGTCCAACTCTATGTCCATAATATAATCAACCTGCTGTTGATAGTAATCTACTCCAGGAGCACCAGAAGCCGTTCGGTAACTGTTGGGAGTAGAAAATTCTTGATAGAGCTGCTTAAACTTATTGTTATTGGTGTGACCACCTTCTTTTGCAACTACCGAATCGGATTGCGCTAACAAGCCTGAGGTAAAAAAAAGGGTCGCCAAAACAATTATATGTGAATGAATTTTGTTCATAAGATTTAGATTAATTTATGCGGACTAATGTACAATTTTTTCCTATTTAGAAAATGGTTTACATTAAAATTATAAAGGGTTTAATTTGATTTTAAAACGAGGTTGGCTGTGAGTAAATAAAAAACTTTTTCGTTGATTTCCATTTCTATAATGGACGATGTTTTTTTGCTCTTCTGAAAAATCAAATAATAGGGTGTTTTGTATCTTAATATTGTCATCCAGCTTGTCAGATTTCAATTCCAAATAGCAAACCATCATATCGTCTTTGTATTCCTTACCTAAAAAATTAATTTTAAATTTATTTTCAACAGAGGTAAATATTAAATTGTCTTCAAAGTAATTCGTTAATAAACTATCCACAACAGATTCATCACTGTCTGGTGCTAGTTTCAAATCAGTAATACTGCTTTTTACCAAGATCGATTCAATGTCCTCAATAAAAAGTCGAGAGGTGATTTGAAAACTGTTATTGGATTCAACGAACCTTAAAGAGGTGGTCGTAACATAAAATTTGTGAGAAATCATTGCTGTTAGCAACGCAGCACAAGCAACAATAAAAAATAAGCTAATACGCTTTCTTAATATTCTCATGGTAACTGGTTTTTATAGCTAAAATTGAGCTCTATAACTTTGACTTTCAGAGATCAAATAGTCAATCAACTCGAATTGATTATCTGCTTTTAATAATTTTTGAGAAGGTAAGTTTTTATCTATATGTTCAAGAAAACCGACAACTTGATCCTCTTTTAGCTTAAGGTCTCTTGTAAAAAATTCGTCATCAAAAACATAAAGTAAAATCTCGCTTGGCTTTAGGTTGTTTTTTTCCTCTTCGGTTTTACCACTTACCATTTTTGCGATTAATTTAACCACATTAATCACATTTAAACCATTGGTTAGTTGATCTTTTTTTACCAATACATTATCCAACTTTGAGGACTTGTCCAGCGCATAATCATAAGACTTAAATTCTTCTTCCTTTAAATCAAGGAACTTTTCAGTGTTGTAAGGCGTAATCACGACCTCTTCAAGTGCGTTTATTCGTTCATTCACAGAAACCGTTAGCCTATTGTTTTGAAGAATTTCAGGAGTGATAACAACAGTCCTTATAAGGTATTGAACAGAAGAAAACAGAACCTCATCTCCTAGCGCTACATCAATTTCAAATTCTCCATCGCCGTCAGTAATGGTGTTTATTTGTGCGGTGTTGTTCACCACATTGGCTGCTACAACATTTATATTGCGATAGAGCAACTTCCCTTTTATAGGCATCCGATTTTGTCCCCAAGAAAGCATGTTTGAAAAAAGGAGCAATAGCAATATGAATTTTTTCATAGTTAAAGATAAGAAGCAAATTAATTTATTAAATCCTTCTGGTGTTAATTTTTAATTAAAAAGTAGTTTTTAGTATTAATACCGAACCAAAATCTATCCTATGATTAGAATTTAGTATTTTTATATTATGACCCATGTGATTATTCAATTGTCTTCGTCCCAAACAACCTATGAGGTTAGGTATCCGATTCTCAAAAAAGGGAAACCCCTCGAGAGTTGCCGATTTGAAAATGACGATCACCCAGATAACATTCATCTTTGTGCAAAAAAAGAAGACATTATCATTGGTGTATTGTCTGCACTGCCCAATAATTGTGCTGATTTTCCCTTAAAAAAAAGCCATCAACTCAGGGGTATCGATATTAATGATGAATTCCAAAGGAAAGGAATTGGGTCTCTTCTGGTTCAAAAAGTTGAACGACAAATTCGATTAAACAAATCAATTGAATACATTTGGCTCAACGCACGGGTAAATTCCAAAAATTTCTATTTAAACCTTGGATATCGTTCTGTTGGAAGAGTATTTAACATAAAAAATATTGGAATGCATCAATGTTATATAAAAACAACTCATGAATCGTTTTGAATTTATCAGTAGCCTAATCGGTCTGCCCTTATTTAACTTCTGTGGCAATGAAAAGTTTAGTGCAGAAATATTAATCGGTAAAGGAAATCCAAATCTTGTGGGAAAAGATCATCGTTTACTTCCAGAGGTTGAAAAGGCTTATCAAAATATGGAAAAGTCGGCAAAGGCGGCAGGTATTAAAGTTAAAGTGGTCTCCTCCTATCGGTCCTATGAAAAACAGAAAGCTATTTGGAATCGAAAATTCAATGCATTCAAAAAAGAAGGATTCGACGGATTGCAAATCATCAATAAAATCATCGAATACTCAACAATTCCGGGAACCTCTCGACACCACTGGGGGACCGAAATCGATGTGATTGACAGTAATCCTTTGGCCGAAGGGGATGTATTACTTACAGAGAAGTTTCATGATGGAGGGCCTTATGAAAAACTCAGGATTTGGATGGATAAAAACGCCCAAGACTTTGGATTTATAAGACCCTACACTCTGGACAAAGAACGTAGTGGATTCTCTTATGAACCATGGCATTACAGCTTTTCTGAGATTTCAAAACCCATGCTTAAATCATATTTAAAATTGAATGTCGTTGAACTCTTAAAAGACGATTCGCTTTTGGGATCAGAAATGTTAGATGAGCATCTGTTAAACAAATACCTTAAGAGTCATGTTTTGGGAATTGACCCGTCGCTTTTATAAGTTGACTATCGAATAAAAACTGGTGCTAGTTTTGATTCAGTATGCGCCTCACTATAGACATAACCTCCAGAATCAAACCCGAGTAGTGCGTCGTAATTATTTTTTGGTGAATCCAATAAATATCGCACCATCATTCCCCTTGCCTTCTTGGCATAAAAAGATATTATTTTAAGTTTTCCGTTTTTAAAATCTTTAAACTGAGGTGCTATGATTGGGGTTTTTAAAACTTTTTGATCTACGGCAGAAAAATATTCAGTACTTGCCAGATTGACAAAAAGCTCTTCTTCTTCTAATTCTGAATTTAAAAAGCTAGTTATCTTCTGTCTCCAAAATTCATAAAGATTTTTATTTTTTTCAATTCCAATTTTAGTTCCCATTTCTAGGCGGTAGGGTTGAATTAAATCTAAAGGTTTAAGCACTCCATAAAGACCCGAAAGAATCCTAAGACTGTTTTGCATTTTATTGATCTTCTCCTCCGGAAGCGTGTAGGCATCTAACCCAGAATAAACATCGCCATTAAATGCAAAGACTGCAGGCCTTGAGTTTTTCAAACTCTCCTGATTGTTAAAACTTTGATTCCGTTCCCAGTTTAAATTACCGAGCTTATCAGAAATATGCATTAATTGCGATAATTCAACTGGAGATTTCTTTTTTAAAAGCTCATTAATTCTTTTGGCTTCTTCAATAAAGCATGGATTTGAGTTTGTCGAATTGGGTAAAACCGCATCAAAATTTAGCGATTTTGCAGGAGAAATTATCATTTTCATTTAGCAATCGTTTTTCCAAATGTATAAGGATTTAGTCCAAAAAACAACTCTATCAAATCACCAAATTCAATTGACATATCAAGAATTCTTATGTTGAGCATAATTACGCCACTTTTCAAGTGCGTTTAAAATGTCCGGAGGAGTTTCAGAATTAAAATCCATCCACTCGTTAGTTGTGGGGTGGTTAAAACCTAAGGTTTTTGCATGCAATGCCTGACGCGGAATCAATGTAAAGCAGTTCTGAACAAACTGCTTGTATTTTGTAAAAGTCGTACCCTTTAAAACAGCATCACCCCCATAGCGCGAATCATTAAACAGTGTGTGTCCAATATGTTTCATGTGTGCACGAATCTGATGGGTTCGCCCCGTCTCGAGTCGGCATTCAATCAATGTTACATATCCAAAACGTTCTAAAACTGAATAGTGCGTTATGGCAGGCTTCCCAGATTCTCCATCTGGAAAAACGGTCATTTGAAGGCGATTTTTAGGATGTCTCCCGATGTGTCCTTCCACAACTCCTTCTTCCGCTATGACATCTCCCCAAACCAAAGCTAGGTATTTTCGGGAAGAGACCTTGTCGTGAAACTGTTTTGCCAAATGCGCCATCGCTACATCTGTTTTAGCAACGACTAAAATTCCACTTGTATCCTTATCAATTCGGTGAACCAAGCCCGGTCGATCATTAGAATTTAATGGTAGTGTCTCAAAATGATGCAAAAGACCATTAATCAAAGTACCTGAATAGTTTCCATGTCCGGGATGAACAACCATACCCGCTTCCTTGTTGACCACGATCAAGGCTTCATCTTCATATATAATGTCCAAAGACATTTCTTCGGGTATTAAAAGATTTTCGTGAGGTGGGTGAGACAGTAAGACTTTCACCTCATCTCCTCCCTTGATTTTATAACTCGACTTTACGGGAACTCCATCTACTTGAATTGAACCTGTTTTGGCAGCTTGTTGGATTTTATTTCGCGTTGCATTTTCAATCCGATTCATTAAATACTTATCCACTCGAAGCGGCTCCTGCCCGGGATCAGCCTTGAATGAATGATGCTCGTGTAATTGATCTTCTACCATCTCCGAACTGGAGCTTTGTTTATTTTCGTTTTCCATTTCCTAATACTAAATCAATCTTTGCTGTTTTTGGAAGCAAAGTTCCTGGAGTTAGTATTTCTCCTTTGTGCTTAATTTCTAAAACCATGTTTTTCCCGATATTGTCTCTGTAGGTTATTTCTCCAATTGAAAAACCGACAGATTGCAGCGTGGTTTCTGCATTTCTTCTTGTAATCTGAACTACGTCTGGAACGCTTACCTTTTTATAATTAGATGGGTTTAGAGTGATATAAATTTTTCTATTTTTTTTGACAAAATCTCCAGCTTTAGGGTAATGCTCTAACACACTAAGCGGTGACATATTTGGGGTGTATTTGGAAGAATCGATGATTTCAAATCTTAAATTTTCTTCCTCAATTAAAGGGATTAAAACAAATAGAGGTACCCCTTCTAAATCTGGAACTTCCTGAAGTTTATCGTGATGGGTGAAGATTTTTAAAAAGCTCAAAGTGAGATAACAGAAAATCAAAAACACAATAAAAGCAAGCACCAAATGTTTAAAAAAAGTCTTACTAAAAAAGAATCTAATTAAATTCATAACTTTAAATTCGAAACAAAGATAATGAATCGCATTGCTTTTGATTAATTTGAAATACAATACCTTTGTTTAAAAGTGTTTTTATGGGTAAAAAGGTTGTTGGGATTGCCATGGGAGGGTACTCTTCCGAAAGAGAAATTTCTCTAAATAGTGGTAATATGGTCAATAAAACCCTTTCAAATGAAAGTTGGGTTTGCTATAGGATCCTAATAAATTCGGATCATTGGATTGTTTTAGACAACCAAAACAACAGTTATCCACTTTCGATGGGTGATTTTACTTTTTCAATTGACAACCAAATAATTCATTTCGATGTGGTTTTCAATGCAATTCATGGGATTCCCGGAGAAAACGGTCAATTGGCGGCACTCTTAGAGTTATTAGATATCCCGCACACCGGCTGTGATAGCTACACAGCAGGACTAACATTTAACAAAAGAGACTGCCTTGATGTGGCAAAAAAATGGGGGATTCCAGCGGCAAAATCAGTTTCATTTGACAAAGGTGACATTATAGATCTTGACTTAATAAAACGGCAAGTAGGGTTTCCTTGTTTTGTTAAACCAAATCGTTCTGGTAGTAGTTTTGGAATTGTTAAAGTAAATCGTCAGGAAGATTTCCCAAAAGCATTAGAAACGGCCTTTTCAGAAGACAGGCAATTAATTATTGAATCTGCATTGGTCGGAAGAGAATTTTCTGTAGGAGTTTTCTCAATGGGCGATGAAATAATTGTTCTTCCAATAACCGAAATAACTACTGATAATGAATTTTTTGACTACGAAGCTAAGTATGAAGGGAAATCGGAAGAAATCACTCCAGCTCAGATTCCTCAAAAATGGTCAGATGAAATAATTCGAATGTCCAAAAGACTATATCTAAAAATGGAGCTGTCGGGTGTATGCCGAAGTGAATTCATTATCGTTGACGAAGTACCGCATCTGCTAGAAATCAACACAATCCCAGGATTAACGGAGGCCAGTATAATTCCCCAACAGCTAGAAGCAGCAGGTCTAGGACTTAACGACTTGTTCGAGGCAATGCTAAACAACGCTTTAGAAAAAAACGTTTAAATTTGTATTTATGAAACGTGCAATTTTCCCAGGTTCTTTTGATCCAATCACATTAGGTCACTATGATCTTATCAAAAGAAGTATTCCTTTGTTTGACGAAATAGTTATTGCTGTTGGAACAAATTCGGAAAAAAAATACATGTTCTCTTTAAAGGCAAGAATGGATTTTATCGAAGAAACATTCGAAGGACACAATTCCCTTGTGATAGCCAACTACGAAGGATTGACGATAGATTTTTGCAATAAGTGTAATGCTGATTTCATCATCAGAGGGTTGCGAAATTCAACTGATTTTGAATTTGAAAAAGTAATTGCCCATACGAACAGGAAGCTCTCTGGGATTGAAACAATTTTTCTTTTGACTTCAGCAAACACTTCCTACATAAGCAGCAGTATCGTGCGAGAGATCATTTCAAACAAAGGAGACTACAGACTCCTTGTCCCTGACGCTGTAAGGATCTAACCCACGAGGGCTTATAAAATTTCTTTAACTAGTATTTTTATATTTTCATAAGCATTTTCCATTAACTCGGGAATAGCTTCCTTAGATTTCCATACCGCCTGATTTATTCCTTCTTCAACTTGAGGTATCAGCTTACCCTCAAAGGAAGTCGTCATCAAATACCAATAGGTTTTCTTTAACCTATAAGAACCATTTCTCTTAAACAAATGGAACGTAGTAGGAAGTGGTTTTTTGACTATCAAATCCTTTACACCTGTTTCCTCGATCACTTCTCTTAGGGCGCCATCGATAATCAATTCCTTTTTCTCAATCCTTCCTTTGGGGAGGTCCCACTGATCCTTTCTGTAGATAAATAAAATTTTTCCATCATGATGCTCAACAAGTCCACCGGCTGCTTCTATCTCGGGAAAGTACTTTTTAATATGTTTCCAAAGCTTTTTTTCCTTCGGGTGGTAAAGGTATAATCCCTTGACTTTTTTAGACTTCAAAGCATTTATTATCAATTCTTCATTTGTGTATTTTAAGAAAAGAAAGGGAGTGGAATCTTCAGTTTCAACCTTTTTTGTGGTTAAAACAACTAACTTTTTATTGAAAAAAACTTTATACATTTGCGTATGATTTATGACCAAACAACGGCTCAATTAACGGCCAAAAGCTTACTGCAAATTAATGCAATTAAATTGGATCCAAAAAATCCTTTTCAATGGGCAAGCGGATGGAATTCTCCTATCTATTGTGACAACCGAATTGCACTGTCTTTTCCTGAAGTAAGAAATTTGCTTGCCGAAAAATTAACCGATCAAGTTAGGTCGCTCTACGGGGAAGGAAACGTTATTGCGGGAGTAGCAACTGGTGCTATCGGAATCGGAATGTTGGTTGCTCAACGCTTAGGCGCTCCATTCATTTATGTCAGACCCGAAGCGAAATCACATGGTCGACAAAATCAAATTGAAGGAAATTTAGAAAAAGGGCAATCAGTTGTTGTCATAGAAGATTTAATTTCAACCGGAAAAAGCAGTCTTAATGCTGTTAGAGCGTTAAGAAATTCAAATGCTGAAGTCAAAGGGATGGTGGCGTTGTTCACTTATGGTTTTGATGTTGCTTCTGATAATTTTGCAGCTGAAGACGTGAAGCTTCACACACTTTGCGACTATGATCATTTATTGGAAGCCGGAGTGGCTTCAAACTATGTTGATAAAAATGATTTGGAATTGCTAAGGTCGTGGAAAAAAAATCCTGCCAATTGGAGCCCTGCTTAATAAAGCAATTTTAAGGAACCGCCTGAAAAGTATTCAAGCGTTCCATTTTCTTTTTCAATTTTAATTTTTCCTTTCGAATTAACCCCTTTTATCTTTCCTTTTAATTTTGAATCTGAATGCTCAAAAACCACCCACTGGTCTTTCATGTAAAGGTGTGTTTGATACTGATTGATCAATTCAATTTTGTTTTCAGAATTACATTGTTTAAAAAAAACATTAAACTTTTCTAAAAGCCTTTTTAAAAGTTTATCTAAGTCGTTTTCTTTTTGAGTAAGCAATAAAATTGAACTTGCTTTAGGAAATAAATCAAAATTATCTTGATTTACATTTAACCCTACTCCTACGATTGTTCCCGAAAACCGGTCACCCCTGACAAAATTCTCTATTAAAACTCCTCCAATCTTTTTATTACCTGACAAAATGTCGTTTGGCCATTTTAAACTTAAATCCGGAATATTGATTTCTTTCAAAGCCATAAGAATGGCAAGTGTTACGGAACAATTAATTAGGAACTGATCTCGTGTAGAAAGCTTGTCAAACACCTTAAATAAGCTAAAAGTTAAATTTTTCCCAGGAGTTGATATCCATTGGTTTTCGCGCTGTCCTCTTCCCTTAGTTTGGTCATTAACCCAAACCAAATCACCCTCAATACAGTTCCCCAGGAGAAACTTTTCTTTTAACCAATCATTAGTAGAGTCTGTGGCATCAAGTTTGATTATTTTGAAATTGATCATGGATTAAATCTGTGTGAACTTAAAAAGTAATAAATTTGTGTAAAATTAAAAGATTTAATGGCAAAAAAGAAGTCTAATGCAGACGAACTCATTTCAAAAATAATTTCTGGGGTAGAAGATGTAAAAGGAATTGATATAAGCCTGTTAGATCTTAGGGATATTGAAAACACAGTTTGTAGCTACTTTATCGTTTGTAGCGGAAGTTCAAATACCCACGTAAACGCAATTGTTAGTTCAGTTCAAAAAACTGTAAGCAAAGAATTAAGAGAGAAACCCTTCCACACCGAAGGTCTCGAGAATTCTGAATGGGTTCTTATTGACTACGTAAACATCGTTGTTCATGTTTTTCAAAAACACATAAGAGAATATTATAATATCGAGGAGCTTTGGGGAGATGCTAAAACAACTCAAATTGCATCCAACAACTAAGCACTATGGAAGAAAAAAAAGTTAATAAACCAAAGTTTAACCCTTATTGGATTTACGGAATCGTAATCACCATCCTACTTGGAATGAGTATGTTTGGTGGCGACAATAACTGGCAAAGCATTAGTAAAACAAACATTTCTGATTTTGAAAGATTTCTCAATCAGGAAGATGTTGCTGAAGTTTTAGTAATCAACCAGAAATTGGCTCGGGTTACCCTTACTCAAAATGCCCTTGAAAAAAGTGTTCATAAAGTTGTAAAAAAAGAAAACCTCATAGGTCAAAAAAACATTCAAGGTCCTCACTATGAATTTGAAGTAGGTAACTTGGAATTGTTTCAAAAAAAATTAGAGCAAGCGAAGGACAATGGGATAAATTTTAAATATGATTTTATCTCTGTTGAAAATAAATGGATGGACGTTATTCTTGGATTTTTACCAATAATAATTATCATCGGTATCTGGATTTTCTTAATGCGAAGAATGTCTGGCGGAGCTGGCGGAGGTGCTGGTGGTCAAATTTTTAATATCGGAAAATCAAAAGCCAAACTTTTTGATCAAAACACTGATGTAAAAACCACCTTTAAAGAAGTTGCTGGATTAGAGGGGGCAAAAGAAGAAATTCAAGAAATTGTCGACTTTCTTAAGAATCCAAAAAAATATACAATCCTAGGGGGTAAAATTCCAAAAGGAGCATTGCTCGTTGGCCTTCCTGGTACCGGAAAAACACTTCTGGCCAAAGCAGTCGCAGGGGAGGCCAAAGTTCCTTTCTTCTCAATTTCAGGATCTGACTTTGTTGAGATGTTTGTAGGAGTTGGTGCATCAAGAGTAAGAGATTTATTTAAACAAGCCAAGGAGAAATCACCTGCAATAATTTTTATTGATGAGATTGATGCCATCGGAAGAGCCCGAGGTAAAAATAATTTTACAGGTTCGAATGATGAACGTGAAAATACACTAAATCAATTGCTGACCGAAATGGATGGTTTTGGAACAGACACTAATGTCATTGTACTTGCAGCGACGAACAGAGCCGATGTCTTAGACAAGGCATTGATGAGAGCAGGTCGTTTTGATCGACAAATTTATGTAGACCTTCCGGATCTTAATGAGCGTCGTGAGATTTTTAAAGTTCACCTAAAACCTCTGAAGTCAATAAAAACACTAGATGTTGAATTCTTAGCCAAGCAAACTCCAGGTTTCTCAGGAGCTGATATTGCAAATGTTTGTAATGAAGCTGCATTAATTGCAGCTAGAAAAAACAAAAAATCTGTTGGTAAACAAGACTTTTTGGATGCGGTTGATCGTATTGTTGGAGGACTAGAAAAGAAACATAAAATCATAACCCCTAGGGAAAAGAAAACCATCGCTTATCACGAAGCAGGTCATGCAACGGTAAGTTGGTTTTTGGAACACGCTGCTCCGTTAGTCAAAGTAACTATTGTCCCTAGAGGACAATCCTTGGGCGCGGCTTGGTACCTACCTGAGGAAAGAATGATTGTTAGAACAGAACAAATTTTAGACGAAATTTGCGCTGCTTTGGGTGGAAGAGCTGCTGAAAAATTAATTTTTAATCAAATTTCAACCGGTGCTTTAAGTGATCTGGAAAAAGTAACCCGCCAAGCAAGGTCAATAGTTTCAGTATATGGATTGAACGATGCCATTGGTAACCTCACTTATTATGACTCTACAGGTCAATCAGAAAATAGCTTCAACAAGCCCTACTCTGAAAAAACTGCTCAAATAATTGATGAAGAAATTTCAAACATTATTGAGACCCAATACAAACGCGCATGCGATCTTCTTAAAAAAAACAAGAGTAAATTAACCCAGCTTGCGGAAAGATTGTTAGAAAAAGAAGTTATATTTAAGGACGATTTGTTTAATATCTTGGGGAAAAGACCCTTTGATGAAGATCAGAATCCTGAAAAAAGCGGAGACAACCAAGAAATTGAAGTCGCTGTTAAATAGTAAGTTGTGAGTTTTTGGAATAAATTATTTAGCGCCAAAACTAAGACTGATAATTCCGATGAAAAAAGTAAATTTCTTCCTGAGGAAATAGAAGCAGTTGAGATTACTTTTGCTAAAAAGTTTACCGAAAAAGGAGGTAAATTTATTTATTCTGAAAATTCTTCTTCAACCGATCAATTTTTCAGTGATATTCTTAAAGAAAATAATTGGCAAAGAAATGATGTGCTTTGTATTGATGAAAATTTAGCTGATCGATTTCAACTGGACTGTAAAAAAAAACAGTTCAACTTCAAAAATTTTCCAGTGTTTCTAATTGATAGTGAATTTTTAATTGGAGACCAAGGGAACATCCTTATTTGCAACCATCAATTAAAAGATTATAAGCTAGAACAACTCCCCCCTTATTTCATAGTGTTTTCTAGTCTCAAACAATTCGCTTCGGACGTAAGCGATGGAATGAGTAAACTCAAAGAAAAACACGCCACGCAACTTCCCAACAATATAACCACGCTGAATGTTAAGAATATTGTAGACGAAAATAATTTTTTAACTTACGGAAGTAGCGCTAAAAACTTATATTTACTGCTTCAAGAATCATAATTAATGAAAGAAATTTATGTCAGGGGTATATCGGGATCATTGTATGTAACCCTTATATTAGTTTCTTTATTTTTTGATCAGCTTGCTTTTAACCTAGTGCTCTTTATGTTTTCTAGCTTGGCTATTTACGAATTTCAAAAACTCATCAATCATAAAAGTTTTCTCTCTATTGCATTGTTTGTTCTTTTGGTATATAACTTATACACCTTAAAGCTTAACCAAACATTATTAAACGGAATTCTTGTGACTGCCTTGGTTGGACACGTAGCCTTATTGCTTTGGTTATACCAAAAAGAAAAAACAAAACTCAATTACCCGCTGAAAAGCATAGTCTCTGTCGGGTACATGTGTCTTTCCTGTTTCTTTATTATTGCATTAGCAAATACAGGAAATGCTTATAATCCATCAGTAGTATTTCTTTTCTATTTACTCGTTTGGAACAATAATTCTTTTGCCTATTTGGTCGGGAAAAAAATTGGAAAGACCCCATTATTCCCAAGTATTTCTCCCAAAAAAACTTGGGAAGGATTTTTCGGTGGACTCTTCTTTTCAATAATCACCTCTATCATATTTCAATATTTAAATTCTGAATTTTCAATTATGCTTTGCGTTGCCTCGGCGTTAATCGTTTCGATTCTTTCTACATTTGGTGATCTAATCCAATCCAAATTCAAGCGCCAAGCAAACGTTAAGGACAGTGGTTATTTGATCCCTGGTCACGGCGGATTTTATGACCGAATGGATAGCGTTATCTTTGCTGCTCCTTGGTTTTATTTACTTTTTAATTATTAACTGTTATGTTTCACAAAGAAGGTTTTAAAATAATTATTGCTGCTTTTTTCATCACGACCCTGATGTCATTAGGGGCAGAATACTTAATTGATTTAGTATATATCAAAAAAGGAATTCAGGTACTTGCGCTAGTTTTACTGGTAGTAGTTTTACAGTTTTTTAGAAATCCCAAAAGAGCCACTCCAAAAAATGACAAACACATCATCGCACCTGTGGACGGAAAAGTCGTTGTCATCGAAGAGGTTTTTGAGAAAGAATACTTTAAAGATAACCGTTTGCAAGTATCCATTTTCATGTCCCCGATTAATGTTCATGTAACAAGATATGCTATCGGTGGAAAAGTTATTTTTAGCAAATACCACCCAGGGAAATTCCTTGTCGCCTGGCATCCAAAATCTTCTGAAGAAAATGAAAGAACTACTGTCGTACTAGAAAATAAATATGTAGGACAAATTCTTTACCGTCAGATTGCCGGAGCGTTGGCCAGAAGAATCGTCAACTATGCTAAAGTTGGAATGGAAGTTACCCAAGGAGAAGATGCCGGGTTTATAAAATTTGGCTCAAGAGTAGACTTGTTTTTCCCAGTGGGTACAAAAATAAAATTAGAGCTCAATCAAGTCGTCAAAGGCGGGGTTGATTGTATTGCAGAAATGTAATTTACAACTGGTTCAGGCTTTTTTCCAATAAAGTTATTTTTTCTTGAGCATCTGCTGCTTTTTTCCTTTCCATGGCAATGACTTGCTCGGGTGCATTGGAGACAAATCGTTCGTTAGATAATTTCTTTTCAACCGATTGTAAGAATCCTTTTGCATACTTTAATTCGTCTGTAAGCCTTTTTCTTTCTTCCTCTGTATCTATTGCAGTGTCAATTGGAATGAAAAATTCAAGCTGATTTATGCGAAACGAAGCCATTCCTTGTTCCTCGATTTCATCTTGCTTTTCAATCCTCTCAAGTTGTCCCAACTTAGAAATAACTTCAGGATAAGGGATTACGGTTTCTGAAGTAGAGATTAAAGTTAATTGCTCCTTGAAGCCTAAGTTTTTCACTTTTCTAAAGTTTCGAATGCCTCCAATGATTTGTTTCGTAATTTCAAAATCAGAAATAATCTTTGCATCCTCAGCTAAAGTTTTTGGCCATTCAGAAACTATAAGGGATTCCGTTTTTGATCTATCAGCAATAATATGCCAGAGCTCTTCTGTAATGAAAGGCATGAAGGGGTGCAAGACCCTCAGGTTATCTTCAAATAAACTTTTAACAGCTTCCAGTGATTCTCTATCAATAGAGGCACCATAGGCAGGTTTAATCACTTCTAAAAACCAAGAACAAAAATCGTCCCAAATTAATTTATAAAGTGACATTAAAGCATCTGAAATACGATATTTATTGAAATGATCATCTACCGTTGCCAATGTTTTTGAAAACAATTGTTTGTACCAGGTAATTGCTGAAAGGTTGAGCGCACTTATTTGGAGTGATTCATCGACCTCCCATCCATCAACCAAGCGATAGGCATTCCATATTTTATTAGAGAAATTCTTACCCTGTTGACATAGATTTTCATCAAACAACAAATCATTCCCAGCAGCAGAACTTAACATCATTCCCACACGAACTGCGTCGGCTCCAAAATCATCTATTAACCCCAATGCATCGGGAGAATTTCCCAATTGCTTTGACATTTTTCGACCTTGTTTGTCTCTGACTAATCCTGTAAAGTATACCTTAGAGAATGGCTTCTCCCCTCTAAATTCATAACCTGAAATGATCATTCTCGCCACCCAGAAAAACAGAATATCTGGACCAGTGACTAAATCTTGCGTTGGATAATAATAATTTATTTCAGGGTTTTCAGGCTCCATTATTCCGTTGAAAACCGATATGGGCCATAACCATGAAGAAAACCAGGTATCCAACACATCTTCGTCTTGTCTTAAATCTGTGATTTTTAAATCCGAATTCCTGGATTTAGTTTGTGCCAAAACAAGAGCTTCTTCTGGACTTTCAGCAACCACAAAATCATTTTTTGTAGTACCATAGTAATAGGCTGGAATTTGATGTCCCCACCACAATTGTCTCGAAATATTCCAATCTCGAATATTTTCCATCCAGTGGCGATAAGTATTTTTAAATTTTTCTGGTACCAGATCGATTTCTCCACTTTCCAGAACCGCTTTTATTGCAGGCTCAGATAATTTTTCCATTTTTAAAAACCATTGTTCCGAAATCCTAGGTTCAATAACGGCTTTGGTTCTTTCCGAAGTCCCAACTTTATGACTATAATTTTCTTTTTTTAATAAATTACCGTTGGTTTCAAGCTCAACCACTATTTTTTTCCGAACCTCAAATCTATCTAGTCCTTCATAATGCAAGCCGTTTGCATTTAAAGTTGCATCTGCATTAAAAATATCAATGACTTCAAGATTGTGTTTTTCGCCCAAAGCTTTGTCGTTCATGTCATGAGCTGGGGTTACCTTTAGGCAACCGGTTCCAAACTCAATATCAACATATTCGTCTTGAATAATCGGTATTTTTCGATTGGAAATTGGGACGACAACCTCTTTCCCTTTAAGGTGCACAAAGCGCTCATCGTCAGGGTGAATACAGATCGCTGTGTCTCCAAAAAGTGTTTCGGGTCTTGTAGTGGCAATGATCACTTTTTCATCACTATCTACCAAGGAGTATGCGATATGATACAATTGACCTGACTTTTCTTCGTAGATAACTTCTTCATCGGAAAGGGTGGTTTGGGCTTCTGGATCCCAATTAACCATACGATGGCCTCTATAAATTAGACCCTTATTAAATAAATCAACAAAAGTTCGAATAACAGATTCTGACATGTCAGGATCCATAGTAAACTTGGTTCTATCCCAATCACAAGAGCACCCTAATTTTTTCAATTGATCCAGAATCACGCCACCATATTCATGGGTCCATTCCCAAGCATGTCTTAAAAAGGCTTCACGGGTGAGATCATTTTTTTCAATTCCTTCAAGTTTTAATTTTGCCACAACCTTTGCTTCAGTTGCAATCGATGCGTGGTCCGTTCCTGGAACCCAACATGCATTATAACCTTGCATCCTAGCGCGTCTTATTAGAATGTCTTGTAGACCATTATTGAGCATATGCCCCATGTGAAGGATCCCTGTGACATTGGGCGGCGGAATAACAATGGTATATGGTTCTCTTTCATCAGGCTGAGAACTGAAAAAATCATTTTCCATCCAATAGGAATACCATTTTTCCTCAATTTTTTTAGAAATAAACTTAGAAGGGATCTCCATTCGATATTTTGGTCTTAATTTTGAGAGACAAAAGTAAGATACCTTTTGGGATTATGAAAGGAAAGCTTTTTTGGTTTTATTTTTTTAGTTGTATTTTTATGCAAACATTAATTTTAAGATTATGAAATATTTTATTTTACTTGCAATTATTGCTTTAAGCCCAACATATGTTTTAGCGCAAGAAGCTAATTCTCAAATAAAGTTTCAAACAGAATCTATTGATTATGGCTCCATTGAAAAAGGAAGCACTGGTTTACGTGTTTTTATATTCGAAAATAAGGGAGATGCTCCACTTGTCATAACAAATGTAAAATCCTCTTGTGGTTGTACGATCCCAAAAAAACCAGAAGCACCCATTGCACCGGGAGAAAAAGGAGAAATACAAGTAAATTATGACACCAACAGGTTAGGTGTTTTCAGAAAAACAATAACAGTTAGCACTAACGATCCCACTTCCCCTATCGTAGCATTAAAAATTGGTGGGACTGTTTTAGCCAAAGAATAATAATCAATCTATATGTATTTAAAAATATCTCTTAATTGAGTTGATTTTTTCTGATATTTGCACATAAAATCACTCATGCCAAAGATTTCAAAGAAAGGAATTCTCCTTCCTGATTCTCCCATTCGAAAATTGGTCGTTCATGCTGACAAAGCAAAAGAACGCGGTATTGACATATTGCACCTCAACATAGGTCAGCCAGATGTTTTACCCCCTAAGGCAGCATTGGATAAGGTGTGTGAAGCCAAATTAGAATTGCTTCCTTATGGTTCTTCTCAAGGTCCCTTTTCTTACAGAAAAAAACTATGTGATTATTATAAAAAAAATCACATTTCAATTGAGCCAAACGATATCATCGTAACCACTGGTGCAAGTGAAGCTCTTTCCTTTACATTGAATGTCATTTGTGATGCTGGAGACGAAATCATTATTCCTGAACCTTTTTACGCAAATTATAATGGCTTCGCAGCCTCATCAAGTGTAGTGGTTGTCCCTGTGGTTTCTGTTTTTGATGATAAATTCGAACTGCCTTCCATCGAAAAAATGGAAGAAAAAATTAGTGATAAAACCAGAGCAATACTCATCTGTAACCCCAGTAATCCAACAGGCTATCTGTATTCGAAAGAAGAAGTTAATGCGCTAATCGACTTGGCAGTAACTCACGATATATTTATCATTGTGGATGAAGTATATCGAGAATTTATTTATAATGATTCCCCTCATTATTCTGTACTTCAAAATGAAAAGGGGAGAGAACACGCTGTCATGATTGATTCTGTTTCTAAACGATATAGCTTATGTGGTGCTCGAATTGGGTGCATGATTTCAAAAAATAAAGGTTTTATTGCAAATGCTATGAAATTTGCACATTTAAGACTCTCCCCTCCTGCGTTAGCACTTATTGCAAGTGAAGCAGCACTCGATGCTCCACAATCCTATTTGGAGGACACTAGGAAAGAATACGCTGTTCGTAAAAAAGTGATTACTGAGGCATTAGCGAACATTAAAGGCGTTGAAGTATCAGATCCTATGGGAGCGTTTTATTGTATTGCGAAACTTCCAGTTGAAAACGCAGAAGATTTTTCAAAATATTTATTGACCGACTTTAGCGACAATGGTCAAACCATAATGCTTGCTCCCGCAGCAGGCTTTTATTCCTCTCCTGAACTTGGAATAAATCAAGTTCGAATTGCATTTGTTTTAGACAGCAGTAAGCTATTACGCGCAGTAGAAATTTTAGAAAAAGCACTCAAGGCCTATTCCAACTCATAAGAGTTTTCTATCTTCGAGTATGCTTAATTTCCAGAATGACATTTCGCTTCGTCAATACAACACCTTCGGGATTGATGCCAAAGCCAAAAGTTTTATCAATGTTAAAGATTCAAATGACTTGGTTGAAATTTTATCTCAAAACTCAGATCAAGAAATTTTAGTTCTCGGAGGCGGAAGCAACCTATTACTTACCAAAGACTACCCAGGTTTGATTATTAGCATTCAAACCAAAGGGATTGAAATTATTAAAGAAGATAAAAAAGAAGTAATTGTTAAGGTTCAAGCAGGGGAAAACTGGCATGAATTTGTTTTGTGGTGCTTAGAACACAACCTAGCAGGCATTGAAAACTTAGCCTTAATTCCAGGAAGCGTTGGAGCGGCACCATTGCAAAACATTGGCGCATACGGTGTAGAATTAAAAGATGTTTTTCACGACTGTGAAGCACTCTCTATTGCGACTAAAAAGCTGGAGATTTTTAACCTAAATGCATGTGATTTTGGATACAGAAGCTCAGTTTTTAAAACAACATTAAAGGGGAAATACATTATCAATTCAGTAAGTTTTAAGCTTAAAAAAGAACCGCATTGGGTCAACACCTCCTACAGAGGGCTTGAAGAACATCTTCAAGGAAAAGAGAAAACGATTCAGAATGTCGCTAGGGCAGTAATAGAAATACGCTCCAGCAAGCTACCCGATCCAAAAATAATAGGCAATAGTGGCAGTTTTTTTAAAAACCCCATTATTCCAATTGATGATTTTAAAAAACTTGAATTAAAACACCCTGACGTACCTAATTACCCTGACAAAAAAGGTTGGATCAAAATTCCCGCTGCATGGTTGATCGACACCCTTGGCTATAAAGGTTACCGTAATAATGATGCGGGAGTGCATCAAAATCAAGCATTGGTTTTGGTCAACTATGGAAATGCAAAAGGGAGTGAAATCAAAGCTTTGGCTGAAAAAATAAAAACTGCTGTGCAAACTCAATTTTCAATTGACTTAGAGTTTGAAGTAAATATTGTTTAAAACTACTCTCGGTTTTTAGAATCTAAAATCAAGGTGACTGGGCCATCATTTATCAAGCCTAACTTCATGTCAGCGCCAAATACTCCTGAGGCAACTTTTTTCCCTAATTTCAATTCAGAAAGACGCAAGAACTTTTCATAAAGAGGAATGGCAATTTCATGTTTTGCCGCTCGAATATAAGAAGGTCGATTTCCTTTTTTTGAAGCTGCCATCAATGTAAATTGACTGATGACCAATAATTCACCCTCAATGGTTAACAAAGATTGATTCATTACTCCGTTGGAATCGTTAAAAATCCTGAGGTTAACAAGCTTGTTTACCAGCCAATCAATATCGTGGTCCGTGTCTTCTGTTTCTATCCCTAGCAAAACCATCAAACCTTGAGAGATGGCACCTTTTACCACTCCTTCCACTTTGACTTCTGCTTCTAAAACTCTTTGAATTACAATACGCATGGCTATCGATAAGGGGTGTCGTCCTCTAATAATTGTAAATAAGACTTATAGCGGCTTTCGGCAATGCTCCCAGTTTCAAGGGCTGTTTTGATTGCGCAATCTGGCTCATTTATATGTAAACAATTATTAAACTTACATTTTTCTTTTAAATCTATAAACTCAGGAAAGTATCCTGTCAATTCGATGGGCACCATATCTACTACACCAAAACCTTTGATTCCTGGAGTATCAATGATTTTGGCATCATTTTCCATGTCATACATTTCCGCAAAGGTGGTCGTATGTTGTCCTTGTTGGTGCAGAAGTGAGACTTCAGCGGTTTTTAGGGACAAGCCAGGTGAAAGGGTATTAACAAGGGTGGACTTCCCTACCCCACTATGCCCTGAAAACATACTGACCTTCCCTTGCATTAAACCTTGTATTTCTTTTAAACTAGATTTGTATTTAGCGACTACCTCAACGCATTTGTAACCTATATTTTCATAGACCTTTCGCATTTCATGAAGCGAGGTTAATTCTTCCTCAGTATATATATCAATTTTATTAAAGACAAGAATTGCTTCAATCTGATAAGCTTTTGCTGTTACCAAAAAACGATCAATAAATGCCGGATGCGTTGGTGGTGTTTTCAGGGTAATCATCAAGAAAACTTGATCAATATTGGAGGCAATAATATGAATTTGTTTCGATAGATTAACTGATTTTCTTACGATGTAATTGGCTCTAGGCTCTATTCCATTGATCACCCCGATATCCTCTCCCTCTTTTTGAAGTGCAAAACGAACATGATCCCCAACAGCAACTGGGTTGGTGCTCTTTATGCCCTTAATCCTGAATTTACCTTTTATACCACAGGTATAAAAACGTTCTTCAGATTTAACTTTATATTGACTCCCTGTTGAACAATATACAACGCCTTGTTTGATCATATGATGCAAAGTAACAACAAATATTTTTTCCAGCGACACCCCTTATTAAGGCTTGCAGAATTATTATCTTTGTTAAAAAATATTTATGTCCAAAAAAGTTATTTTAATGATTCTTGATGGTTGGGGATTTGCCCCTGATCCAAAAGTATCTGCAGTAGATCTTGCTAAAACCCCATTCATTGACAGTCTTTATAAGAAATATCACAATTCCGAATTACTGACTGACGGAGAAAATGTAGGGCTTCCCAATGGACAGATGGGCAATAGTGAAGTTGGACATATGAATTTAGGAGCAGGCAGAATTGTGTATCAAGATTTGGCAAAAATATCAAAAGCAGTCAAAGAAAAAACACTCGAAAAGGAAGCGACTTTGATTGCGGCACTTCATTATGCTGAAAAAAACAATAAAAATGTTCATTTGGTAGGACTGCTTTCTGATGGAGGAGTGCACTCTCATATTGAGCATTTGGAAGGACTGATTGATATCGCTGCAGCCTACAATCCCAAAGGCGTTTTTCTTCATGCGTTCACAGATGGAAGAGATGTTGATCCAAAATCAGGATTAAAGTTTATTGAGAGAATTGAAAAAAAACTAGAAAAAACTGGAGGAAAATTAGCGACAGTAATCGGGCGCTATTTCGCCATGGACCGGGATCAAAGATGGGAGCGAGTCAAGAAAACCTATGACCTTTTAATCAATGGGAACGGGAAACTATCGCACAACATTCAGAAAGACATAAAGGAAAGCTATCATTCAGGAGTTACGGATGAGTTTATAGAACCTTTGGTTGCAGTTGATGAAAACAGTAAGCCTTTAGCTAAAATTTCTAATGATGATGTATTGATCTTTTTTAATTTCAGAACGGATCGTGGAAGGCAACTCACTCAAGCACTTTCTCAAAAATCATTTCCAGAATATCAAATGGAGCCATTAAACCTTCATTATGTAACGCTCACCAATTACGATAAAACGTTTAAAAATGTTAAAGTAGTATTTGAAAAAGACAACCTGCAAGACACCCTTGGAGAAACGCTTTCAAAGGCGGGTAAAACTCAGATAAGAATTGCTGAAACAGAAAAATATCCTCATGTTACCTTCTTTTTTAATGGGGGTCGAGAAGTTCCTTTCGAGGGGGAAGAAAGACTTTTGTGCCCTTCACCTAAAGTAGCCACTTATGACCTTCAACCAGAAATGAGTGCATTTGATATTCGGGACAGCATTATTCCAAAAATAAATGAAGCCAAAGCCGATTTCATCTGTATCAATTTTGCTAACCCTGATATGGTAGGGCATACGGGTGATATTAATGCCGCGATAAAAGCTTGCGAAACCGTTGACCAATGTGCAGGAGAAATCATTACTGCCGCATTAGAGCAAGAATACAGTATTATTGTGATTGCCGATCATGGCAATTGTGAAACCATGGTGAATGCTGATGGTAGTCCAAACACAGCACACACAACGAATCCAGTTCCTTTAATTTTAGTTGAAAATGAACCTACTCCGATTAGCAAAGGAGTGCTAGGTGATATCGCACCGACGATCCTAAAACTAATGCAGATAAGCATTCCCGAAGCAATGACTGGAAAAGCTTTGATTTAAATCTTTTAAAATGAAAAACTCCCTAATACTTTTTGCTTTTTTAAGTTTTACTTTCTGTAAGTCACCTGTTCCGCAAAAGGCACTTCCTGTGACTCAAGTTGAAGCAACAAGCGGAGAAAAGATTCTCTTGGGTGAAATAAATCGTGCCAATTTAGACAGCTCCTCTTTGACAGATTGGTTTGTTAAAGGATATAATGAAATAACTATTGACCCGAATTGGGCCTCGAAAACTAAACCCCACATTGAAGGAGTGGAAATCAAGGTTTTTATGGGAACATGGTGTGACGACAGTCGCAGAGAGATTCCTCACTTTTTAAAGATATTGGATGTCTTAAATTTTAACCCTAAAAACATTAAGATTTATGCCATGTCGGAAGAAAAGACTACTCCTGAAAATTGGGAAAAAGGTCTTGAGATTTTTAATGTTCCCACACTTATCTTCTATAAAAATAACATAGAAATGAATCGGATAGTCGAATTCCCAAAAACTACCCTTGAGTCAGATATTGAAAAAATTTTAAATGGCGAATCCTACAGCCACTCTTATTTATAAAAATAATGCTAGTTCTTAAAAACTTAGAAGAAATTGAATTGATGCGTGAAAGCGCACTAATTGTTTCCAAAACCTTAGGGATGTTGGCTGGCGAGATTAAGCCAGGAGTAACAACACTTAAGCTTGACAAATTAGCAGAAGATTTCATTCGAGACCACGGTGCTGAGCCAGGTTTTCTCGGACTTTATGATTTTCCAAACACTTTATGTATAAGTCCCAACGAACAAGTCGTTCATGGAATTCCCAACAATGACTTACTTCAAGAGGGAGACATCCTCTCAGTGGATTGTGGTGCCTTAAAAAATGAGTTTTATGGTGATCACGCTTATACCTTCCAAGTAGGAGAAGTTTCTGAGGAAACAAAAAATCTTTTAGAAGTCACCAAAGCCTCTCTCTATAAAGGCATAGCCGCTTTCACGATTAACAATCGTGTGGGGGATTTAGGTTTTGCAATTCAGTCTTACGCAGAAGCAAATGGCTATGGGGTCGTTAGAGAATTGGTGGGACATGGACTGGGGAAAGAAATGCACGAATCTCCTGAAATTCCAAACTATGGGAAAAGGGGTCGTGGAAAGAAATTCCAAAACGGAATGGTCATCGCGATAGAGCCCATGATCAACCAAGGAACCAAAAACATTAAGCATTTCGATGATGGCTGGACCATTAAGACTGCTGACGGAAAGCCAAGTGCACACTTTGAACACAATGTTGCCTTAATTGACGGCAAGCCTAATTTGCTTTCAACTTTCAAATATGTCAATGAAGCCTTGGGTATTGAAACTGAGGAAGAAAAACCCTTTCAGTCAAATTCAATATCTGTTTCATGAAATGGTTGCTGATCCTTTTCTCTCGCGAATTTTTGATTCGCATGAGTCTTTTATTTCAGCCAATTATCAATTGGTATTTTAAAGGCACTACTTTCATTGATCCAATTGATGGAAATGGATACAGGAAATTCCTTTCATATGGTTATGATAAATTAAGGAAAAACGCACTATCTCCTGGGACATTTTCTTTAGAAAGGCATCGACTACTTTGGCTATATTTTGAAAGAAAAACAAACCTATTAAACAGCAAAATAAGAGTTTTGCATGTTGCTCCTGAACAGGCTTTTTACAAGAAATTTAAAAACATTCTATCTTGGGACTATATCACAACGGATTTACACTCCCCCCTTGCTGATGTGAAAGCAGACCTCACAAACCTGCCCTTTAAAGACAATCATTTTGATCTCATTTTATGTAATCATGTTTTAGAACATATTACTGACGATCACAAAGCAATGTCAGAAATTTATAGAGTCTTAAAAAAAGGAGGGAAAGCTATTCTACAAGTCCCTATGGACCAAAACAGGGTTCACACTTTTGAAGACTTTAGTATTACCGACTCAAAAGAAAGAACAAAGTATTTCGGACAGTATGACCATGTCAGAATCTATGGTGTCGACTTTTTCGATAGACTTGAAAAAGTAGGCTTTAAAACTGAAAAAATTGACTTTACAGCTGAATTGACTCGAGAAGAAATAGATAGATTTGCGCTTCCAAAAGGAGAATGGATTCCGCTCGGAATCAAATAGTTTATTTCTGTCCAATGATTCTCTCCATTCTTAATAATCTTTCTTCTAGGGCATTTATCCTCTTTTCTTGTTCAATCGTATAGAGATATAACGCTTCAATTTTTTCCAAATTTATCCTCACCCCTTCTGTAATGTCCCATCCCTTTTGCAAATGAATTTCCTCCCTACTTTGAACCCCTGGCAAGTGCTTGTTTTTCTTAATAAATGTTTCTACTTCTAATAAATCTAGCCATTGATATTGATGATTTGAATTTGAAGATTGGTCATAATAAACTTCAAAAACATAATCGGGAAAAGTCGCAGAAATAATTCCTGATTTCCATAGATTCCCTGTCAAGTTAATGTCCCCATCGACATCGAGTTTAAAGACTGGGTTGGCTTCTCCAATTCCAACATTTCCGTTTTTAAGAATCGTAAGCGCGTCTGCCCTAGTACTGCTTGAACTCCCATGCCCAACAACCAGTAATCGATCTGTGAGTATCCATGCGTCGGGATCACCGGCTCTTTCAGTATTGTACCTTCCCAGAGCCGTCTCAGCAAATCCAGTGGCAACGGTATTTGCGCCTATCGCAACGCTTCTTGCTCCTTTAGCTTTCGGTAAATATCCAATAGCAGTTGACTTATCTCCAATATTTGACTCATTCCAATACCCTTTAGAGTCATATCCAGCTCGAAACGCAGCATGTGATTTGTCAAAAACAATACGTGCATTATCTTCAGGCCCCGTAAAATTACTTAACTGTGTGCTTCCAAAAACAAAATCATTATTTGCAAAATCTCCTTTCGAATTGCTGGTAACACCGTTTTCGGTCTCAAACCCTGTTTGGGAAAGTGTTAAAGTCAATGTGTCTGATGCATTTGATAGGTTTAAACCAAAACCAGTTGCTAAAGTCAATACATTTCCACTACTGATCTCAATCGCTGTTGTTTTAGAAGTTGTGAGACCCCATGCTAAAGTTTGACTGTCAGTATCCGTATCAACAGACTGAATTAAAATTTCATTTCCAATTCCAGTAATTTGAGAAGAACCGCTGGCTGTTATCGAAATTGCCTCACCATTTTCTATGGTTACCGAGACAGTGTTTACTCCAACAATTATTCCCAAGTTTTGATCGTCTGCGTTTAGGACATTTAGATCAACACTCCCTCCTCTTTCTATACTAAGGGTCTGTGACACCAAACTTATTTTCTGGTTGTCATTACTCAAAGGCAAAACAACGCTATTGCCTGAACTAAGAGAAAGTACGTTTCCACTAATGGACAAGAGTTGATCATTTTTTGGCACATAAGCACTTAAATCCACCGTCCCGCCATCAGAAAGCAAAAGTTGATTTTTGTTTAATGAAAGTTGTTGACTAATCGGCTCATTGTTTTTAAGGCAAATCCACTCTTCAGACTTTCCATTCCAAAATTCTAAACATGAGGCATCTAAGTTATAGATTATCAAACCCTCAGGAATTGGAATAGAAAAGGCAAGATCACGATCCGCTTGTGTCATTCGGGGGATCAATAAACCTTGGTGATTACTTTCTAATTCAAAAAGTGCGTTTGGGTTTATGTCTTTAACATTTTCGCCAAGTTTGGCTTGGGCAAATCCTGAAGCAAGGAAAACTAAATTAAAAACTGTGAGGAGTAATGCTTTAAGTAATGTTGAATTCATGATTATTGGGTCTCAATAAATTAGAATCATTTTACTGGTGGCAATCTCAAAATAATTATATAACATAAGTCCACCTACACAAAATATTTTGTGTTGAGAAAAATGAAATTAAATGAAGTGTGGGAAATTAAATTTAATGATTTTTGTTTGAAAAAAATAAAATCAATTCCAATGAGAAGAAGGAATCTGAATCAAACTATCACTTTTGGCGACAATCCATAAAGCCTCTAGATTGGGATCATTTTCAATAAGCTCTTGACCTTTTTCAAGGGGTAAAACCATCAATGCCGTTGCCCAAGCATCTGCGGTCATACAGTCAGGAGCTAAAACAGAAGCACTCAATACATTTGTCTTAACCGTTCTTCCCGTGAGCGGGTTAATCGAGTGAACATATTTCTCACCTGTAAGGCTATCTGTTCTGTGCTTGCGGTAGTTTCCCGAGGTTGCTAAGCCTTGGTCGTTTAAATCAACTGTAGTAATCCATCGACGTTGATTGTTTTGAAACGGGTCATCAATAGCTACTTTCCAGGAGATGCCGGATTTAGGGTTTCGACCAATTGCCATAAGTTCTCCACCAATTTCTACTAAGATCGATTGCTTTCCTTTTAACAATAAATAATTGGCAATACAGTCTACCGCATAACCTTTGGCTATGGCGTTAAAATCTAGGTAGGTTGAGGGATGTTTTACTATTTTACCACTAGCTGTCAATTTTATCTTTTCCCAGCCAACACTTGTAAGAATTTTCTGAAGGCTCAATGAATCTATTCTATTTAAAGGCTTCTCTGGGCCAAAACCATATGCGTTTACCAACTGTCCTAAAGTAGGGTCGAAGTAACCGTCAGTGGAACGCCAAACGGCCTCCGATTTGGCAAATACTTTTTTAAAATGATGGTCAACAACAATGGAAGTGTCTCCTCCATTAATTTTGGAAATGTCAGAAGTTTTAAGATAGGTAGAGAGGGAACGGTTGATTTCAAAAAAAAGGGAGTCAATCCCCTTTTGAATTGATTCAAATTCTTCTGCGCTTCCAGCATATTTAAAATGATAAGAAGTCCCCAAGGCATATCCCTCATGTTGTTGAAGTTCAAATGTTTCTGAACATCCAATCCATAAACAAAGGAATAATAAACTATAAAATTTCTTGAAGTCCATCATAGTTGACTACGTAAGGTGCGTTTTTAGAAAGTGGTTTTTGATAATCCTCTGCATGGGCAAAACCTACACCTGCATAGTAAGTCCTTGCTTTGAATTTAACACCGTGCTCTTTAACTTGATTCATCAAGGCCGCATCAAAAATTATAGGATTTTTTGGATACAAGCAGGCCTTGACTACAATAAAATGTAGACTTTTATCTTTTAGACAAACAAATTGAGGGTCTTTTTTAGGCTTAGAATTGACCGTTAAAAACTCGAAACTTTTATCTTTTAAATCTTCCCCTACGACATCCATAGCGAGTTGATGTATTTCTTGTTCACTCAGTGCTTCCATAGAATATATAATAGGATATTACGAAAAAAGGGGATGAGAGATTTATCCTCCGAAATCATCAAAACGCACATTTTCTGGTGGAATTCCAAAATCATCTGACATTTTCTCAATGGCCTGATTCATTAATGGAGGTCCACAAAAATATACTTCAATGTCCTCTGGAGTTTCATGTTTAGAAAGATAATTGTCGATCACAACCTGATGGACAAAACCTTTAAAGCCGTCTCCTTCCCCATCCAAACTTTCTTTAACGACCCAGTTGTCTTCCTCCATAGGTTCGGACAAAGCGATGTAAAATTTAAAATTAGGAAAATCTCTCTCTAAAGCTTTAAAGTGCTCTACATAGAACAGCTCTCTTTTAGAACGACCACCATACCAGAAAGTAACTGTTCGTCCTGTTTTGAGTGTACGGAACAATTCATATAAGTGAGAACGCATTGGCGCCATTCCTGCCCCTCCACCAACATATAACATCTCTGATTCTGAGTGATTTATAAAAAATTCACCATAAGGACCTGATATGGTAACCTTATCTCCCGCTTTTTTAGAAAAAATATAAGAAGAAGCAATCCCAGGATTAACATCCATCCAACTATTTTTGTTTCTATCCCATGGAGGTGTGGCAATCCTTACATTCAACATAATCTCTTTTCCTTCGGCAGGAAAGGAAGCCATTGAGTAAGCTCTTTCAACCGTTTCTGGATTCTTCATCTTTAAAGACCAAAGGTTAAATTTGTCCCATTCTAATTTAAATTTATCTGGTTCCCCTGGGTGTTCTTCTGGATGAGCTGTAATGTCCATGTCACCAAAGTTCACCTCACAGTCAGGGATTTCAATCTGAATGTAACCCCCAGCTTCATAATTCATTGCTTCAGGAATTTTAACTACAAATTCTTTTATAAATGAAGCAACATTCCAATTTCGAACCACAGTAGCTTCCCATTTTTTAATTCCAAAAACTTCTTCTGGAACTCTGATAACCATGTTTTGTTTTACTTTAACCTGACATCCCAAACGCCATCCTTCGGCAATTTCTGTACGTGAAAAATGGGGGGCTTCCGTTGGAAGGATTTCTCCTCCACCCTCTATCACTTGGCATTTACATTGAATACAAGTGCCTCCACCTCCGCAAGCAGAGGGAAGAAATATTTTATTATTTCCAAGGGTAGAAAGTAAAGTACTTCCCGAAGAAACTTCTATGTTATTCTCTCCATTGATCAGCAAAGAAACTGGTCCTGAAGGCAAAAGTTTTGCCTTAGCTCCCAAAAGCATACTCACCAACAACAAGGTGATTAATAAAAAAACAATAACACTAGCACCGATAACCGTTAAATCCATTTCTTAAATTATTATAATTTAATTCCCATAAAACTCATAAATCCTAATGCCATCAAACCTGTGATGATAAAAGTAATTCCCAAACCTCTCAGAGGTGCGGGTACATTAGAATAAATGATTTTCTCTCTTATCGCAGCAATGGCCAAAATGGCCAGAAGCCAACCAATTCCAGATCCAAATCCATATACTGCTGATTCTGTTACTCCCGAAAAGTCTTTCTGTTGCATAAATAATGACCCTCCCAGAATGGCACAGTTTACGGCAATAAGTGGGAGGAATATACCCAAAGCTCCATAAAGCGCTGGAGCAAATTTTTCTACGATCATTTCAACCAATTGAACCATAGAAGCAATAACCGCAATAAACATAATGAAGCTTAAAAAGCTCAAATCTATCTCGGCATAACTTGCGTCTAACCACTGAAGTGCTCCTGGACGAAGCAAATAGGTGTCCAGCAAGAAGTTAATAGGTACTGTTATAGAGAGTACAAAAATAACTGCAAAACCTAATCCAACCGCAGTTTTTACTGTTTTTGATACCGCCAGATAGGAGCACATTCCTAAGAAATAGGCGAAAATCATGTTTTCAATAAAGATGCTTTTTATAAATAAATTTAAATATCCTTCCATGATTAATTCTTTTCGATTAGTTTACGATTTCTTGAACGTTGAATCCAAATGAAGATTCCTACAGTAATCAGCGCCATTGGAGAAAGCAACATTAAACCGTTGTTCACATAACCCATCTCATAAATAAAATCTGGAATTACTTGAAAGCCAAATAATTTTCCAGATCCTAAAAGCTCTCTAAAGAATGCAACTACTATTAAAATAAATCCATAACCAGCGGCATTCCCAATGCCATCGAGGAAAGATTTCCAAACACCATTACCCAAAGCAAATGCTTCGAGACGACCCATTACGATACAATTGGTTATTATCAATCCGATAAAAATCGAAAGTTCTTTACTTACATCATAGGCATATGCCCTTAAGATTTGATCTACAAGGATTACCATAGCAGCAACAACAACCAATTGAACAATAATTCGAATTCGGTTAGGAATTAAATTTCTCAACATAGAGATGATCACATTACTTGCTCCCATAACAGCCATTACGGAAAGGCTCATTACGATTGCAGGCTTCAATTGAACAGTGATCGCAAGGGCGGAACAAATTCCAAGTACCTGAACGGTAATCGGGTTGTTGTCATCCATTGGATCTGTCAGAAGCGCACGGTTCTTTTTTGAGAACAATGGTTCTGAGTCTTTATTAATAAATAATAAAGTGGTTTTTTCAGGATTAGGAGCTTTTTTTTCTGCCATTAGGATTTAATTTAAAAGGGCGGTTGCGTTTTTTTCTTTTTCGAAGTACGGAAGGTAATGATTAAGTCTTTCTATAATCATATCAGTCACTCCATCTCCTGTTATTGTAGCACCAGAAATCGCATCGACTTCATGGTCATCTTTGTCAGTGTCCTTAGGGTCATTGTTAGTTTTAGAAACATAAATCCCTACTAATTTACCTGAAGTATCAAATACTTTTTCGTCAGTAAATCTATCTTGAAACCATTGCTGAGTTATTTCGGCTCCCAATCCAGCTGTTTCTCCTTTGTGGTCAAAAACTACTCCTTGAATGGTGTTGATGTCCGCTTTTAAAGCAACATATCCCCAGATGGCATCCCATAACCCTGAGCCTCTAAGCGGAATGATATAGAACTTGGTATTGTCTACTTCAGCTTTGTACATCGGAAAACGTTGTTCACTTGCTGGTTTTTTTAATTCATAATTGAGCTTTAAAGTGAAAGCATCTACAGAATCATCTACACCTCCCAGGTGATTTAATGCTAGGGTACTTGTTATGTGTTTTTTATATAAAACTTCGGCTTGCTCCCGATCGGTTTGAATTCCTATGGTTGAAAGTATGTTTTGCATTTTCTCTTTTCGGACATTGTCTGCCTGAAGGTCTTTTAACGAACTTGCAGTAAAGGCAAGTGTCGACGCTACCACGAGTACCATAATGGTAGCAAAGAGAAAAGTATATGCGTTGCTGTCTCTATTCATCATTATGCGGATTTAAGGGTTGAAGCCCATCTTTTTTTACGTTTGTTTATGTTTCCTTGGATTACATAGTGGTCAATGGTGGGTGCAAATACGTTCATCAATAAGATGGCAAGCATTACTCCTTCTGGATAAGCAGGATTGAATACTCTAATCATAATACAGAAGATTCCGACTAAAACACCGTAGATCCATTTTCCTTTCGCTGTTTGCGCAGCAGATACTGGATCGGTAGCCATGAATACAACTCCAAAAGCAAAGCCTCCTACGACCAAATGGTTCATCCATGAAAAACTCATCAATGCGTTGGATCCCCAAAGGTTGAATAAGAATCCCATAAAAGCTGCCCCAAGGACACTTCCCAGCATAATTCTCCAGCTTCCTATTCCTGTGGCAATTAAAATGATTCCCCCTACGATGATCCACAAGGTGGAAGTTTCTGCAATAGATCCAGGAATTGACCCCTGAAACATTTCAAACATACTGTAGTTTACGTTTCCGTCGGCAGCTAAAGTTCCCAAAATAGTTTCTCCTGAGACACCATCCATACTTGAAGCCTCCGAAACCCATACTTTATTTCCAGACATATAGGTTGGGTAGGCAAAAAATGCAAAAGCTCTTGCAGTTAGTGCAGGGTTTAAAATATTCATTCCAGTTCCCCCAAATGCTTCTTTGGCAATCAAAACGGCAAAAGCTACTGAAACGGCAACCATCCACAGCGGAATATCAACGGGCATAATCATCGGGATTAATAATCCCGTTACCAAATATCCTTCGTTAACTTCATGTCCTCTGTAAACAGCGAATGCAAATTCAATACTCAGCCCCACAACATAAGAAACAACAATCATTGGAACAATTTTCCATGCGCCATGTAGGAAGGCATCTAGAAAAGAAAAATCCCCCCCCAATTGACTAAAATGTTGGTAACCAGTGTTGTAAATACCATAGATAAGCGCTGGAATTAATGCAATGATTACGGTAACCATGGTGCGTTTTAAATCTACTGCATCTCGAATGTGTGAACCTGTTTTTGTTGTATGATTCGGTACAAACAAAAAGGTATCAAAAGCATTTACTGCTGGTGCAAATTTTTCGAATTTTTCACCTTTTTGAAAAGGTCGTTTAATTTCATCTAATTTTTTTCTCAAAAAATTCATACTGTTGTGTTTTATCCTACTTCTTTAATCATTAATTCAATTCCTTCTCTGATGATCTCTTGGGCTTCAATTTTGGAAGTATTTACATAATCTATCAATCCAAAATCTTCTGGAACTACTTCATAAATCCCAAGGGCTTCCATCTTTTCAATATCCCCTGCCATACATGCTTTTAATAATTGCATTGGATAAATATCCATCGGAAATACTTTCTCCATCTCTCCCGTGACAACAAGTGCTCGTTCTTCACCATTCAAGTTGGTATTTACTTCATACCCTTTGTTTTTAAACAACCATGAAAAAGAAGTTTTTGAAAGACTCGGTATTTTATTATCAACAAAAGGCAACCAACCGAATAAACGATAGTCGTTCCCCTCTGGAATTACGGTTAAAAGATTATTGTAAAAGTCTAAGTATCCATTAGAAGCAACGGTAGCTCCAGAAAGTACATTTCCATTGATGAATCTGTTTTGGATAGTATTATCAATATCACAATCCTTGATTAAAGAAGAGATTTCAGCACCGATTTTGGCGGTTATATATTGAGGCTTCCCAACTGAGCCACCAGCAACAGCGATTGTTCTGTGTGCATGGTATTGCCCCGTAGAAAACAAAAGACCTATATTAAGAACATCTTCAGGGCGTATTTCCAAAACCTTTTCCCCCACATTGATGGGGTCGTTTTTTTGAATTTGAAAACTCACATTACCAGCAGGATGGGCCCCTGATATACTGAGCAAGTTTACACCTTCAACGTTTTCGAAAAAACCTTTGAAATTTGCATCTACCCCCAAATTGACTTTCCCAGGAAGTAGCTGATTTAAAACAGCTATTCCTTTTTGGAAGTCTTGTTTGTTATTTTTTAATAAGAAATCAAAATCAACATCCAAGGGACCAGAGGCATAGGCAGATATGTAAACCGACTTAAAATCAGCTTCAGGATCAGCAACGACGCCATAGGGTCTTTGTTTAAAAAAAGCCCATGCACCACTTTTTAAAAGTGTTTCTAAAACTTCTTCTCGCTTGAGTGTATTGATTGGCTTGATTTCATGTGTGACGGTATCGCCATTTTGAGCATCAACGACGATCTCTAAAATCTTGCGTTTGGCACCTCTTCGAATTTCTTTAATCGTTCCTGAAATGGGAGAGACAAAAAGGATTTCTGGATTGTGCTTGGCATGAAATACCGGAGCTCCTGCTGCAATCTTCTCCCCCTCTTTGACCATGAGCCGTGGAACTATTCCAAAAAAATTATCAGGTTTTAGGGCGTAAGTTTCAGATGGAACTGCGATGTGCAGAATCTTTTCGGCTCCACCCTTCAAATTTATTTTTGCACCTCTTCTGGTGCGAATGCCTGTGGACATATATTTATTTTGTAAAATCAAACAAATTTACTAATTATGAGCCACCATTAAAAGTGTATTTTTAGAGAAATTTAATAATTTATAATAATTCTAAATAAGTGTTTAGCCTTCAACTCAAATTCAACATTTAGAAGGCGTGAAATGTTATTAATTTCTTAACTTTATAGAATGCTAAAACAGTTGTTTTTCAAATCAGTCGTCTTAATTTCATTATGCTTTGATGTTTGCCTAAGTCAAGGAATGGCAGAGGTTTACGAACCTCCCCACATCAAATCTATTGTTTTTAAGCAAACAGATGAACAACAATTCCCTTTAGTTGCGCTTGGCACTCCAATGGTTTTAGAGTTCGATGACCTCAATGGGGATGAAAAAAATTACTACTACAAAATCAAATATTTCAATCACGATTGGACCCCTTCTAACTTATTTGAGAGTGAATTTCTTGATGGTTTTGACAATTTACGAATCGAAAACTACCAAACTTCGTTCAATACCCTCCAACCTTACACCCATTATCGTCTTGATCTTCCCAACGAACAGACTAAAATTAAACTTTCTGGCAATTACATGCTAGAGGTGTACGATGAGGACGATTTATTGGTTTTCTCGAGACGTTTTTTAGTGTATGAGAATCAAGCTACGGTTAATGCTGGTGTTTATCGTCCACGTGATTTTCGATATTACAACTCCCATCAAAGCGTTCAGTTTTCAATTAATCCAGAGAAAGGTACTTATTTCCGTGATCCCGAAAATCAGGTTCATGTTGTTGTTATGCAAAACGAACAATGGGACAGTGCGATCTCCGAAATCAAACCACAATTCATAAGCGGAACACAATTAGAATATCGATACAACGAAAAAACACGTTTTGAAGGTGGAAATGAATACTTGTTTTTTGACACCAAAGACATCAGAATTACAGGCTCAAACGTCAGCCTTGTTGTGCTGAATCGGCTCTATGAAAGTTACTTAAGCACCGACCTTTTAAGAAGAGGTTACCCCTACAGCTATGCGGCTGACATCAACGGAGATTTTGTTGTTCGAACTGTTTTGGGAAATAGAGATAGTGCTGTAGAAGCTGACTACAGTTGGGTTCATTTCAGTATAGCAACCTCAGTACCTCTAGAAGAGGATATATATATATATGGTAAATTCAATAATTACAACCTTGGAGAGGAAAATAAAATGTATTATAATCCTGCCCTTGAAATCTATGAAGGAATATTACTTTTAAAGCAAGGAATTTACAACTATAAATACGTAATGAAAACGAATGAGACCCTCCACCTGAATGGCGTGAGTGGAACCCATGCTTTAACCGAAAACAGTTATTTGATTCTTGTTTATTATAGGTATTTCGGAACACGACACGATGCATTAATTGGTATTGGAAACACCTCTTCTTTTGAAATTATAGATTGATCTCTTGATTTGATTTTAAAAAAAATAAAATCAATCCATTTTTTCACTACCTTTATTTTAAGATTTTTCAACTAAAACACAATGATTCAGCAAGTAACACGTGGTATCAAAATTACGGTGAAGACCCAATATGAGGGAACCTTCCTAAAAGACTTCGTGCTCAACTATGCCTTTACTTACGATATTGAGATTGAAAATCAGAGCAAGAGTTCGGTTCAGCTATTGAGTCGCCATTGGAAAATATTTGAATCTCTCGGTAAAACAAAAGTCATAGATGGTGCTGGAGTCGTTGGAAAAAAGCCGGTACTAAACCCTGGTGAAATCCACAAATACAAATCAGGATGCCTCATTACTTCTGCCATCGGCTCTATGAAAGGTGCCTATACCATGATTGATTTCTCTACAACTAAAAAATTCAATGTGGAAATTCCTGCATTTAAGCTCTGCGCTCCCTTTGTTTTAAATTAAGCTTATTTTAAATTGATAAACTACACTATTGGTAGATAAACAATCTTTTTAGTTTCAAAAAAAGGCTCACTGAAAAAATCACTTAAAGAAAATACTTTTGCTTGGGGATAATCCTTAAGTTCTTCCTTAAGATCTCCTCCTTTCAAACAAATCAATCCGTTTTTAATGTCATTTTTATGCTGATTTGAAATCTTATCATCAACCCAACCCATCAAAATTTCCATCGGAGCGACCGCTCTGCAAACAATAAAATCAACTTTCTGATCAAAATTCTCCATACGATCATAGTAAGCTTCCACATTTTTTATACCCAATTCTTCTTTTACAGCGCTGACCACTTTGATCTTTTTTCCGATACTGTCAATTAGGTGAAAATTGACCTTGGGAAACATAATTGCAAGCGGAATTCCTGGAAAACCTCCGCCAGTTCCAACGTCAAGAATTGCTGTACCAGGCTGGAAATCGTGGATTTTAGCAATAGATAAAGCATGTAAAACATGATGAATAAAAAACGAGTCCATATCCTTTCTAGAAATGACATTAATTTGAGAATTCCAATGCTGATAAATCGGCAAAAGAGCACTTAAATCTTTTATTTGATCCTTGGTTAGTTCCGGAAAGTAATTTGAAAAGTTAAACAATTAATGTTTTTTGTTAAAAATATGAAGAATGGAATAAAATTCAATATTTTTACATTAATATAAAAAAAACTAAAATGCCAGACAGAGTACTTCCAAAGTTTTCAAGAAAGGATTCTCAAGAGTTTTTTCAAACACTTAACAAAAGAGTTAATAAATATTTTAAAGATCATAAAATCTCCAAAACAGGAAACTGGAGGCTTTACACGAAAACGATCGTAATGTTTTCGTTTTTGTTTACTCCTTATTTTTTGATTCTACTATTAGATATTAATGATTGGTTCAAACTTCTTCTTGCTGTACTAACAGGAATAGGTATGGCTGGTGTCGGGATGAACGTCATGCACGATGGGAATCACGGTTCATTTTCAAAATACAAGTGGGTCAATACGATAATGGGAAGTAGCATTTACATTTTAGCTGGAAACGTTTTCAACTGGAAAGTACAACACAATGTCCTTCACCATACCTATACAAACGTCCATGGACATGATGAAGACCTCGAAGCAGGAAGAATTCTTCGTTTTTCGAAACATGCCGAATGGATGCCACATCATCGTTTTCAACATTTATATTCTGTCTTGCTTTATGGACTTTTGACAATAAACTGGGCAATTTTTACCGATTTTCAGCAATTGTTACGCTACCAAAAAAGAAATCTTTCTTATGCCAACAGCAAAAGTGAAAGGCTTCAATGGATTGGATTAATCCTTGCTAAAATTGTCTATTGGGGTACTTGGATCGTTTTGCCAATATTTGTTTTTAACATTGTTTGGTGGAAAGTAATTATCGGATTTGTTGCCATGCATTATACGGCAGGATTAATCCTAAGTTTGGTTTTCCAATTGGCACATGTTATGGATGATGCAGAAATGCCCGTTCCTGATAAAAAAACAGGCGTATTGAAAAATTCTTGGGCCATTCATCAGTTGTTAACCACGGTTAATTTTTCAACGAAAAATAAAATTGTAAACTGGTTTACCGGTGGGCTTAATCATCAAATCGAGCATCATATTTTCCCTCACATCAGCCATGTGCACTACACGAAAATATCTGAAATCGTCAAAAAAACTGCTAAGGAATTTAACTTGCCTTATAACGAATATAAAACAACAAGAAGTGCCATTTTATCGCATTTCAAATATTTAAAACAAATGGGGGTACAGCCCGCATAAGCTCAAACCATAAGGACTATACTTCATGTTATCAGATAGAATCAACAGCTTGCCTGCTTCGGCAACGCTTGCTATGGCAGCAAAAGCCAGAGAATTAAAAAGCCAAGGAGTTGACATCATCGGACTCAGTTTAGGAGAACCCGATTTCAACACTCCAGAATTTATTAAGGACGCTGCCATTCAAGCAGTAAAAGATAATTACAACTCCTACTCTCCCGTAGACGGCTATACAGATTTAAAAGAAGCCATTTGCAATAAATTTAAGCGAGATAACGGTTTGGATTATAAACCTTCTCAAGTTGTGGTTTCCACCGGAGCCAAACAATCCATTGCAAATTTGTGCATGGTTTTGCTTAACCCCGGAGACGAAGTCCTATTGCCTGCCCCCTATTGGGTTAGCTATTCTGCCATTGCCACTTTAGCAGAAGCAAAATCAATCATTATCCCATCCAGTATCGAAACAGATTTTAAAATTACCCCAAAACAATTGGAGGCGGCCATTACGCCAAAGACTAAATTGGTGATGTTCAACTCCCCAAACAATCCAAGTGGGACAATTTATACCGAAGCAGAATACCGAGCTTTGGGAAAAGTTTTAGAAAAATACCCAGACATATATATTCTCTCCGATGAGATCTATGAATTGATCAATTACGGAAAACCACATTTTAGCATTGCTGCCATCCCAGCCCTTTATGATCGTACGATTACGGTCAATGGTGTTGCAAAAGCTTTTGCAATGACGGGCTGGCGTATTGGTTACATTGGTGCTCCAGAATGGATCGCTAAGGCTTGTAACAAAATGCAAGGACAAATTACTTCGGGAGCCAATTGTATTGCACAACGAGCTACCATTGCCGCACTCAATGCACCTGTGAGTGAGATCCAATACATGGTGGATGAATTTAAATCCCGAAGAACACTGATCTTAAATTTACTCTCCGAAATTCCAGGTTTAAAACTTAACGAACCTGACGGTGCGTTTTATGTATTCCCCGATGTTTCTGCTTATTTTGGAAAAACAATGAAAGGCAAAACCATCAATGATGCCAACGATTTTGCGCTCTTCCTTTTGGAAGAAGCCAATGTCGCCACGGTGACTGGAGATGCCTTTGGGAACCCAGACTGTATCCGAATTTCGTATGCAGCCTCTGTTGAAAATATTAGAGAAGCTGTAAAACGGATTGCTAACGCACTGGCCTAGTATTCCAATTAATAATCTTAGAAACCGCCAGTGGCGGTTTTTTATTTTAAAAACTACGCTAGGCAAAGCCTAAAATATTAGCGTACTTTTATCTCCTAATAGAACATATGACATTCAAAGACTTAGCGCTGGAGCCCCCCATTTTAAAAGCACTTGAAAAACAAGGCTACACCCAGCCCACTCCCATACAAGAACAAGCCATTCCCATTTTACTTAAAGGGCATGATTTGTTAGGCGTTGCACAGACTGGAACCGGAAAAACAGCCGCTTTTGGAATTCCAATTTTAAATCACTTGATAAAAGATGGAAATTCAGGGCAAGGGCAACGAAAAATAAAAGCCCTAGTCGTAACACCTACGCGAGAATTGGCCATTCAAATTGCTGAAAACTTTACTGCCTACAGCCAATTTACCAACCTTAGAAATACCGTTATTTTTGGAGGCGTAAAACAAGCCAAACAAGTAGCTAGCTTAAGACAGGGTGTTGATATTTTGGTGGCAACACCCGGACGTTTACTGGATTTGATGAGTCAGGGATTTATCTCGTTTAGAGACCTGAAATACGTCGTCCTAGATGAAGCGGACCAGATGCTAGACATGGGTTTTGTGAACGATGTTAAAAAAATAATTGCTAAACTACCTGCCAAAAGACAGTCACTTTTCTTTTCGGCTACCATGCCCAAAACAATTGTAGAGCTTTCTCAAAAAATGCTTGGAGAATTTGAACGGGTAACCATCAAACCCGAACAAGCCACTGCAGAAAAGGTAGAACAAGGCGTTTTTTTTGTGAGTAAAAGCAACAAACCTAAATTGTTGATTCACCTTCTGGAGCAAAGAAAAAATGACTCGGTTCTTTTATTTTCTCGAACCAAACATGGAGCCAATCGTATTGTAAAAACCTTAGAAAAAGCTCAAATAAAATCGACTGCAATACACGGAAATAAATCCCAAACCATGCGCCAAAAGGCATTGAGTGCCTTTAAGGACGGTTCACTAAAAGTATTGGTGGCCACTGACATTGCCGCGCGAGGAATTGATGTTGATGATTTGGCTTTGGTGATCAATTATGATTTGCCCAATGTCGCGGAAACCTACGTGCACCGTATTGGACGAACTGGTAGGGCCAACGCCAGCGGTATTGCACTTTCTTTCTGTATGGGAGACGAGCGTCCGTATTTAAAGGATATAGAAAAACTGATCAAGCAGCAAGTTCCTCGAATGGGAGAACATCCTTTTATGGAAGGTGCCGATATGGTGGATGGTTCATTGGCAAAAAAACCGCAGAGCAGATCCAATAACCGGAATCGTCCCAGCAATAAAAACCGAAACAACAACGGCTATAGGAATCAGAATTAAGGAGTTAAATCCATTCTTTTTCCAAAAATACCAAAACCGCTTTTCAGTGGTTTTTTTATACCTTTAAAAATCCAACCCTATTAATGACATAAAATTACTAAAATGAAGTGCGAAGATTGTAATACTAAACTCAACTACTTTGCCTTATTAGAATCTTTTTGGTTTGGATTCAAACAAGTAAAATGTTTGCGATGTGATTCAATATTTGAACACACATCATTCAATAGAATTTTGGGAGGAATAATAGTGTTCATTTCAACACTTGTAAGCAATATGACTTATATAGGAGAAAAAGCCTTGTTACAGACTTTTTTTGTTATGTTATTAAGCATGTTTATTTCATCATTAATTACTCCTTTAATAATGAAATTCAAAAAGATTAAAACAAAAATCCATGAAAAATAGAATTTTAGTAATTTCCTTTAGTGTATTGCTTAGTGTTGTTTCATGTGTTGGCGTGGATAAAGAGCAAACAAAACCAAATATAATTTATGTACTGGCAGATGACATGGGTTATGGAGACGTATCGAGGCTCAATCCAGAAGGTAAAATAAAAACGAAAAACTTAGACCGAATGGCTGATAGCGGGATGATCTTTACGGATGCCCATACATCGTCATCGGTTTGCACGCCCACCCGATATGGCATCCTTACAGGAAGGTACAGCTGGAGGAGCAAACTAAAAAGTTCTGTATTGACAGGCAAGTCAAAAGCCCTAATTCCCTCGAGCCGAACAACCGTGGCCTCAATGCTGAGCGACCAAGGCTATCAAACAGCCTTTATTGGCAAATGGCATTTGGGTTGGGATTGGGGACTTAAAAATCCTGATGAGACTCGTGGTGAGGGATGGAACAAAGAGGATTTTGAAAATTTGGATTTCACCAAACCCGTGACCAACAATCCCAATGATTTGGGCTTTTCTTATTCCTATGGGCTCTCAGGCTCATTAGATATGGCGCCCTATGTCTATGTAGAGAACGGTCGTGTTACGGCACTACCTGATACGATCACCGTTAACAAAGGTAAGTACTCCTGGTGGAGAGAAGGTCCAACCGCCAGTGATTTTGACCATGAGGATGTGACACCAAACTTCTTCCGTCGGGCTAAAAAATATGTGTTCGAAAAAGCGAAAGAAGGCAGTCCATTTTTTCTGTATCTGGCGTTGCCATCCCCCCATACGCCCATACTACCCACCGAAGATTGGGAAGGCATAAGTGGCCTCAATCCTTATGGAGATTTCGTTATGATGATCGATAGTTATATGGGGCAATTGCTAGAGTCCATCAAGGCAGCAGGAATTGAAGAAAACACCTTAATTATTTTCACTACTGACAATGGTTGTTCACCTGCTGCAGGAATTACAGCATTGCAAGATTTGGAACATTATCCCAGTTATCGCTATCGGGGTCACAAGGCTGATATTTATGAAGGCGGACACCGAGTTCCATTTATTGTCAAGTGGTCCGGTAAAATAAAAAGAGCCTCCATAAATAATCAGGTAGTTTGCACTACGGATTTAATGGCTACGTTGGCTGATATTACTGAATATTCACTTAACGATAATGAAGGAGAAGACAGTTTTTCAATGCTTCCACTGTTTAAACAAAATAGTGCGGATGAGTCCACAAGAAAAACCATAGTACATCATTCCATAAATGGAAGTTTTGCCATTAGAAAAAATGAATGGAAACTTATTATGGCTCCCGGTTCGGGGGGGTGGAGTTTCCCAAACCCTGTCAAGGATAAAGAATTACTTGAAACCATGCCATCGATTCAACTGTATAATTTGGAAACAGATCCCGGTGAAACAACTAATTTATATGATCAAAATCCCGAAACCATAACAGAGCTTAAATCGCTACTGATTCGTTATATTCTGGAAGGAAGAAGTACCCCCGGAAAGATTCAACAAAACGATTCAATTGACTTTGAGTGGAAACAAATTGATTTTATTAATCCAGAAAAATACTCGAACGTTGTCACAATTAAAGATTCGCATTAGAAGTTCCTACTGTCCTTCAAAACGGCTTTCAATTGGTTTTTTATATCTTTAGATAACCCAAATCCTACTACTGCCATGAAAAATAAAATTCATTAAATAATAACATTTGAAAAGTTATTAGTTCAACAATACATGCAGAATTGGGATGTATTGTTGAACAAAAATACAATATGAAGGAAAAAACACACCTGAAGGTGCATATATACACTAGTTAGGCACAATTTAAATAGAAATGCTTGAGAACTTTTTAAATACTACTAATCTTGAAAAGCTCAATTACGAAATTGAACAATCAAAAGTCTTTATTACCGAAATTAAAAAAGGAATAGGTAAGCCATCTAATAAACTCGAATACTATGGCTCTGAGGATTATAAGCAAATAGAGAATGCCTTAGAAAAATTAGAAAAGCACTATTGTTTTGATGAAATGTACTTTGTTAAGATGGTTGGATTGCTGGAGAGTCTGCATATCCATCTTTTTGCAGATTACGTAATACGAAATGAATATTTTAAGCAACATATATTCAATTCGTTTGATGTTCTATCCAACAAAAACCATATGACTGGATATGTCTCAGACAATGCATTCACAGGAGAAAAAAATGTAAGGCTTAGTTCAGACCAAGGATTTACTGATTACGTTGCTACTCGTTTTTTTCCTGGAAGAATAGACGTAGGTTGCTTAAATGCAATGTCTCTTTTATCAGAGAATACGTTGAATGAAAAAGTTTATGACAAAATTTTTAGCAAAGAATACAGACAGAAATTTATTACCGAAAATTCCAAAGAATTAAATCAACTTCATATAAATGAATTTGGAACTCCTTTGTTCTTTTTTAAATCCCTAGATGACTTTATCAATATTAGTGAACTAATCTCTGAGTTGAGAAATAGAACAGTTCATAGAAACTTTGGATATGATTTTTCCGCTATAGTCTCAGTTAAAAATGGAAAATTCACAAATTTTGACAAAAAGGACATTATGGATGGTCAATTCATGTCTTTAGAAGAAATGTATCCAAACTCATCAGCAAAAGAAATTCGAATAATGAAGGAAAAGTTCTATGAAGATGATGATCTTGATATTAATGAAGAACTAGTTAGATACCTAAAAGAAAAAGAGTTACTCAAAGAAACTTCAGTAAAAGGTTACTTTGCATACACAGATAACAACATACTTCAACTATTGTCAGTCAAAATGGATAAAATCGTATTGGAGTCTTTATTTATTCATAAATGTATGTATGATAAATTTATTGAAGAATTGAAAAATAAAAGTGCCTAACAAAACCTATACGCAATGCCCTTCGGGACACTGCGCATAGCCAGAACGTTATAGACCATGGTAAAAAAGACAAAAATAACGTAACTAAAAACCAAAAAAATGACAATAAAAGAAGCAATCCTAAAAAGCCTAAATGACATTAACTGTTTGACAAATTATATGGAAATCTATAATCATATTGTTGAGAAAAACTATTATGATTTTGGAACTGCAAAAACTCCAGCTTCGACAATTTCAGCGTTACTTGGAGATTTTATAAGAAATGGAGACTCAAGAGTAAAAAGGATAAAACAAGAAGGTGGAACTTATTCTTATTACCTGACAAAAAATGAGCAAGAAATTGGAATTGATGTTTTTGAGGCTTTTACTACTACCACAACGACTATGCCGCCACCTAAACAAAAAATCAAACCTTATGATGAAAGAGACCTTCATAAATTATTAAGTAGTTATCTGAAAAACACAAAAATCTATTCAAAAACGATTTTTCACGAACAATCAAAATATGGAAAAGACAGCAACCAAATTTGGACACATCCAGACATGGTTGGTATAAAATTTCTAAATCTTCAGACCAAGACTAGTCAAAATTTGTTAAAATCAATTAATAGAGTTGACTCTATTAAACTAAGTTCCTACGAATTAAAAAAAGAGATTAACAGTGATTCTGAACTCAAAAAAGCATTCTTCCAGGCCGTTTCAAATTCGAGTTGGGCGAATTTTGGATATTTAGTTGCTTTTGAATTTAGTGACAGTTTATCTGACGAAATAGAGAGATTAAGTCAATCTTTTGGCATTGGAATAATCGAACTCAATGCAAATCCATTTAAAAGTAAATTATTATTTCCACCAAAGTATCGAGACTTAGACTTTAAAACCATTGACAAATTGTGCAAAATCAACAAAGATTTTGAAATTTTCATTGAGCTAATAGACAAATTGATGACAGCTCAGGAGCGTTATTACAAATCAACAGAGAAGGAATTAGACGAATTATGTGATGATTATTTTGATAGTGATGCTGAAATTGAAAAATATTGCAAAGAGAAAAATATTCCGATAGATGAAAATGAAACCACGGGGCTATAACAAGTTGTATATGGCAGACGAGGGTTTTAGCGGTCTTACAAGTCAGACCTTGCGCCCACTTTCCTGCGGGTCTGACAGGATTTCTTTTCGAAATCCCGCCCGACCACATACAAGTAACCGTCCAACTGCGCAAAAACCCATAATTTAAAACTACTTTTTTTAACAAAAAAGTAGTTTTCTATATCTTGTAAATGCCTAAAAATCAACACCAATGCATCCTATCAATCAAGAAATTGATAGATTCCAACTTTCCATGATGGATTTAAAATCTATGTTAGATCAAAACTCTTATGCGCGTTTGGTTGATCTGTTTGTCAAAGTCCTCCTCTTGAACAATTTGGGTTTACACATACCACTCATGAAACCACGGATCG
>Ga0129324_10000045_pt1 | contig 81117 bp, 71 predicted proteins | sample CPBDNA_7_FD_96879 | JGI IMG/M metagenome (GOLD analysis project Ga0129324, IMG submission 96879) | Freshwater to marine salinity gradient microbial communities from Chesapeake Bay, USA - CPBay_Spr_15_0.2_DNA | ecosystem: Environmental > Aquatic > Marine > Coastal | place: USA: Chesapeake Bay... | reverse complement strand
TACTCAAATACTAGACATCCCTGGTTTCAGTTTTGAAGAACGCATTAAGTTAGTTAAGCTTCGTCAGGACTTGAATTATCGTATGAACGATTATAAAGGAATTATTCATGACGAAGCAAAACTCTTTGAACTCAATCTTATGCTACATGGAAAAATCTATGGCCCAGAAAACAATCCTATTGATCCTAGTGGTATGGAAGAAATTACTGGTAGTTACTACATAGAAAATAGCGAAAACTAGTTATCTTGTATTTCTTTTACTACCCTTTCAAAAGTAGTGGGTTGCGGAAAGTGAAATTGCAGCAATAAGAAAACACCTCATCAGGTGTTTTATTTCTCTGTATAAAAATGCGTCATGCCAAGTGCTACCGCATCAAAAACACCTGCATAGTGGTGTTCGCTCATCCATTCTTTTCTTTTGGGGTGGGCATATTTTTCAAGCCGAGGAAACCATGAGAGGAGTTTCTTGGTGATTTGAAACTTTGTTTCTACGCCAAAATTGACAAAGACCCCTCGTATTTCTTCCCTTGTGTATTGATGTGTTTTCAAACCTGCTTCTTCAGCAACATTCGATATGAGATGAATAATCTCTTGCATACGCTTTCCCACTTTAATTCTCCATGGGGCAAGTCTTCTCATGATTATAATATCAGGTTTGAAATAGTTAATGTATTCTTTGACTCTTTTGAGTGTTTTGGTACTTTTAATAGGATAGGTTGCACCTATACCAAAAGCAACAAGATGATCAGGTGAGTCAAAGAGAGCGTAGCCCAATCCATAACAACTTGGATACAGAGCAAGGACACTCTGATTCGTTTTTGTCTTAGTCTTCATACTCGTCTTCCTCCTGATTAAGTTGGGTGATAATGCGTTCAATTCCTTGTATTCTATTTCTAATACGAAGGGTTGGGGTTTGATTTCCCAGTATTTCAAGAAGTTTGAAACAACGGTGTACCAATACATCACTGGGATGTGCTGATACTTGACTAATGCTCATGTCTATTGACAAATTAAATAAGAAATGATAACCTAATAGTGCTTTGGAGTTTTGGGATTTCCCTGCTTCAAAGCGGGATAAATTACCTTCATCCATATCAAGGAGGTACGCTACGTCTTTCAATGTCAAGTTGTAATTAATGCGGTGTCCTTTTAGGATTGATTGTGTATTTTGTCTCATAATGCAATTAAGGCAGTGTGGTTATCACTGCCTTTTTGCATATTAAAATATTTGAAAATAATCTGTAAGACCTACAATATTGTACTCAGTACAATTTTTTTTGCGGTAACACTCATTTTTGTGGAAAGACTGTGCATGAGTGGTAATATATTATTCCGTTTCTACTTTTCGTACTTTGACCCCTTTAGTATTTGCTCTAATCGTTGTCTGTCTGAAATGCGCTCTTTTCCTTGTGAAGATTGTTCACATAATAGTTTTATTCTCTTTAGTTTAATTGTGTTACTATTTTTCACTACACTATCGCAAGGTCGAAAACCTTTATTGATTTTGTTATTAGAATCAAGTCGTAAACGACTTGCATAGTACAGCTTCAATGTTCCTCTTCGAGATTTTGGACTTGGGAGTACCCTTCCCTTTGCATCAGTAACAACAATCAAGTTCTTTCTAACCAGAGTATCAATAGCAGATGATACACATCTACCTGAATTACCTGTGCAGAGCATAAATAGTTTTTGCGAAATCCATGCACGTTCTACCCTCTTATTGGGGTTTCGTTTATCAGCGTAGCCTACAGTACGTCTGATGATAGTAAGGAGTACCTTGAGTTCACATTCATTGATGATTTTGAGGTGGCAATCAAGGAGTTCATTAGATACCATTGTGGTATTGCGATAGTAGTTCATCAATCCATGGTGCGCTTTTTTTTTACATCTAAAAAGACCTAAGAGAACTTGTAGTTCTTAGGTCTTTTTACTTGTAAAGCATAGGTATAAGCTTATGATTATGACTTTTCATATACCTGATAGAATTGATATTCCAGACCATGCCCTTGATGAATTACTTGACATCATGAAAATGGAGACTGGGCAAGAATCACTCAAATTTGATCGTGATGACTTACATAACCTCGGATCATTCTTATTGGTTTTAACTGCTCTCTCGTTTGAACAAAGAAACTCTGCTTGTAATCAATCATATTGATTGATATACTAGTGGAGCAATAGGTAGAAAACATGATCACATTTTGAAATTAAAGACGGGGTAACAACATAAATGTATTTTCATACCTATTGCAAGTTTGAAAATGTGATTGTTACCCTTTTTTTGATACACAAAATATATGAATTATGAGAAAAAAATAATCTATGGTGCCTATGCGAGAAAAAGTTCCGAATCTGAAGATAGACAGGTACAGAGTCTTGATACCCAAATTGACCATATACTTGAATTACAACAAAATCAAAACCTCATACTGTTTGATGAGCCAATACGAGAACAAGCTTCGGCATTTGTTCCTGGACGAGAAGGTTTCGCACAATTGGTCAAACTCACCAAGCAAGGTAAAATCAATGCTTGGCTTTGTTATAACGCAAATCGTCTATCGCGAAATGCATACGATGCAGGAGTTATAATAACCCTTCTTGATGATGGACTCTTGGATCATATACGAACACCAACGAATATATACCGTAACACAGCTAATGATAAAATGATGCTTCAATTTGAATTTGTCTTTTCAAAAAAATCCTCTGATGACAAAAAGGGTTTTATTAGAGATGGATTACATCAGCGATACCTAAAAGGATATCCAAACGGAAAGGCACCTATTGGATTTATCAATGATATAACTAAGGAAAAAGGAGATCGCCCTTGGATTGTAGATAAGGAGCGTTTTGCAAGTGTCAAAATGATTTTTGAACGTTTCCTTCTTGGAAATGACTCAATAACAACAATAAGTAATTTTGCGCGAAACGAATTGAAATTAAGGACTGTTCCCCAAAAACGAATGGGTGGTAATCTCATTGCAAGGTCGGGTGTAGAAAGACTATTAAAAAATCCAATTTATGCAGGTTTCTTCTATGCAAATGTTCACCATTCACAGCAAAGAGAAGCGTTTGCTCTACATAAAGATATGCCAACAATAATCACTCGCAGACAGCATAATAAAATTTTGGAGATGCTCGAGGGAAGATCACACCCAAAAAAGCAGAAGCATGAAGCACTATTCTCTGGATACCTCAAGGGGCAAGAAGGAAACTTCATTGGAGCAGACCACAAATACCAAATAGTTTGTGATTGCAAATACAAATTTTGTTATCGTGATAAGGAGTTTTGTCCTAAATGCAATACCAAAATATCAAAAATGAAAACTCCAAAATATCTTTCTTATACCTACTACTATAATGTAAAAAGGAGCAAGAGCAACAAGAAAACTAAATACATTGAAGAAAAGAAAATCATTCAATTTATCCTTGAGTATATCAGGAGTTCATTAGCAATTTCGGATAATCTGTTCCTCTGGTCGACAAGATACCTTAAAAAGGTTTATGAGAAAGGAAAAGACAATCAAGAGATTAAAAAAGCATCTCTCAACAAGGAAAAGAAGCTCATCAATCAGAAAATAGGTAAACTCAAAGACTTGTATTATAACGATGCTATTTCAGTTGAAGAATACAAAGAGGAAAATCAAAAATTGAAAAATGAAAAGGAGTCGCTTATGCTAATAGAAAATGATGGAACAGATGACCAAGAGCACAAAAAATGCTTTTCAGATTTACTTGAGGAGTTCACTAAAATATTGGAAAATGATGATATTCATACAAAAAAACAGCTCTTATCAAGAGTAGGTTCGAACCTAGTTTGGGATGAAGAAAAACTCTTATTTATAAAGCCGAAATGGCTTTTAGAGTTTGAAAATGTCAGAAAACATATGATCGCAAAATATGAGGGGTTCGAACCTAAAAATCACCTTATAAACAAAGGCGATTTGGTTGATTTTGGGGTGCTCTGTCCCACTTTGCTGTGTCAGTGGGATAGAGTTAGGAATAGCTTTTCAAAAACTATAATTACAAAAATGTCTGTCATTGAAACTCAAAATCCTTCACCAATTTTTAATTACATAATTGAGGTCATTTAGTCATCTTCAATATCTCTAACCATTGGAATGATGGGATGAAATTAGCTTTATTAATTTCTTAAAAACTCCTCTCTTATCCTCTTAAAAGATTCAAAATCACTCTGTAAGTCTGTAAAATTTGGAGTAGAACTTATAGGTTCGGGGTTGCTATGCCCATCAATGAATCCTGATGAACGCTCAAAAATCTCATTAAGAGTTTCCTTATGCTTCTCAATAAGGTTTCCTTTGATTTTTGGAAAACCTGACATTATCACATTTTTTCGATAGCGTTTTACGGTTCTTTGAAGAACATCGTCTGTTATTAAGAGTTCCAAAGCAGTTCGCAAAAAGCCATACCCTTGTTTCGTAATTTCCTCTTCGCTTTTTTCGTTATTTTTCGCATTCTGAATTAAGCGATTCAATTTTCCTATAGGTTCTGTGATTTTATTGATTTCACCTCCTTCAGAAAGAACCCCTGTTGTGTCAAATTGAGTTTTTACTTTGTAAAACTTGAAGTCAATATCGTTATATAACGGATAATTACTTTGACTCATGCTCAAAAAATTGTTGTAAAGTAAAATGCTATGAGTAAAAACAATTACTTGTTGGTTTTTTGAAAGTTCAATAAGTCTTCTTGCTGTATCATCAATAATGTGATGATCGAGTGAGTTTACTGGATCATCAAAAACAACAGGAGTTGCAGAGCCGTCCAATTGTAGCTCAGTTAAAAATTCAGCCAAAGCAATTGCTTTCTGTTCTCCTTCACTCAAAATATCATTGATATTGTAATTGGATATTTTTTGATTAAGATGCGAAGCTCCCTGTGCTGTATGGAAATTCATATCAACAGTAATATGTTGCTTTCTAAATCGCTTCAGTTCACGTTTGAATTTTTCTTGAAAATCGAAGGCAACAAGTTCATTCCTTGCCTCAGTAGTTTTTCTACTTAAAGAATCCGTGTTGAATTTATTTCTATTGTCATCAAGTTTTTTACGTGTTAACAAATTATTAATACAATCCTTTATTTCTTGATTATGTCGAGATAATAATTCTTTGTCTTTGAGTTCAGCAATCTCCTTTTTAAGTTTTTCTTCGGCACGTGTTAAGTTGTTGAGTTTGGTGTTGAGATTATTTCTCTCTTCTAAGCAAGTATCCCGCTTGCCTTCAAAAAAATTTATGTATGATTGATAATTGATATCAAATTCAACTGTAGTGTCTATTGTATTATTTACAATTCTTCCCTTCAACGATTTTATCTTTGCGTTGAATTCTAAAATTTCTTTCGGTTGGATAATACTTTCATTATCACTAGTTCCAAATACAGGTTGGTGAAATGTTATTTGGTCGTCGATTAAATTAACCTTGTCAATGATTTCCCTTATTGACTCCTCTATTTTTGCGATTTCAACTTGAGTCGTATCATTGAGTATTTTTCCGTAGCTATCGACAAGTTTTTTAGCTTCTTCTGTATGGAAGTTTTGTTTACAATAAATACATGTGTCATTTTCATTATCTGGATAACCTTCTTTGTTTAAGATTTTGAGGTACGAATCGGCAGATTTTAGAAAGTCTGAAAATTCCGTAGATTCAAATAATTCTAATCCATGAGTTTCTGCTAAAGCAGAAATGCCAAGTTGAGTTTTTTCTTGTAACTTCTTTAGGGAGTTGTTATTTCGCTTAATATTATCCCAATCAGCTTTGGTAAGATTTGACTGAGTACTTTTAATAGAGCTTATTACTGTATTAAGTTCGTTTACGATGAGACTAGTTTTCTCCAGTTGAGAGGTTAGGGTTATTTTATTGAGGCTTTCAAATTCTTTTTCTTTCTTTACTAAGTCAACTTTGTGTTGCTCTGTAAAAGTAGATAATTTATCAAGTTGCTTTTTGTTTGATGCAGATGTCAAGTTGTTTATGTAATTGCTTTGGGGAGTTTCGAGGTGCAATTGCTCTTTCCAGTTTAAGGTGATCGGATAATGGGAATAATAGTTTTGATGCATTTGTCTTAAATACTCCAATTCATCTTTCACGAGCTTAAAAAGATAAAATCCTTGTGGTAAAACCAATAATTCCCGTCCACTTGAAAGTGAAAAATGCACACAGTTGCTATTAAAAACCGAAATAGCACTCAATTCATCTGTTGTATGAATGCCATCCCAATCATAATAAAAATTGTCTCCGTCAGATTTGAAATCAATTCTTGCACTAGGGCTAACTTGAGGTTCTTTAATATCTGAAAGTATGTTGTTGTTCTTATCGAAACTATAACCTAATGACTTTAGTATCCTGCTGTACCCTGTTTTTCCAGCTCCATTATCTCCGTATATTACAGTAATGTTTGAGCTAAAGTCTAATTCTTGGTTCTCAGCTAAACGATTTACTCCTTTAATCTCAGAAAGTTTCGTTAATGAAATATTTTGTGATTCAGGTTGAAATGAAGGCTTTGTAATATTCAAAGAAGGCAATGGAGTTTCAAAAGAAAATCCAATTTCTTGAAGATAATAGTTAAAAACATCTTCTCTTTCGGTTTGATTTAATGCAGATTGTTTGGTAGTAACTGCACGAACCAATAACTGACACCAGTTTCCCCGTGTTACTGCCCATTCCCACAAAAAATCAATTAACTTTTTTTGAGTAGCTTGTATTGTATTGTTCATGGATATTTTAATTTATTTGGGAATAAAACAAGTATATCATAAGTAGGTTATAGCACCCCGAAAATAGTAATTTTTGTAATACTAGCTGGATAGTCAATTTTATATTGACCACAAAAGCTACCTAAAAGGTAGCTTTTTTTATTTAGTTATCTCAGCCAAATGGCTTTGGCTCTATCAAATCCCACCCATAGCATATTTTCGTCATAGCCTCGGGATGCCAGTTCATAACGAATGAGCTTTTTCATAGGGATTTCCGTATGCATGATAAAACGTAACAATGCACCGTCCATGGTAGAGAATGTGCTACAGAGTTCCTCTAAATGAGGAAGCGGATCATAATCTGCGTGAATCTGCCGAATACTCTCAAATGAAAGGTTTGAATAATCTCTTGGGATGTCTAAAAATTCAGTTTCCAAGTCTCTTAGGAAAGTGTCATCTACTACAGCCCAATTGAATTTCGTTCTTGAAAGTTTATCCAAAGTGCATAATGCATCGCTTTTTCTTGGGTATCAAAAAATGTTACTTCTTGCTTCATTACGTTTGCTTTTTCGATTCTTTAGGGGCAGACTTCTTTTCCACAACAGTACTGGTGTTATGTTTGTGAAGAGAAGTTTTTTGTTTTTTACTCCACCTAGATGTCATGTACGAGATGATAGCAAAATCATTTCCAATTAACTTGAGCAAAGCTTCGTTTTCCTTCTCTATCAAATCCATTTCTTTGGGTAGATTCCCGTTATGTAAGTCTTTGATAATATGTATCAAATCCTTTCGTGATAGATAACGCAGCAGTTGTGTATTGAGAGAGGGATTAGTTCCATTTGCACGATTCCGTAGGGATTGTGCAAAGAGTTTTAAGAGTTGTTGTTGAGTTTCCATAAGGTAAAAATGTTTAATTGTTCGTGTGTGTATTCTTTATTTTTAATCAGGAGATTGATCTGCTCCTCTGCTTCTTGTTTGCTTTCATAGAACACTTGCGGTTCCATTAGGTAATGGTTGAAGTTTTGGGCATCCAAAGCCACCACTATGACATAGATCTTTTTCATGATTCCAATTCTTTCAAAAAAGTGTCTTCATCAGGGAGGTTGTCAAAAGCATAGCTTTTGATAGGACTTCCGAGCGTTCCTCCTTGATACACAAAAAGTGTTTCTGTATCAAGGTTGAGCTTGTATGCCCACTCACAGAACAAAGTTTCTTTTCCAAAATCTATTGCATCATTGAGAACAATTTCTTGGAGATTACTTTCAATGATTTTGTTTAAGATATCGGCACCATGATCTCGTGAGTCAAAGGGAAATTGCTTGTCATACTGTTTTCCTTGATCGGTACCGAGGTAATCCCCCGAAGCACCGATGGATACACAAAAGTCCTTTCGTTCTTTGGTATCCTTGTCCTGCATATAGCGGAGTTTGGAAATAGCATTTCGGAGTTTTTCAATGTTCTCTTTTTTTTGAAGGAATCGAAGAACAGTAAGTCCCTGTCCTTCGGGATAGCCATCCCATTGCCCATACTGAGCAACGACAGGCTTTTGCTTGTGAATGACAAGCGTGAGGTTTCGTGTTCCCATACGTGTAGATTTTAAGGATTAGTATTCATTTTCCTCATCAAGAGGATTGCAGTGATAATCAAGGACGGCAAGTAAGTGATCATAGTCACTACTCATTGCTTCTTTGATAACACGGTCAATTTCTTCTTTACTCCAGCCTTCTTTTCGGGCTTGTCTTTGAAATGCTCCCATCAGAGAGAAAGCATTACCATCTAGCCCCACAAGGGTGAGATTGATTTTCTTGTTTACTACTTGTTTCATATTAAATTGTGTTTAAGGGTTAAAAAATGGGGTTGTGCTGGTCTAAGATTCCGATTCACAATACATCAGTAGAGTTAGTACGGTATCATAGTTTTCGTTTTGAGTTTGGTTGAGAACAGTCGTAATCTCTTTATCGCTCCAGCCTTATTCTTTTGCTTCTTTTGTAAAATGTTCTAGAAGACGATGGGTATTCCCCTTAATCTCTTCGAGCTTTAGCTTGACTGTTTTATCAGTTATCTTTTTCATATTATATTGAGCATAGCATCTTTCTAAGAACAAATCATTACTATTCGTTTGACGCCATCTGAAAAGCAAAGTATTTCAACAAGATGAACCAGATATGCAATTATGCTAAGACGGGCTCATTCCGTGCTATCCGATTCGTTTTTCATGATGAATTTTAGATGGGATAGTTTGCCGTCAAAACTTCTGTCTTTCGATTTCGTGATTTTCCATGTACTGCTTTTTGTGCCGATAAAGGTTTATCAAAAGTCTTGGTATACCATCCAAATTCTTTTGTATAAAGAGATAGTAAATCGGAGGGGTATGAACTGAGTAAAAACTTTCCTTTCACTCCTACAAGGGTAATGAGCAAATTGATAAATTCCGCCTCGCTGTAACCACTATAATGTCCTTGACTGACGTTAATGTATGGTGGATCAACATAGTGAAATGCATCTGCATCATCTCTTTGTTTAATAACTTCACAGGCATCTTTACATTCGATTTGTGCATTCTCTAAGCGTTTGAAAATAGATTCCTCAAATGCGAGTTTCTTGTTGTGAAATGCTTTGACTCGTTTGGAGTATTTATCAAATCCCCAAGAGCCGATCTGGCATGAAAAGCCCATATTGGTTCCTACATAGAAAGCCCAAGCACATTGCAGTCGGTTAAACAAGTGAGGCATCTGATAGATGGCGAGGGCTACTTTGTAGGTAGCTCTTGAAAAAGGAGTCGATTCTATCTTTTGTTTTAATCTCTCAAAATCTGTTTTGCAAACTTCATAGAATGTAATCGCCATATTGTTCGTATCATTGATAATCTCTGACTCACTTGGTTCTTTCTGGAAAAACACCGCACCTCCACCGAAGAAAGACTCCGTATATATACGATGCTCGGGTATGAGAGGAAGTATGTGTTTGAGCATATTCTGTTTTCCTCCGTAGTAGGAGATGGGTGTTTTAGGCATATAAGTTTTGAAAATAAGGTCGAGTAAAAATCAACGTACTACCTCAAGTAAATGAGAGGTAGGATTAGGTATTGAATTAAAGAAAATTCCTGTACCAGTGTGCCTTCTTTATTTACAAGATAAAAGACCTAATTTGACTTGTACAACACTATGGCTTCTCAATACTCTAAAAATGATGTCGTGGAAGGGTTTGAGCAGAAAATGCCCTAGAAACCTTACCTTGAATCATCATTTTCAAATAAATGTCATGGTTGGCAAGGTTGATAAAATCTTCGGTTTTGAATATTGGGAAGAATTCACGTTCCATAATTTTTGCATCAGCTTGTCCTAACCTAAAGCAGATAATGCTTCCAACATTCCCAAGAACCGCATCACGGATTTTTGGATCAAGCTGTGAAATATACTGATGCGCCATAATAAATCCTGCACCTACTTTTCTCAACTCAGAGAGCATCTCAACAAGTGTTCTGTTGGTATAATTGTGGAACTCATCGAGGTACACAAAAAATGGGGTTCGCTTATGCTCTGGGATATCAAAACGAGTAAAGAATGCTCCTGCTAAAGATGTTAAGAGTAGTGAGCCAATAATGTATGCAGGCTCGCTTCCAATACTCCCTTTAGGAATTGACACAAGAAGAACTTTTTGCTCATCGATAATCTTTCGCAGTGATAGTTGTTTTTTGCTATCAATGAAGATACGCTTTACACTAGGATATGATAAAAGAGCACCAATTTTATTGTAAATGGGTATGAGGTCACTTTTGCCTTCGTAGTGTCTAAACTCTTGATCCCAAAATCTCTTTACATAAGGGTTTTTAACATTTTTTCTACACTCTTCTCTGTATTCTTTCTCTTGTAGTATTCTCAAAATATCTGCTAATGTAGCATGAGCCTGATCAAGGAGTGTGAGAATAATATTTCTGAGTAAGTGAGCCATTTTTACTCCATATGACTGGCTCCCCCACAACCTCTCAAAAGTTTCAAGAATATTTGCGGTTATTAAGGCTCGCCTTTCAAAAGATACTCTTTTGAGTGGATTGTACCCAACGCTTAAGTTTGTATCCGAAGCATCAAGATGGATGATGTCCTTTTTTCGATACTCAGGAATGTGTTGTAATATTTTGGGAATCAACTCATGAACATCAATACAGCAGACTCCTCTTCCTGCTTCTATATCCTGCTGAATTTTATTGAGCAACAAAGTACTCTTCCCTGTCCCTGTCTTTCCTATGATATATAATGAATAGAGGCGGTCATCAAGTAAAATACCAAAAGTGTCCTTTTGATTTCTAAAGTTAGTTTTTGCAAAGTAGCAAATGTTATAGTTCCTTCCGTAGCGCATGCACCCAAGCATGTCGTTTTTATTTACAAACAGGAAGACCCTTTATTAAGTTATCGTGTAATCCCCAATAAGAGAAATTCTTATCAGGGACTAATGAACAAAGTGATTACTGGTTTACTGGTCAGTTTCTCATTTTTGTAGCCTCCAACCATCATCATATTTAATAAATGTTGCGCGCTTTTCAATTATTTCTTCTTCAAGCTCTCCTACAATTCCAAGGGGATCTCCTATAATTCCAAAAGGAGTTATGTTTTTTTGTTCTATGGTATATTCAACAATAGCATTAACACCTCCACCGAATCTACTATGATCTACAGTCCTTATTCCTGTAATTTCAATGAAATGTAGTTCAGCTTGTTTAACAAGAATTGACCAACTGTTACGAGACTCCTTCTTAGAACGATATTTCTCTCCCTCACTAGTAAGAGATGCTCTCACCCCTCCTTTGTATTGGCTAATAGTGAGCAGTCCAGCTTTGGCATATTTTTCTAAAATTTGGGCTAAAGTAAATCGATGAATAGAATTATCTTCCATTGACAATTCTAATAAATCATCCTTCGGATATCCTAATTTTTCGATGATCTGCTCTTTTGCTTGGGATCGAGTTAATTGTTGAGCCTTAGCACAAGAAAGGGTATGAAGAATGATAGCTAAGAATATTATTTTTTTCATTTTAGTGTTTTTTAATTAGAAGCTAAAGGCTATACCTATATGGGAATGAATACCATCGAGATTAGTGATGCGTTTTGTTATTCGCTCATTATCTATAACCAAATAGACATTATCGGCAGAAATTGATTCTTTTGCTGAAATCGATTCATCAAGCTCATTTAATCCAGTAAAATTCAAATACTGTGTCGCATGAGACAACGAATAATTATATCCAATATTGAATCGTAGCTCCAAACTATTATTTTGGTCTAACGGGAAAGCAAATTCAATCTTTGGATTGATTTGAAAATATCCACCTGTGAGCTTTAGCTTTACAGAATCACTATAGAATTCAGAGTTGTTTACTCTAATGTATTCGTCATTTTGGTAAATATCACCTAATTTTATTCCATTATTTCCAGAAGTGAATAAAACAAGTGGTCTGAAACTGAACTTGGGTTTTTTAATACTGTATCCCATTCCAAAATTCCAAGCCTCCCCGTTAAATTGACCCACATGTACTCCAAGACCACCACGTAAGAAAAGATGACTTGGAAATTCATAATCTAATCCAAACTCTAAGCTTGGAGACAAACTGCTATTATTTAAGTCTATTATTGATTCGAGGTCATCCCTAGAAGGGGATTCATCAACGTAGGAATATATATTTGATTTGCATTTACTTTTGCTGGTTTTACACCAACAGTTATATAAAATCTAAATTGTTCGGTATCTTGTGCGTTAACATATTCACTGAATGTAAGTGTTAATACGAGAAGTAATAGGTACGTTTTTTTCATGTTATTGGGTTTTAACTATTAACTTTTATTTGCTTTTGCAATAGCCATATTGCGTTCATGTGCTTCATCTTTTTCTTTTTTATCAATCTCCTCAATTTGTTGAGCAATAATCGAATTATGACCATCAACAATTGAGCTCATTCTAAAGAGATCAATAAGCATCCAAATCCCAACACCCCCAAGGGTGAACCAGTAGAGAAATTGTATTCCCCATTTTCCAAGATAAGCGTAATGACAGCCGAGAAAAAACCAACAAACATAGGCTGTCCCTGTTGATTTCATTTTTGATTGTAATAGGTATTTATTCATGATATTTGAGATTTAATTTTTTCTTTTAGTAACTTTTACGGTACAGCTTATACCTTCATAAGTTGCACCTATTTCATAACTTTTTCTAACTTCTTCTGCAACAGACTCTGTAAGATTACACTGAGTTGTTTCATTAGGTGGCGTCAAGTAAATCTTCAGAGCAGTCACGAGTATAGGTAAATGTCCAACAGGCTGTTTCATCACCCGATTCGATTCTTTTGAGCAAGAAATAGTTTGGAACACTAGGAGAATTAATAAAATGAGAGGTTTTTTTTCATAAACATTCTTTTAATTGTTTTTCAGAAAACAATTCAATTGTTCTTTTACTTTTTTGGCAAGTTTTTTATTTACCTTTCCTTCCACAGGAACACCGTCCGTATTGGTAACACGGAAATATTGAAAGTTCCCGTTTGCCAATGTCTCCAAATCTTCTTGACTTGGAAAAGCTATAAGTTGATTGATGATGTATAGATTTTTAAGAACCTTTTGCTTGTTTTTATTTATTTTAGAGATTGAAAATGTAACAACTCCATTGTCTGTTTTAATGACATAATCACTTTCTTTTTCAAAATTTACGTCATAGATATCCGATTCTCCTTTTAAGGCGATGTTTTCTATTTGAAGGAGAGCATAGGGTTTATTCGTATTGTCTTTTGCAACGGAGAAATATACGTTATGTCCTCTTCCATCAAGAGACAATGAAGAGGATTTGGTATCAATTCTATTTCCCCATAAATGAGTAGTTTCATCAGTTATTTTATCTTCCACTTTTTTGTACGGTTTGCATTTTTGTCCAAATACCATTGTCGAACAAAAGACGATGAATAAAAATGTTGTAATAGTTTTCATAGAGTATGATTTTAGAGATTAAAGGTTATTCCAAGTTTTAGAAGTGCAATGCCATAGCCTAATTCGGCATTAGCAGCCATCTTTTCAGAAAGGTGGTAGCGAGCTCCAATGGCTAATCCAAAGAGGAATCCCGAACCTTTTGCGTCACTGCTTAAAGTTTCTGTATAGCCTGAAACTGATGCTGAAGCCTCTGAGCTAACTTTAGAATTGACATAGCCTAATTTTAGCCCCCCATACAAATTGAATGATTCAGAATTAACAAAATGGTAATTACCGAGTGCTCCTACATTCACGTAAGAATACTTTGTTTCACTGTTGTAAGAAGAGCCAAAGCCACTTCCACTCAATGTGTACTTTGTACCATAGGTACCAATGAATCCACCTACAGAAAAATTATCGGAAATCATTTTTTCATAACTCCCTTCTAGGGGAGGGATTGTGGTTGAAAACCCTGACCCGGAAGCAAAGTAAGAATTAAGACCAAGGTTAAGGTTAACCATAGACTGCCCGTCTTCCAATTGAGCATAGCCAAAACAACTTCCAAAACAGAAGCATAGTAATGCAATGATTTTTTTCATCTTTTTTATTAAGTTTAATGATACCTACTTCAGAATTTGAGTTGGCGGTTCGGTTTATTCCCAACATATTTTTCTTTTGATGCTTTCAAAATGCACTATGCTCTTTAAGCGTAAAAATCTTTACGGGATCGAGTATAACAAGTAATGCTTTTTTCATAATTGATTAAGTTTTAGATGCTCATAAACCTCAACATGAGCATTAATTGATTATTATTTATTTGAGGTTTTTTTATTTCATATATTATATTTTCTTTTGACTCTCAATCATCAGTTCCGCAAGACGATTGACGTTTCTTATCATAGAAAGTAACAAGAGGATTATGGTAACAAAAAGTATTCCCGCTACTCCAATTCCTGTCGCCTTCAAACTATTCCCTCTAAAGAGTGATCGAAGACTTTTTTTTGATTCATATTCACTTTGGGCTAAAGCAAGAGCTGATGCATACTCCTGGTCAACTTGACGGATATTATCCTCATGGGTTTCCTCAATTTCATTGATACGATCGATCCTATTTCGATTTCGTGTTCTGTAAATCTGATAATAGTATTTGAGTGAAAGTGCTTGATACTTTTTATCAAACTTCCCAATTAAAGGAATAAAGCTGTTAGTGTTTTCCTCAATGCCACTTAGATTATAATTGTAGTATGATCTATATTCTTCTTTAATGATATTTGAAACATCAAAGCGTTCTTTGGTGAAAAACTTCGGGAGAATACTTGCCTCATAATTTAACAGGTCAATGCCATCTTGAGGATTATTTTTTAGAAAACGTGAATTAGTGACAAATGCTTTTTCAGCAATATCTCCGCGGTAAATCTTCATTATTTTCGATAAGGTTTTCAAAGAAGTAGTTGTATTATCTAAATCTCTATTAAAAAACCCTATCACTTGTGGGAAAATATCTATGCGTACTTTAGTGTCTATACTCCGAATTAATGGTATTGCACTTCTCATGAACACTGTCATATCATAATAACTGTCTAAACCATTTGATCTTAAACTTGCTTCTACTCGGTTTTCAAGAGGAGGAGATGTAACAATCCATTCCCTGTATAAATCACTTTTTGATATTCTGAATTTTCTCGGGTCGGTAATTCTGTAAAATCCACTTCCTGACCAAAACAGTCTATGTTTGTCTGGAGGAAAAATTAATGCAAGTTTCCCAACTTCACGCTTAAAAAGTGAAATGTCTGTTGTATCAACACCAGTCTCTCTATCATCAACTATTTGTTGACGACCAATACTCTCATAGGCTTCTTGTTTTATGGCGGTTATTTTAGCTTCCTCTTTAGGCAAATGACGTTTAATGTCTTCAACATCTACTGCTACTTGATTAGGATATGCTGCTTTGGTTGGGTAGGGTTGTTTATAAACTTTCTTTTTTTGAGGAGGAAAGTAAGACCATCCAACTATAAGAATAGCAATACATATACCTAGAACAATAGCACCAGTGATAAAATGCCAGAAAGCCCTTGAAAAGCCGTAGTAATATTTATTCTCAAGCTGAGAAAAAAGTTTTAGTCTCATATCTATTGTTTTTTGCTAATTATTTTTTCGTTTTTTTCTTTTTTTATCTGAGGCAACAGGGAAATGATCTACAAAAATCTTATCCAGTTTAATATCCTTTAATACTCTTTCAAATGCTTTTTGTGGACTGGTTGCATAAGAACTAGCCACAGCATTTCCAAGAATACTCAAAACATTATTTGAGCGATTAAATTCATGCTTTTTAGCATAGAGTTTTGTTCCCTCATTATCGTGTAATTCAATACTCATAGTTATGTAACATTCATAACCAGTAGTAGGGACAAAAACTAATCCTTGCGTGAGATCAATCTTTTTCTTTTCAAACTCAAATTCTTCTAATCTGAATTTTATATTATCAATGAGAATTTTTTTATCCAAAAAATCATACTTATTGGGATTTCTTACATGCTCCATACGCTTTCTAAGTTGAACCATGAAATAGGAAACAATTTGGCGGATACGTGCATTTTCAATATCAGAATTGAGAATTTGAATCAAAACATTTTGTGAGTTTCCTGTTTCACTTGTATATCGATACAGTGAAGAATCATTTTGTTCTGAGAGAATTTTTTTGATATTATTATTCTTATTATACAATCGAGATTGTGTCTCCTCCCCATTGCTATAATCTACAAGTTTGATAGAAGTCGAGGACGGATAGTATAACCATTTCCCGTTTTTCTTATTATCAGAATAATTACCCTCATACATCAAAATACCTTGGTTGTATGCCATTTCTTGGTGTCGTGAACCATCTGCTAAATACCATGTATGAATACTATCCTTAAGTCCATGACTTGTTTCAAAATATTCTTGTGTAACATTTCCATTCAAAGGAAAAATAATTTTGGTGTGAGCTAGTTGTACTTCCTCAACCCATTGTGTTGTTGAGCTGATCTTTCCCTCTTTATATGTTCGTTTGAACAAAATGTTTTCTTTTCCATAATGAGCGAAAGAAAGAGTATCTCCCTCCTCAGAAAGCTCATAATGTATTCCTATGGGCTTATCATCTTTTCTTTCTTCATACAGTCTTATCTTTTCAGGTTTAGTATCATAGAAAGATTCAGAAATAAATTTTCCATCTAACATATACCGATGCTTTGACTTTTGGTTACCAGAAGGATAATAGGTAATAGTAGATAACAAATCACCTAAAGAGGAATAATTTTTTCTTGTATGGACAGTTCCATTCTCGTTGAAGAAAGTGTGGTTTCCAACGGGACGGGCATTTTTATAATTCCCTTCAAAAGATTTATTACCGTTCAAAAACCAACGGGACTCTTTACCATGAAGCTTTCCTTTATAAAAAACTCGTCTTTTAATACACTTGCATTTATTTTGTGCACGAGAGTCCTCTTCGTAGAGTGTTCCTGATAGCAAAGTACCCTCATCCTTAGAATAAAAAAAACCATTTTTGAATGTTATCTCTTCTTCGAAATAAATTTTTTCTTGAGAGTAAACAGAAATTGTAAAAAATAAAGAAAGTAGGGCTAGTTTATTCATACTTGATAAAATTTGGTATATGCAATATATAAAAAACGATAATATATTATCGTTTTTTGTTTGATTTTTTTTTTCTGTTTATGGTATAATGCTTTTACTTATGAAGTATTCAAAAATTTTCAAATTATCTTTCATCATGGTTGTTTTGTTTGCGACAATAACCTTAATTGATTATTCGAAACAAGACCTTAATGCTCAGGGAAATTTTTTTTCAGTAAAAAATAAAGGGGGAGGTGTAGGTAACATTCAATTATCACCTAAATCAAAAACTAACATGGGTGGAAACCTTGGAGTCAACGGTCAAATTTTTTCTGACATAGCAATTTTTTCAGGAATCATCAATACAAATAAACTGAATATTGGTCTGTCATCGGAAACAAACAATGGGCAACTTAATGTAGCAGGCTCTGTTCAAGTAGAAAGTTTGAGTGGAACAAATGGAATCACTCGTCTGTGCTCCTCCCCCAATGGGAAATTAGTCCGTGGAACTTCTCAAGGAACGTGTACAGGGACAGGTTCAAGAACAAGCGTGACTTTACCTAAATGTGGATCGACTGTAAATACTTGTAGTTCAGGAACAGTGAGCCAGCTTGCCGACACCGACACTCAATCAAAATGGGATTGTAAAGGAGACTCCATCGGAACTTTTGACGCCAACGTTTCGACAGTGAGTTGTGTGACAGCGTTCGAACAACAAACACAAACATCATCTCCAATAATCACAACTACATATTTACAATTAGGAATCGACGGTTCTAAAGCAGGAGCATGTACAGATGCAGTTACACCGGGAAGTTGGTACTCTATAGAAGGTGGATTGTTTTCTACTACAGAATATGTATATGATTATCACCCTTCAGGTATTCCAAGAGAGACATCAAGATTTGCACAACCACAATACTTCAGTGATGGACAATATGCACGATATTGGAACGGAAGCTCCTTCACAACTTTTGAAGAATGTAGTTCTACATCTGTAAATACTTACACAGGAACATGGCGGGTAAACCAACCACAAGCATGTTCAACAGCTTGTGGACAACAAGCAACAACCAAATACGGTAGTGTCTCTTGTAGTACAGGAAATAACAATGATTGTGACCCTAATACAAAACCAACAACTCCAAATCCAATATCATGTAGTGCAACGAGTCCGTGTGATAAATCTTGCAAGGGAACATACACCTCTACAAGATCAGCGTATTGCTCTGGAGGAAGTTATGGTAGTCCCACTTCAAACGGATCGTGTAACGGACAATTCCAATCAGGAACAACGAGTGCTCGTTGTGACGGAGGGATATACAGTATTGTCTCAGGCTCATGTTCAGGTCGTTATACATACACCTACAATACGAGAACTTCACCTTCTTGTTCAGGAGGATTCTTTGAATCAGGCGACTACACCTCGTGTTCTGGTGCATACCAATATTGTTCTACCCTTCCTGCTGATATATGCGAAGATGCAGGGTGTAATTTATCATCTGATTATTACGATGATGGATACTGTTCTGAATTAGATGAAATAGATTGTAATGTGATAGATTCATGTACATGGTCTTCTGGAACAACTATACAAAGGAGTGAAGAAAGTAGTTGTAGTTATTTCCAAAATGAGGATATATGTGAAGATTATTTAGGATGTGAATGGAATAACACAGCCACAAACTACTCCTGTGCTGATAGAAATAGTAGCAAAAGCTATTGTGAGAGTGCATCACAATGTACTTGGGTACCAGAACAACCTCAATATAGTTCTTGCTCAGGAAAACCTCAATCAAGTTGTGACAGCACAAGTGGTTGTTCGTGGAATTATGGTTCAACAAATTACTCTTATTGTAGTGATCTTTCTGAATATTCTTGTGATGGAGAAAGTGCTTGTTCATGGGTAGATGCATCTACAAATAGATATTCATGTTCAGGATTCAGCCAAAGTTCCTGTGGTAACTATAGCGGATGTTATTGGTACTAACAAAAAACCCAATTGGGTTTTTTGTTTTGCTTTTACAATCTACTTGACAGAATTATGAAGCTTGAATCTTTGTAGTTTAAGGACTTGCATCTGCTTGATTCATAGTGGTATAATTATGTCAATGATAAAGCAAATGAATTCAAAAATATTAAATGTTATTTTCTCTACTGGACTGGTTTTCGTTTTGGTACTTGGTTCTGCAATTTCAGTAATGGCTCGATCTGCACCTGGTGAAAGTGTAAGTGCCATTATTCACAGAGGATCGGCTCCACAAATCACAGATCGTATTTGTATTGGCTCTCGTTGTAATTCTCAAGCTAAAGTAGAAGTTATGGGCGAGAAAAATATTGTAACACGAATATACAAGGCTATTGATATATTTAGCGTAAACCAAGGCCATATTAACATCAATGGTGGTGGTAGTTCGGATGCTATAAATGTTGGAGGTGGGGTGTATTTGGCAGATTATAATAACGGAAGACAAGATAATTTATGTGTAGATAATAGCGGTATTATCACTGTTTGCTAATAATACCTGCATAAAAAAACCCTCTTTTGAAAGAGGGTTTTTTAATGTAGTTTTAATTATACCTATCATCCTTATAGATAAAGATACGATGAGTATAACTCACTTGGGCTTCACCCGGAGGGAGTTTCGAAGCTGTTACTGTTATGTAATAATATCGAAAACGCTCAACACTCATTGGTGTTTGCAGATCAGCAAGGCTCGTTAACTCACGGATTTCCACTAATTCTCGATCACAGGTACTACAGATTTGTTTGTAATACTCCACAGTAAACGTCAACCCCTCATCACCAAAGTTACTTGGTTCAGATGGATAAATCGTTTGAGTGTCATAGTTATACATAATCTCGAAATAGGGTGCGGACTGAATAGTCGTTACCACAGGTTCGACTGGCTCTGCCATGGTGCTCAGGCTGAAACTAGAACTGGATTTGGTGCCGTCATTATTTGATGCGATTACCTGCCACGAATAGCTCTGCCCGAGTTCCAAAGTTACCGTTGCGCTATTGCCAGAATAATTCTGGTCATGTACAGTGGTTGAGCCTTGTTTTATAATCAGCTGATAGCTAGTCGCGTATTGCGATTTTGACCAACTAAAGCTGACGCTCGCAGATGGCGATTCAATGCCATTTGCCGGAGCGGTGAGGGTAAAGGCTCCCGGAGGAGTCTTTGTATTCACCGGTGTATCTGGCCCGATGGGGTCTTTTTCGCATGAAGCGAACAAGACCACCATCATCACAACAAACATGTTCAAACCTAGTTTTAACATGTTCACAAAAAATATTTGTTTCATTTCAAAAAGGTTTTAGTTGTCGTTAAAAAATAGATTATAGTACACCTCCTGATAGGCGGTGCCATCGATTGATATATACAATCGATGCTGTCCGTCGGGTAATCCCTGCACAATGTAGGGATTATCAGGTCCGATGTTTACATCAAGCAGTGACTCCTCGCCATTATTGTTTACCGAACGGATGTTCAGCAAACGATTTTGGGTTGAGCTGATGGTGAATTGATTGTTGTTAGGCAATTCACTGCTGGTTACCTCAATGGCAGCGTGTAACTCGGTAATCCCTGGAGATGAATCACAGGCATCGCCAATACCATCACCATCGGTGTCCCATTGTTTTTGATTAAAAACATTAGGACAATTATCCCAATATTCAGCTCTATCACCATCAGGATCTTGACTTAATCTATGATTAATTCCGTTTCCAGAAGTCCAATAATCATCAGCAAAGAAATCCGCCTCATTGTGAATCCCATCCCCATCAAAATCTATGGCACTGGTGTCCTCACCAGTAACATTATAATAAAGAAAGGTAAAGGGAACATTAGGTGAATTAGGGAGCTTAAAATAATCATAATAACGAATCCCTATTTGAAGGATGTCCATGTCACCATCGTTATCAATGTCAACCGCGTGAAGATCACTTGGCCGTTCTACCCAAACAAAAAGATCCTTGTAAATTTCATTATCAATTTCTTGAAATGAACTTAGGTTAGATCCCACTTTGTAGATAAAGGACTCATAATAGGAACCTTCAAGATATGCAAGGAGCATCAATTGCCCTTTACTATCTCTGTAAAAATGACCATCTGAGTAATTACTAATATCATGGGAGATATTCTCTGTTCTCCATTGCCCATCTGCCACATGGCGATAAACAACAAATCGAGATTCGTCTTCAATGTTAACAACGAGTTCCAAAACTCCATCGTTATCAATATCAACGAAATCTGTATAATGAGCATAACAATCAAGTGACTGGGCGAGGGTAAAACCGTTTCCATTGTTCAGGTAGCTATAGAATGTGGTTGAATCATCATCACCTCCATAACTCCCCACTTGTACCAAATCGTCCTTACCATCGTTATTCAGGTCAGCAACCCCAAAAAATGAGTTATAACCATAGGCAACGACCTCATCAACAGCTATTACTCTAAAGCTATCGCTACCGCCATTACTAGCAAGGACAAAATTATCAGAGCCTTTGAAAGGTCCTCCAGTGGTAAAGAATACATCATCGTGGCCATCATTATTGTAGTCCATAATGACGCCTATTTTGTTTTCTTTATCAAAAGCTCTACGGTAAACTTCTCTAAACACAAAGTTTCCCATGTTGCGATAAATTATGGCTTCTGCTATATCCAAAATAGCAAGATCATATAGCCCATCATTGTTGTAATCAAAAACAAAGGAATCATTAAAAACATCAATGCCAGAGACAGGAAAACGAGCTATTGGCTCGGTTGAGAATTCCCCCTTACCGACATTTTCGTAAATATGACAGTTCTCATGTTGAGAGCCACTAACATACACATCAATGTCACCGTCAAGGTCGAAATCTGCAGGAATAATATTTCCAGTATCGTTATGTAAAAAGGGTTCATGTCGAACATAATCTTGTGCTGTGGTTGTCAGCACGAACATGCCAAACAAAACCAAATATAATTGTTTCATAGTATTAAATTTTTAAGGTTAGTATTTGACCTTATTGTAGGTTCAATCGTCAACTATGTCAAGAGATTATACACCGTCACGTGTTCTCTTTTGAAAATACCAAATTAGGAAAAATTATTATATAACCGATAATATATTATCGGTTATTTTTGAACGGTTCAACTACATTTATTTATTAAGAAAAAACAATGTCATTAAGTAACAGAGAACATGCTTTTATGTCTGCCCTTGGGGAAAGGGTTGTTACTCTTCGCAAGCAAAAAGGCATCAAGCAATTTGAATTGGCTATTGATATGAATATCCCTGACTCAGGCTTACGTCTCATTGAAAAAGGTAAAACCAACCCTACCACCAAAACACTCTTGCGTATTTCAGATGCTTTGGATATTTCTATAGAAGATTTGTTAAGGGATCTCCCCTATTGATTTTCTATATTAGGTATTATACAATTGTTTAGGGAGTATTGAACTGTACGTTGTTTTTCATATGATAATGTTCAAATTTAATATTCGATACTCCCTAATGAATAACTACTAGTGTATTTCTCGTACCCTCGTGGTCTATTTATGGGTGGCATAATTTAATTTCATAGATATTTCTACCATCCCAAAAAGACGTTGCTTTGGCATACGTTTTTTTGTTGTCATATTAAACCAGTTTATGATATACTTGGGGTGTATGTACAAAAGATCCAGTAAAAATAATAGTTATCCTTGGCCAAAAACTTCTCTTGTCCTTGTGGTTTTAGGGCTCGGCCTTGGTACTCTTGTGGTGAATGCAGGACAAAAAAAGGTAGAGGTTGACTACGCAAAACAAGGGGGGTTTGAGCGTATTGGGAGCCTCAGTGTGGGTTCAAAACATCCTGCTATAAATGAATCTTCATGTAACCCAACTTCTCGTGAAAATAGTGAATCTTGTATTGGTGTATCGGGAGATTTGCTTGGTTCAAATTTGAATGCAACAGAAAATATTATTGCCTACTCTCTGGACTATGGAGGTAGTGGTACGGTTAGTGGCGGCAATATTGAAATCTCTGGTTCTGGTAAGAGCATTACATCAAGTTCACTTGAAGGTTCAGGAGTTCGTCCTGTCTGTGCTGATGCCAATGGTGTGTTGACTAATGATAATTGTACGGAGGATAGTTCTGGTTCAGCTGCAACAGGTTATGCATGGACAACAGGAGATTGGGGGTCGTGTATAGGACCCTCTGGAACTTGTGAGGGAACATATGATGCAGGATCTCAATTTATAGGAGGATTTTTACCAGGAATTGGAGGAACAACAGGAGCGGAAGCTCTGAATAGAATTTCCGCATTATTGGATATTACCGAACTTGGATGTTCTTATGTTACTCTAGGTGCGAAATCAAATTCAGAGAAGGAGAAAGCGTGTAAGGAGAAAGAAACCTGTACTTGGATTCCAAGTGATATTGAACCAAAGAGAATTAGATCTGTATTTTGTAGAGATATCTCAACAGGAAGGCTTGAATGGCCTGATGCTTCAAATTGCTCTGGATTACCAAAACCTGTTAATGAGGACACAACAGGCTGTACTTCCACGGGAATGTGATGGTTATGGTAATTGGGATAAAATAGGAACATGACGAAGAAAAATTCAAAAACACAAAGTTTTCTTTGTGTTTTTTTGTTTGTTATTGGTAAAAAAGACTGAGGAGTATGTTCTATCGTTCCAGTTCTTGGTCACAAGACTTCCCCCGTACTAATTCTCTTTTTCGATTTCTAATCTGATCATTTTCAAAAGCAGCTTTTCCTTCTTTAAGAGCATTGAGGTACTCGATGTTATTTTCTTTATGTTGTATTTCAACGAGTTTTGAAAGTACCTTTGGAGCGTGCTCAGCCAAGAAGTAACCATCGTTAAACCCTTTAAGATAATTTTTGCTTGGATTTTCCATTAGAAAGTGTTTTTTTGATGTTTATTAAGATAGTCCATAATAGAATCATAGTTATAAAGAATGATTTTCTTTTGGGGTTGGGTAAAGAGTATTTGCCCCGAGTCTCTAAGTTTTTGCATGGTAGATTTGCTCTTAACGTTTAAGAGTTCCATGGCTCGTTCAGGAGATACCCAAGGGTCGTGAGAAATTTTATTCTTTTCTTTTATGCGTGCTACAACCTCATCAATGAGTTCATAGAGTGCATCTTCTTGGAGGCAAATAACTTTCATAGCAATTAAAAATTTATTACAGAATCTAAGGCTTCATCGGTTTCTTCGTGGATAAAATTCTGTTGGTAATTAATCGTTGTTGTGATGGATGAATGGCGGTAGAGTTTTTGCAACATTTGAATAGGAATAGCGCTACCAGAAATATTGCCAAAAGTGTGTCGAGCTATATGCATACTGAGACTTTTAGTAATATCTAATTGGTTTGCAATTTTCTTTAGGTGTTTATTGAAATTCCTGTTGACACTTCGTATTCGAATTGACATGCGTTCAGGACTATTCAAACTGACATTATTGAGTTCAGGAAACACAAGTTTGTTGTGAGGATATTTTTTTCTGTACAATTCGAGAATCGTTTTTGCTTTTTGGGGTACTTTGAGTGATACTAACTTTTCATTCTTATTCATACGATAGTAGAGTCGCTCGTCACGAAAGTCTGACCATTTGAGTTGCAGAACATCGCTTGTGCGTATTCCTGCAAAGTAGAAGCTAATGAGCCACACATTCAAAGCGTGTTGCTGGGCCTCAGTCAAGTCTTGAGCTTGTTCAAGAAGCTTTACTTCCTCTACGTTTAATCCCACCTTGGTTGTTTCAGGAAACTTTATCGTTATTTTCCCTTTTCCAAAAGGGTAGTGGTGTCGATCGAGCAGAGAATCATTTAAGGCAATATTGAAGAGCGTTCGAAAGAGTATCATATAATTAGTTACTGTTCGCGGAGCGTTCTGTTTCGTATGTAGAAGGTATCCTTGAAATTTTTTCAAAACAGGTACAGTGATATCTTCAAAAGAAAGGCTGTTCTTTCCTATAAAAGATTGAAAACACGCTATCCTCCCCTTCTCTGTTTTGTACTGCGTAAACTGATTACGTTTTTTGAGTTGTGCTATATAATTTTCAGCTACTTCAAAAAAATCATTGTTTCGCTTTTTGGCAATTCTATTTTTTATCTCTCGAACACTATCACTATCTTTTTCTAATGAAATATCATTCGCTTCTGAGAGTTTCTTGAGGAGAAAGTTATTTAGTCGAGCAGAATTTGGATGAGAGCTTCGAACTTTACAAAGGTTACTGTTCCAATCCTTTTCAAGGATATACTGTCCAGTAAAAATAAAGCGAGATTTACGATCCTTGGTTATCCTAATTGCGATAGGTACCGTATTGTCTTTTTTTCGATAACTTGGTCGGAGTATAAGTTTGGTTGTAACCATGGGTAAGAAATTTAAGGTATATCTAATTTAAGACATTATTTTGAATCTCTGTACAACATATGTACAACAAATAGCCTCTTTATGCGGTTACATAAAAAACTATGTGTTTTCTAAGTATTTGATAAACAAACAGATGAATTCATATGAAGCCATATCAAACTATCAATTATCAGGCTCATAACCCGAAGGTCACTGGTTCGAGTCCAGTTCCCGCTACTAGTAATGACAAGGGTTTCAAGAAATTGAGACCCTTTTTTTATTGCATCTAGTACAGAATAATGCTATTTTCAAATTTTTATTAAAATTGTTATTATTTGATATCTTTTACTGATAAATTCTATAGCTATTAGTAGATTTATGGGGATCAATCCCAATAGTTGTATGTTAAATGAAATAAGATTCCTAATTTACATCATAACATTTTTACCATAATACGATAACATTTGTCCTATAATGTACTGCGTTATGTAATTTGAGCTTTGGTTAAAAGCGAAAGTTTAATACATCCTTTTCTTTTATAATTTTTCTTTACTATATTAATGAACACTCTTTTTACGAAGCGACGATAGGAGAGTAGTGGAATGTGTGTGGAATGTGTATAAATAAACAAAGTTTATATATTTATGGTTTTCTCTAAAATAAATTCTTACAAAGTTTACTATATTTAAACTCTCCTTATAATTAATAATTTTAGCATAATAATTAAAAAATCACTGCAATTAATTTAAACCGACTGAGTTGATTTACTCAATAGTTTTGTAGAAAATGGATAACAAACACGTATACCTTAATAATAGAAAAAATCAACAAAGTGGTTTTAATCGTAAAAGAGGATTTTCTCAGGAAGCACCTCAAGAAGAGAAAGAAGAACCAACAATAAAACAATTTCAAGTTGCTAATCTTCGAAATTATTACGATGCTTACACTCAATCGTATTCGAGTAGATACACAAATAGAACTATTGAATTTCCCACTTATATTGATTTAATTGAGATTCGATTCTTTCCAATTTTTAATAAAGATTTAAAGAATAAATTCTTTCAAAAATATGGACTATTACCAGTTTCGTATAGTGATTTCAATCGTACAGTTGTTTTCGAGGTATTTAACAAAAATTCGTTTGAAGCTTTTAAATCTGATATAGAATTTATAATTAGTTTAGATGAGGATGTACCTTACTCAGGTGAAGATCATAATCTAATCGCAACAATATATAAGTTCAGTTTTATTGATAAAAGAACTAATACTAATGAAGAAGATGCTATTATTCTTTCTACTATTCAATCAGCATCAATTGAAATTGCCAATATTCAAAAAGAACGATTGAAGCAATTTCTTAGTGAGGTCAATTTGTCGTTTTCTACTAATAAGAATGAAGATCTCTTTTACTTAAATCATGCGAGTAATGAAATTGTAATTAGCATTGAACGAAATTTTGATATAATTCAAAGTATAACTAGCTCCAGAGCGCTCAATATTAGGCCTGGAATGTTAGGGACTCTTAGAATGGAATATGGTTTTGAAGTAGAAGTACCAGATAATCTTTCTACTGTAGGAATTATTGATACAGGTGTAAATGCTATTGCGCCTTTCGATAATTTAATTGTTGAAGATGGTATAAACATAACGGGAGAAACCGACGCTGATCATTCTGGTCATGGCACTTTGGTTGCTGGTTTAGCAATTTTCGGACAAGATTTACCTACATCAGTGGAAGATTCTTATATAGCAAAGTGCAAAGTTTTCCCTATAAAAGTACTTCATAGTAATAATGGAGGGATTAATTTCCCTTTATTACTAAAAGCAATAAGAACTGCTAAAGAAGAAAAAGGTATTCGTATTTTCAATATGTCATTAGTCTTTTATCCCAAAAAATACAATGAGGCATTTTCAGATTTCGCATATGAACTTGATTACCTATCGCATGAACTTGGTATTTTGATTTTTATTTCTGTAGGTAATTTTGATGCTATTTCATTGAGAGAATTATTAACAACCGATTATCATAGTGACCATGCCTATCCTGATTTTTTTTACAACTTGAATACTACTTCTCTTTTTCATAATTGTGAAAACACAAACATTAGCACTCCGTCAGAATCACTTAATAATTTATCAATTGGTGCGTTAGCAGGAAATATAGAACAAAATGATAATTCAGATTTTACACCGACCAATATTTATCCTGCATATTATACCCGAAAGTTTCATTTTGATTATGAACAAAAAATAAATTCTACAGATTTTAATAGAAATCAAAAAAACAAGTATCTTAATAAGCCTGATTTAGTGTTTGATGGAGGAGACCTATTAAATGCGCAATCTGGCATTGAAGTTATTGCGAGTCCTGCCGACAATTATTTTAAAAGAACAGCAGGAACAAGTATTTCTTCTCCTTTAATCACTTCAATTGCAGCAGAAATAGAGGGAATGTATCCTGATTTGGATGTTCAATCAATAAAAGCTTTATTAATTAATAGTTCTAATTATTACAAATCTAGTGAATTACCACATTTTCAAAATAAAGGAGTATTATTAAGAAAGCTAATTGGATTCGGAGTTCCAGATAGAAAATATTCATTACTTTCTGATAATAAATCAATAACTATGGTGATTGAGGATCAAATAAAACCACTTGAGATTGTTTCTATTCCGGTTTTTTTACCAGAATATCTTAAAAATGCTGGAAACAAATTGATATTTCAAATATCAATTGCTTATAGTTCATATCCAGATAAAGGAAACCATTTAGGCTATTTACCTTTACACATGTCTTTTAACTTAATGAAAAATCTCTCTATTAATGATATTGCCACAAAAAAGGCAGAAGATACAGTAGCTAAAAGAGGGTTTTCATGGAGTGAAGATCATTTTGGTAAGGAAAACATTCTTTTTTCAAATGCTCAAAGTAAAGAATATAGACTTCAACCTAACGATATTATTTCTTTAAATGGTCAAATGGCTGTGGCTATTCGTTGCTTATCAAAAGAAAATATTGATGATAATCTAAAACAATATCTAGAAAATAATCAACATGCATTTTCATTAGTAATAAACATCAGAGAAGAACAGCAAAATGTAACCCAAAATAATCTTTACAGTGAAATGCTTGCAATCAATAATTTAAACGTAATAAGTGAAGCAGAAGCAGATGCTGATTTGGATTTGGATATAGAAAATTGATTACTTTTTTAATGCTTTTTTCTCAAGTTCAATTAATTCAGACCAAACAGAAATGTCAATTTTATGTCCTAATTTTTTATCGTTCAATTGCTTGAAAAGTGAGCGCTTAATAGCATTAATTAAAGTTTTCTGAATACTATAATAACTTAAAGTTTCACATTGTTTGATAATCTTATTTAACGCAGTTTTTGAAGGAATTTTGAATTCCCCTTTCTTTAGAGTTAAATGAATTAATTCTTCAATTTGAGCTTTGTTAGGTAATGAAAACTTTAGATTCACATCAAACCTTCTAAGCAAAGCTTCATCAATCATACTTTCTTGATTAGTTGCTGCAATTACTATAGATGATTGAGGAAGGTAATCAAAAAGTTGTAGAATTGTATTCACAACTCGTTTCATCTCTCCATGATCTTGATTGTAATCCCTTATTTTACCTAAAGAATCAAATTCATCAATAAATATAATACTATCTTCAAGAGCCGCTTTTTTAAAAACCTTTGAAAGATTCTTACTAGTTTCTCCAAGTTTAGAAGAAACTATAGCTCCTAAATTCACAACATACATTGGTTTATTTAGCTCTCCAGCAATAACATATGATGCTAAAGTTTTACCGCAACCAGATGGGCCATGTAATAAAAGTTTGTTAGAAACTGGTAATTCAAATTTTTGTAAAAGTTCAATGGAATTATTTTCTTTAATAAAGTGAATTAGTTCATTTCTTACTTCAGGATCGATGACTAAATTCCCTAATCTATAATCAGATTTTAGCTTATCAATAAAGAGATCATTGGTTTCTCTTTCATTCTGCTGATTGAAATAATGATCAGAACCTACTTTTGTGAGGTTACCACTGTTCCTATTTGATTCCTTTAATAAAGACTGTAATTGGAGGGCAAGATTAGTTTTCTTACTTTCTTTATAGAATTCAATGAATTCATTCAAAGATTTTAGCAAGCTTTCACGATCGTTTTCTAAACCATATCGCGCAATTTTCTTTATGTAATCAATTTGTCCCACTAATAATTTAAATATACGACAAAATTAAAAGAAAGAAATCAGAATTCATGTCAAATTCAAAATTTTAATTCAAAACTTATTTTAGAAACATTAATTCAAACCAATAAAGAATTTTATTTGCAATAAGTAAAAAAAAGACCTCATAAAATTTTGGTAAAACAATAGGAGAGTGGAGCGTTCATATTTTAGGGGTCTAGTAAAAATGTATCTCAAGACTTCTAATTATACAATAACTTCAAAGCAATCTTAATAAGTTACAATGCATCTGGGATATTTTACATAATACCACATTATTGCTATCAAATGGATAAACCAGTATTACTGACTAAACAATACATTTGTCCTATAATTATTCTTATGTTGAATTGAGTCACGATACGGCAAGAATTAATTTGTTTTTAAACTGAATATTTTTACGTATTCAGCACATTCCCCTGCATTTCGCGAAAAACTTCATTCCGAGAAAAGCGCTTCTTTAAAATACGTCTTGGACACAATCCCCACTTTTGACTTTTCATTCCGTTACCCCTTTCCGTCCCGAAACTTCGGGGCTGGAAAGGAACTCTTCATTCCAAGTAAAAAGTGTGAATCAAGTCCGCTTGATGTGAACATACATCAAAATAATAAGCGGAAATCCAAACCCTAAATTTTCTTAACCGTACCATCTGCAAAGCTTTCTTTGAGCTTTACTGGATGCTACTTAAAAATTCAGGGTTTGGCTCAGTCATTTTAAGGGGTTTATAATAGATGACGCCTTTTGTTGTTTTTCGGGGCATCGAAAAACAGGCAGTGCATAAACACTTCTAATTAGAACCTATTTCCTTTTCTCGCTTAACTACCGGTACGCTCTAACGCAAACAGGTTCCAAAGAATTGCTAATACCCTTATGGAACTTGTCAAGACCATGCAAAGTTTTATAAAAAAATAAGGTTTCTACTTCCTTGAAAATCCAAGGATTTTGCTACGTCGCAGACACTCCTGATTTGTTTTCTAAAAGTCTTGACAAAACCCACGTCATCTATGGTGCGGAGCACGAAAGAAATCGAACAAAACACCCCTTAAAATTTAATTCAATTTAAACCAATATAGGGGGATTATTAACCTTTTAAATTTTTAAATCATGAGTACATTAAGAAACAAAGTACAGTTAATTGGACATGTTGGACAAGAGCCAACCATTACAAACTTAGACAACGGCAAAAAAGTAGTCCGTTTATCTATTGCAACGAACGAGCATTACAAAAACAATGATGGCGAAAAACAAACAGATACCAATTGGCACAATCTTGTAGCATGGGGAAAGACCGCAGACATCATTGAAAAGTATGTGACCAAAGGCAAAGAAATTGCCATTGAGGGTAAATTAACCTCAAGGAGTTATGAAGATAAGGACGGTGCAAAACGCTATGTAACTGAAGTAGTGGTAAGTGAAATACTGCTACTAGGAAGCTCAGAGTAAACAAAATTAAAGAGGGCACTAAAACCAGTTTTCAAATAGTCTGTGCCCTCTTTTCATCATTAAATCTAAAAATAGAAACAATGAAAACCAAAGTTAACGAAATAAAAATAAGTTACCGAGAAAAGTTAAGCACTTCTAAAACACTATCTATTAAAAGTTCAGAGGATGCCGCAAAATTGATTTTTCAAGGGTGGAATCAAGACACCATAGGCTTACAGGAATCCTTTAAGGTGTTGTTATTAAATAATGCCAATAAGATTAAAGGCATTTACCAAGTATCAATAGGAAGCATTACAGGCACATTGGTAGATATGCGGATATTATTTGCCGTCATAATTAAAACTTTATCAGTAGGTGTAATTTTGGCTCACAACCATCCAAGCGGTAAACTAAAACCGAGCGAAGTGGATAAACAATTAACGAGTAAAATACAACAAGCAGCCAAATTGTTTGACGTGAATGTTCTCGACCATTTGATTATTACACCAGATGGGAACTATTACAGTTTTGCTGATAACGGACTACTATAATTTAAAACGCTAATTATGGTCTATTTAAATTATAACAACCTCGATGCAGAAACCCAAAACCGATTGCTCCAAGATTCCAAAAGTGATGTGGAGCAAAGATTTGGAAACGACCTAAAATCCTATGCCAAAAAACAGCATTTGGATTATAACACTTTATTGGAAGAAGAAGCCATAAAGAATTTATACAGTTACCAATATGTGTTCAACATTTGATTAATATACTAATAGTAATCTAGCCTTTGGGTGTCTAAAAGATGTCCAAAGGTTTTATAAAAATATTCACACTCATTTTTGAAATCTGACGTTCAAAACCAAATATTTATTAAAATTCATTTTTTTTAATATCAAAACCACTTGTTTGAAACCAATCCGCGTTTGAGTTTTAATACCTAATCCCATAACTTTAAAATAGCAGAAATGCCCAGGAAAAGCAACTGACTTTTTAGTCAGGTTGTGTGAAAATTTTGTTCGCTAAAGCGAACGAAATCGATAAGCAAGAGGGTAACCCGCGCTGCGAGGTTACAATTATTTAAATTTATATAATATACTGAAAATCAGTTTATTAAAAATGGTATAAAAATTAAAGAGAGCAGTTTTGGACTCGTTTTTAGAGTAAAAATGCGTTCAGCCCAGTAAAACCAACAAGTTTTTAAAGTAAAAATGGATCGAGGACACGAAAAAGAGGCATTTACTACCATAAGTTTTAAATGTGCAACGGCTAAAAAATTCAGGGCTCTTAGTAAAAAAATGGGAGCGTCCAATTCGATGACATTATTACTTATGATAGAGTTTTTTGAGAGTAATGGCATTTCTCCAAAGGAATCCTTGGGGCCACAAATGCAAACGCTGGAGAGCCTTATAAAAAAAAGGATTAATGGCGTGATTGCCATCATGAAGGATATCGAAAAAAACCAAACCAAACCCACAGTCGCCATGATGCAATCCTTGTTTAAAGAAGCTGAACCTAAAAAGAAACCCTTGCTTATGGAGAAAGAAACCAAAAAGAAGAAACAATCAATACTTAAAAAATAATAAAAATCAATCCATGTATATCAGTATTTCAGCCCAAACATTAGGCAACAATTTTTCACAGAGTGTTTCAGATTTTGTGGACTATCTGGAGAAGGAAAACCAAGGTGTTATTCTTGAAGAACAGGAACATTTTTTTAACCAATATGGTGATGAGTTCTCAACTAAAGAAGTCATAAAAGACATTGATGGCAATACCGCTAAGCTCAAAAAGAAAGAGCCTAAATTTTATTCCATTACCGTAAGTCCGAGCCAACGCGAATTAAAACAATTACAAAACAGTAGTCAAGATTTAAAACACTACACCCGTGAATTGATGAAAGATTATGTGACCGCTTTTAACCGTGAAATCCATGGCAAGCCGATTAGCCTAAACGACATTAAATATTACGCGAAAATTGAACATACACGGCACTTTAAAGGCACAGATAAACAGGTTATGGAAAATCAATCTTTTGCATCCAAAATCCTAAAACTTAAACAGGATATTAGAAAAATAGAGAAAGGCACATTGGAAGGCAGTGTTAAAAAGAACCAGCAGCAAATTGCCAAACTGGAGCGGAGTGCACCAAACCAACAAAATGGTAAGCGTATTGTACAAGGTATGAATAAGGCAGGTAACCAAAGCCATATCCATATTATTGTTAGCCGTAAGGATGCGTCCAACTCGGTAAGCCTATCTCCTGGTAGTAAATACAAGGCTTCTAATGTCATTATCGATGGGGAATTGGTGAAACGTGGTTTTGACAGGGATATCTTTTTTTCCAAAGCCGAAAAGACCTTTGACAAGACGTTCGGATACAAACGCAATTATGCAGAATCCTATAAAGCCAAGAAAGCGTTTATCAAAAATCCCAATGGGTATTTTTCGACACTAATGGGATTACCCACCCATGAAAAAGCGTTGGCTTTTAAAATTCTAGGAAAGGCAGGCGTTCCAATAATTGATATTCCAACCAACCAAGTGCAGCTCGCACTAAAAGCCATCAGAACCTTAAAGCGCGGTATTGATATCGCCATAAAATCAGGATCCATTGGGATCTAATTATTCATTAAAAAAAACAAATACTATGCAATCTTTTAATCTTACAATCATTTTACTGACCCTACTCACGGCATCTGCTCTTTTCTATGCGCTTTATAAACTCATCAGATATGCGTTTGCCCTGAATTTATTACTGCTTATTGGTGGTTTTGGAATCCTTTTTTTGACTGCCCCAACATTTCTTCATAAGACCGCCCTAGCTGTTGGATGTCCCTTACTGCTGGTCAATCTAATTATGTATGTCTTTCTGCATGAAAGAGAAAGCACACAGTCTACCGAAAAAATGTATCGGGTACATTTCAAGCTGAAACGTGGCAAGCTGGTCATCCAAAACATCAAAAGAGGTGCCTCCATTATTGGAGCAGCTGGAAGCGGAAAAACAGAAAGTGTCGTTTATAATTTTATGCAGCACTTCAGTAAACAGGGATTTTCTGGAGTGATTCATGATTATAAGGATTTTGAAATTACCGAAATGGCCTATCCACTTTTCAAAGTTCAGGATATCCCTTTTTATATTATCTCCTTTGACACCATCTACCACCGTGTCAATCCCATTGCAGCTCGGTATATGGAAAATGAGGAAAGTATCAATGAAGTATCGCGTGTCCTGATGGAAAATTTATTGGAACAAAAAGAATCGGGTACGATTTCTTCAGGCAAGTTCTTTACGGATGCTGCTGAAGGGATTATAGGTGGGCTTATCTGGATTCTCAGAACTAACCATCCGGAGTATTGCACCCTACCACATTTGATCGCCATCTATCAATATTTGGATACCGAAAGTCTCATAACCCTTTTGGAATCCGATTTAACATCCAAAGGAATGGCGAATGCCTTTATCAGTGGTAAGGGTTCTGATCGTCAAACGGCAGGGGTAAAAAGCACCCTGTCCAATGCCTTAAAAAAGATAAGTTCCAAACAGGCTTTTATGACGCTATCAGCTGATGAAGTGCCTTTGGATATTAATGGGCAGGAAAAAGCAGGCGTGATTTCAGTGGTCAATAACCCTAAGTTGGAGACTGCTTATGCACCACTAATTGCAACAGTTATGCATACCATTACCAAACAAATGAGCGTGCGACACAGAAAGCCTTCTTTTTTGCTCATGGAAGAGGCATCGACTATTCGGCTACTGAACATGCAACGTGTTCCTGCCACACTAAGAAGCTATAATATTGCAACTATTTATGTGATGCAGGACAAGGTTCAAAATGATATTATGTATGGTGATAAAGTGAGTAAAGCTATATTAAGCAATCTATCCTATCAATTTTTTGGAAAAGTGAACGACCCTGACACTGCGAAATATTATGAGCGCTTTTTTGAGCTCATCAAAATGCAAACCACGAGTATCAATAAAGGACATAACCTAAACTTTGATACCCGAGTGACCAAAGGTGAAAAGGAAGTTTCAAAAGTACGAGCAGATATTTTCTTTAAACTAAAACCTGGGGAATTTATAAGTTTTGCTGATGGCAATGATCAAAGAGTGCAATTTAAATTACAGGTTATTACAAAGAAACTCCCGAAACCAATAAAATATTCAAAAAAAGATCTTAAAAGAAATTTTAAACGGATTCATCGGGAGGCACATTCGCTATTTGATGATTAGTTTAAAAACTACTTGTAGCAGCCGTCCATAGAATAGATATAAAGGCAGAATCTATGATAAGAAATAAAAAAAACTAAATTTAAACCACAAATGAACCCACTTACAGTAATTCATTTATGCTACTCATCTTTATCCGCTTTCGGTGATTCAATTTGACCACCATATCCATTAAAAGTTTTATATTTGTAAAAATATAAACTAGTAACTTCTAATGAATTACTCTTAAAAGAAATGATTAGTTAATTTTTTTTAAAAAAAATACTTGAAAAAAATTATAAAAGTATATATAAAATTGAAGTAAAGTAGAATATGAAGAAACAAAAATCAGTTTATAGTAATATTTCTTAAATTTTGTTTTTATTAATTTTTTAGGGTTTTAATTTAAGCTTGTTCGTTTTTATTTTAAATTTAGTTTTGAATTTTAATATCTCGTAGCTTTGGGTCAAGGTAATTTATTAGTTCATTCAAAAAAATCCTTGATCTAAGGATATTACTACTAAAATAAAACTATATATTCTAAAAAATAGATACAAATTGTTAAAGTATTTATGAATTCAAGTTGAACAATATTAAGTTTTTCAGTAGTTTTTATATATAGGTTTATTATCTATTTCTTAAGTTATTTTATTAAAGTTAAATTTTCTTGGTAAAAACATGAACCAATTAAAACATATGTTTTCTATAATGAAAATCTGCAATCAATTATAAAAAGACTTATCTCGTATGTTAATTCGTTTAAAATCAATTTCAATTTTATTATATATCATATTTTCATCACAATTATACGCACAAAGTTTAAATAATTTTGAAAGAATTAATGTAAATGACGGATTATCCGATAATCATGCTATTGACATAATTCAAGATAAGGATGGGTTTATTTGGATTGCTACAATGAATGGTTTAAATCGTTTTGATGGAAATAATTATATTAATGTTATTGACAATCTAAATGAAATAAAAACATATAATAAAAGAATTGATAAAATAGTAGAAGATGACTTCGATAATATTTGGATATATCTTTTTGATGGTAGCTATTTAGTTTATAATAAAAAAAAACATTTAGTAAAAAATATTACATTTGAACTTGGTATTTCATATCCAAATATAAATAGAAATTTAATTTTTTTTAATAAGGAAATTGCTGTCTTAACTTATAAAGATCTAGGTGTTTTTATCTTAGATTTAAAAAATAATCAGAAAGTTCTAGGGAAATATCTATTTAATTCTGAAATTTTATCTAAAAAAACAATAATATCAAGTGTTTTTGTAGAAGACCAAAATAATATATATATAAACTCAGATTCGGGTCTAATACATCTAGAAATAAATTCTAAAAGTAAAATAGGTAAGTTTAAATATGTAATAGATTACAAAATAAACTCAGTATTAAATGTACAGCATCTTTTTAGTTCACCTAACCTTTATATTGGTTCGAGTGACCAAGGATTAATTAAATACAATTTAGTAACAGATGAGGTCTCAACTACAAAAGAAATTAATGGCATAAATCTTTTAGGCATTACTTCTATTAAATTTTGTAAAGACTTCTTAATATTAGCTACAAGAAAACAAGGAATATTGTTGGTTAACAAATCTGTAAATTTAGTCTATCACATAAATAATTACAAAAAGGAAACATTTGGTTTAATAAACGATATCTATCTTGAAAAAGACAGATATATTTGGTTTAAATCTGAGCATAAATCAGGTTTGTTTAGATTCGATTTAACGAAAAATCAACTTGATTTTTATCCTGCTTCTTTTGAAAACAATAATCCAATCAGTGAAAGTCTAATTAGTTTTTTTGAAATTGATAGTAATGATAATATTTGGGTTGGTACAAATAATTCAGGTGTTATTTATTTTGATAATAAAGACAATAAACTTACTCAAATAAGAAACATTCCTAGTAATTTTAAAAGTCTTATTGCAGATGGAATACTTAGTTTTTTTGAAGATAAAAATAGCAATATTTGGATTGGGACTAAATTTGGGATATCAAAAACTAATATCTTTCCAAGTAAAGTTCAGAGCATAATCCCCAAGAAAAAACCAATTTATCAAATAGAAAACAAATTCGATGCTATTTATACAGACTCCTATGGAAATATGTGGTTTGGGTCAAATTTAGGAGATATTTATATTTATGACAAAAATCATAATTTTAAATTTAAATTTAAAATTAGTAAAAAACCCTTAGTTGAATCATTTTTGGAGGATTCTAAAGGGAGATTGTGGATAGGAACTAAAGGGGAAGGTTTATTAATGATAGACTTAAAAAAGTATAAAAATAATTTTCCTCAAATGAAAATTATTCCTTTTAATGATAGTAATAGTGATGAATACCTAGCTTGTAGTGAAATATATGATATTGCAGAAGATAAAGAAGGAAGGGTTTGGTTTGCTTCTTATGGAGAAGGATTGCATGTGCTTGTAGCCGACAATGATAAATTTAACTTTATAGATTATAGTAAATACCTAGCTAAAGAACTTCCTCTACAAATAGACTATGGAAGATGCCTACTTATTGATAAGGACAGTAATATTTGGTTTGGTGGTTTAAATGGGCTTTGTAGGTTTAGAATTAATGAGAATAAAGACATTTTGCCGGAAAAAGTCGTTTTTTATAAGAGAGATATAAGAAATAATAATGCTCTAAATTATAGTGATATAGGATATTTATACCAAGACAAAAGCAGTAGAATTTGGATAGGAACTAATGGAGGTGGTTTATATTTATATCAACAAAATTCTAACAATTTCATAAATTATAATATTAAGGATGGCTTGGCTAATAATACGGTTTGTTCAATTATTGAAGATAATAATTATAATTTATGGATAAGCACAAAAAATGGACTTACAGAATTTAATTATGAAACTGGTGCCTTTTTAAATTTTACTATGGAAGATGGTTTACCTTCGAATGAATTTACTGAAAGTAAATCTTTCAAGAAGAATGAAACACTTTACTTCGGCACTACCAAAGGTATTGCTTATTTGAACCCAAAAGATTTAATAAATGAAACAAATTCAAAAACCAGAATTTTATTTACTGAATTACATATTTCTAACGTAACAATAAACGTTGATAAAGATGGTCCTTTGCCTGAAGATATTAATTCAATAAAAGAATTAAATTTAAAGTACAATGAAAATAATTTCAGCTTAAATTTTTCAACGGATGATTTTAAATTAAAAACTCAAAAAAGTATTGAATACAAACTTGAAAATTTTGATGTCAATTGGTTGAAAAGAAGTAATGGCAATATTACTTATACCAATATACCTCCAGGTGATTATCAATTGAATTTGCGGATTAAGAACAAGCTAAAAACCATTAAGAGCTTAAAAATTAAAATAACTCCTCCTTTCTGGAAATCTAAATTAGCTTATTTTATTTATGCATTATTAGTTTTATTTACCACATATATATCCATTGTAATATTCAAAAAAATTATAAACCTTCAAAATTCCTTAAGATTAGAAAAAAATATTACTGATTTTAAATTGAAATTTTTCACTAATATTTCTCATGAGTTAAGAACTCCTTTAACTTTAATTATTAATCCAATCAGAGAAATAATAAATGATAAAAGACTTGAAAATACTAGAGGAGAAAAATTAATAAATATTGCACACCAAAATGCCCAGAACCTTTTAAGATTAGTAAATGAAGTACTTGATTTTAGAAAATTACAGACAAAAAATGTACAATTAGAAGTCGCCGAAACAGATATAATAACATTTTTTAATAAAATAACAGACAATTTCAGATATGTAGCAAATAAAAAAAATATAAATTTTAAAACAAACCTAAAAACTGTTAAGGCATATTATTGGTTTGATCCAGAAAAGCTAGAAAAAGTGATCATGAATTTATTAACCAATGCTTTCAAATTCACTCCATCTAATGGATTTATAACTGTAAATTTAAATGCAGATCTTTCTAATTTTGAAATTACGGTAATTGATTCTGGAGAAGGATTTGAATTTAAGCAGGATGATAAAATTTTCAATAGGTTTTACAAAGAACAAGATGCTATAAAAAGTTTTTTTGCTAAAGGATATGGCATAGGTTTATCAATAGTAGAAGAATATGTAACACTACACAGAGGGGAGATCAACCTCAATAGTAAAATAGGAGAAGGGACTACATTTACAGTTAAAATTTCAGGAGAAAAGAATGCTTATAAAGAATTTGAAATATCAAACAAAAGTTCTTGGGAAGTAGGCGTGTTATTTTCTGAATTACAAAACACCAATACAATTTTAATTCCTGACCTTTTGGATAAAGAATTTGAATACAATATTTTATTGGTTGAAGATAATCATGAACTTTTAGCGCTCTTAAGTGAAAAACTAATGGTTTACTACAATTTAAAAACTGCGAGAAATGGTGTTGAAGCTATTGAAAACCTTAAAAATTTCACTCCAGATATAATTATTACCGACCTATTAATGCCAGAAATGAACGGGTCGGAACTTACTAAAAAATTAAAAAATTCTTTCGAAACATCTCATATTCCAATAATTATGTTAACAGCTAAGGCTGCATCAGAAGATAAAATTGACGGATATGATATTGGTGCTGATGCATATTTAACAAAACCTTTTGAATATAAATTATTAATTTCTAGAATTAATAATTTATTAAAACAAAGAAAAGTACTTAAGCAAAAATTCAGTAAAGATTTAAATTTTGAAACTAGAACCTTGGCTAAAAGCAAGGAAGATCAAATGTTTATTGAATCTATTAATGATTTTATAATCCAAAAATTATCTGAACCTGACTTTAGACTTCAAAACTTATATCAACATTTAGGAATTAGTAAAACAGTTTGTTACCAAAAAATAAAAGGTATAACAGATATGAGTCCTAAAGAATTTGTAAGAACGATTAAGTTTAAAGAAGCGGCAAAATTATTAAGAACAACAAGCTTAAATGTGAGTGAAGTTGCAGATGAAATAGGTTATTCAGATGTAAATTACTTTAGCCGTCAATTTAAAAAACAGTTTAACCAAACACCTAGTCAATTCATCAAAGAACCTAAATAATTACTTGAACTTACATTATCAAATATTTTAAATAATTAATATTTGAAGTATTTCATTGATTAATAATGAATTAATCCATCACAATCGTAAAATTAAGTCATTTCATGTATGCTTTTTCGTCAATTCCTTACCACTATAATGAATTCATTTTTTTTAATTTTACTCATTACAAAATTATAAATTAACTAAACGAATCATTAATTATGAAAAAAGCATCCCTTTTAATTACATTTAGTCTAATTAGTTTAATTAGTGTTTTTGCACAAAACCCTACAGTTGGTATATGGTATAGTACTTGGTATAGTAATTATGGTAAATATATTTGGACAGAAAGTCATGGAGTTGGTTCATCAAATCAATTCTTAGGAGATATGAATGGTGATGGTAAAGATGATGCTATTGTTTATTTTAGTGGCACAGGATCATGGTATGTAGCATTATCCGACGGGATTTCATATTCAGGTTATTCCAACTGGATTAGTGGTCACGGGGTAGGTTCAAATCGCAAATCTTAGGAGATTTCAACGGGGATGGTAAAGATGATGCATTAGTCAGTTTCTCTGGAGGAGATGTCTATGTGTCGATTTCAAATGGTAATGGATTAAACTCTTACTCTCAATGGTTGACTAATTTTGGGATCAATTCAGAAAATATTTTGGCCGCAGATGTTAACGGTGATGGTAAGTGCGATCTTATTTCTTTCAGTTCTGGAACTTGGATAGTCGCTATTTCAAATGGAAGTTCCTTCAATTCTCTTACGACATGGAAAACTGGCCATGGAGTTGGATCGTCAGGGCAATACATGGGCGATTTCAATAATGACAACAATTCGGATGCAATGGTGGTCTTTTCAGATGGGACTACTTATATTTCGGCATCTAACGGCTCATCTTTTAATAATTACTCCTATTGGGGAACTATTGACACTTTTAATAGAATAATTATTGGGGACATAAATCAGGATTCCAGAGATGATCTTGTGGGCTACTCTTCAAGTGGAGGTATTTGGAGGGTATATGAAAGCCTTAATAACAATACTTTTAACATGGTTAGTGACTGGAAGACTGAGCATACTGTTAATGCGTCGAAGACTTTTTTAGGAGACCCGTTAGGTGAGGGAAAATTAGCTGCGGTAGGCTATAAAAACGGCATCTGGAATGTTTTGCCGAATAGTAATAATTATCCGAAACCATTAAGATGGAATTTATGGGACGCTTGGGGTATTAAATACTTACCTTTAACTCAAGGTAGTTATCAACAATATGATAGTGGAGATACCTCAGTAATTCAAGAGCATCTAGAAGAAATAACAAATGCTGGGATTGATTATTTACTATTGGATGAAACTAATAATATTCATGTTGAGGGCGACATGATATTCAATAGAGCGCAAATTCTTGCGCAACAAATTAAAGCATGGAATAATGATCCAAATAAACAAGATATTCAGTATGCTTATGCTGTTGGAGGTATGCAATTTTCAGGAAATCCTACTATTTTTGAAAATGAGGCTAAAGATGTTTGGCAACTTGTTGTAAATAATCCAGATAACGGAGGCCCAAGTACTTACTTTCATCTTGATGGAAAGCCATTATTGGTGTGTTATTATGGACAAGAATCATATAAAACCGCATGGGAAAATTCTAGTCACCCCTGGACTCAATATTTCACCGTACGTTGGGCAAATGGTACTAATACATCAAATCCTGATTTATATGGTTGGGGAATACCCAATGGATCCATTAATAGTTCAGACTTAATGTGTGTGATGCCAGGTTGGAACAATCATCTCGGGGCGTTTACTTCTCGTACATACAATGGCATAGAAGGTGATTTCTATAAAAAACAATGTTGGGACAGAGTTCTCACAGAATTACCCGATACGGTTATAATAAATTCGTATAATGAATATGCAGAACAAACAGCAGTTGCTATTTCTAACACAGATTATCTTGCCCCTGGTGAGGATCAATGGAGTGCAACAGATTTATATTGGGATTTGACAGTTGATTATATTCAACAGTATAGAGCAGCAAAATCAGGAAGTAGTAAGACGTCAAGGACAAAAAAAAGTGAAAATAATGACTACCCTGATAATTTAAAAATATTTCCAAATCCCATTAATGAAGGTGATTTTACATTGTCTATTGATTCAAGTGATACGTCATATTTAGTCTCAATATTTAATATAGAAGGGAAGTTAGTTTTTAAAAGAAAAAATGTATTTGAAGACTTGACTCTCAGCTCCAATAAATTTAAAAAAGGGTTTTACTTTGTGAAAGTCACTTCTATTGATAACAATAAAACAAGAACCTTGAAACTAATAATTAACTAAGAGAAAAGAATATATCAATATTTTATGTGGTGTTATATATTCTTGTTTGATGGTTATTATCAGGTATGAAACCTAAAGATAAATGTAATCTTATTTTATTGTACGAATTAATTGCATTTTTTCTATTGCTCATTTGCTGCGAACTATATTTCTTAAGATATTTGGTAGAGATAAAATTAGTTTTGATAACCAGCATCTCATAAACTTTGTAATTTTAAAAAAATAGCTTGGTTATGACCCAGGCTATTTTGTTTAATTTTATACGTAAAACATTAAAGAAGATTTATTTGATGACAGTTTTTTCAATAGTTTAAAACTGGAGATGAAGTCGGTGATTTTTTGAACCAAACTCAAAATTAGGCATCAATAAGATGCTGAAAGACCAACAGGAGGGTTATTTAGGCTATCCTAAGCACGGCAAACCAATAATAGCAAAAAGTGTAACCACTTTATAAAAAAGAAAGCACGAACCATTTTTGACGAATCTGATAATCATTTTCCCAGAGATTATGAAGCCGCGTTCAATGCAATGAATGTTCCAAAACGCAAGAGCATGTTTGATGACATTGAAAACGTTATTGTATCACTGTATTCCAAAGTAATAAGCAATAATGACAAAGAAGAACAAGTTAAGGAAGATTTATGATTTTCAGTTCTCTATGTCTGGTATATCCAGAATTACCGATGTTATACCAAAATGTTGTTGTTGCTTGGAAGAACAAGCCTTTATAGCCTTTGTATTCAATTGTATGTATGGATGATGGAGGCATTATCCTTAAATTCCATGAGAACTTTAAAACGATCAACAAGACCATTTAAATCCCAGTAGGTCTGCGTAGGGATAGTAAAATCCTTCTACTTTAGTGTTGGATTTAAATAAGCTAGGAAAATCATTGAACAATATCTATAAAAATGAAAGAGACTAATGGCGAAGTGTTTTTATTATAAAATCTACCGCTCTTGCCAAACATTCCTCGTTATCAAGGAATTAGTACCTAAAAATACAGATATCTCCTTCGCTAAAGGCTATCAGGAATTATAAAATTTAGAAAATGACCTAAATGAAACAAATATATTAGCTAATAACCCCTGAATAAAGAAGTACTGCCCGTGAATAAAGTAGTACTGAAAGATTTAAAATAATGTAAAAAATTATGAGATGTATAATTACCACTAGGTTTACCATATGTTTTAGCTTCCTAATAATAACAGCAAAAGGTACTAAAGAGTTAAAAAATAAGAACAAATGGAAGTTTGACTAGTGTAATTAGTCAAAATGTCCTGTGTAAAAATAAATAAATGGCTGTAAAATTGCAATGATAATAAGGATGTCAATATTGAAATCCCAACTATTAAAACTAATATTATTAAATTATGTTAAACCAACTAAATAAGTATTTTTATGAATAAAAAAGAACTTTTAATTAGTATTCGATTTAAGAAAAGTAAAAGGCCGTATAGTGCTTTTATCATGTTATTGTTTTTTGCGTTGTTTTTAAATGCACAAAACATATACAGTCAAGACAAAACAATTACCGGTACAGTAAAAGATGTAGCGGGCGAGCCATTGCCTGGAGCGTCTGTATTGGTAAAAGGCACTACGATTGGTACAGAGACCGATTTCGATGGTAACTATAGTATTTCGGTAAGTAATGATGTAACAACAATGGTTGTTTCATTTATTGGATTTACTTCGCAAGAAGTTGAGATTGCTGGTCGAACTAGTATAGATGTTCAATTAGTAGCAGACGCGTCAGAATTAGACGAAGTAGTTATTGTGGGTTATGGAACTCAAAAGAAAACATCACTTACTGCAGCAGTTAGTGTAGCAAAAGGAGAAGACCTTCAGAATGTTTCGGTAGCGAATGCAAGTAATGCACTTGTTGGTAGAATGCCAGGTGTAATGACCAAGCAATCGAGTGGTGAGGTAGGACAAGATGGTGCGACTATTTATATTCGTGGTATTAGCACTATTGGAAATAGCAGTCCGCTTATTATTATAGACGGTATTCCACGTGGATCATTGAATGAAATTGATCCTAGCAATGTATTGTCTTATACTGTATTAAAGGATGCTGCGGCAGTAGCACCTTATGGTATGGGAGGAGCTAATGGTGTAATCTTGGTTACCACTAAATCTGGAAATAAAAGTGGAAAAACTAAATTTAGCCTGAACACTTCTATTGGTTTTCAAAACCCTACAATTTTACAAGATTATGCAAACTCTTATGAGTATGCACGAGCTTTTGATGAAGCACAAAATAATGCAGGAGTTGCAGATAGATTGTATTCTCAAGAGGATATCGCTAGTTTCAAAAAATCTGTTGATGGAGATCCAAGTATAGATCAAAATCTTTATCCAAATCAAAATGCATGGGATTATGTATTAGAGGACAATGCACCAATATCGAAAACAGATTTTACTGCAACAGGTGGTTCAGAAAAGGTTCAATATCACACAGGTGTGAATTATTTACACCAACAAGGTAACTGGTCAACATCTAAATTAGACCGCATTGGTTTAAATTCAAAAATAGACTTAACACCAAGTGATAAAACGAAAATTAGTGTTTCTATTAATGGTTTTAAGCAAAAACAACAGGGACCTTCGAGTTCCGGTAGAGGAATTTATACAGGTGTAACTGGATTGTTGCCTACTGAACCAATTGTTTGGAGCGACGGTCGCTTAGCCAAGAGTTCTCGCGATATTATTCTATATGATCTTGTAAATAGTGGAGAAAAACTCAGTGACGTAACGAATCTGTTAACTTCATTATCTGTTGAACAGGAATTATTTGAGGGTCTAAAAATAAAGGGTGTATTTGCTTACGACTATTATTCCGCCTTTAATAAACACTGGTCAGAACCACCTTCAACATATTACAGCATTAATAGGTCAACCAATCCTTATTCGTTTGAAGAGGTTGTAAGTGCTGCCAAACATAGTTTGGGTCAGTCGCAGGGAACCTTTAATGCCTATACAGGTCAATTTATGATTAACTATGACAAGACTTTTGGTAAACATGGTATTTCAATGCTTGGTGTTGTGGATGCTCGAAAAACTACATCCAACAATTTTGGAGCAGGACGAAGTAATTATGCATTACCTATTAATGAGTTAGATTTCGGTAGTGCCGACAAAGATTTTCAATCCAACGAAGGAAGTTCATCAGAAACCTCTCAGGTGGGGTACGTATATCGTGCAACATACAACTATGATGAGAAGTATTTCTTTGAAGCTGCCGGACGTTATGATGGACATTATTATTTTGCTCCCGACCATAAATACGGTTTCTTTCCATCCTTTTCAATGGGTTGGAGAATCTCTGAAGAGGCATTTATGGAAAGTGCGGAATGGATTAATAATTTAAAATTAAGATCGTCATTAGGACAATCGGGTAACCTAGCAGGTGGCCCCAATCAGTACTCAAGTTCACTTATTTTATATGGTAATTCATTTCCTTTTGGCAATTCACCAACCCAGGGTGTATATGCACAAAGAGAAGGAAACCCGAATATCACATGGGAAGAAGCGAACAAATTTAATATAGGAGTTGATTTTAATTTGTTTGATGGATTGTTGTCGGGTGAAGTGGATTACTTTACAGAAAAACGAGACAATATGTTGTTAAGTCCTAGTGCTTCTGTACCAGCGTCATATGGAATCCAATTGGGTCAGGTAAATGCTGGTGAAATGGAAAACAAAGGTTTTGAATTTTTATTAAGAGGGCATAAGAAATTTGACAATGGGCTGGATTTAGGAATCACCGCAACATATTCCAGTGCAAAAAACAAATTGATTGAGGTTTTTGAAAACCCTGTAACTGCAGAGGATCCTATTCGTTCACGTCAAGGAAAACCACTAGGAGCCTTTTTTGGACTTATTTCTGAAGGATTATTTCAGGTATCTGATGATATAAACGGTGATGGTGTTATTACCCCAGACGATGGATTCCCAGAGTACAAACTAGGTGGTATAATAAGACCAGGTAGTATAAAATATAAGGATACCAATGACGATGGTGTAATTGACCTGACAGATGAACAAATGATTGGTAATCCTGCAATTCCTGAGGTTGTATATAGTTTGTCTACCGATTTATCTTGGAAAGGATTCGATCTGAATGTAATGTTCCAAGGCGCAGCCCGTGCTTCAACATTTTTAGAAGGTACGTATGTAACTGCCTTTGCTGAAACAAGAAACTACCCTACGTTCTTACTTAACAACAGTTGGACACCAGAAAATACAGATGCCCGATTCCCAGCACTTTCACCAACTGGCTTAAGTCAAAATGACAATACTTCTAATTCAACATTTTATATGTTAGATGCTGGTTACCTACGTTTAAAATTTGCCGAATTTGGTTATACCCTACCTACAGCAGTGACCAGTAGAATTGGTCTGGAATCTGTTCGTATATATACCTCAGGTGTAAACTTGTTTACTTGGTCAGATGTCAAGGATTATAATATAGATGCTGAGGCTTCAACACTTAGTGGTGATGGTTCAGCTAGAGGTTGGTATCATCCACAACAAAGAACTTTTTCATTCGGTTTAAATATTGGATTTTAATCATGAATTGTAAACTATTAAAAATATATAAAATGAAAAAATATAATAATATATTAACAACCATATTTGCGGTGTTTCTACTGTTAGGTACTTCTTCTTGTGTAGAGGATGAATTCCTTGAGATTGCACCTAAAAGCGCATTGTCTACAGAAGCGGTATTTAATACCGAGGCCGGAGCCGACTTGTTTATGAACGAAATTTACAAATCGCTACCAGATCCTGAAGGGGCAGGTGGTTGGGGTTTACCAGGCAGCAGACATGTAGGCGGGCATTCCATGTACGAAAATTTAAATATGTATTCGCATTATTATGCAAATAAATTTAAATGGTCTATTTCACACCGGTCATCAGAACAAAGAGCCTATTCTGCTAGTTCCTTAAATGGTGATCTCTATAACCATGGCTATCCGGCTAATCCATTTCATTATGGTGTTTGCACAAGTTTAGTCAGGAATACCAACTTCTTTATGGAAACCGTGGAAGAGTTAAAGGAGAATTTCTCTGATGAATGGCGCATAAAAAGAGTGGCTGAAGCAAGAGTGTTAAGAGCCTATTTCTATCATGAAATGTGGAAAGCCTATGGAGGTGTTCCTTTAATTACCGAAGTATTAAACCAAGGCGAAATGGGTGATGATATCTTCCGCCCAAGTGCAAGTATCAATCAAGTGTATGATTTTATGGTAACAGAACTGGGTGAGGCTGCAAATGATTTGCCCAATGAAGTAGGTCAGGGTCATGTTACAAAAGGGGCTGCCTTGGCACTAAAAGCATATATTGAGTTGTATATGGGTGATATTGCTGCGAACCCAAAACCTGCCGCTATCGGTAGTTTGGGTGATGCCAATACCTATTATGATGCTAGTGCTAAAACCAGTAAGCAAATTATAGATTTAGGAACCTACAGTCTGTTCCCAAATTATAATGATCAGTTTTTGGAAGGTAATAACTTTAACTCTGAAACCATTTGGGCGCTCCCCCATACTGCAAGTACCAATCCATCGAATCGAACTGCTATTAACAGTGTGAATTGGAAAGGCGCTTGGGGAAGTTATATACCAACACAAGAATTGGTTGATATGTACCGCATGGATAACGGATTGGCAATTGACGATCCGGCATCTGGATATGATCCATTGAATCCTTACCAAAATCGCGAGGAACGTTTTTATCAAAGTATACTTTACGATGGTGGAACTTGGAGTGGTTCAACATTTACGCTTGAAGGAATTGGTGACGATCAGGCACTTATCCTTCCTGGGGCAGACAATTTTCCCGGTTATTTCAGAATAAAAGGAAGCAATCCTTCATTAGACGCTTCTTCCTGGAATGATCAGGAAGCTAGCAATTCGCCTGTTTTTCGCTATGCAGAAGTATTGCTAATGTATGCTGAAGCAAAATTTAAATTAGGACAAGCAGATGCGACAGCCATTGATGCGCTTGACGAGGTAAGACAACGTGGAGGCCTGCCAACAATTAGTGCAACCTATGGAGGCACACCTTCAATAGATGAATTAATGGAGGTTATCTGGCACGAGCGTGCTGTTGAATTATCGTTCGAGGGTTACAAACATTATTATGACCTTGTAAGAACACGGAAGGCAGATATTTATTTGAATCAACCAAGTACAGGAGTTAGAAGAGATGACCAAACCGGAGGTTATAGTTCGATTGTAATTAAAAATAATACATGGCCAAGTGATCACAATTATTACTTTCCAATTTATATCGGTTGGTTAGAGCAAAATCCAGTTTGGGCAGATCCTGCTAACCAAGTAAATGGAAGGACAGCTGGACAAAACGCTGGATATTAATATAGATTGTTTTATAAAAAAAATAGTTAGTTAAGTTAGTTTTGAAATAGGCAAAGGATATAGGGATTCACAACCTGTATTCTTGCCTATTTTTTTTGTTTAAAACTAGGCTATGGTTACCGCTTAAAAGAGACTGTTATTCTTATTTAAAGCTGTGCAATTATTCTTAATTGAGGTAGGTGTACCGATTTGTTTTAACTTAAGCTAAGGTTATGAGTGAAAAAATAAAGTTTCTAAAAGAGACCTGGAAGAAATAGTGAGATGAAGTGGTACTGCTATTGATAAGAATCTAATAGATAGAAATAAATGAATTATAGAGAATAGTATTATGAGGAGACTACATCTAAAAAACAGTTAAAAAAGAGTTGTAGTAACGGTCGTTCTATTAAAAGTCAATTTACCATGTGTGTTACGGCAATCTGCCAAGTCTCAAAACTACAGAAACGCCTTATTTTTGCTTGTGAACTAGTAAGTTTAGTGATATGTAAAAAATGTGGCCCTATACTAAGTAATATACTGGCAATACATAAGAAATGATACTAACAAAAAAAAGATAAAAATGAAGAATTTTTTTTTGAAACGGATAACAACTTTGGCCTGTGTGCTGCTTATATTTCATGTAGCAATTGCACAAAACAACACGAGTAATTCAACTATAAATTGGAAAGCGCAGTGGATTACAGCATTTGAGCAGCAAAACGAAACCAATAACTGGACGGCCTATAATAAGTCATTTAAAGTTGAACAAGTCCCGGGTATGGCTTTAGCCAAGATCGCCTGCGACTCCAAATACTGGATGTGGATCAACGGAGAATTGGCTGTCTTTGAAGGGCAACTTAAACGAGGTCCTTCACCAACTGATACTTACTACGATGCCGTGGATATTGCACCCTACTTAAAAACTGGTGATAATGATATTTCCATTTTGGTATGGTATTTTGGTAAAGATGGCTTCTCTCACAACAGCAGTGGAAAGGCTGCTTTGATCTTCGATTGCCAGGCATCAAATTTTGAATTGCTTTCAGATATAAGTTGGAAAGCTTCTATTCGAAGAGAATTTGGAACGGCTGGTTTGCCATTGCCCAATTTTAGATTACCAGAGTCAAGCATTCGTTATGATGCCCGATTAGGAAATTTTGATTTTACCGAAGCAAAAGCAAATACTAAAGAATGGGCATCAACGCGATCACTAGGAAAGCCTCCGGTGGCTCCCTGGAATAAGCTTATAACGCGTCCTATTCCACAGTGGAAAAATTTTGGAATGAAGAAATATGAAAACGAGCGAACATTTCCTTTTGTCAGTTCTGGAGATACCATTGTTTGCGAACTACCATATAATGCACAAATTACTCCATTTTTCAAAATTAAAGCCAACGGTGGTGAGGAAATTACCATCCTGACAGATCATTACTATGGTGGTGGACCTCCAAATGTTAGAGCCGAATATATATGCCGAAAAGGAATGCAAGAATATGAAAACTTGGGCTGGATGAACGGACAAAAAGTTTATTATATAATCCCTAAAGGTGTTAAAGTATTGGATCTTCAATATAGAGAAACCGGTTATAATACAACCTTTACCGGAAGTTTTAATTGTAACGATGACTTCTATAAAAGATTGTGGACAAAAGCCGAACGTACTTTATACGTTACCATGCGTGATACCTATATGGATTGTCCAGACCGAGAACGCTCGCAATGGTGGGGCGATATGGTGATCGAAAGTGGCGAGGCATTTTACGCTTTAGATCCTGAAAGTCATTTTTTGACTCAAAAAGGAATTTTGGAACTTATAGGTTGGCAACGAGAAGACAATACTATATTTTCTCCAGTACCTGCGGGCAACTGGGATAGAGAGCTGCCAGGACAAATGTTGGCGAGTATTGGTTACTACGGTTTCTGGAATTACTATTTAAATACAGGAGATAAAGAAACTATTGCCAAAGTGTACGATGGAGTGAAACGCTATCTGGATATCTGGGAACTGGATGAAAATGGCGTGTTGGTCAAACGAATGACTGATAAAGATAGTAAAGGATGGTACTGGGGCGATTGGGGAATCAATGTAGATAAAGATTTGTTGATGAACGAATGGTATTATTTGGCATTGAAAGGCTATAAAAACATGTCTGAATTACTTGACAAACAAGCACAAGTAAACTGGTCAGATACCACCATGGCTAACTTCAAAATAGCATTTAATAACACTTTTTGGAAGGGTGACCAATACAGGTCTTACAATTACAGAGAAGATATTGATGACCGTGGACAGGCCCTTGCTGTGGTAGCAGGATTGGCAGATTCCGAGAAGTATAAAACCATTTACAAACTACTGCAAACACAAGAATATGCCAGTCCTTATATGGAAAAGTATGTATGTGAAGCGTTGTTCTTAATGGGAAAATCTGAATATGGTTTACAACGCTTGAAAAAGCGTTTTCAGCCCATGGTAGACAACCAAGAGCACACTACGCTTTTTGAAGGTTGGGGCGTTGGTGAAAATGGATACGGAGGTGGCTCCACAAATCATGCATGGAGCGGCGGCGGTTTGACCATTCTGGCTCAATATGTTTGTGGCTTGTATCCTTTGGAAGCTGCTTGGAATAAATTTATGGTAAAACCTGATTTGGGAGGCCTTGAATTTGCAGAAACCGGTAACGAAACCATGGCAGGAAAAGTAGCCGTAAAAATCACAAAAACCAAGTATGGCCTAGAAATCGACTTAACTGTTCCAGAAGGTAGCGAAGCCGTGGTATATATTCCTGCGAAAGAGAAGACGGTGATTATTAATGGACAGCAAGTAAGCACCAAGGTAAAAGAAGGAGCGTATAAATTGTATAGCCTTAAAGGTGGTAACTACAAGATTGAAGCAAAGTAAATGTTTGTTATTGAAAAAATGACAAATGTAAAATATTAAGGAATTAAATTATGTATAACATAAAAATGAAACAAATTTTAATTGCAATATCGTTAGGAATGGTAATGCTTATATCTTGTATTAATAAGAAAGAAAATACGCTTTCATCAGAACAAAATACGTTATCGACAATTGAATATCAACAAATCAAAATTGAAGGTGAATTGCGAGACCGTGCCTTGAAGAATTACGACAGGTTGGAGAGCGAAATTTATGTACCTGCAAACGTCTTTCCAGAAAAACACCACCATACTTCTGCCAATTGGGCTGGAGATAAGGAAGGTAGAATTATTCTTGGATTGGTATTGCAAGCTCAGGCAACGCATAGAGAACCTAAATATTTGCAAGAACTTATTGATTTATATCCTACCAAAACCAATTCTGGCGGCTATTTAGGAGAACTACTTGGAGAGACTATTGATGAACAACAACTTTCAGGTCATGGTTGGTTATTAAGAGGTTTATGCGAATATTACCTGTGGAAAAAAGATGAGAAAGTGGCTGGGTATATTAAAGATATTATCAATAACCTAGCATTGCCTACCAAAGGGTTTCATGCTAACTATCCAATCAATCCAGAAGACCGAAAGCAAAAAGTGGGGGAAATGGCTGGAACCAAACAAAATATAATTGGCAAATGGTTGCTATCGTCTGATGTGGGCTGTGATTTGATCTTTTTGGATGGCGTTGTTCAGGCATATGAGCTCTTCCCAAATCCAGAGACTAAAGAATTGATCGATGAAATTATTGCCCGTTTTATGGAAATGGATTTGTTAAAGCTAAAAGCACAAACACATGCTACTTTAACAGGTACGCGAGCGTTGATTCGTTATTATAACATTACAAAAGAACAAAAATACCTAGACAAATCCATTGAGAATTTCGACTTATATCTCAATGATGGAATGACTGCAAATTTTGAGAACTACAATTGGTTCGGACGACCTACATGGTCAGAACCTTGTGCTATTATAGATTCGTATATGGCGGCCATGCAGTTATGGGAAGCCACGCATGAATCAACATATATCAATACGGCTCATTTGATTTATTACAACGCATTGGGGCATACACAACGTGCCAACGGAGGGTACGGCTGTGATAATACGCCATACGCTCTAGGTGACCATTCCTTAAAAGTACATGCTGACGAAGCCTGGTGGTGTTGTACCATGAGAGGTGGTGAAGGCTTGGCAAGTGCGATCAAATATAGTTACTACCAAGAAGGAACTACTTTGATCATACCTTCTTTTCATAATAGTCAGGTTGCTTTGGAGAATTATACGCTGAGTCAAACTACAGATTATCCCTTTGGAGGGCAGGTGAATTTAGTCATCAATGCCTCCAAACCTTTCCAGGTACCTCTAAAAATATTTATCCCTGATTGGGCAAGTGATTTTAAACTTACTAATAATAATGTCCCGGTAAAATATGAAGTGGATAACGGTTTTATTGAAGTGACCATGGCCGGGGAAAGAACAAACTCATTGAAAATAGAGTTTGAGTTGGAACAAAAAGTATTGCATGAACCGAAGTCAGAAAATGACATGTCAGAAGTGTATCGCTTTATGAGTGGCCCGCTTTTATTAGGCTATAAACACAGCGGTGAGGAAATATCTTTTAATTCGGCACCAAAACTTTTAAAAACACAGCAAAATAATAGTTGGAAAGCTACCGATGGAACAGATGAGTATGACTTAACACCTGTGTATCACTTATTAGCACCTGAGGTTTCAAAATCAAACGAATATAAAAAACAGATTATTTTTTAATCCCAAAAGATCAGATTTGTGAGATTTAGAATGAGCGATTAAAATTACTGGAAAACTTATGAAACGAAGAACATTTGTAAAGAATGCCAGCATAAGCACGGCAGCATTAACTATAATTCCATTCTCAGGAAGCAGTATGTTTGTTGAGAACAAGGTCAGAGTGAATAAGCTTCTACCTGAAGATAATAATAAAGCATTGGTTAATCCCGATATGGGGTGGACCATGCATTACTATTCCAATGTACTCACCAATTATGGATCAAAACTAGGACCTTCGGATACACTGGATGACTTCCCCGGGCTTTCAACCGTTTACCTACGTGTGCCATGGTCATTTATTGAAATAGAAGAAGGGAAATTTAACTGGGAATTACTTGACACTCCCGCTCAACGTTGGATATCTAAAGGTAAAAGAGTAGCTTTTAGGATTTCAGCCGAAGAAAGCTGGATGAGGTATGCCACCCCAAAATGGGTGAAAGATGCAGGTGCTGAAGGATCTGATCTGAATGGTAATAAAGATGGAACATGGGAACCCAAATTCGATAATCCGATATTCCTTGAAAAAGTGGACAACTTTGTGAAAGTAATGGCTGAGCGTTATGACGGCAAACCATATGTAGACTTTATAGACGTGGGGCATTTTGGTATGTGGGGTGAAGGTCACACGGTTCTGAGTGGAATAGAATATCCTTTAGAAGTTAAGAAATGGCACATTGATGTTTATCTAAAGTATTTCAAAAATACATTGTTATGTATCAGTGACGATTTCGTAGGTCATGATAAACATGGAAATCACTTTCCTATTTCAGACTATGCTTTTTCCAAAGGAGTTACCATTCGTGATGATAGTATTATGGTTCAACCAGCCCCTCAGAACTGGTATCATTCAGAAATGGCACAACAGTTTTGGCCAACACTACCCGTAATTTTAGAACACGAACACTACGGTAGTGCGGTAAAGCGTGGCTCTTGGGATAAGGATTTGTTTTTAAAATCTGTAGAAGACTATCATGGAAGTTATATGTCGATTCATTGGTGGCCAAGAATACTGCTAGAAGAGAACCGAAAAGTCATAGACAATATTAACCTTAGGATGGGCTATCGTCTTCAACTGAATGAGGTTAACTGGCCAAGAACGGTAAATGTTGGTGAAAGTTTTGTAATAAGTTCTGAATGGAGAAATGCTGGAGTTGCACCATGTTACCGCGGAGGTTTTCCTTGCTTCACAGTAAAAGATAAAAAGGGAGGTATCATCTCTGTATTGGTCGATGAACTGATGAATGTCAAAGACCTAAAAACTGGTGCTCCAGGTAAAAGCCCTTCAAAAAAATGCAATGCTGTGTTTACTATAGGTTCACAATTTAAGGATACTATAAAAACCTTTGCCAGAAATGTCCAAACTGGAATTTTTGAGATTTATGTATCGGTAGGACATGAGGATGGAACTCCAGTATTCGAGTTGCCCTATTCGTATAATGATGGATTTAAGAGGTATAAATTAGGGCAGATTGAAATATCGGAAAGAAAATAATTGAGATTGAATGCTATATAAAGATTAAATAATGATTTTAACAAAATACGAAAATAAAATGAGATTTTTTTTACTTGTGATTGCAGCGGTATTCTTTATGGCCTGTGGAAAGGAAAATGATGAACCTGAAAATGAAGTAATTATAGATCCAGATCCTGTTGAAGAAACGCTTCCAGATCCTGAAGGCACACAGTATGCCACCTGGATTATGATTTGGAATAGGTCATCTGAAAGCTGGTGGAATTCTGAAGATACCCAAGGAGCCACCATTTATGTTAATGGTAAATGGCAGTCTATTGATTGGAAAGACAATGCCCAAATAGATGAATATATTCAGAACTTGAAGGATGCGGGTATTACATTACTAATTTGCGACTTAACAAATGGCTGGGGATGGCTTGATGATAAGGTTCAATATATACAGACCTTATGCGCTAAAAATGGCATGAAACTTTGTGTTGCAGAAAATAGTCAGGGAGATATTTCTGTCTTCGAATCCCATGCTAAGGATATATGGAACAAGTTTGCCAAGCCTAGTTTGCCAAATGGCTCAACTTATTTACGTAAAGATGGTAAACCAGTAATCGTTTGTTATTCCATTAGGAGCTGGTATAACAGTTACTCTAATAGCAAACTATTCAATACAAATAAATTTTCTCTGGTATGGGCATCAGGTGAAGATTCTAATATAGATAAGTGGGGGTGGCAGTTAGAACCTTGGGTAGCCTCAGTTCCTTCAACGGACGCAATGTTTGTTACATCTGCAGTAAAATGGAATTCAACACGAAGTCAAGATTGGAGAAAATCACTTGCCTTTCTCGATTATAATTTTTTATTGGTTCAACAGAATGATCCCAAATATATTATAGTAGGCTCATATGATGATATTCACGAACGTAATGGTTGGCTCTTAGCTAACACGACAAATAGTATACCGGGTATGCAAATGCGTGACAAAAATGGGGCAATTAGTACGGATGCTTATTTTAATCGTGTAAAGGAATGGATCAATGGAAATCCAACATCCATTCCAGAAGGATATATTCAGGATGGCTGTTATCGGGTAATTAACCGAAATAGTGAAAAAGTTTTTAATCTTGGAGGAAATGAGGGGAAGTTGGGTGCATTACTTACACAAAATACAAAATCGAATGAAAGACTTAATGATTATTACTGGTTCTATCATTTGGGTAATAACACTTATAGAATTATAGGGTTAAGTAGCGCTCTTTCACTGGATATTTTATCGACATCAGATAATAGGGTATTTCACAATTTTGACGATGATGTCCTTTCTCAGAAATGGACTCTGGAAGATGCAGGAGAAGGGTATTTTTTCATAATGAATAATAAGAGTGGTAAAGTGCTAGAAGTAGAAGGAGCGTCTGTGGATTCGGGTATATCAATCATTCAGTCAATAAAAAACAATGGAACTAATCAGCAATGGGAAATTGAGAAAATTTTAAGCCTTTAAACTCATACAGATAATTATATGGGTTATTAATTTTATGACTTGTTTAAGTATTTGATAATCAATGATTAATATAAAGTAAGATTATTATAATTATGAAGTTTCTTATTTCGCGGTATATTATAGAATACAAAACTTAGACATCTCTTATACATTTGAAAAACATTATTAGTAATATTAAATAACATGGAAAACCAAACAAAAACTTTTAAATACGTTGATTACTTATGGGACGAAGCAAAAGCTTCTTCATTCGGAAATAATCAAGTTAAATTATTTTTATACCGCTCAAATATCTTAGGAGCAGATTTAAGAATCACCAATTATGGCGGTGGAAACACAAGTTGTAGAACCATAGAAAAAGACCCACTGACTAATGAAGATGTTGAAGTAATGTGGATTAAAGGCTCAGGAGGAGATATCGGGACTTTAAACAGAGCCGGTATTGCAGGTATCTACACAAAACGTTTACGCGATTTAAAAAATGTTTACGGCGGTTTAGAAGATGAAGACCGTATGGTAGGCTTGTTCAATCATTGTATTTATGATTTAGATAGTAAAGCACCATCTATAGATACACCATTACATGGTTTATTACCCTTTGCACATATCGATCACCTACATCCAGATGCCCTTATTGCCGTAGCAGCAGCAAAGGATAGCGAAAAAGTGACCAAAGAGATTTGGGGCGATACGATGGGCTGGGTGCCATGGCAACGACCAGGATTTGATTTAGGCCTTCAAATAGAAAAATGTTTAGCAGACAATCCAGGGATACGCGGTATTGTATTGGGAAGTCATGGATTATTCACATGGGGCGATACGTCCTATGAATGTTACATGAACAGTTTAGAAGTTATAGAAATGGCCTCTGAATTCATCGCTAAAAAAATCAAAGAAAAAGGAAGTGTATTTGGCGGACAAAAAATAGAAAGCTTACCAAAAGCAGAACGTTTAGAAAAAGCGGCTCAAATGATGCCATTATTACGAGGGTTGTGTTCTTCAGAAAACAGAATGATAGGGCATTTTTCGGATACCGATGTGGTGATGGAATACATCAACAGTCATGATTTAGAACGATTGGCGCCTATGGGCACCTCATGTCCAGATCATTTTCTAAGAACAAAAATTCAACCTTTGGTATTAACCTTAGATAAAAATGAAGATCTATCAGACGCTGATGCCATTTTAAAGAAGTTAGAGCCTGCCTTTGCACAATACAGACAAGAATATGCAGATTACTACAACACTTGCAAGAAGGCCAACAGTCCAGCCATGCGTGATGCCAACCCGGTAATCATTATATACCCAGGCGTTGGGATGTTCAGTTTTGCAAAAAACAAACAAACAACAAGAGTTGCCAGTGAGTTCTACATTAATGCGATAAACGTAATGCGTGGGGCAGAGGCCATAACAGAATATACATCATTACCAAGACAAGAAGCTTTTGATATTGAGTACTGGTTATTAGAAGAGGCAAAATTACAACGTATGCCAAAAGAAAAACCATTATCTCGTAAAGTAGCATTTGTTACTGGAGCTGGAGGTGGCATAGGTAAAGCTATTGCTGATAAATTAACAACAGAAGGAGCTAATGTTGTACTTACAGATATAAATGAAGAAAGTCTTATTGAAGCTAACGCTACATATAATAGAGATGTTTCTACTTATGCAATTTGTGATGTAACTAATACAGAGTCTATTGCAAGTGCCTATAAGAAAGCTGTTATTGAGTTTGGAGGAGTGGACATTATTGTTCACAGTGCTGGATTAGCAATTTCAAAACCATTAGAAGATACCACAGATAAAGATTGGAATATTTTACAAAGTATCTTAGTTAAAGGTCAGTTTGATTTAGCAAAACAATTTGCTGGTATTGTTAGAAAACAAGGACTTGGTGGAGATTACATTGCTATAGCAAGTAAAAATGGCTTAGTAGCTGGACCTAATAATGTAGCTTATGGAACAGCTAAAGCTGCTCAACAACACATGGTTCGTTTGTTAGCTGCTGAATTAGCTAAAGATAAAGTACGAGTAAACACAGTAAACCCTGATGGAGTTATCGTAGGAAGTAAAATATGGGAAGGCCCTTGGGCAGAAGGAAGAGCTAAGGCAAATGGAATTACTGTTGAGGAGTTACCAGCATTTTACGCAAAAAGAAATTTATTAAATGAAATCATTACTCCTGAAGATATAGCTAATGGTGTATTTTCATTTGTGGGAGTTTTAGATAAATCAACAGGAAATATTATAAACGTTGATGGAGGTATGGCAAATGCCTTTGTAAGATAAATGATTAGTAGTTTGAGTTAGTTTTAATTTAGTTGAAAACTTCCGCGAGTTTTAATGATAAATTTGTGGAAGTTCTTTTCTTTTAGAAAGATATAAATCATGAAAATACAAAAAGAACAAATATTAGATTATAATAAAAATGATTTAGCGAGTCATATAGAGGGTTATGATTTTTTATCTAATAAATTAAATAAACAAGGACATGATGTTCAAAACATAATATCTAGACTAGCGGACTTTCAAGTGGCCATACCAAGTTGGGCATTAGGAGCAGGTGGCACTCGTTTCGGTCGCTTTTCTTTTTATGGAGAGCCTTCAAATCTTGAGCAGAAAATTGAAGATATTGGTGTCTTACATAGTTTGACCCAAACTGCCGGGGCTATTTCATTACATATTCCTTGGGACATTCCTTCTGATTATAAAGCTATAAAAGAAAAGGCAGATGCTTTAAATATAAAATTTGACTCGGTAAATTCTAATACATTTCAAGATCAAAAAACTAACTTAGAGAGTTATAAATATGGCTCTCTAAGCAATGCGAGTCAAATAGTTCGAGAACAAGCCATAGCTCATAATATAGATGTGATTAATATTGGAGATTCTTTAGGTTCTAAAAGCTTAACCGTTTGGTTGGCAGATGGGTCTTGTTTTCCAGGACAGAATAATTTCCAAACTGCTTTTCAAAATACACAGGAAAGCCTAAAAGAAATTTACAGAGCATTACCTAATGATTGGAAGTTGTTAATAGAATATAAACCTTACGAACCAAATTTTTACAGTACCGTTATTCAAGATTGGGGAACATCGTATATGTTGGCACAAGAATGTGGAGAAAAAGCATTCACTCTAGTAGATTTAGGACATCATTTACCAAACTCCAATATCGAGCAAATAGTTTCTATTTTAATGCTGAAAGGTACATTAGGAGGTTTCCATTTTAATGATAGCAAATATGGTGATGATGATTTAACGGTTGGAAGTATTAAACCATATGCCTTATTCCTAATTTTTAATGAATTGGTTTACGGTATGCAAAACAATCCGCAAAACCCAGATTTAGCGTGGATGATTGATGCGAGCCATAACGTGAAAGATCCATTAGAAGATTTAATTCAATCTCTTGAAGCTATTCAAGAAGCTTATGCAAAAGCATTGCTTATAGATCAAAAAGCATTGAAAGCAGCACAGTTAGACAATGATGTTGTTAAGTGTCAAGAAATTTTACAAGGCGCATACAGAACTGATGTGAGACCATTACTTGAAAAAGCACGTTTAAATAGCGGCGGTGTTTTAAATCCAATCAATGCTTACAGAGCTTTAAATGTTAGAGACGGGCTTATTAAAGAAAGAGGTAAAAATACGGTAGCTACAGGACTTTAATATTTCAAATATGAAAAAGGTAACAGCAGTTTTTGATATTGGTAAAACCAACAAAAAGTTTTTTCTATTCGATAAGAATTTTAAAGAAGTCCATAAAGAATATATATCTTTTGATGAAATTGAAGACGAAGATGGGCATCGAACCGAAAATCTTCCAGCATTACAAAAATGGTTAAAAGATGTTTTTAATAGAATTTTAAAATCAAAAAAATTTGACGTTAAAGCTATAAACTTCTCAACATATGGGGCTAGTTTAGTTCATATTGATGAAGATGGAAACCCGATAACACCGCTTTACAACTATACTAAACCATTACCTAAAAATATAGTTTCATCTTTCTTTAAAGCTTACGGTCCAAAAGAAGATTTTTTAAAAGATACGGGGTGTACAGACTTGAGTATGTTAAACTCGGGTTTACAGTTGTATTGGTTAAAACAATCTAAACCAGAAATTTACAAAAAAATAAAATATTCGTTACACTTACCACAATACCTAAGTTATATTTTTACGGGTATTCCTTTAAGTGAATATACGAGTATTGGATGTCATACAGCATTATGGGATTTTGGTAAAAAAGATTATCATAATTGGGTGTATAAAGAAGGTTTTAATAAGATTTTACCTCCTATAGTTTCAACCGAAACAAGCATAAATATGAACTACAATGGTAGTCGTATAAAAATAGGCGTTGGTATTCATGATAGTTCTGCCGCATTACTTCCTTATGTAAGAAGCATCAAGAAAAAATTTGTTCTAGTATCAACGGGTACTTGGAGTATCGTTTTTAATCCGTTTACTGAAAAGCCTATTTCAGATGATATTTATGTTAAAGATACACTTAATTATATGCGAATTAATGGCAAGCCTGTTAAAGCAACTCGCATCTTTTTAGGTAATGAATATAAGATCCAGGTAGCTAAATTAGATAAACATTTTGGTGTTAGCGATGACCATCATAGTAACGTCAGTTTTGATTACGATACCTATTTTGAAATTATGCAAGATTTTAAACATTGTTTTAAATGGGAGAGTATTGCTGATGAAAATATGCCTGAAAAAACGCATATTACATATCATAAATATGAGCATGCTTACCATCAATTAATGATTGAACTTGTTTTAATTCAGATTAAGTGTATTAAAGAAGCGTTAGGCACTGATAACATTGCAAGAATATATATTGATGGTGGTTTTAGTAATAACGACATATATATAAAACTTCTATCGCATTACTTTAGAGATAAAAAATTAAGCACTACAGATGCCTCACTTGGGTCTGCTTTAGGTGCAGCTATTTCAATTTCAGATAATAAGCTGAACTCTAAATTTTTAAAACAAAATTATGCCCTTAAAAAGCATGTGCCTTTTATTGTAAAAAGCTAATTAATAAATATACCAATATTGTTGAGACTCTGGCTTTCTCAAAATATTCAATTTCCAAATCGTAAAAAATGTCAAAAAACATAAAATTAATCCATCCAAGAAATCAAATTACAGAAATTATAGATAGAATCTATAAAAGAGGCATGACTACAACTTCAGGCGGAAACATTTCTATAATTGATGAAAAAGGAGATATTTGGGTTACGCCATCTGCAATAGATAAAGGTTCTTTAAGAGCATCAGATATTATTTGTGTTAAAAAAGATGGTACTATTATAGGAAAGCACAAACCATCCTCTGAGTTTCCATTCCATAAAGCTATTTATGAAGCGAGACCTGATATTAAATCTGTAATTCATGCTCATCCACCTGCTTTGGTATCATTCAGTATTGTACGTCAAATCCCTAATACGAATATCATATCTCAAGCAAAACATATTTGTGGTCCTATTGGTTATGCAAAATATAGACTGCCAGGAAGTGAAGATTTGGGAGAAGTTATTGCTGATGAGTTTAAAAAAGGTTATAAAGCTATCATCATGGAAAATCATGGTACTGTTTTAGGCGGTAGTGACTTAACAGATGCCTTTCAGCGTTTTGAGGCTTTAGAGTTTTGCGCAAACACGATATTATATGGCTCTCAAATTGGGACACCAAATTATTTAACGGATGCACAGATTGATGAGTTTGAAGCCCAGGCAACAGGTATATTACCAGAAATGGATGCAACAGAATATCCTTCAGAGGAAATTGAAAAGCGTCTAGAAATTTGCAAGATTGTTCAGCGTTCTTGTCAACAAGGTTTAATGATAAGCTCTTACGGTACGGTATCTATGCGTTGGAAAGACAATGATTTTCTTATTACACCTACAGGAGCAAATCGTTGGGATTTAGATTTAGATGATATCGTACAAATTAAAAATGGGCATAGAGAAGCTGAAAAAAAACCAAGTAGAGCCTCGTGGATTCATCAGGAGATTTATAAACGTAATCCGAAAGTCAATTCTATTATTATGACACAATCGCCATATTTAATGGCCTTTGGAGTTACAAAAAGCTACTTAAATGTGCGAACTATTCCAGAAAGCTGGATCTTTTTGCAAGATATTAGCGCTGTAGAATATGGTGTTCATTTTAGAAAAAACAATAATTCTGAAATATTAGATAACTGCGATACAGCTTTAATCATAGAAAATGACTCTGTAATTGTAACTGGTGATAAACTACTTCAAACTTTTGATTATTTAGAAGTTGCAGAGTTTAGTGCAAAGTCTATTGTATTAGGAAATTCATTAGGTGAATTAGTCCCAATTAATGATGAACAAGTAGAAGATTTAAGAAATAAGTTTTTATCATAAAGCAATTATTATGGAAATAAAAATTGATACACGTTATCCATCTATTGATGATTTAAGAACCCGAGCACAACAAAAAATTCCAAAATTCGCTTTTGAATATTTGGATGGTGGTTGTAATGAAGATGTCAATTTACGCCGTAATACTTCCGAACTTCGAGAGGTACAATTGAAGCCTAATTATTTGCGGAAACATCATGGGTCTTCATTAAAAACAAAATTATTTGGTATTGAGTATGATTCGCCTTTTGGCATAGCTCCAGTTGGTCTTCAAGGGCTTATGTGGCCTAATTCGCCTGAAATTTTAGCTAAGGCAGCTTTTGATCATAACATTCCTTTTATCCTCAGTACGGTAACAACTACAAGTATTGAGCGAGCTAGTGAGTTGACTGAAGGCAAAGCATGGTTTCAATTATATCATCCCACTGAAGATAGATTACGAGATGATATTATCAAAAGAGCGGAAGCTGCAGCATGTCCCGTTTTAGTTATCTTATGCGACGTTCCAAGTTTTGGATTTAGACCACGAGATATTAGAAATGGTTTGGCTATGCCACCAAAAATGAATTTAACTAATATTTTACAAGCATTTGGACGACCAGATTGGAGTTTACAAACTTTAAAACATGGCATACCAAATTTTGAAGTTTTAAAACCTTATATGCCAAAAGGCTTAGATTTAAAACAGCTAGGTAAATTTATGGATCAAACCTTTAGCGGGCGATTAAATGCAGAAAAAATTAAACCAATCCGAGATATGTGGAAAGGTAAATTGGTACTTAAAGGTGTCGCTTCTGAGTATGATGCAGAAGAAGCTATACGATTAGGTATTGATGGCATTATTGTTTCTAATCATGGAGGGCGCCAATTAGATGCAGGACAATCTACCATTAAACCATTAACTACTATTGCTGAAAAGTACGGTGACCAAATAGAGGTAATGATGGATAGTGGTATCCGTTCAGGTCCAGACGTTGCTAGAGCCATGGCAAGTGGCGCTAAATTCACTTTTATGGGGCGTTCTTTTATGTACGGTGTATCCGCATTGGGTAAAAAAGGTGGAAATCATACCATATCACTCTTAAAAACAGAATTACAACAAGTTATGGAACAACTTTGTTGTGAAAAAACAACCGATTTCCCTGACCATTTAATTAAATAATTTAAAATAAATACTAAACTAAACCAACTAATATGAGCCAATATAATATAGAAGAAGACATTGAAGAAATAGTAGGAGGAGAATTTGAAAGGACCCCAGTACCTCAGTCAAAATTAAAAGGTTGGAAAAGTTTTATAGGTATGTATGCAGGAGAGCATGCTGCTGGTACTGAATTCATGATTGGGCCTCTGTTTTTAACAGCAGGTGTTAGTGCTTTTGATTTGATTGTAGGATTGTTAATAGGAAATTTGTTAGCTGTCTTAAGTTGGAGGTTTTTAACCGCTGAAATTGCAGTAAAAAATAGACTAACACTTTACTTTCAATTAGAAAAAATATGTGGTAAAAAATTAGTAACAGGTTATAACCTAGCCAATGGAATATTGTTTTGCTTTTTGGCGGGTTCTATGATAACTGTATCTGCTACAGCCGTTGGTATTCCTTTTGATATGCCAATGCCTAAGTTAACAGATACTATGCCTAATGGGGCTACTTGGGTTATTATTGTTATTCTCATTGGGGCAGTAATTTCTATTATTGCAGCACGTGGTTATGATACTGTAACCAAAGCGGCAAATTGGATGTCTCCTTTTATTGTTGTTGCTTTTATAGCTTGTGGAATTGTGGCTTTAAATCAACTTGGTGTAGATAGCTTTTCGAAGTTTTGGAATATTTGGGGTGAAGGAGCTGAACCATTTCCAGGTCAAATAAAATTCACATTTTGGCATGTTGTTATTTGGTCTTGGTTTGCAAATGGAGCTATGCATATTGGAATGTCTGATTTATCTGTTTTTAGATTTGCTAAAAAAGCTAAAGCAGGTTGGGCAACAGCAGCGGGTATGTATGTAGGTCATTATATGGCGTGGATAGCAGCAGCTTTGTTGTATGCCGTATATCTAAAATCTCCTGAAGCACAAGCTTTTTTAAGTGTTGGCGATGCACCTCCTGTAGCTCCTGGGCCATTGGCAAATAATGCTATTGGAGTTTTTGGAATTATAGCTGTAGTATTAGCTGGTTGGACAACAGCTAACCCAACAATTTATAGAGCTGGATTAGCATTTCAGGCTATTTTGCCAAAACTATCCACTGTTAAAGTTACAATTTTAGCAGGGGCTATAGCAACAATAGCAGGGTTATTTCCTGCTTTCGCAATGAAGCTTTTAGGTTTTGTAGCACTATATGGTTTCATTTTAGCACCGTTTGGAGCTATAATTGTATTTGAACACTTTTTTCATAAACAAGCAGGAATCGTTAAAAATTATGCAGAAGTAGCTAATCTATCATTTAATAAATCTGTGTTTTGGGCATGGGCTATTAGTTTCGGAATATTCTATTTTATATCGGTTCAATTTGATGTGTTCTTATCATTTGTAACGCTACCTGCATGGTTATTTTGTGGGATTTTGTTTTTGGCGTTAAGTAAATATTGGCAAAAGAGATAAGTTTAAGAACCAGTATATAAAAAAAAGCAAGAATTTAAATAATATTAAAATTTATTCAATCCTAACTCTTAACAGATAATTATAAAACATCCTATTTTAAAATTACTCGAAATTATCAGAAAAGGAAGTATTATATGATATAAATAAATTTAGCAGTAATTATGTAAAGACAAAATTTAAAATAATTCTTCTCTAAGAACTATAATAGCTTATCCAAGTTTAGACCCCTAAAACTCTGGGATATGATTTATGAAGAATTATTAAAAGCTTTTAATGACGAATTAAAAGACAATCATCTTAGGATTTCATCCCCTCTGGAAGAAGCAAACTTAGTTATTGCTCTCTGTACTCTCTCCTTAGTGAAATTCCAAAAAGCCGTTGAAAAGCATGGCTTTCAAAATATAGATAAGGAGATTAGTTTTTTCAAATCTGTAAAGGTCATTCCTATGCAATATTTAATCTACTATACGGAGCTTCGTTCTTGTGAGTTAAACATGCCAAAAGGAGGGAAACTTTTACAAATACAATTTTTAGAAACCCTAGAAGAAAAGACTAATAAATTCTTTAACAAGCATAAAGAGTTTTTGGTTTATCTAGAACTAGAACACACACTTTTAGATAAATATTATTATACCCGTAAATATTTAAATAAAATTCAGTCGATCAAAACCTATCCATATTTTAAAGACCCAAAATTCAACACATCTCATGATACCTTATTGGCTAGAATTCATGGATTTGAATTATTTTCCAATTACATTATCCAAAGAAAGTTTAAGATAGAACATACCATAAATAACTTCATTGAAAAGAAACTAATATGGAGTGGAAGTTATGCAGGCTTTATAGAATTTGTATATGGCTGTCAAGCCATGGGATATTTTAATGATGGTAATGCTGAAACCAGCAAAATTGTTGAAATATTAGGCGATTTTTTAGGGATTGATAAAGGTAATTCCTCCAGAACCTACAATGAAATTAAAGCTCGAAAAGGATTAAGAATCAAATTCTTTGAAGAAACTGGAAAAAAATTACTTCGTAAAATGGAAGATGAAGACGGCTTAAATTCATGAACTAACAAGACCGAACTCGGTTAGGACTCGGTTTTTACTTTTCAAATTTATTTTGTACCATATTGATATTCGATTCATCTATTTTCACAGTACAAAATACCATAAAAACAACCAATTCACAATATGCCAAAATAAGACCGAACTCGGTTAAGACTCTGACAAAAATTCAACAATACCTCTCAACTTTGTCAAACGAAAGTCAAATCAAAACAAAGTCGTCATAAAAAAATAAAACTAAGGCAGCTTTGTTTATAAAGCACAATTAACGTATGGCAGCAACAATTATCACCACTGAAGATTTAATAGAATTTAAAATGGAACTTCTTGATGAGATTAAAATCCTATTACAAGATCACTCAGGGCAACGCCGGAAAAAATGGTTAAAATCCTTAGATGTTAGAAAACTATTGGGAATCTCGTCAGGCACTTTACAAACACTTCGTGTCAACGGAACGTTACCATACTCAAAAATTGGAGGAGCGATTTATTATGATTACGATGAAATCCGTAAAGTTTTTGAACAGAATAGAGTTGATAATAAATTTTAAGCCGATTTGGAGCCTATCAACTACATCAAACACCTAAACGGTGTGTTTCAGCGATTTTCAAAAGATGGTCGTTTGAACCCTACCCACATCAGTTTGTATGTCGCGCTATTTCAACTCTGGAATACAAACCATTTTCCTGAGGAGTTCCATATCAATAGGGAGGAAGTGATGCAATATTCCAAGATTGGTTCAAAGACTACTTACCACCGCTGCATCAAAGAATTGAGCCATTGGAACTATTTAATTTATTACCCATCTCACAACCCGTTTAAGGGAAGCAGAATCAAGATGTTCAATTTCGGTACAAGTACTGGACAAGTCCTGTACCGAAGCAATACCAAAATTGAGACAAGTGATGAACAAGTTCTGTACCCAAGTCATATCAATATCGGGACAAGCAATGGACAAGCGCTGGTATCTATAAATAAACATATACAAACTATTAAAAACAATATAAACGTTTCTAAACTTGACCAGCCAAAAAATGAAAATGAGGTAATTGATTTTTTTAAAAAAGAAAATTGGGCCGTTTTGGAAGCTCAAAAATTTTACAACCACTACCTAGGCATTGGCTGGAAAGTGGGTGGCAAAACAAAAATTGTGGATTGGCAAGCCACAGCTCGCAACTGGATGTTAAAAGCTGATGAAATAAGAAAAGAAAAAAACAAAGTTTCAGTTGACCAAAATCGAGACAACCTGAAAACCACTTCGGATAAAAATTATAACGCGCCTTTATGAACCCACTAACCCCACATATTATCACCGAAGGCACTGTGCAGTATAACCTGGGAAACCTTAAAGGCAAACACATCCACTATGATTTTAAAAAAATATTGAACTACTTAAACGCCAAAGGAATGCTGTTGTTCGGAAAAAAATTTAAGATTCATGAGGAAGATGAAATTATCATTTTTAAACTCTGTATTTATTTTATCAGGGACTATGACTATTGCAAAAAGTTCGATATCGATATAAATAAAGGCGTGCTCTTGAGTGGTCCTGTTGGATGCGGTAAAACCAGTCTGATGACTTTGCTAAAACATATCGTACCACACCAAAAACCTTATGAGGTGATTCCTGCACGGAACATCGCTTTTTCGTTTAATAATTTGGGTTATTCCATAATTGAGGATTATGGCGATCATAATTTCTATTGTTTTGATGATCTGGGTGTGGAGCCCACAGGAAGACACTTTGGTAAAGATTGCAATGTGATGGGGGAAGTCCTGCTCTCCAGATATGACCTCTTTTTAAAAAACAATATAAAAACCCATGCGACCACGAACTTAAATGCTGAAGAACTGGAAGACCGTTATGGGAATCGAGTGCGCTCCAGAATGCGCCAGTTATTTAATTTGGTTGGGTTTGACAAGGGGAGTTTAGATAAGAGGATTTAATAAACTAGGAAATTTACTTGCGATATTTTTTAAACCAAATTTTTAACTCCTGAATTAAAATCTTAGTGATATCCTTCAAAGTCTTCACAAGGGTAATAAACAATGTATTCATAACGCGTTATTTAAATAATTATCAATACCCAACAAAATGGACAAAGCCATAGCTCTAGTATTTTCAGACTTTAAAAAATAACGGGCTTCGTCCACATGCGTTACAAAACCCATTTCGACAAGTATAGCTGGACAAAAAGTAACCATTTCCCGTAGCACTTGAAAATTAGCCCACTTCACTCCTCGTTCTTTAAATCCTAATTTTTTGGTACTTTCATTTAAGACAGATAATCCCAATCCAATAGATGATTTAGTATTAAGATTCTCTGATTGATGCACATAAACTTCCATTCCTCTTGACCTGTTTTTAGAAGCATTACAATGTAACGACACAAATACATCTGCATCCAATGCTTTAGCCAGTTTACTCCTATCTGTTAACGAAATCAAAGTATCAGTATACCGAGTCAAATACAGATCAAATTCTGAGTTCAAAATACTTTTATTTAATCTTAAAATGGCTTTAGTAATGTTTAAAACCACATTTTTTTCTTGAATGTTATTAATACCGATAGCACCAGGGTCAATTCCGCCATGTCCTACATCAATCACCATTCGTTTTTTAATGGCCTCATTTTGACCAAAAGTGATGCACATTTTTAGTAGCACTAGAAGAAATACGATGTTTTTAAGCCTCATTTTATTTTTTTGATTTCTAGTTATCAACACCTCTTTTCAGAATTCCCATAAAATTTGATGCCAATTCACATCAAAAAATCACAATACATATCAAGTAATATTTTATTAACAAATCACTGATTATCAAGTAATTATAATCAAATATACAGTATTTTTCGAATATCAAAACCATTTAAAAAATACATTATGTTTTACATGAAAAAACCAATTTACCTGACCTTAGTATTCCTACTGGTATCTATTTCAACTTTTGCACAAATCGGAGGCATTGAAGATTCCGTTAATGATGTATCGGATACCATCCGATCCATTTTTCTAATCATTTTGGGTGTCATCTTTTTAATAGGCTTCCTGTTTAATGCGGGACACTTCTTTGGAGAAAATGCCGATTTAAAAAAGGGGATTACCCGTGTCCTGGTGTTTGTACTTATTGCGGGAGCTGTAGTAGGCATCTTTACCTACCTCATAACCATCGTAGTCTAACTCACATAGTGAGTTTTAGTATTAAGTAAAAGACGGAATAGAGTGAAAAAGTTTGAAGTTTATAAAAATATCAGAAAGCGTGCAGTGATTATGGGCTTGCCCATAGCACTGTTCGCCTTAATGATGACCGCCGTTATCAGCTCGCTGTTGTTTGTCATTTTTTCCTTTAGTTTTTCGGTCATTATCAGTGTTTTTGTTTTCAATGCAGGCTTGTATATCGCGCTTACGCATGTCAACAAAAACCCAGCATTATTTCATTTCAAAAAAGTGTTTCCAAACTGTATCAGTAACAAAAAAAATTCTCAGTTCTATTATGAATAAAATTAACCTTTCTGCTTATCATCCGATAGTAGATATTCAAGACCATATCCTATTTGTCAATAATGGCAATGTAGTGTTATGCTACAAAGTGGATTTACCAGAAATCTATTCCCTTTCGGAAAACGATTTTGAGGATTTGCATGGCGCATGGTTTCAAGGGTTTAAATCACTGCCAACAGGAACAGTCATCCATAAACAAGACATCTATCAAAAGGCAATTTATACTGCAGATAAGCTGCCAAACAAAAGCTTTCTGGAACAAGCCACCCACGAGTATTTTAAAGGACGGGAATATATAAAACATAGCGGCTATCTGTTTTTTATTCTACCCTACAACAAAGCGCTTAATAGCTCAAAATTTACCAATCCCTTTCGTAAAATAGAAAAAGGCATCCATAAACAAATGGATCATCATCTCCAGGAGTTTATCAAAGCCGTGAATGATGCTGTGTCTTTTATCAGCAACAGTAGAAAAGTATCGTTAGTGCCAATGACCCCTAAAGACATTATTGGCATCCATGATGCCTATTTCAATGGCTTTAACGAAGGCTTTGACACGGATATTGAGCTTAAAAAAAGTGATATTGAAATTGGTGAACACCATTTTGATGTCTTGGCTGTGAACAGTGAACTTTGTTTTGGGGATGTGGTACAGAGTAGCAAAACCAATGATAAATTCACTTCAGATGATTTTGTCTTCCATCAAGGCTTTTTGGATGGTCTGGGACTGAACCTCAATGAAAACCATATCATCAACCAGATCATCTATATGGATGACAAGCATAAATGGCGCAAGCTATTGGATAAGAAAATTGAAGAACTGAATAAAAGTTCCAATTTCGGAACACAGAACAAGGTCATTTTAAAGAAGATTGAGGACATCGTTGCTAGGATTAATCAGGACGATTCGTCCCGAATTATAAGAGGGCATCTCAACATCATCTTCTGGTCTCAGGAAGCCCAAGAGCTAAGCAATATTGCATCGAAGATTAAAACCGAGTTTAAGGAACTTGATATTACACCCTATTACCCAAAAGGAGAAGAACGGAAGCATTACTTTTTAAATAGCTTTTGTGGTTTTGCTTCCAATTTCTCCAACGAAGATTTATATGTCACGGATTTAAAGCATGCCCTTTGTTTATATATCAACAACAGCAATTATAAATCGGATGCTACTGGCATCATATTTAATGATAGACAGCATAACATCCCTGTACTCAAAGATGTTTGGGATGATAAAAAGAAACGTATTAAGGCACGGAACTTTGCCATTTTTGCACCCACTGGCGAAGGAAAGTCCTTTTTAGCGAATAACATTTTACGTCAATATTTTGAATCTGGTGTCCGACTGGTCATAATTGATTTAGGAGGCTCATATTCCAAGTTTGCAAAACTTTATCCAGATGACCATGTCATACTTCGATACGAACAAGGTAAGAATTTAGGAATTAATCCTTTTTATATATCATCTATAGAAGACTTGACGCCAGAACGATTAGAAGACCTTGCGGTTTTTCTATTGGAACTTTTGGCAGACGATCAGGTCACCAAGTCTAAGGAAGTAGCTATTAAGAAAGTGCTTAGTTATTATTACGTAGCACCAGTAAGGAATCACTCCCTTGAAAGCCTATATGAGTTTATAGATGATAAAAAAGAGTCACTCCTTAAAGAACTTAATATTGATGAAAAAGATTTTAGCGTTTACAACTTTTTGCACATCCTATCTGAATATGTGGATGATGGATTGTACAATTTTCTTTTTAGTGTCAGTGAAGACCAAACCTATAAGATTGAGGACAAACGTCTGATAGTTTTTGAACTCGATGAAGTCAAGGACAACAAAGAAATTCTGTCTGTAATGCTTAAACTCATCAAATCCGCTATTCAGCGCACCATTTGGCGCAATAAAGCTGAAAAGGGGATTATCCTTTTTGATGAGTTTGCTAAACAGCTCAAGTTTGATAATGTTCTGGAAAGCGTGGAATTCTATTACCAAGCCATTAGAAAACAAAATGGGGCGATTGGTATTATTCTTCAATCTATCAATCAGCTGCCAAACAATTCTACCTCTGCCAGTATTCTTGAAAACACGCAGGTGATTTACAGTCTCCGAAACGAAAAAGGCTATGAAGAGTTAAAAAACAGACTTAGTCTGTCTAGTCATGATTTGAACCAATTAAAGTCCATTCGTAACAACCTGACTGGTACACGGAAGTACACCGAAATGTTTATCAAAATTGGTAAGGAAAGCAATATTTTCCGATTGGAAGTCCCCAAAGAAGTCTACGCAGCCTACCTCACAGACGGCAACGAAAACGAGGCCATAATGGCTCTTTATCATAAAACAAATAATATGGAAGAAGCTATCAACGAATTCACAGCCAAAGGCTGACCTATTTAAAATCAAATATTAATCTAAATCAGGCAATGCCTGTAAAAAACAAACACCATGAAAAACAAGATCAAAATTTTACTACTAACAATGGCCCTAGCCATTTTATTGCCTGCACGTGCTACGTGCCAGGGGATGCCTGTTTATGATAATACTAATTTTATCAGTTTGGCTAAGTCCCTTATCGAATCTGCGAAGCAGACTTCTGAACTCCTAAAGACCGTCAAGTTCCTAAAAGAACAAAAGGAGCGCATTGAAGAAGTGAGCAATGTCATTAAACAGTTAAAGGCAGTAAGAGAGCTCACCAGAAACAACCAGCATCTCTTTGACCTAGTGAGAGATGATCTGAGGGAGATTTTAAATTCCCCTTATATCAAAGCAGAGGAAGTCAATCGCATATCAGGATCTTTTAACGCCATTATTGAACAGGCTTTGGAAGACGCGGACTTTATCAGTGAGATTCTGTCCAGTGACCATCTAAAGATGACCGACGCTGAACGTGCCATTATCCTAAAAGAGAAAGAACTGCAATCCAAGGAAATGGTCATTGAAATCGAACAGAAAGCCAGACGCTATCGTGAGATTATTTCCTTTAGAAGGATGCAGGATAAAATCAATAACAGGGAAACAAACTACTAACCATGGCAGGTATTTTTTTAGGCATTGGCTTGGAATATGTGGACACCGTTTTTCAAACGATAAAAAACAGTGATTTTTCGCAGTACACCATAACGGGCATGAAAACATTGGCGTTGTTGTTCTTTCTGGTCAATATTCTAAAAAAGTATAATGAAGGTGTGGCGAATAATGAGGGATATACCTGGGGACTGACCCCTACGGAACTTGCTAAAAATTTTGCTGTCGTCATTTTGGTCATTTTCTCAACACAAGTATTGGGTGTTTTTGATACGATTTTGGTCGCCATTGAAAACCAATATCGAGATACGGCACCCGCACTCCTCCCGCTTCAGATGCAGGATATTGATATCGAACAGGATGTGGGTGCTTGGGATGCCGCCAAAAAAGCCATGGCATTACTATATGAAGCCTTGGTAACGCCACTCTACGGATTAAAGATCATTGCCTTTATCATAGGTTTGTTTCTTTGGCTCTTGGATTTGTTTATTTACCCTTTGTTTCTGGCGGAACGCTATTTTCTTTTGGGGATTATGCAAGCGTTTTTTCCATTGGTCATCAGTTTGGCTGTTTTCGAGAAGTTCAGAACATTGGCCTATAATTTCTTTAAGCTCTATGCCGGGGTGTATATGTTAGTACCTGCCTTCTTTCTGGTCAATGTATTTGTTAACAATCTTTATATCGAAGTGAATACTAATTTTTGGTCGGATCTGTTTGGAACGGATTGGGGGAGTGAGTTTTTTGCACCTGCCATTCAGCTAGGTTCTATTGGGTTTATTGTGCTTCTGAAATTTAAGTTATATCGCCGAGCCACTACATTCGTATTCAAACTATTCACGGCTTAAAGCCGATTTGGCAATAATAAATATAAGATCCTAACTATATGAGAACACCTTATAAAAATATCTACAGCGTTTTGAAACTGAACCGATTTATTGTGCTAACTGTTGTTATAGGAGCATTGGCGACCTGTATTGTATCTGTACTGCTTGTCATAAAGCTGCATCAAGAAACCGTCAATACCGCTTTTGTGGTCAATACCAATGGAAGTGTGATTCCCTTAAAACTAGTATCCCAAAAGGAAAACCTGGAGGTGGAAGCTTTGGCACATTTAGAGCTGTTCCATACCTATTTCTATCATATCGATGCCAGTAATTATGAAAAGCATTTAGAGAAAGCGCTATGGCTCGGGAACAGTTCGGTAGATGCACTCTATAGGCAAAAGAAAGCTGATGGAGTATATAACCGTTTGCTTCAGTATTCACTGGTGCAAAAAGTATTGAGCATTGAATCAAAAGTTAATATTCAAAACGAACCTTATGGGTTTGAAACCAAAACCATTTTTGAAATCAACCGCGGGTCGATTGTAGATACTTATGAACTTATTACTACGGGAGAGATCATTTGCGTAGACCGAAATTTTCCAAATAATACCCACGGATTGCTTATTACCAATTTTTTTGAAAATACTTTAAGAAAGCTGGATAATTACGAACAACAATAATCATGAAAAATCAATAATATGAAACTAGAAAAAAACAAAACCGTTTTTGCAGTGGTCATCTTAGGCATAATTGTGTTTATGGCCATTTACGCCATCACCGCTTTTGGAGATGATGAATCACCAACTATCGAAAACAACCAAATCCCTGTGCCCAAATTAGAAGATGGACAAAAGGAATATGATTCTAAGCTAGATGCGCTGAATGATCTGAAGGAAGTTCGCCAGACCAATGCTCCGAGTATCTATGACGAACGCTTACTGGATTCTACAGGGGTTTATGACCCTGATTTTTTAGAAAAGGAAAAGATGCGCATAGTGGATAGTATTTACCAAAATGGACGTATCAACTATTCCGATTCTCAGCGGTATTTAGACTATCCTTTGGTAACTCCTGAAGCTATCGAATTGCCCGTAAAATCTAAAATAGATTCCGTAGTTCCAGAAATAAAACCCTTGATAGCGATGAAGGAAATAGGTTTGGAACACCAAATTTTTTTTAGTTCCAGTCCTATTAAAAGTGAAAAGAATGACACCAAAACAGATGTACTTATTTATGTTTCCGTCAATGGAAACCAGGTGGTCAAAACTTTTAGTCGTTTGGAATTGAGACTTATTAAACCAGCGGTTATTAATGGAAATACTCTACCAAGAAACACCAATCTTTATGGGTTTATCAGTTTTAAACCCAACAGAACTTTGATCTATATTACCAATATCAACCATCAAGAAACCAGCCTTAAAGCCTTTGACTTGCAAGATGGCAATGAGGGGATTTATGTAGAAAATAGTTTTCAAGCTGAAGCATCCCAGGAAGTCTTGGGGGATATGGTTGACGATGTTAATATAGCTGGCGTACCACAAGTTAGCGGTGTCAAGAGAATATTTCAGCGTAATAACCGAAATGTGAAGGTCACCATCACTGATAATTACAAATTAATCCTAAAAGGTCAATAATGGCCATAATTTAAAAACATCAAAAAATGAAAAATCAACTTTTGTTAATCACCTTTTTATGTGTTTCTATATTTATAAAAGCACAAAATACTATGGTTATGGATACCATTTATGCCAACAACCATAAAAATGTAGCCCTCTTTTTTCCGCAACCTATCCGTCAAGGCATCACAGGTGCCGAAAACTTTGTTTTTACCTACAATCGGGAAAAGGAACAGTATTTTGGATTGTTGCAAGCTGTTCCAGGAACGGAAAGCAATTTATTGACCATCACTGCTGATGGCCAAGTTTATTCCTATATCTTAAAATATGCAGATCAACTCCCAAAGCTGAATTATTTTATTCCTGAAGGTAAAAGTATCGGGAATGAGAAACCAGAATTTACAGCTAAAAAAATCAAAAAAGAAGCTATTAGTCCATATAGAAATAGAACCGTATACTTTGAACGTTTTAGTGCCTATATTTTGAAGACAAAATTGGAATTATTAGTTGCCAAACGAAAAAAAGGTATATTATTAAAATTGCAAAAAATGGTCTATCAAGGTAATGAAGCGTACCTAGTCATAGAGATTAAAAATAAATCTGGGATTGATTTTGAAATAGATTATCTGAATATTTACAGAACTAACGGAAATAATAAACGAAAAGCATCTTTTCAAAAGTTGAAAGAAAATGCCATTTATAAATATAAAATGCCACATACCATCAAAAATGGAGAACGACGACGTTTTGTGTATGTGCTTCCTAAAATGGTTCTAGGTACTAATGAAAAATTGCTCTTGGAATTGCAAGAATTAAAGGGTAGTAGAAAAGTGATTTTAAAAACTAAAAATTAATTACATTATCTAGGGCTTCATCAGCATCCCTATGAATGAAATTGGCTTGATAGTTTAGTGTTGTTTTTAAATCGCTATGTCTGTATAATTTTTGAAGCATTAACGGATGTATTGTATCCCCTGCAATATTTCCAAAGCTGTGTCTGGCAATATGATTGGATAGATTTTTTTCTATATTACAATCAATAGCAATTCTCTTAAGATATTTATTTAACAATTTAGTTGCATTACGGGTCTTTTTAAAAACATCCTCTTCATTAAATAAGTTTGATTCTTTAAGAAAAGGGAAAACAAAACCCTTGTTTTCAGTACGCATTATTTTATACATACTAAGTATTTTGGTTGCCTTATCTGGAACTTTAAGACTTAAAGGTTTTTCGTTTTTGTTCATCACATATAGCAATCTACCATCTTTAAAATCAATCCATTTTAGCTTTACAACATCTGAAATTCTTATGCCAGCAAAATAAAAAGCAATAAGCCAAACATTTCGAGTGTGCCAAATAGAACTATTATAATCTAAACTTAAAGCTTCTATTTTTTCCACCTCTTGAATATTCAAACCAACTTTATGACTAGTACCAATTTTAATTTTACTTTTATCATCATTAAACGGATAAAATTGGGCATCAATGATACCATCCCGAACGGCAATATTGAATAGTGTTCGAACGAAGATTAATTGATTTGTTACAGTTCGTGTCTTTTGTCCTAAATAAACTGAGCAAAACGATTTAAATTTCTCTAAGAACCCTGGAGTAATATCTTGAAACATAAGTTTTTTGTTTTTCTTAAATTTATTTATAGAATCCTCAAAAAGAAGTTCTCCTTTTCTTCCTGCACTGATACGTTCTAAACGATTTTTTTTTATTTTGGAGATTATAGCTTCTTTTGACGCATTATTTTTAAAACTTAAGAATTCATCTAAATTATAAAGGATAGAAAGTTCAGATTTAGCGACAGAGAAAACTTCCTCGTCGTATTTGTTTTGCACGCGTTTTACGGCTAAATCAAAAAAAGATGTAGAACCCCCTGGTCCTTTTAACTTTTGCTTTACTTGTTTGGGTGTAATTTTTCTTTTACTGTCAAAATAAATATCATTAGTTTCTGTTAATTTTTTCAATAGGAAATTGTTTAACTTTTTTGAATTGGGATGAGTACGCTTTAACTTGCCATTTATTTCATCCCAATCTTTTTCTAAAACATATTGACCTAACCATTTATAGCTCGTTTTATAATTTGCACTAATTCTAATGGCAAGAGGAATAGTATTATCTTTTTTAATCATATTCTTTCGTAAGACAATTTTGATACTAGCCATTATTTTAAATTTTAGTATTATAAAGATATTAAAAAATAAATTAAAACTAGTACAGAATAAGTACAGAATAATTCGATTTTCATTGATATCGGTTAGTATTAAAATTTATATAAACTACTGATAATCATATTATTTAATAGGTTTTGTTTCCTTTTGATTACTTGAACGACCAAACTCATAACCCGAAGGTCGCTGGTTCGAGTCCAGCCCTCGCTACTAAAACAATAAAACGGTTATACTATTATATAGTGTAACCGTTTTTTTATTTATGCACAATAATAAAAAGAAGTCGTAGTTTTAAAAAAATAGAATCTGATGAAAAAATCAATTTTACTATTTACTTTCTTACTAACGATTCTTAGTAGTTGTGAAAAAGATGATAATAAAAATCTAGAGGAATGTTACTCAAATAATAATGCACAGTCCATAGTTCACGATGGTATCAATAGAGAATATGTTTTATACATACCTAATTCATATGATGGAACATCTTCTGTTCCACTAATGCTTAATTTTCATGGGTTTGGTGGTAGTGCAAGTGATTATATGCAAGAAGCAGATATGCGCTCATTGTCAGAAGCTGACACTTTTATTTTAATCTATCCTCAAGGTATTTGTTTAGATGGTTTATCTCATTGGAACGCTTGTCCATCAGGAGGAGACAATAAAAGTGATGCTGATGATTTTGGTTTTGTTGAATCCGTGATAACTGAGATCTCATCTCAGTATAATGTAGATATGGGGAGAATTTATGCTGCAGGATACTCAAACGGTGGCATGATGGCATATGGGCTCGCAAATTATAAAAGCGACTTAATTGCTGCGGTAGCATCTGTTTCTGGAGTAATGTTAGATTGTACGGGATCTACAAATCATCCTATGCCGGTAGTACATCTTCACGGAACATCTGATGGAGTACTACCATATAATGGGAACAATGACTGGAACTCTGCACAAAGTACATTAGACCACTGGATTAATTTCAACAATACAGTTTTAACCCCTACTATAACAAGTGACAATAATATTGAACGTTATGTCTATGACCAAGGAGATAGCTCAGTTTCTGTTGAGCATTATAAATTCATAGGAGGAGATCATGTTTGGTTTAGCGCCACTTACCAAGGTCAGAGCACATCTGAATTGGTTTGGAATTTTGTATCGAGATATGATATTAATGGATTGAGATAAAGAATAAAGGTCACACTAATGGATGTAAATTCTTGTCTTTTGATATGGTCCTTGTTATTAAAATTGTTTCTAAAAAATCTCTTGGTGTAAAACTTAAGTTGAACTTTTCATAATAAGAGTCATTATATGATGAGTATCAATTAAGTCTCTTGGGATAAAACTAATGTTCGATATTTCAATAGAGTTATCTACTGTAACAATAAAACGGTTATACTATTATAGTGTAGCTGTTTTTTTTTATAAATGTTTAAACTAACCTGATTATTTTGTGCCTAAGTATAAGAAACAATGAGATGAAGGTCGCTTTTCTCGATCAATTTCTTTCCTGGGAGATTTAAAAGGGGATGGATCTAAAACTATAATTTTTGGAGTAGCAGCAGGAGGTACAGGAAGTTTATACATTCTTTATTATAACCCCCTTTAACCTTTGTAAATTGTAACTTTTATTTAGAATTAATTAGGTCTTAAGCTCAGTCACAAATTGATTTAGTAGTGCCGCAACTTTGAATGATAGTGTCAAGGGAAATCAAAATCATATTAATTCAACTTTTCATAAGAAGACTCATTGATATGATGCGAGTCAATTAAGGTTATTGAAGTTAAACACATGTTCGATATTACAAAAGTGTTATCTACTAAAACAATACTTAAAATTAATAAAAAGCAGTTTTATTTTTGATCTAAATAAATAATAATTTATTATATTAATAAATGATAAATTATTCATATGTTTGCAATATGAAAATATCACAACGAAATTTCACTATCGACAAGCTAAATGCTGTAGCCAAAATATTTAAAACGATCGCGCATCCAGTAAAATTAGAAATTCTCGAAATTCTTGAAGCAGAGGAGCCCCTAGATGTCTCTACGATTTGTGAACGAATAAATACATCTTGTGAGACCAGCATGATGTCTCACCATCTCACCAAAATGAAAGACAACGGAATCTTGCATTCTCAAAAACAAGGAAAACAAGTTTTTTATACCATTGTCGATAGACAAATTCTCTCTTTGTTTGACTGCATGGATAAATGCATGATGCTTTAATCTGAAACTATTTTATAAATTATGGAGATTTTGGGTTATACAATGGCATTAATAATTGGGCTTTCTTTGGGCTTAATTGGTAGCGGGGGCTCTATCCTAGCAGTACCTGTATTGGCATATGTTTTTTCATATGATGAAAAAGTTGCCACTGCATATTCTCTATTTATCGTTGGGGCAGCAGCATTAGCTGGTGGATTAAAGCATTACAATAAAAACAATGTTGATTTAAAAACAGCTATAATCTTTGGTATTCCTGCGATCATAGGAGTTTGGTTGGTAAGACATTTTGTTATCCCAATACTTCCAGATGTATTGTTTGTTTTGGGAGGTTTTGAAGTCACTCGCCGCATGGGAATGTTTGGGATCTTCGCACTATTGATGCTCTTTTCTGCCTATTATATGATCTTCGAAAATGAAAAAAAAGGGGGCACAGGAACGGTAAAATATAATTATCCATTAATCCCGATAGAAGGCTTGGTTGTTGGGGCTATAACTGGCTTTGTAGGAGCTGGAGGTGGGTTTCTGATCATCCCAGCCTTAGTCTTATTGGCCAATCTAGAAATTAGAAAAGCAATTGGAACTTCCTTAATAATCATCGCACTAAAATCTTTATCAGGTTTTTTTCTAGGGGATGCTTTGACCATGGAGATTGATTGGCGCTTTATCTTATCCTTTAGC
>Ga0129324_10000044_pt1 | contig 82842 bp, 77 predicted proteins | sample CPBDNA_7_FD_96879 | JGI IMG/M metagenome (GOLD analysis project Ga0129324, IMG submission 96879) | Freshwater to marine salinity gradient microbial communities from Chesapeake Bay, USA - CPBay_Spr_15_0.2_DNA | ecosystem: Environmental > Aquatic > Marine > Coastal | place: USA: Chesapeake Bay... | reverse complement strand
TGCCGGTGCCGGTGCCGGAAATCGTGTCGGCTGGCGACCAAGTGGTTGCTGCGCCATCTAGTGTTCCCAACGACACCTGGGCACGGGCATCGCTCCCGTCGCTTCGCTGCCAAATCACGACGGCTGATGCACCGTCGTCGGCCACCGATACTTGCGGGTTTTCGGCGTCTTCGCCTGCGTCGGAGGCTGTGATCGGCGTGTTCCACGTGAATAACACCGGGCTACTTGATGTCACCTGGTCAGTGGCGACCGCGGGCAATGTTGCTATCGTGAGGACCCCGGTCAAGCAGACACCAATCAGGATTCTTCTGATCTTTGGCACAGTCACGACATTAAGTCAGAGTCACTGCAAGAGAAAAAGTCCGAACGTATATCTCCTAACTCTCATCACGATTGTCTCGGGCGGTCCTAGTGTCATGGGTGTGACTGGGCTTGACTATTACGCCACCGATCGACCAACAGTTGTCGTGCTCACCTCGCCCGCACCCGCTGAATGGGGTTCGCTCAGTGCCGATGCGGGCACGACCGTCGTGACGCTCAGTGCCATCGAAAACGATGACACCTGGGTGGCCCGAACCAGCATCGAACTTGCTCAGCGGTGCCCAGCCCACGTCTGGCAACTACTGGTCTTTGGCGGCGAAACGGCCCGATTCGCCCCTCAGTTGGGCTTCGCGCAACGCTCAGCCCGACGCAAAGTGGGCGGATACGTGCTCGTTGATCCGCAATTGCCCGCACCCGGCACCGTGAGCGACTGGCCCGATGCACCCGTGACGGTTGTGATCACCCGCGATGCCGTTGCCGCCGAACCACTCGCATCAGCCGCACGGTTGCGTGGCTGGACGATCGTGCACGGTGACGCAGCGTCCGCCGTGGCTGACCTCAGCGCGCAGCCGTAACCTTCGCCACCACAGATCGCGGCAGCACTCGTGCAGCCCACCCCATCGCCTTATATTTGCGCCCAGCCACGCTCCACGACTTTCCTTTGCGTGCATCCTTCAGTGCCTGAGCCACCACCTCATCGGCGTCTAGCCACATCCACGACGGCACACTCGACATCGTCATGCCAGCGCGCTGGTGAAACTCGGTACGGGTATAGCCCGGGCAGACCGCAATGACGCTAACCCCGTCTTGCTTCACCTCGTTATGCAGACTCTCACTGAAGGTTGTGGCCCACGCCTTGATCGCTGAATAGGTGCCGGTCGGCATCCAGCCGGCAATGCTGCTCACATTGATGATGGCCCCGGTTCCTCGGGCGACCATGCCCGGAACAATCGCATGACTCAACCGCATCACCGCCGTCACCATGACGTCGATCATGAGTTGTTCATCCTCAACCGCAGACCTCCCAAACGGCTCACGCACCCCCATACCAGCGTTGTTCACACAGATATCCACCGGGCGAGTGACGTCAGACAGGCGATCGACCACCCGCTGCAACTGCTCTGGCGCAGCCAGATCGGCCGCTAGAACCTCCACGCTGATCGGAGTGCTCGACATGGCCGCAAGTTCGATGGCCAGCGCCTCCAACCGGTCACGGTGTCGAGCCACGATCACCAGGTCGTGGCCACGCGTGGCAAGGATGCGGGCAAAGGACAGTCCTATTCCGGTTGATGCGCCGGTGACGAGTGCAGTGGACATCGCAATCTCCTCTATCTACCTAGACCCCCGCTACCGTTCTCGATCGGCCTTTCGGGGCGCACAAGGCTTAGCATCAACCCATGACCCGCGACCGCGCCCTCATCCTGACTGTAGGCGCAACCTGCCTCGCCCTCAGCTTCGGCGCTGCTCCTGCCCTTGCGTCCAGTGAGGTGCCCCTCACTCCCAAGGTGGTGAATGGACTACCCGGCCCCGATGCTCGGTTGGGTTCGCTGGTTGCAGTGGCAGACCGCAACACGTATGAGTCTGATGGACTCTTTGATGCTCAGTTCTGTGGCGGTACGGCAGTAACCCCTCGCTTGATCGTCACGGCAGCGCACTGCGTGTCAGAGCGCGATCGAGTGACGGCGGCCGCCAGCCTCATCGTGGCACGCACGGGAGATGGCCGCCTGAGTGATCCCGATGCCAGCGTGGTCCGGGTGGTCAAGGTCACGGTTAATCCTGGCTACAACGAGGTCACCGCCTCAGGTGACATCGCCGTACTCCAACTCAGTGCAGATCTGCCTGGCGTCGTACCTGTTTCGGTGGCAACCCCCGATGATGATCAGACCCTGCTTTCTGCCGGGGCCCCGCTGGTCGTCGGCGGGTGGGGTGCGACTCGCCGAAACGGCACCCAAGCGGCCGATCTTTACCGCTGGGGCGATCTGGTGGCCTTTCCCCGAAATAGTTGCGGAGGCGATCAAAGTTATGAGATCGACGGAGTGCGCTTTCGCGGATACGACCGCTTTGATGCGTCACCGGCGACCATGGTGTGTGCCAGCGGAGTACGCAATGGCGCCATCGTCGACAGTTGCAGCGGCGATTCCGGTGGACCACTTCTAGGCCGGGCAGACGATGGTTACCGACTCGTTGGCGTGGTCAGTTGGGGCCCGGAACTTTGTGCGAGCACGCTTCCTGGTGTGTACACGCGTGTGTCGGCGATGAACACCTTTCTCATTTCCGCCGGTGTTCCCATCACCCCGGATCCCAATCTCACCCCCGAGGCACCCGCCATCGTCGATGTAACCCTGGGCACTCGTACGGCAGTTGTCACGGTGGAGCCCTCAGTAGAAGGGCTCACCGCGGACAGGTATCTCGTGAGTGCGACCTTGACCAGCGGCTCTGTGACTACGTGCGGCATGAAAGCCCCAAGCCAGCGCGCGTCTGCACAGTGCACGCTGTCGGGCCTCAAGCCGGGCAAGCGCTACACGCTCACCGCGGTGTCTCTCCGCCAAGGAGCATCCTCAACGAACTCCGCTCCGGTGAAGATCCGCCCGGTTGGTCCGCCAAACCGAGCCCGGATCACTTCGGTGACGGTCAACGGAAACCGATCAGCCACCTTCAGTGTTCAACGACTGTCGAATAACGGGTCGAGCCTGACCCGCCGCGAGGTCACCTGCCACAGTCCAGGGCTCCCCACGCGGGTGGGTGAGATTGAAAAAGGCGGCATAGCGGTGGTCACCAACCTCACTCGAAACCGCACCTATTCATGCCGTGCCCGGCTAGCCAATGACCTCGGAAAAACGGCTTCTGTGAGCAGGGTGCTGCGCGTCACCTAGCCGTGGGTTTAGTGTGCGGTGCTATGCGCGCAGTTACCTATTCTCAACATGGCCCCTCCAGCGTTCTAACAGTGCAGGAGGTCAGCACCCCCGGACCAGGGCCGGGAGAAGTTCGCATCAAGGTCGATACTGCCGGGGTCAACCCCACCGACTTCAAGGTGCGAAACGCCGGCCCAGCAATTCCCTTCGATTTTCAGGTGCCCTGCCATGACGCGGCAGGTGTGATCGAGGCGGTCGGTTCGGGGGTTGATCCCGCGCGCATTGGTGAGAGGGTATGGGTCTTCCTCGCCGCATTCCAGCGCCAATGGGGGACCGCGGCCCAGTACGCAGTCGTACCGGCTCGGCTAGCTGTGCCGCTTCCGGCTGGTATCACCAGCGAGCAGGCCGCCGGCCTAGGTGTGCCCTATCTCACCGCGCACGCCTGCCTGTTTAGCGACGGTCCCCTTGATGGGGCGACAGTGTTGGTCGCAGGTGGTGCCGGGGCTGTCGGTCACGCTGCCATTGAATTGGCTGTGCGCGCCGGTGCGCATGTCATTGCGACGGTGAGCTCAGCACAGAAGGCAGCCCTGGCCCATGCTGCCGGCGCACACGTGGTCGTCAATTACAAAGAGCCAGACGCCCGCGAGCAGATTTCTGCTGCCGCAAGGGCCGGTGTTGACCGAATCATTGAGGTGGCCTTAGGAGCAAACCTGGCATTGGACCTGGGTGTGATCGCACCACACGGCACCATCGTCACCTACGCATCAGAACCCACTGATCCTGTCCTTCCCACTCGTGAACTGATGAATCTCAACGTGACTGTCCGCTACATGATTTTGTATGGCTTTACTCCGGTCATGCTGACCCAGGCCGTAGCCGACATCACCGATGCGCTCACCGAAGGTGCCTTATCGGCCCTGCCACTGCATCGCTTCACCCTTGATCAAGCGGCTGCCGCCTTTGATGCGGTCGAGGGCGGGGCTGTGGGCAAAGTCATCCTCGACGTTGAATAACCAACGCTGAGGCTGAACACATGAAGACCATCAGTCTGGACCAACTCCACGGAGTCCTCGCGGACCTGCCCGACAACCCCAGGATCGTGTGCTCAGGCAACTTCGCCACACCCACGCGGGTACTGAACGTGATCAACGAGCAACTTGAATGCTTTCGACTCAATATGCTCAATGCTCAAGTTGGTGTGCCAGACCGCCCCGGTATCACCCACGAAACTATTTTCGTGGGCCCTGGAGTACGAAAAAGTGAACGACTGCAATACTTTCCGTGTCGACTCAGTGTCGCACCTGTCATGTTTCACCACGAATTTCGACCTGACGTCATCGTCATTCATACCTCAGCGCCTCGCTACGACACCGTTAGTTTAGGTATAGAAGTCAATATCTTGCCGGCTGCGATAGAGGCAGCGCGTGAATACGGAGCGATCGTCATTGCGCAGGCTAATCTGCACATGCCCTACACCTACGGCGATGCCCAGATCTACTCCCATGAAATCGATTACCTCGTTGAGGTTGACGAACCGATCGCAACACACACCGCACCGCCGATCGATGACACAGCGCGGTCGATTGGGGAACGCATTGCAGGTCACATTGTCGACGGGTCAACCCTGCAGATGGGTATCGGTGGAGTACCTGACGCGGTTCTTGCCGAACTCACCAAGCACCAAGGACTGCGTGTGTGGACGGAGATGTTCTCCGACGGTGTACTCGCGCTCCACGAAAATGGTTGCCTTGATCGAGATATTCCACTCACCGCATCATTTTTGTTCGGCAGCCAAAATCTCTACGACTTCGTGCATTTGAATCATCGGGTTCGCATGCTGCGCACCGAAAGCACCAATGATCCAGGCCGCATCGCTCGTCAGCGACACATGACCAGCGTTAATGGTGCCCTCCAGGTTGATCTATTTGATCAAGCCAACGCCTCGCGCATGAACGGCAAGATCTACTCCGGCTTCGGAGGTTCGGTTGACTTCATTGAGGGTGCCCTGCATTCACGCGGGGGCGCTGCCTACATCGCACTGGCCTCCTGGCATGCCAAGGCAAACGTGTCGACCATTGTTGAACGCATTGATGAGCCGGTGACCTCGTTTCAACACAGTGCCGTGGTGACAGAGTTCGGCATAGCTCGTGCTTTTGGTCGTAGCCAGGCCGAGCAGGTCACCGACATCATCGACAAAGCAGCTCATCCAGATGCCCGTGAGCAGTTGTGGGAGTCAGCTGAGGCAATGGGATTGGTCAAAAGATGACGATCAAGCGGGTCCTGGTCACCGGTGGCGCCGGGTTTATCGGCTCACATTATGTGCGCAGGATTTTGGGCGCCGAATCTTCACCTGCCCCATCGCCGCTACAGGATCTCGACACAGTGATCGTTCTGGACAAACTCACCTACGCGGGCAACCTGGCGAATCTCGCCTCCGTTGTCGATGACCCTCGACTGGAGTTGATCATCGGAGACATTTGCGATGGAAACCTTGTCGACTCAGTCCTCCCCGGTGTTGATGCCGTCATCAATTTTGCCGCCGAAACCCATGTAGACCGGTCCATTCAAGGACCCCAGGATTTCATTATGACCAATGTGGTGGGTGCCCAGACACTCTTTGATGCCTGCCTACGCCAAGGCACTGCGCGGGTTGTGCATATCGGTACCGATGAAGTTTATGGATCGATCGACGCGGGTTCATGGACCGAAGACGCTCCACTGCAGCCAAACTCGCCCTATTCAGCAGCCAAGGCCGCGGCGGAGCTCTTGGTTCGCGCGTACCACCACACCTACGGCATGAACATCAGTAGCACTCGATGCTCAAACAATTACGGTCCCTATCAGTACCCCGAAAAAGTCATTCCGTTGTTTGTGACGAACCTACTGCGAGGGCTACCGGTGCCCCTGTACGGCGATGGCGGAAACGTGCGCGACTGGCTGCACGTGGATGACCACTGTCAGGGCATTGATGTCGTCCTTGCCGCTGGTAGCCCTGGCACGGCATACAACATTGGTGGCGGCATTGAAATGACCAATCGTGACCTGACCGCGAAGATCCTGGCCGCGATGGACAAGCCATGGGAAGACTGGGTTGAGCAGGTACCGGATCGACTCGGCCATGACCGGAGATACAGCGTGAACGATGATCGAATTCGTGCACTCGGCTATCAACCACAACACGATCTTGCGACAGGTTTGGGTGAAACGATCGACTGGTATCGCCAACACACCGACTGGTGGGCACCAATTGTTGGTGTCTGAATGAATCTTGGGTGAACAGGTGAGACAGTAGCGCCCGTGAGTACCTCCAGCCCAACCGTGGAGCGGACCTTTATGGGCCAGCCACGTGGCCTCGCCACCTTGTTTCTCACCGAGATGTGGGAGCGCTTTTCCTACTACGGTATGCGCGCCATCTTGGTGCTCTACCTGATCGCACCGCCCAATGGAGAGTCACCGCCAGGTGCTGGACTGGGTCTCACAGTCGGGGTAGCCGCGGCTATTTACGGTTCCTATTCATCCTTGATCTATCTGCTGCCACTGGCTGGTGGCTGGGTCGCTGACCGACTCACCGGGCCCAGGCGAGCTGTGCTGGTGGGCGGCATCGTGATCGCTACCGGACACTTCATGATGGCAGTGCCGATCCAATTGCTGTTCTGGGTGGGTCTGGTGGTCATTGCCGCCGGTACCGGACTCCTCAAGCCCAGCATCTCGGCAATTGTTGGTGACCTGTACGCACCGCATGACACACGCCGCGACAGTGGTTTTTCATTGTTTTACATGGGCATCAACCTCGGTGCCTTTATCGCGCCGCTGATTGTCGGGTGGCTAGCCGAATCAGTCAGCTGGCACGTCGCCTTCCTCGCCGCCGGTATCGGAATGGTGATCGGACTCGTTCAATACGTGCTAGGTGGCAAGGGCCTCGGCGATGCCGGTCGAGCGGTGCCCAAGCCTGCTACGCGGGTCGAAAAAATCAAGGCCGGACGCCTCTTGGCGTTTGTTGTTGCTGGCGTGACCATCGTGTTGCTTATTGATGTATTTGCTTTCGGGTTTAGTGTCGACTTCATCACGGTGATGCTGAGCATCACGATCGTTTCGGTTGCCATCTTGTATTTCATCAGGCTGTTTCGTAACCCTGATCTCACATCAATCGACCGTGAACGTGTGCGTGCCTTCGCGTATCTGTTCCTCGCAGCTGTCGTTTTCTGGGCGATCTATGACCAATCTGGATCAACTCTCACCGAGTTTGCCCAGCAATACACCGACACCACATTTGGCAGTTTCACCATGCCTGTGGAGTGGCTGCAGTCGATCAACCCGATCTTCATCATCATTTTTGCGCCAATGTTCGCCGGTCTATGGACCTATCTGGGTAATCGAGCTCCCTCGACCCCAGCGAAGTTTGCGATCGCAATCTTTGGTGTTGGATTGTCCTTCTTGATCATGATTCCCCCGGCGATGGCCGCCGAGACCGCCCAGGAATCAGCGATCTGGTGGCTGGTGGGCGTCTACCTTGTGCAGACCTGGTCGGAGCTACTTCTCAGCCCCAATGGTCTATCGGCAACCACCAAGTTGGCACCAGCGGGCTTGCTCAGCCAAATGCTGGCGTTGTGGTTCTTGGCCACTGCTGTCGGTGACTCACTGGGCGGTCAGGTGGTTCGCTTGGTCGAGGTCGTGGGATACGCCGGCTACTTCGCGATATTGGGTTTGACCACGATTGGCATCGGGGTGGTATTTATCTTCTTCGTTGGCAAAATTCGCACCCTGATGGAGGGGGTAGACAACTAGCGCAGATAGTCACGCAGTGGTGCCGGGCGAAGACCTTGAGCTCGAGCGGCTGCCAACGCCACCTTCAAGTCGGCGCCAAGATTGGGCGTGTAGTGCAGCAGGATGATCGAACCCTTACTTAATCGTGAACCATTCCACGTTTGTAAGCGGCCGCGATCAACAACCGCATCCCACATCACGATATGCCGGATACCGCACGATGACGTTGCTGATTGAATCCGAGTATCACGTGGACCCACCCCGTAGGGCGGACGAAACATATACGGGCGAGCACCGAATGCTTGCCGCATGGGGCGCTGGATCGCGCAGATTTCCCGCCGCACATTTACGCCAGATCCCGTCAGGACGGGGTGACTGAGGGTGTGATTTTGCACTGAATCGAAACGACTGACCGCGGAGAAATATGCGTTATCCCCCCGAACGGTGTTCCAGGTCAAGAACGACGTTACGGGCAACTTCTTGCGCCGCACCACTTGAGCAACGGCATCGGATTGAGTGATGCCATCGTCGATCGTAATGAACACGACCGGGTCGTTGGTGTTAACCCGGTACGTCACCGGAACCTGGTCGCTTCGCATTGTCTGGGCCGCAACACTTGACGTCAGTAGGCCTGGAGTCAGTACACCCATGACCATCAGGGTGGACGCAATGATCACCCCCATCCGGCGCCGCACCACGATCATGACTTACCGACCACCGGGGCCAGACCGACGCTGCGGGAAATCGCCTGTTCATCGCCGCACATCGCTAGCCAATTGGCCAGCAGCAAGAATCCGCCCTCGGTCAACACCGATTCCGGGTGAAACTGAACTCCCTCAATTGCTAGCTCACGGTGCCGCAGACCCATGATGACGCCGGAATCGCTGGTGGCATTGACGTGGAGGCACGACGGCACGCTTGCTGGTTCGACGGCCAAGGAGTGATACCGGGTGGCAATGAAACCATCAGGAATGCCGGTAAAGACGCCGCTTCCGTCATGACGAACCGAGGAGGTTTTGCCGTGCAGGAGTTCAGGCGCTTCACTCACCACACCCCCGTAAACAGCGGCGATCGCCTGGTGACCCAGGCAGACACCCAAGATGGGCACGCGCCCACCGCATTCGCGTACCACCTCCATGCATATTCCGGCCTGCTCAGGAGAGCCAGGGCCTGGGGAAAGCAAGATTCCGTCGAAACTCAAGGCCTGCTCGATCGTGACATCGTCATTACGGCGCACCTGCACTTCGGCGCCAAGTTGGGCGAGGTATTGGACGAGGTTGAACACGAAAGAGTCGTAGTTGTCGATGACCAGGATCCGCGCCACGCCCTTAGTGTGACCTACGGCTAGGCTAGGAACTCAACAGACCGGGTCGTGAGCCGACCAGGTAATCACTCTCACAGATCGCAAGGAGGACCCCGTGCCTGAGTCCAAAGGACGCAAGAAGGACAACTACGAGGCCCCCGCGTCGAAATCTGATCGCACGCCTGTCCGCGTGGGCGCCAGCCCATGGGTGGCACCCACGATGGTGACGCTATTTGTCATCGGGTTGGTCTACATCGTGACGTTCTACATCGCCGGTCAAGACATCCCGATCATGCGCGATCTCAATCCGCTAGTGAACGTGATCATCGGGTTCGCCTTCATCACCGGCGGTTTCGTCGTCTCTACCCGCTGGCGCTAACCGATCGCGGCCCGACCCGGGCGTATCGACTCACACTCATGTAGTTCTCCCCAACTGGGGATAACCCTGTGGACAATCCTCTTTAGGTAATCCCCAATGGCGCCACATACGTCACAATCTCACCTGTACGCCACATGGTAACCACAAGTAACACCGCCAGAATTCCGACGCTGCCGCCGACCTGCCACAGGCCCCGGCGTTGGTCGAATAAACCCGGGGTGTGGACCAAAACCGCAGCCATCGCCGCACCCACCACCAGACCCCCAAGATGCGCTCGCCAATCGACTCCGGGGGCGATGAATCCGATCACGATGTTTATCGCCAGAAGCACCGCAACCTGTCGAATATCAGCCTTCAAGCGTCGACCGGCCACGATGAGGGCGCCCATCAGCCCAAAGATCGCGCCCGATGCACCCACCGACACCGTGCGAATATCACTGAAGGCATAGGACGCCACGCTGCCACCTAATGCGGCAACGATGTACAGCACCAGGTAGCGAGCATGGCCGAGGATGCGCTCGAGGGGTGGGCCAAGCACGAACAACACATACATGTTGAACGCAATGTGCAAGATGGATCCATGGAGGAACGCCGAGGTGACTAGGCGCCACCACTGGTCATCAACCGCAATACCAAAAGGCCACATGCCGTAATCGACAGCTAATTCGTTGATACCCACGAGAAGCTGAGCAAGGAAGATGGCGAGGTTAAGGCCAATGAGGGTGTAGGTGACGCGCGGCTTCGTGATGAGTGCCCCACCCGAGACCGTGGTGGCCCCGCGCATCTGCGTAGCGCCGGCCTGCACGCAATCAGGACACTGAAAGCCCACCGCCGCCTGGTTCATGCATTCGGGGCAGATCGGCGCCTGGCATCGAGTACATCGAACAAAGGTCGGTCGATCCAGATGGCGTGCGCATCCGGGGGGAACAGGGGGTGGAGTAGGTGCACTCACCCGCGATTGACGGAGATGCCGGTGATCGTGATGGGTTCGACGGGACGATCTTGGCCCCCGGTGGTGACCGCGGCCATCGCATCGACGACGTCACGTGAGGGTTGATCGGCGACCTCACCGAAGATGGAGTGCTTGAAATTTAGCCACGTGGTGGGTGCAACGGTGATGAAGAACTGTGATCCGTTGGTGTTGGGGCCGGCATTTGCCATGGCCAAAAGGTAGGGGCGATCGAAGGACAGTTCGGGGTGAAACTCATCGTTGAACCGGTAGCCCGGGCCGCCCGTGCCGGTGCCCAGTGGATCGCCACCTTGGATCATGAAACCGGGGATGATCCGGTGGAAGATAGTGCCGTCATACATCGGCGCAGTGGATTTGCTGCGTGTCGTTGGATCGGTCCACTCCTTGGTGCCCTCAGCCAGACCAACGAAGTTCTCCACGGTCTTGGGGGCGTGGTCAGGGAAAAGAATGACGTTGATATCGCCTAGGGACGTGTGCAAGGTGGCGGTCATATTCGACGTGGGAGTGGTCATGGCCACAGTCTGGCACGCCGGGATGTGCGTGGAGGCTAGGGGACTCGAACCCCTGACTTCTGCCTTGCAAAGGCAGCGCTCTACCAGCTGAGCTAAGCCCCCGGTGGGCTAGGTTAGGTCAGGCGCCATGGTTGCCTCGGTCCACAGATCATCCTCCGCCTTGGAGGCCTGGATCTGTCGGTACACAAGGTAGCCAACACCGGCAAGGGCAACGAGTAGCAATAGTTTCTTCATGTGGGCCTAGATGGACTTGAACCATCGACCTCTTCCTTATCAGGGAAGCGCTCTAACCGAGCTGAGCTATAGGCCCGAACAACCCCGAGGGGCCAGCGACCAGGGTACACACCTTGATCAGACCGCATCCGAGAAGGTGACCTCCGCACCGCCGGTAATGCCCACGGTCAGGTTGTAGAGCACGGCAAACAGGCCGGCCAGAACAGAAACAAGCACAATTTCCAGGGCTGCTAGAACAATCGCCGCTCCAAAAACCCGGGGGAAGGCGACCAGGGCGAGCAGATCAAAGGTGGTCGTGCCAGCACCAATCACATCGTCGACAGTGCGAGCGAGAGTGAGAAAAACACCGCTGTAATCAAGCGCCCACCACATCGCACTCACCGCGGTGACGATGACAACAGCCATGGCCACCGACAGCATGAAACTCACTTTGACCACCGACCACGGATTCACCCGGGCCAGATACAGCCGGGCTCGACGCGGTCCCGGCTGATTGCCCGGTGCGGGATTGGCCTCGCCCACGCGGGGTGTGCCCTCGGGTGGGGTGTCAGTACTCACGGCAGCGAAACGACCTGGTGCGCGCACGACCGCTGGCGGGGGTGGTGGTGGCGCCGGTGCTATTGGTGTACTGGGTGTGACAGGAGGTTCGCCTAGGCGGCGGCCGATTGGGGTTGGCTGACTAGACACCTGTGTCATTACCTCACCCTCTCGTCACGCGACCGCCTTCGACACAAGCCTAACCCGAGATATCTCCTTCAGCCGGGACATCTAGATCCGCCGGAACATCTAGATCCGCCGGCGTATCCAGATCGTCTATCGAACTCAGTTCACTCGCCCGAGCAATAGCCACCAACGACCGATCATCACCGAGGTTCATCAATCGCACGCCCATCGTGTCGCGTCCCGATGCGCGAATGCCCTCGACCTGCGTACGGATCACCACCCCATCGGAGGCAACAGCGAATATCTCATCGTCAAGTGAACACACGACCGCGCCAACGAGACTGCCGCGCTCCTCAACCAAACGCATCGCCCGCACACCCAAGATCCCTCGACCCTTGGCCGCCCAGTCGTCCACGGGCGTGCGCTTAGCGAAACCGCCGTCGGTGACTGTTACGACGAAAGAATCAGGGTGCACAACATCCATCGCGAGTAGTTCATCCTCGCCTCTAAATCGCATACCAATGACACCCGCGGTGGCTCTGCCCATGGGTCGAAGCTGCTCGTCACTGGCAGTGAAGCGCGCGGACATACCCTTACGTGACACCAGTAGTAGGTCGTCGTCACCGGCTACCAACCGCGCGGATATGAGCTCATCTTGCTCAGCCAAATTGATCGCGATGACACCACCGGTGCGATTGGAATCAAAGTCACCAAGTCGGGTCTTTTTGACCATGCCCCGGCGCGTAGCCAGGACCAAATAAGGGGAGGCCGCGTAGTCGCGCAAGGTGAGCACCTGAGCTATCTGCTCGTCGGGCTGAAAGGCCAGCAAATTCGCTACGTGTTGCCCACGAGCATCTCGCCCGGCCTCAGGTAACTGATACGCCTTCGCCCGGTATACCCGGCCTTTGGTCGTGAAAAACAAAATCCAGTGATGAGTGGTGGTGACAAAGAAGTGCTCGACAACATCGTCACTGCGTAGTTGCGCGCCCTTGACACCACGGCCACCGCGACGTTGGGCGCGATACAGGTCGGTGTTGGTGCGCTTGGCGTAACCGCCAGCGGTGATAGTGACAACAACATCGCTTTCGGCAATGAGATCTTCATCGGTGACATCGCCGTCCCAGGGCACAAACTGCGTGCGACGCTCGTCACCAAAATCAGCAACGACCTCAGCAAGTTCGCTGCGAACAATGCTGCGTTGACGCTCGGGTGAACCCAGGATGTCGTTGTAGTCGGTGATCTTGCGCATCAGTTCATCAAACTCATCAATGATCTTTTGGCGCTCCATGGCTGCTAGACGCCTTAATTGCATGTCTAAGATCGCGGTCGACTGAATCTCGTCGATCTCAAGCAATGTCATCAAACCGGTGCGTGCATCCTCAACGGTTGCCGACGCACGAATCAACGCAATGACTTCATCGAGTGCATCAAGGGCCTTAAGGTAACCGCGCAAAATGTGCGCTCGCTCTTCAGCTTTACGTAACCGGTACCTTGTGCGTCGTTGAATGACCTCAATCTGATGAGTGATCCATGCTCTAACAAATTGCTCAAGTGAAAGTGTGCGCGGAATACCGTCAACCAACGCCAACATGTTGGCGCCAAAGGTTTCTTGGAGCTGGGTCTGCTTGTAGAGATTGTTTAAGACAACCTGAGCCACAGCATCGCGCTTAAGATCGATTATCAAACGCATACCCGTGCGCGAGGATGAATCATCACGAACATCAGAGATGCCGCCTAACTTGCCATCACTGACTAATTCGGCGATACGTAGCAACAGATTATCGGGGTTGACCTGGTAGGGAAGTTCGGTAACCAGGAGTGACTGACGACCCTTCGCGTCTTCCTCGACGGTCACCACAGCGCGCATCGTGATCGAACCGCGCCCGGTTCGATAGGCATCGTTGATGCCTCGACGACCGACGATCAGACCACCGGTGGGAAAGTCTGGTCCCTGCACTCGCTCCACGAGTGCTGCCTGGGCGTCTTCTGCCGAGGCCTCAGGGTGGTCAAGCATCCACTCGACCCCGGCGGCCACCTCACGTAGGTTTTGCGGCGGAATATTGGTGGCCATTCCCACTGCAATACCGGCACTGCCATTAACGAGAAGATTAGGAAAACGGCTTGGTAAGACAACGGGTTCAAGGGTGCGCCCGTCGTAGTTGGGGGCGAAATCAACGGTGTCCTCGTCGATATCTCGCACCATTTGCATCGCCAACGGAGCCATGCGACATTCGGTGTAGCGCTGGGCTGCTGGCGGATCGTTGCCTGGCGACCCGAAGTTTCCTTGACCCTGCACTAGTGGATAGCGAAGGGACCAGGGTTGGGCTAGTCGCACGAGGGCGTCATAGATCGCGGAGTCACCATGTGGGTGATAAGAACCCATGACATCGCCCACCACGCGGGCAGATTTAGAGAAGTTGCGATCAGGCCGATAGCCACCGTCGTACATGGCGTAAAGGACACGACGATGCACGGGCTTAAGGCCGTCGCGAACATCGGGTAGCGCGCGAGAAACGATGACGCTCATGGAATAGTCCAAATAGGAGCGTTCCATTTCGACCTGGAGGTCGATCGGTTCGATTCGCCCGTGGGTGCTTACAGGTTGCTCAGTCACGTCAATGCTCCCGGTCAGATATCAAGAAAACGCACGTCGCGAGCGTTACGTTGGATGAAGTTTCGGCGAGATTCAACATCCTCACCCATCAGCACAGTAAAAGTCTCGTCCGCCATAGCGGCATCTTCGAGGGTGATGCGAAGCAACACTCGGCGTTCGGGATCCATGGTTGTTTCCCACAATTCATCGGCATTCATTTCACCGAGGCCTTTGTATCTCTGCACACCTTCTTCTTTCGGTAACTTCTTTCCGGCTGCCAACCCGGCCGCCGTCAACGCATCGCGTTCTCGATCGGAGTACGCATAGTCGGGGGTGTCGCGCTGCCACTTGAGTTTGTACAACGGTGGCTGGGCCAGATAAACCCGGCCAGCATCAACCAGTGGCCGCATGAACCTGAAAATCAGGGTCAGTAGCAGGGTGCGGATGTGTTGACCGTCTACGTCAGCATCAGCCATTAAGACAAGCTTGTGATAGCGCAACCGATTCATATCGAAGTCGTCGTGTACGCCGGTGCCCAGGGCAGAAACGAGCGCCTGCACCTCGTTATTGGCAAGCACCTTGTCGATGCGCGCCTTCTCAACGTTGAGGATCTTTCCGCGAATAGGCAGGATCGCTTGGATTCTCGGGTCGCGCCCCTGTCGAGCCGAGCCACCAGCCGAGTCGCCCTCGACGATGAACACCTCACACTCTTCAGGTTCACGACTTGAGCAGTCGATCAACTTGCCGGGCATGCCGGCTCCACCGAGTAAGCCCTTGCGGTTGCGAGCCAGATCACGGGCCTTGCGGGCAGCGATACGTGCTGACGCAGCGTTGATTGCTTTGCGGGCAATCTCTTTGCCTTCGGCAGGATTAGCCTCAAACCAGGCGCCCAATTGATCGTTGACCACCTTTTGGACAAAGGCCTTCATCTCGGTATTGCCTAACTTGGATTTGGTTTGGCCTTCAAACTGCGGCTCGGTGAGCTTGACACTGATGATCGCGGTGAGGCCTTCGCGTATGTCTTCACCGGTGAGGTTGACGTCCTTTTCTTTCAGCACCCCCCACTCACGCGCGAACTTATTCATTAGGGATGTCATCGCGGTGCGAAAGCCCTCTTCGTGTGTGCCGCCCTCGGTGGTGTTGATCGTGTTGGCAAAAGTGTGCACGCTTTCAGCGAAACCGGAGTTCCATTGCATGGCCACCTCCGCGGCCATGCGATGATCCTCAGCCTCGGCACCCACTTCAATCACAGTCGGGTTGCCCTCACCTCGACTGGCATTGAGATGACGAACGAAATCGGCGATTCCGCCCTCATATTGATACGTGACCTCGCGTAGTGGTGTGGCGTCGAGGGGATTGCCCTCTGGTGCATCAATTGCTATCGAATCAGGCTCAACGTCACGGGCATCGGTGAGCGATAAACTCAAGCCCCGATTCAAAAAAGCCATCTCTTGAAAACGACGCGACAGAGTTTCCATGCTGTATTCGGTGGTTTCGAAAATCTCTGGATCGGCCCAAAAAGTCAAACTAGTGCCGTGATCGGTCGTGGCCTCGCCACGCTCGAGCGGTGCGGTGGGAACCCCGTGCGCATAAGTCTGCCGCCAGACGTATCCGTCACGGCTGACCTGCACCTGCAAACGATGGGAAAGGGCGTTGACCACAGATACGCCCACACCGTGCAGGCCACCGGATACCTGGTAGCCACCGCCACCGAACTTGCCACCGGCATGGAGCACCGTGAGCACCACTTCAAGAGCTGGTTTCTTTTCGATCGGGTGTTCATCAACTGGAATGCCGCGCCCGTTATCAACAACCGTGACGCCTCCATCAGGGCGCAGGGTTACTGAAATAGTGGTGGCATAGCCCGCCATCGCCTCATCTACGGAATTATCAACCACTTCATAGACCAGGTGATGCAATCCTTTTTCGCCCGTTGACCCGATATACATGCCGGGGCGTTTACGAACAGCATCAAGGCCTTCAAGGACGGTAATGTCACTGGCGTCATAAGACACGGCGGTCAGGCCTCCTGTTGATCTGATGAAGTCTTCATCCTAGCCTGATATGGCCCTGTGAGATACCCGTACACGCGCTAGAAGACACCGTGAACGCAGTAACAAGGGCCTCTGTGACCACCTATATGTCACTGAGCACAAAAAGTGCCTGAATCCCCCAGGTGCGGATTGTTGACCCTGTTCAACTACCCGTAGGTGTCGCGTACACCGCGGCCCTTGACCCGCCAGCGGCCACGGAATGTGGCCGGCTGTGTGGGACCAACAATGGTGATGTCATCGATTACCCCAGGGCCCACCACGTCGATAACTCGATCACGTAGTTTCGGCAGGAGAAGGGTCATCTGTGTGGCCCAGGTCGTGGAGTCTGCCTGTAGCACCAAGAGTCGGCCCTGATCGGTATCGATAACCTCAGCGGCAACGTGGGCGGCCACATCGGCCCCGGCGATGTGTTCCCACTGAGCGGCCACATTGCCCGCCGCAGCCTGAGGTTGATAACCGCGGTCATCTAGCCATGAGGACATTACTGATCCGGCCAGTTGTGGATCCCGGCTGTCAGGCGCCGGCGAACTGGTTTGTGTGTAACTACGCCGATGGCGGCGACCCCGACCACCCGATGCTCCCGGTACCCCGCGACCCGCTGCCCGAATACGACGCGACAGCCACTGACCCATGGATGTTCGGGTGGGGTCTGGCACGGACGCATTATTCTCATCCACGTTCAACCACCTCCCCTTGACGCACCTGAAACCACGATGTCACGAAATCACCCGGCACGTCCTCGTCGACCGCCGCGGTAATCAAAACCTGTGGAGCCGACATGACGCGCTCAGCAAGAAGCATTCGACGACGCGCATCAAGCTCAGCAAAGACATCATCCAAAATCAACACGGGGGTCGCTCGTTCACGCGAAAGCAATTCATATGACGCCAGGCGCGCAGCCAAGGCCACCGACCACGACTCACCATGCGAGGCATATCCCTTGACCGGTGCCTGGCCGAGCATCAGCCGAAGATCATCTCGATGTGGCCCCACCAGGCTGACCCCTCGATCTAGTTCCTGATGTCGTTTTTCCGCTAGAACCAACATGAAGGCCGTCTCAAGTTCTTCTTGGGTGCCGTTAATCGCATTCCCGCCCACCGTGTCTACATAGTTCAACTCGAGAGCGTCGCTATCAGGAGCTAACTCCTGATAGATCCTTGCGCATAAAGGGCGCAGCTGGTCGATCAAATCGGCACGGGCGAGCATGATTTCGCTACCGAATCTCACCAACTGCTCGTCCCACACACTCAACGTTGAGGCGATATTGGGATCATTACCCCGATGGGTGCGACCGGTGGATTTCAACAACGCATTGCGTTGTTTGAGAACTCGTTCGTAGTCGGAAATAACTCCAGCAATTCTCGAATGACGTTGTGTTGCAAGAGTGTCGAGGAATAGTCTGCGTTCTGCTGGATCTCCTCTCACTAATGCCAAGTCTTCGGGTGCAAAGGTGACGGTGTTCAACACCCCCAGTACTTCACGGGCTCGCGCGACGGGCACTTTATTTATGCGTCCCTTATTTGCCTGTCCTGCAATGATTTCTAGATCTACAGTCAATGATCGGTCATCGCGTACTACTTCGGCCGCGATCACCGCCCTGTCACATCCATGACGAATCAGTGGCGCCTGTGTAGCAACCCGATGACTGCGTAACGTGGACAGGTATCCGAGCGCCTCAGCAATATTTGTCTTGCCTTGTCCATTCGAACCAACGAGAGCGACAACGCCACCTGGTAAAGGCAACAGCAGACTTTCATAGTTTCGAAAGTTAGTCAGATGTAACTGACGAACCATCAAATGGGATTGCTGCTCGATCACCTTTTCTGATCAGCCCGGTAAACGAATGGGCATCAACAAGTATCGGTAGTCACCCGTTGGGCTAGCACCCTGCTCGGCGATCCCGGTCAGCACGGCCGGACGACTCGACATCGTGAAAGACATGTGCGTGAAAGGATTATCTAAGGCACTGAGGCCGTCGAGAAGATATTGCGGATTGAAAGCGATCTCTACGTCATCACCTTCGAGGGCGCATTCCATTGCTTCAACTGCTCGCGCTTCATCACCAGTGCCAGCAGTCAATGTGAGTTCACTGGCAGAAAAATTTAGTCGTAGCGGTGTGTTTCGTTCCGCAACAAGTGCGACGCGTTTTACGACTTCTACTAACTCCTGCGTCTCTAACACTGCTTCAGTCATGCTTTCGCTAGGAAGAAGCGAGCGATACTTCGGAAATTCACCGTCAAGCAACCTGGTGGTGGTGCGTCGTCCGTCGCCACTGAATCCCAATAAACCTGCGCCACCCTCAGCCAAAGCCAGGTGCACAACATCGGCATTTGCCAGTGCTTTGGCCGTATCAGCCAATACTCGGGCGGGAATTAACGCCTGAGTCTCCAGGCCAGGCTTGAGTGGAGTCCAAGTTAATTCACGAACCGCTAATCGATAACGGTCGGTGGCTGCCATCGTGACCTGATCGTTCACGACCTCAAAGCGCACACCGGTAAGCGTGGGTAGGGTGTCGTCCTTGCCCGCGGCGATAGCCACCTGACCGACAGCGGCTGCGAAGGTAACTCCCGGAATCGTGCCCGAAGAGTCGGGCATCGCCGGCAGTTGGGGGTAGTCCTCGACAGAAAAAGTCGGCAGGGTGAATGACGAACGCCCACAACGAACCTGAACCCGGGACCCATCGAGGATGAGTTCAACAGGTTGAGCAGGAAGTGCCCGAGCGATATCGGCCAGCAGGCGACCGGGCACCAAAACGCGTCCGGTTTCGCTTACGTCGGCCGGGATCTCCACACGTGCGGACGTCTCATGATCAAAACCTGACAAAACCACCCGTTCGGTGGCGGTGCCCTCAATGAGAAGGCCGGCTAAGGCAGGCAAGGATGGCCGTGAAGGCAGAGTGCGAGCGGCCCAAGCCACAGCATCAGCTAACACGTCGCGCTCTAGACGTACCTTCATGAAGCAACCTCCCCGGTCAGTTGACGGGTCATCCTGTCATCCTCGGCATCCTCACCGCTACAGCACTGGTCAAGGTCCTATCCACAGCCGGTGTGGCTGATGTTTGTGGCATTGATGTCATCAGGTAAGTACTCGTCATCGTCGTAGGTGCGGTGGATAGTGGGGATGACTAACTTTTACCCACGTCGGGAGCGTGTTGAAGTCGAGACGGTGTTGTGGACAACGGTCGATCATGGAGTCACCCTCGGTGGATTAGTAGACAAATCGCTCGGGATATCCACCAAGCTGGCGGAAGATATCCCCAATGCACGTGAGTTGAGTGTGAGGGAAATAAAAACTACACACAAGATATCCACAACCTGGGTAATCTAAGGCTTACCGAGATTGGGATTTGATGCGAGCGGTCAGATCAGCAACCTGGTTGTACAAGCTTCGGCGTTCACCGATGAGTTGGCGGATCTTACGGTCTGCATGCATCACGGTGGTGTGATCTCGCCCCCCGAAGGCCTGGCCGATCTTGGGTAGCGAGAGGTCGGTCAATTCACGGCAGAGATACATGGCAATCTGACGTGCCGTGACAAGAACCCGCGATCGGGAACTACCGCACAGGTCATCGACGGACACACCGAAGTAGGCAGCCGTCGTGGTCATGATCTGCGCTGTGGTGATCTCCGGACCAGTGTCAGAGGGGAAGAGATCTTTAAGGACCAATTCAGCCAATGGCTGGTCAACAGGCTGGCGATTAAGGGAGGCAAAGGCTGTGACCCGGATAAGTGCCCCTTCTAGTTCACGAATGTTCGATGAAATCTTGGAAGCGATGAACTCCAAGACCTCAGGCGGGGCGGTGAGTTTTTCTTGGGCGCTCTTTTTACGCAAGATCGCAATTCGGGTTTCCAGGTCGGGTGGCTGAACATCGGTGGTGAGTCCCCATTCAAACCGAGATCGCATCCGGTCTTCAAAGTCCTGCAACTGTTTTGGGGCAAGGTCAGAAGTGATAACGATCTGCTTATTAGCGTTGTGCAGGGTATTGAAAGTGTGAAAAAACTCCTCCTGGGTCTGCACTTTTCCGGAAAGAAACTGAATGTCGTCAACGAGCAGAATGTCGACGTCGCGGTATCTGCGTTGAAAGGCTGCTGATTTGTCATCACGAATGGAGTTGATGAACTCATTGGTGAATTCTTCAGAGCTGACGTACCGCACCCGAGTCCCTTTGAACAAGGTGCGTGAATAGTGGCCCAGGGCATGGAGTAGGTGGGTTTTGCCTAGCCCTGACCCGCCGTAGATGAATAGCGGGTTGTACGCCTTTGCGGGGGCTTCCGCTACAGCAACGGCCGCAGCATGAGCAAAACGATTACTTGAACCAATGACGAACGTGTCGAACGTGTACTTGGCGTTGAGGCGCCCTTCTGCTGAGTTGGTGACTGGAGTACCGGTGCCTGGGCGAGCATCGGGACTATCGGACGTGGCCGCGACACTGTCGGTGCCGTCATCGGACGAATACGTGGCATCCACCACATCGTCAAGTTCATCCTCCGCGGTGGGATCAGCGATAGTGGGATCAACGGTGACAGCCAACCGGATCTCCTCACCTAGCTGTTCGGTGAGCGCCTGGGTGACCAATGGTCGAAGCCGTGTCTCAAGCACGTCTTTGGTGAATTCATTGGGTGCAGCGATGAGGGCGGTGCCTTCAACGAGGCCTAGGGGTCGGGTAAGCCCGACAAAAGCCCGCTGCTGAGGGGTCAGGCTTGTTTCAGACAGGGATTCGATGGCGCGCCGCCAAATAGCGGTGAGGTCATCGTTGTGTTCCACGAAGTTTCTCCTCACCCACACAGGTATCCACAGGTGTGGACAACCGATCGAGAGCCGCACGGTGCGTGCAGCCCCGGTGTCGGACAGTAGCGATGGGTGGGGTGCGTGCACAACAGGCCGGGGTAGCTTTGTGGACCACTAACGGGGCCGAATTGACCACGACCAGTGCTCGGCCGTACGCTATGGGTCGGTTTCGCGGTGAGCACTGCGGCGAAAGTCACTTACTTACAGGAGATCCGTCCGTCATGAAGCGCACATTCCAGCCCAATAATCGTCGTCGGGCTCGCACGCACGGATTTCGTCTGCGTATGCGTACGCGCGCTGGCCGCTCCATCATCTCGTCACGTCGCGCCAAGGGGCGTAGTCGCCTCACGGCCTAGGGCCCACACTGCTGAACGATTACGTTCAACGATAGGTGGTGGCTGATGCTTCCCACACGTCATCGCCTCACCCCTTCGTCAACAATCACGCACACGATGCGTCGTGGCCGGAAAATCAAGTCGGGCCGGTTGATTGTTCATGTGGTGGGTGAACAAGACTCATCAATCGCCCCTCGGGTAGCGTTCGCTGTTGGTCGTAATGTTGGCAATTCTGTTGTACGACACCGTGTTACCCGTTTGCTTCGTGTGGCAATAATGAGCGTGATTGATGAGATCGCTTCGGGCACGCAAATTGTTATTAGAGCTCTTCCGCAGGCAGCAACGGCCAATCTTGAACAATTGGATCGAGACCTGCTGCGGGCATTGACCGACTACATCAGTGCACCTGATCTCAAGCCGTCCCAGCCTGCGCCACAGTCGCCCCAGCCTGCGCCACACATAGCCGTGACAGATGCGACGGATGAATCAGCCGGCCGGGGGATTCTCGCTCGTACCGTCTGGGTGCTAGCTAGCCCGTTTCGCTGGCTACTTCTCGGGCTCCTCGGGCTCTACCGGCGCTTCATTTCACCTGCCCTCCCACCTACCTGCCGCTATCACCCGAGTTGTTCGGCCTACGCGGTCGATTCGTTGCAGCGCCATGGCGTCGGCAAAGGGCTCCTGTTGGGCAGCTGGCGCCTTCTTCGATGTCATCCCTGGACCGCCGGTGGACTCGATCCGGTCCCCCCGCGCGGAAAATGGCGTCCGGATATCTACCCTGACGGCTCCCCCCGGTTGCCAGGAGCCGTAGGCTGCAAGGGTGAATCGTCGGTAATCTCGGCGGATCAGCACGCCCACCACTAGCCCCCACCATTGTTCGGAGAGTCCGCGTGGATCCCCTGTTCCTACTCGACTGGCTGCGTATCGCGGTTAGCTGGATCCTCGTTCAGTTCCACTCCCTGTTTTCCATCGTGCTCGACCCGGCCTCAGGTTGGACCTGGGTCATGTCGATCGTCGGCCTGGTGGTCGTCATCCGGATCTTGCTGATTCCGCTGTTTGTGAAGCAGATCAAAGCGATGCGCAATATGCAGCTGATTCATCCGCAGATTAAAGAGATTCAAAAGAAGTACGCCGGTGACCGGGAACGTCAGTCCCAGGAAACCATGAAGTTGTATCGCGAGAGCGGTACTAATCCTCTGGCGTCCTGCCTACCAATTCTGTTGCAGGCACCCATTTTCTTCGCGTTGTTCCAAGTGTTGCAGGGCATCGCGATGTATCAGCCCACCAACCCTCAGGCGGATTCACCGGGGGTTTTTCAGTGGGATCAGTACTACCCGTTGATGGAGCAAGCGCACAATGCTTCGATCTTCGGTGTTCCCCTCTATGGATATTTCATGGGTGCCAGTGAAGTAGCCGCGGATGGTTTCTCTCCAACAGCCACCAGAATTCTTTCGTTCGTGCTGATCATTTTGATGTCCGGCACAACCTTCTTGACCCAGCGTCAGTTGATCGTGAAGAACTCCGCTCCAGGCAATCCCATGGTGCGCCAGCAGAAGATCCTGCTCTACGTCTTCCCGATCATTTTCGCAGTCACGGGCATCAACTTCCCGATCGGTGTGTTGATCTACTGGCTCACCACGAACCTGTGGACGATGGGCCAACAGTTCTACGTCATTAGAAATAATCCCCAGCCTGGCAGTCCAGCTTTTGAGGCGTGGGAGGAACGCAAGAAGGTCAAGGCCGACCGAAAGGCCGCGCGCAAAGCCGGTGGACAAGCCCCCACGATTGAGCAGATACCAGTCGAAGAGGAAGCACCGGCGCGCATTCAACCAAAACGAGTTCCGAAGAGTAAAAGGGGTAAATCACCCAAAAACGTAACAAAACCGGCAGTTGAACCGGAGAAGCCGTCATTTTCGACAGGGACTGATTCAGCTATCACCGAAGCGGAGGATGACCAGACGCCGGTGACCACCACTGTAGATTCCCAGGGCGGGACGTCTAAGAAAAAAGGGAGAACTACGTGACCGAGACCGTGGCCACGACCGATGATCAACCCATCGAGGCCGACACGGAACCCAGCACCGGCGATCGGGATTTAGTCGCTGAAGGTGACGCCGCCGCTGACTATCTTGAGGGATTGTTGGACATCGTTGATCTCGACGGTGACATCGATATCGATGTCGAAGGCGATCGGGCCCAGGTGGCCATCATCGAGGTGAACAAGGGTGAACTATCTGCCCTGGTGGGCGATGAGGCGAAGGTTCTTGATGCACTCCAAGACCTCGCGCGGTTAGCGGCAACCCAAAGAACCGGCCACCGGTCACGTCTCATGCTAGATATTGGTGGGGTTCGAGCCGAACGCCGTGAACACCTGCGTGAAATGGCCCAATCAGCCATCGATGAGGTACGCGAAACCAAAGAGCCGATCCGTCTGGCCGCGATGAATGCATTTGAGCGCAAGGTCGTCCATGATGTGGCGACTGAGGCCGGGCTCGTGAGTGAGTCTGAGGGTGTGGAGCCAGACCGGCGCATTGTCATTCGCCCGGCCTAAGGCGCAGGTGAGAACACTGCTCGACGAGGCCACCACCGAACAATTAGAGCGATTTGCCGGTGTACTCGCTACAGATGGAGTAGCCCGCGGCTTGATCGGTCCACGAGAGGTTGACCGGCTCTGGGACCGGCATCTACTGAACTGCGCGGTGGCTGTTGATGCTGTTCCACGTGAAACATCCGTGATTGATGTGGGCTCAGGCGCCGGGCTACCCGGGCTGGTATGGGCCATTGTGCGGCCGGATTTGTTGGTGACCTGCGTGGAGCCGCTACTTCGGCGGGCAACTTTTTTGACCGAGGTGGTGGAGCGACTCAATCTCACCGATCGGGTCCAGGTGCGCCGGGGTCGAGCTGAGGAACTTTCCGGGGATCTACAAGCCCCGGTCGTGACCGCGCGAGCCGTTGCCCCCCTCGACAAGCTCGTTAGCTGGACTATGCCACTAGTGGTCCCCGGTGGTGAGCTCTTGGCGCTCAAAGGAGCCGGGGCCGAACAGGAAGTCACCGATGCACGTGCGGCGATAGCGCGGTGGGGCGGCGAGCAGGTGGAGATCAGCGAATGGGGGAGCGGTATCGTCAACCCGCCGACCCGAGTCGTACGCATCAAAAAATCCGCTACCTGGCGCTAAGGGGACCCTATGACCGACACAGATCCGGTCACCACGCATTCCGTGGGGCTGGGCTGGCCAGGCACACCAGCACCGGCCGGTGATGTTTCACGTGAAACAACGGATGAGACCACCTCAGCCGGTCTAGGTTGGCCCACCGAGCCACCGGACTTGACCACCGAAAGTGACCCGGCACAGTCATGACACGAATCTTGGCCGTGGCCAACCAAAAAGGCGGCGTGGGCAAGACCACCTCCACCGTGAACCTCGCGGCAGCGCTGGCCGGTGCGGGTCACCATGTACTGGTCATTGATCTAGACCCCCAGGGCAATGCATCAACGGCGCTGGGGGTCGAGCACCACAGTGGCATACCTGGCACCTATGAGGTGCTCACCGATGATGCGCGGTTATCTGACATCGTCGCCGCGTGTCCGCAGAACCCGTATCTGTGGGTGGCACCGGCAACCATTGATCTAGCCGGTGCTGAGATCGAATTGGTCTCCCTGGTCGCTCGAGAGACTCGCCTTGCCCGCGCGGTGACCGATTATCTTGACGCGCATCTTCTGGCTCAGGGCCGCGAGTTGGACTACGTGCTCATTGACTGCCCACCCAGCCTTGGCCTGTTGACCATTAATGCATTCGTGGCCGCCAAGGAGGTGCTCATGCCCATTCAGTGCGAGTACTACGCCCTTGAAGGGGTCTCTCAATTACTGCGCACGATTGAACTAGTGAAGTCGCATGTGAACCCACAGTTGCGCATTGGTGCGGTACTGATGACGATGTATGACGGTCGCACACGACTATCGGCCCAGGTTGTCGACGAGGTGCGCACTCACTTTGGCGCCTTGATGCTACCGACTTTGATTCCTCGATCGGTGCGGTTAAGTGAGGCCCCATCCTTTGGTCAAACGATTTTTGCCTATGACCCGGAATCGGCGGGTGCGGTGGCCTACCGGGCGGCCGCTCACGAATTGGTGGCGATGACATGAGTGAAACCCGCCGCGGGCTCGGCAAAGGTCTTGGTGCACTTATTTCAGAGCGCCAAAGCACTACTGCAGCAACATCTTTGGCCGATGATACGACTTTGGTTTATCAAGAGATCGCGCCGTCTCTCATCACACCCAACCCACGGCAGCCACGCACCGTCTTCGACGAGGACGACATGGCTGAACTGGCCCATTCGATCCGACAGATCGGCCTGCTGCAGCCAGTGGTGGTGCGCCCAGTCACCAGCGGTCGGACCCCCTTTGAGCTCGTGGCCGGCGAACGTCGGTGGCGGGCTTGTCAGGAGGTGGGCCTTGAGCTGATTCCGGTGATTGTGCGACCTACCGACGACACGGATCTACTGCGAGATGCACTGCTGGAAAACCTCCATCGTGCTCAACTCAACCCATTAGATGAGGCTGCGGCCTATCAGCAGCTACTTGCGGACTTTGGCGGGACTCAAGAGGAATTAGCGACTCGCCTTGGACGTTCACGTCCACAGGTCGCTAACACTCTGCGGCTACTAAAATTACCGCCCAGTGTTCAACGCAGCGTGGCGAGCGGGGTGTTGTCGGCCGGTCACGCTCGGGCCTTGTTGGGATTAGGAAACGAGGAGCAGATCACCGGACTAGCGCAACGAATCGTCGCTGAGGGTCTCAGTGTGCGCAGCGTTGAAGAGATTGTGCTGCTGACCAAGAATGACCCCGATGCGGGTCCGCGGCGTAAGGGTGCTTCGAAAGCACCCTCGGGGCCGATGGTCGATGCACAACTCGCCGTCTCAACACGGTTAGGTGATCGGCTCGATACACGTGTCAGTCTCAGTGGTGCACGTACTCCACACGCCAGAGGAAAACTGATCATTGAATTCGCTGATCTAGATGATCTGTTACGAATCCTGGCCGAACTGGACCCGCCGGACGACGATCAATAGTTCTACTGTCGGGCGATAGCTGCGTTGACCAGCTCTCGCATGATGTCACCCATATCTATGTTCGCCGCTGAAAGTGCCTGTGGCACTAATGAAGTTTCGGTCATGCCAGGAGCAACGTTGACCTCGAGGAACCAGGGCACACCGTGGGTGTCGATAATCATGTCGGCCCGAGACCAGTCACGAAGCCCCAGTGCGGTGTGCGCTGCCACCGCCACCTGCGCCGCGGCTTCAGTTGTGGCTTCATCTAACCGGGCGGGTACAAAGAATTCCGTCGTACCCGCGGTGTAGCGGGCGGCGTAGTCATAGAAGCCGCTATCGGGTTGGATCTCAACAGCGGGCAGGGCGCGAGGCCCGGTACCGGTGTCGATAATCCCGACGGCAACTTCGGTACCGATGATGAATCGTTCAATCAAGGCGACATCGCAGTAGGCGAAGGCACCTACGAGGGCGGCAGGAATATCTTCGGCACGATGAACGACGCTGGCGCCAAGAGCGCTGCCGCCACGGGTGGGCTTAATCATCAGTGGCAGGCCCAGTTTGGTGACTAGGGCGGTAATGATGCCACCGGCGCCAAGTTCACGGAAAGTGCTGTGCGGCAGAGATATTGACTCGGGTGTTTCTAAGCCAGCCCGCCGCACAAGGGCTTTGGCCACAGTTTTGTCAAAGGCAAGTCGACATGAATCGGGCGCTGACCCGACATAGGCCACCTGCAGGCAACGAAGTACATCAAGAATGGCGCCATCTTCGCCGGCGGAGCCGTGGACAAGGGGAATCACACATTCGGGAGCAATCGAGGCTAGGTGATCAAGCAGGTTCGCATCGATGTCTCGTTCACTGATCTCCCAATCGGGCGCCGAGGCGCGCAGCGCCTCTGCCACGCGGCGACCCGAGCGTAGCGACACGTCACGTTCGGGTGAGAGGCCTCCGGAGAGGACGACAATGTGCATGGACTGCCTACTGCAGATCCGGTGCAGGAGTTGCCGGACCTTCAGGGCGCGTCAGTGTGTGGCTCGTGCCAAAGGTGTGGCTGAGTTGGAGTTCGTCTTCAATCACCCCGGCGAGTCGGCGTACACCCTCGGTGATTCGGTCGGGTTCGGGGTAGCAGTAGGACAAACGCATATGTTGACGACCGGAGCCGTCAACATAGAAACCAGTACCAGGGACATATGCCACGAGGGCGGCGATGGCTCGCGGCAGCATCGCCGTTGCATCGAGTCCCTCAGGCAGGGTCAGCCAGGAATAGAATCCGCCGGCCGGAGTGGTCCAGGTGGTACCAACGGGCATGTGCTGGTCGAGAGCGTTGAGTAATGCGTCACGGCGTTCACGGTAGGTCTCGGTGAAGACCTTGATCTGCTGCCGCCAGGGCTGGGTGGACAGGTAGGAGCTGATTGTCATCTGCGCGTAGTTGGATGGGCACAAGACGGCAGCCTCGGCAGCAAGGACGAGTTTTTCCCGAACCCCGTGGGGTGCGACTGCCCACCCGACACGAAGACCTGATGCGATCGTTTTAGAGAAAGAGCCAAGGTAGACAACACCATCGGCATCGTCTGCCCGGATCGCGCGGGGTGGCTTGTCACCAAATCCGACATCATCAAAGCCCAAAAGGCCGTAGGGGTCATCTTCGAGTAGCAGCAGGCCATTTCGCTGGGCGACACTCAAGATTTCGTGGCGGCGGGCGGGCCCCTGGGTGATTCCGGCGGGATTATGAAACGACGGAATGGTGTAGATCATCTTTGGCCGCAGGCCACGTAGGCGAGCCGCCGTGATCGCTTCGTCCAATGCTCCTGGTTGCAATCCCTGGTCATCCATCGGCACGTGGATGACGGTGCATTCATAGGCGCGGAAGACGCCGAGGGCACCGACATAGGAGGGTGCCTCGACGAACACGGCATCGCCGGGATCGCAGAAAACGCGCGTGACCAGGTCAAGGGCCATCTGGGATCCGGTCGTGACGACGATGTCATCGGGGTGGGCATTGATGCCCACCTCTGCCATGACCTCTCCGATTTGATCGCGCAAAGTGATGTCGCCCTGTCCCGAGCCGTATTGGAGCGCATAGGCACCTTGGTTGCGGACCAGGTCACTGACGGTGTCGGCGAGGGCGTCGAGATTCAGGGCGGACACATACGGCATCCCGCCGGCCAGCGAGACAACCTCCGGGCGCGAGGCGACGGCGAAGAGAGCGCGGATTTCAGAGGCCGTCATGCCGCGGGCACGGCTCGCATACGCGTTGATCCACGGATCAAGACGATTTCCCGGCCCGGTCACGGGCACCATGCTCCCCTATCGGGCCACCGTTCGCATTATTCGGGGTGATCGGTATGTCGCGACGGGCCGGTGATGGATCAGGTTGTGGCGCCTAGTCGGTCTCGTTTTGGGGTGCGAAGTAGGCCACGACGCCGGATGAGATCGCCTCAGCGACCGCGTCACGAAAACCGGGCGCGGCCAGGCGGGCGGCATCGCGAGGGTGTGAGAGGTATCCCAATTCCATCCAGACTGCTGGCATGCGGGTAAGGCGCAGGAGATCCCAGGTGCGCGGGTGTGTGTGGCAGTCGGTGATATCGGTGCGAGCGCAGACCTCATCGTGCATGAGTGAGGCGGCGGTGAAGCCAGATAGGGAGTGTGCCCCACCGAAGGGATCACCAAAGTAAAAGGTCGCTAATCCGTTAGCTCCCGGTAGGTCGACGTGTTCAACGTGCAGGGAAATAACGAGATCAGCACCTGTGTCGTTGGCAAAGGCGGCTCGCGAGGCCTCTGGGGTCAGTTCGGCGACGGCCGGACGCGTCATGAGCACCTGTGTGCCCAGTGCGGCAAGACGGCCTTCGATGCGTGCACACACGTCAGCCAGAATGTCGGCCTCGACCAGGGCGAGTTTCTCGTCGGCATCAGCTCCGCCTGGGTCCAAGACAACGACCTTTCCAGCTACGCCACTGCGGACTGAATCCCAGGTGATCTGCTCTCGAAGGGGTACCGCGAGGTGTCCCTCGCCCACAGTACGACTCAAGCGGTCGAGTGCGGCGAATGTCTGTGGGCCGCACGTGCCATCGGATTCGACCCCTACATTTCGTTGAAATTCACGCAGGGCCGCGTCGGTGGCTACCCCGAACACACCGTCGGGGCGCCCACAATCAAAGCCCAGCCGAACCAGGCGCTGTTGGAGAGCCAAGATGTCATCACCGGACATCAAGTGGCCGGGGTTGAACAGCACCACGCGATCACCGAGGCTCCACCTGGCCTCATCAATGTGTCGAAAGGTCTGCGGGCCCACGATGCCATCAACAGGAATGCCGCGGTGCTGTTGAAAGGCGCGGACGGAGTCAGCAAGGGCCTCGTCGAAAAAATCGCGTGCGACATGGCGACCGGGCGCATCAATGAAACCGAGCCGATGGAGTCGTTCGCGAATGTCAGCGACCTCGGGACCGGTATCACCCAGGCGCAGATAAGACTGCGCCACCGATTATCCGAGGAAGGGTTGCAAATCGGTGAGCAAAGCTGCCTTCGGCTTCGCTCCGATGATGGTCTTGACGATTTCGCCACCGGAGTAGACGTTCATGGTCGGAATCGATGTGATCCCATAAGCAGCCGCAGTCTTGGGGTTTTCATCGACGTTGAGTTTCACGACGGTGATGGCTTCAGCGTGCTCAGCGGCGATCTGCTCCAAGATCGGAGCCACCATCTTGCACGGTCCACACCACTCTGCCCAGAAGTCGACAATGACCGGTTTCGTGCTGGCGAGCACATCGTCGGCAAAACTTGCATCGGTGACGACTCGGGTCGAACCGGTGGTCTCAGACATGTGATTCTCCGTAATCTCGTGGACATGAAATCCGTTTTTGCGAACCGGTAAAAATCAAAGATGATTGTGCAAACTCTAGTGTCCGCCAGCCAAGAAACGCTCGGCGTCAAGGGCTGCGGCACACCCGGTGCCAGCAGCGGTGATGGCCTGCCGATAGGTGTGGTCGACCAGGTCACCGCAGGCGAATACTCCGGGAACATTGGTGTTGGTGCCAGGCGCGGTCACTACGACATAGCCCGAATCGTCAAGATCCACCTGACCCTTGATCAACTCTGAGCGCGGATCATGACCAATCGCAATGAAAAGCCCCGTGATGGGTAGTTCGCGCAAAGCACCGGTGTTGATATCACGCAGAACAACGCCGCTGAGTTTGGCATCACCGAGCAGATCAGCGACCTCGCTATTCCAGGCAAAGTTGATCTTCGGATCGGCCAGTGCACGCTCCTGCATGATCTTGCTGGCGCGCAGGGAGTCACGTCGATGAATGAGGGTGACTGATCGGGCAAAACGAGTAAGGAAAGTGGCTTCCTCAAGGGCTGAATCGCCACCACCAACGACGGCGATATCAGCCTCGCGGAAGAAGAAGCCGTCACATGTGGCACACCACGAAACACCGTGCCCGGATAGCCGCTTCTCGTTGTCGAGCCCAAGCTCGCGGTAGCCCGAGCCCATCGCCAGGATGATTGATCGAGCGTGGTACCCGCGACCAGTTCCATCGCGAACAAACTTGATGGGGCCATCGAGGTTGATCTCGACGGCATCATCAGTGATGATCTCCGCACCAAATCGGGCGGCCTGCGCACGCATGTTCTCCATCAATTGCGGTCCCATGATTCCCTCGGGAAACCCAGGAAAGTTCTCGACATCGGTGGTGTTCATTAGTGCGCCGCCTGCGGTGACAGCACCTTCAAGCAGGATGGGGGCTAGCTGAGCACGGGCGGTGTAGGTGGCCGCGGTGTAGCCGGCCGGGCCGGATCCAATGATGATGACCTCGTGGATACGGTCGTCGGACGAAGTGGCTGCCATGTGAACTCCCAAGGATGTACGGCCCGTTGCTGCAATCGTGGACAGAGTCGGAAACGGCCCCACCTACGCCAACGATCCTAGGCGCTGGGTAATTCCTGACCCGGCTAGGGCAAGTCGTAATGGAACCACGCGGCCTGGTCGACATCCTCGGTGGTGCACTCAGGTCGAATGACCACCACGTCTAGTCGGGCTGCGCCACCATCATCTTCATTCAGCATGACCACCACGCCCGAATCGTTGCCTTGGTAGACCGCTCGGTCCACGACGAGGGCGGGCATCAGTTCTGCTGACGGATCGCGAAGGGCTGGGGTGCTCGGGTCACCCGCTAGTACCTTGGCGGCCCATTTGGCCCGGATCTTCTCAAGGCAGGAGCGCATGTCGTCGACGTCGGCGGTAAAGCCCGCGCTACCGATCATGGGCGGGTAACCCGTTGGCGTGGTCTTGGCCACATTGACAACCTGATCGACCATGGCCATCGTCTCGGGTTGTTGCATATCTGGTGCGGCCAGGTCAGGAATGGTGGCGCTGATGAGTCCGGCGGAGGAGAGCAGTTCACCTACCTGTGCCGACATACCCTCGGCGTCGTAGGTAATGCCAGAGGCCACCACGGTTCGTGCGGGTACTGAGGCCATGCCGGGCTCGGTGGGCTCAGCTGGGAGCGAGGTCGGTGAATCAGCCGGTTCTGGCCCAGGAGTGGCAGCCAGACCAGGATCAGCCGATGTGTCCGCGCTAGGTGCTGGTGCGGCTGTTGCCGCAACGACGGGGCCATCGGCCACTGGAGGTGTTGGGCTAGTCGTGTTCAATACGACCGGCACTCCGACGGCTCCGATCAACACCAGACTGGCGGCCGCGGTCAGTATCGGTGCGCGACGACGTCGGTTTCGGTGGGCGGCCAGATCAGCGACTCCCTCGACGGAGGGCTGTGCAGGATTGGCGACGAGTGGAGCCTCTTGGGCTAGACGATCCTGGATATCAGCCCAGACCGATTCCGGCATCTGCGGTGCGGGCTGTCTATCGAGGAATTGCGCTAGCTCGGGATACGCAGCGGCGAGAGTGGGCAGATCATCTGAATCGATGTCTGGAACGCCGGATTCTTCATTGGGCACCGTCGAGGTCACCTCCATTCGCCGGTGTGACGGTCTCATGGCCGTCGGGGTTCCGCAGATGGGCAAGTCGTCGGGCCAGTTTTGCCCGACCACGCGAACAACGGCTCTTGATCGTTCCGGTGGGGCATTCCATAATCGCTGCCGCTTCCTCTACCGACCATCCTTCAAGATCCACGAGAATGATGGCGGTGCGTTGGTCTGGGGGTAGTTCCTCAAGTGCCGCAGAAATCTCTATGGCTGTTTCCCGGGCATCGAGGGCATCACGGGGATCGACAAGGGCAGCCCGGTCGGTGAGAGTGGCCCGATCGCCGCTTTCGCCACTCTCTTCGGGTAGGGGCACCCACGGGCGCACCGCCCGGCGCCGCAATCGGTCGAGGGATGCGTTGACCACGATGCGATGGAGCCAGGTCGTTACCGCGGCATCGCCACGAAATTGCCCAGCACGGCGGTAGGCCGAAATCAAGGCGTCCTGCAAGGCATCGGACGCCTCCTCCGGGTCACCGGTGGTGCGCAGCGCCACAGCCCACAGTCGGTCCTTGTGTCGGCGCACGATCTCAGTGAAGGCATCTGGGTCACCCTCACAGTGTGCTGCCAGCAACTGTGCATCAGTGAGGTCAGCCACGGTCGGCAGCCTAGTGGGCAGGCCTAGCGAGACAGGACTGCTACCTCACGGATACCGCCAACATAACCACCGTCGAGTGGGGGCAGTCCGGTGAGCCACACCAGTACATATCGCCCGACGACCGGGCGTGGGGCGCGCAGATCGATGACGTCTCCAATGGTGTTGGCTTGAGCGAGCAGCGCCCAATCCTCGGGCAAGGCCTGGCTATCGGATCCGACCTTGACCTGCACACTGGTGCCGACCCCTTGGAACTGCAGGCGTACCGCGCTTACGGCGCGAGCAGAACCCAGATCGAGCACCACACCAACGCCGGGCTTGTCGCCTAGGTCTGGTGCAAAGTAGGTCTCGGTAAACCATGTGGTGACCGGATTCGCGTCGATGATCGCCTGAACACCCTCGGGGTTTTCGACCTCGTCTGATCCGAACGGATCAAAGCTAACGATTCCAATCGGGACGATTTGGCCCGGCAACACGCCCGAGGAGTAGTCGGTGATTGAACTCGGTTCAGCTTCGGCGACATAGGTGAGCACCTCAGACGGAGCACGATTGACCTCAGAGCCCCACGGGGAAGGGGCATTTGCCAATACCTGCCAACCGGCCGCACCGAGACCAACAACCAACACGATGGCGGCTGCGGTGCCCAAGGTGCGGCGGAAGGCGACCCTTGGTGATCGTTGAGGGGTTGTGGTCGTGTGGTCTACCTGGGCGCGCGGTGTACTCAGTGCCAGCCGTCGCGCCGGCTCGGCATGCTCGACCGGTGCTCCGAGGGCAGCCAGGAGTGAGTCGACATCATTAAAGGCTGGCGGTGGCGACTGTTTCGCGTGACTACCAGCGGCACCCCACACCATCGGATCGATGGCCCGTGCGCAGATGCGATCTACCCACGTAGGTATCTCGGCACGCACCTGTGAGGGCGGAATCACCGCGCCATCGTGGGTGGGTGCCTCAGGCAAGCCGTCGAGGGTGCCACCGGGCCAACGTCCGGTGACCGCGGCATAGAGCAGGCAACCGATGCCGTGTACATCTGGGTCCACCCCGGGGCTGGTCTTGGTGGGCTCCCACAGGGCCGCATCAACCTCGAGACCGCGAAGACGCACTTCACCATCACCATCGGGTGCCGTACTCCCGGTGATGAGTAGTGATCCGGGCCGGATTCGTCGGTGTCGAACCCCGGCGCCGTGTGCGGCTGACATAGCGACAGCGACCTGTCTGGCCAGGTTAAGGGCATCGGCGACGGGTAACGGCTCACCCTCGCGTTGGGCAAATACCTCGTCTAACGTTGCTCCAGAAGACCATTCGTGCACGATGACGGAGTAGTACTCCGCAGGCAGTTGGTCTCGTGCCACCGGCACCTGTTCGAGAACGTCGAGAACGGGAACAAGATGACGTTCATCAACGACGGCGGCGGCTTGAGCCGCAGTGTTCACGCGAGCGGCGCGCAGGGTCTGGGCAGACATGATGCGCAGGGCGACAGGACGATCGAGCACGGGATCATAGGCCTGCCATAACTCAACTGCGTCATCCTGATTGCGGCCGGTGTGAGAGATGAGCACGCGCAAGGTGTAGCGGTCGACAGCGTCACCCGGCTGTACCGGAAGTTGCCTCGATAGCTGCTCGCTCACCATTTAAGGTTAAGCAACATCCTGGCCGGAGTCGCGCCGGGCACTCCGAGAACCAAACCGCCGCCACACAATGGCGAGCACTTCACGGATCTCACTGATGCGGAAAAGTCGTGCTAGTCCGAGGTAGAAGAGTCCACCGAAGAGGCTGACAACTAAGACATTCACCAAGATGCCGATTCGGTCATCTGGGCCACCACCGGTCAAGAAGTTGACCAAGAAATACTGCACGCCGAAGCCTGCACCGAGAACGAGCACACCGGCGCCCATCATCCGCCCCAGGGACAGCAGTGTGCTGGCACTTTCCAGTCCACCAAGACGTCGAGCCAGGATCAGCCAGGAGGCAATAAAGGTGGCCCAAAATCCACACACATATCCAAAGGCGAGTGCAGCGATCTGAGCACCTCCGGTGACGGCATAGAAGGCCGGCACTGCGACACCGATAGCGACAACATTCATCAAGATGCTGACAAGAAATGGTGTGCGAGTGTCTTCAACGGCGTAGAAGCCGCGAAAGAGCACGTAGAACAACGTAAACGGCAAAAGACCGAGCATGAACACACTGGTAATGAGCCCGGTGAGGCTGGCCTGCTCGGGAGTTGCTGCCCCGTAACCGAAGAGCAAGACCGATATGCCTGGTGCGACCACGACCAAAACAGCGGTGACAGGAATGATCAAAGCTGCGGTCAGCTTCATTGCACCAGCAACGTCACCGCCAACTTGCCGAAGTTTGCCGGCGTGTGCGGTACGACTCAACGCTGGGAGTAGCGCGGTGACTATAGAGACAGTGATTACGCTGTGCGGCAACATAAAGATGAGATGCGCTTTTTGATAGGTCGTGAGTCCTGCGGCCACGAGTCCTTCATCGGCTGCGGTGACGTTAGCCAACGTCGCCAGTCGGGTGATGACGACATAGCCGGCTTGGTTGACCACGACGAGTCCGATGGTCCAGACGGCTAGCCGACCAGCCTTACCAAGGCCCGCATTACGCCAGTCAAATCTTGGCCGCCAGCGGTAACCGACCCGCCACATCACCGGAAGCAAGATGACAGCCTGAGTGACGACGCCCAGCGTCGTGCCAATCCCCAATAGCAGGATCTGGTCGGTTGCTAAGACTCCGTCTGCAGCGGCTGACGTACCAGCTATCACCAGGAACAAGACGAACGTCGCGATAGCGATGATGTTGTTTGCAATCGGCGCGAACATGGGCGGTCCGAACTTGCCACGTGAATTGAGCACCTGGGCGATCAATGTGTACACGCCGTAGAAAAAAATCTGGGGTAGGCACAAGCGAGCAAAAGCAGTTGCTAACTCACGCTGTTCATCACTGTAGGCAGAGGTTGCATAAAGGTCCACCAACAGTGGCGCAGCCAACACTGCGGCGACAGAGAAGAACAGCAGCGTCACGCCGGTAATGGTCAAGAGGCGATCGGCGTAGGCCGCGCCGCCGTCGGCATCCTCTTTCATCTTCCGGACAAGTTGGGGGATGAAGACTGCGTTGAGCGCTCCACCGGCAATCAAGATATAAAGCACGTTGGGCATCGTGTTGCCCAAGGAATAGGCATCAGAGACAACATAAAAGCCCAGTGCCGCGGTCATGGCGACATCGCGAAGGACGCCGGTGACGCGTGAGACCACCGTTCCGCTCGCCATGACGGCACTGGAACCGATCAGGCTTGGAGTGCTCACTGCGACATCTCGTCCCACTCGTCATCATTTGCGTGAGCGAGACGCCTGCGTTGTCGTGCTCGGCGCCAGGTGTCAGCAATGACCAGCAGGACCAACACGACTGCTGCGCCTACCGAAACCCAGAGTGCCGCACGTGAGTAGGCGGTGGTTTGCAACGTGAGTGTGCTGTTCGAGCCGAAGGGCTCACCGGCAGGAGTCAGCAGTTGGACCACCACCGGAAGCGGTTCACCGCCGACGATCCTGATCGGCACTTCCAGGCTCGCGCGCTTGCCGGCGTCAATGGACACTGTGGTCAGATCACTCGCCACGAGCCGAGCAGCGGGCTGCCCTTCAAGTCGGAGTCCGATTTTGATGGGCCGATCGAAGTCATTGGCTACCGTGATTGGCACCCGACCGGTATCGCCGCTGAATGTGACCGTGCCCTTGGACACAATGCTGACTAGCCCGATGTCCGCGTCGAGGTCGTCTTGTATTGAGGTGATGAGCTCCACCCCGTTGGTCGTACGGATACGCCAGGCGGCTGATCCAGATCGAAGCAGGGCAGCAGCGATGGGTTCGGTGATGTCGATGGGGTTTTCCACTACCGACCGAAGTACCCCGAGGGATTCCTGGGCGGTGACAATGCGATCGACGTACGTGACCGGCAGTTCCCGGTCCTTTTGGGCGGCCGTGTACGGGCTGATTGCTCGAGACACCGAGCTGGGGGGATTGGCCAGGAAATCATCGAAACCCAATGACTCCATCCACGGACTCAGTTGAATGGATGCCAGGAGGCCGCGCAGCAATCGTGGACTACCGCGCCATTGCGGGTCTCCGGGTCCCATCACCAACGTGCGCTCCAGGGTGGGATCCTCCAGCGACACGAACGCGGTCTCGGCGACAAATCTTTGCCGGGCAAGCAGAATCTCTGCCGCATTTCCCTGGGGCATTCGCAAGGTGGCAGCCAAGCCCGAATCGATGATCGCTCCTCGAATCGGCCCGAACTGCGTATCGATATCGACCGCGCCGGTGGGGGTGAAAGGCACCGACGGCTCTGGCGGTGTGGCACCGCTGCGCAGCACAACCGTCGACACACCGGCTGAAGCCAACACGTTGAGTGCGCTGGCGTCTAATCGCCCACTCGGTGCCCAATAAATGGTGCCTAGGGAGGTCACATCACTGGCCGCTCGGGCGGTGATCGGACCGCTGGTGATGGCCCGAACGACATCTCTTTCCAGCCCTGCGCGCAGGAGCGCCTCTGCGTCGATATCGGCATAGGGCAGAGTCCACATGGGTTGAGTTCTGGCGGCTTTTTGCAGTGACTGCTGCCAACGTCGAGCCTCCGGCTCCTGAGTTCCTGGCTGGAGAACGCCAGCGTTGTCAACGATGTAGCCAGACTCCATTGCTGCCACGGTTTGCAGCAGGGCTGGGTCCAAGATCCATGAGATGGCCTTCGCGGATTGCGAACCAATGTTGAGTAGTCGATCGAGGCGTCCACCGGCGGAGATCTCGCGGGCGATGAGGTCGCCGAGGAGAACACCGTCTGGCGTTCGCCCGGGCCAGGTCGATAGTGGCCACAGCCAGACAATGTTGAGGGGGGCGTCTGGGTCATCGGGCATCCACGGAAGGAATGAGCGGTCAACCGCGAGGACCGCGTATCCGATATTGGGATCAATGCCGACGAGTTGTACTCCAACCACGTACACACCCGCCCTCGGTAGCGGTATCTGCTCCAGAGGGACGCGGAGTTCGAAGTCTCGCTGGCGCCCGGGGGCGAGCACGGCTGCCACACTGGTGGTTGTCTCGCCGAGGGCAAAGCCGTCGAAAGTATTCGCCGCTCCGGCTACCTCGTTGATCGCGGCCCGACTGGCGAGTGGCTCAGGCGAAATCGTGAGGCGCACCGATAATTCACTCAAGTTCAGTGACCCCAGGTTGGCGACTTTGCCGGAAATCGTCAGGGTGCTTCGGAGATTTGGAGCAGTCGGGGTGAGGTCGGTGATGGAGATTTGTGCGGCCGAACTGAGTGGCTCATCGTCGGCGCGGGCCGATGGTGACCAGGCCCCGGCTCCCGCGAGTGTCCACGTGAGGGCCGCAACCAGGGCCAAGGTCAGCGCCCGTATGAGCACATTGCGCTGGGTCACCCCGTATCAGCCAGCAGTTTTGGGACTTGATCGAGCAGGCGCCGCTCATCGGCATACGCCAGGCGCTTGGGTAGGTCGGAGAGGCTGACCCACGCCACTTGCTCTACTTCAGCATCGGCATCCGATAACTCACCGCCAGCAGCCTCCATCAGGTAGTGGTGGACAGTTTTGTGGATTCGACGGTTTTCGGCGATGAACCAGAAATCAATGGTGCCCAGTGGCGCCATCACCCGACCGATGATTCCAGTTTCTTCTTCAACCTCACGTAGAGCGGCATCCTGTGCGGTTTCACCGCTTTCCAGATGGCCCTTGGGAAGCGACCAGATGAGCCGTCCCCGCCGGTCATAGCGGGCAATCAGTGCGGCGCGGGGTTCGGCTTCGGACAGATCAAAGACGAGGCCACCAGCCGAGGTCTCCTCAACCTGCGGCATCGCGGCAGGGGTGCGCCGCTGCGCGGGAAGTGACGCCGGGGTAGCAGCCGGGTCGATCGGAGGGGACATGCCCTGAGGATAACCGCAGGGAATCCGACTCTCGGGTAAGGCGTGGTGTCGGCCCACGCTGATGTGAACGCCTGCCTCTAGGGTGGTGCCCCGTGTGGGAGTTGAGTAGCCGGTGAGCCATCAAGAGGCCTCCCCTGAACTCAACGCGACCACCCGAGCGCAGGGAGCCGCTCAGTTGATCGCGATCTCCGATGAGTTGGCTGAACTCGTGAGCCGATTTGTCCGCGCAGGTCATGAGATCTCCCTCGTCGGGGGGTCAGTGCGGGACACCATGATCGGACGACTCACTCAGGCCAGCGATTTAGACCTCACCACCGATGCGCATCCAGAGCAGATACTCCAGTTGGTAGATGGCTGGGCCGACTCGGTGTGGGAGGTGGGGATCCGTTTTGGGACCGTTGCAATTCGGCGTGGGGATCGAGATCTGGAGATCACGACGTATCGGGCTGAGTCCTATCAACCAGAATCCCGCAAGCCCGAGGTGACCTTCGGATCGAGCCTTGAGGGGGATCTTTCGCGCCGGGATTTCACGGTCAACGCGATGGCGGTGCGGCTGCCCAGCCTGGAGTTCGTAGACCGGCACGGTGGGATGGCCGATCTTGAACATGGGGTTCTACGCACCCCGATCACCGCGGCTGAGTCCTTCAATGATGATCCGCTACGCATGATGCGCGCGGCTCGGTTTGCCGCGCAACTAGGCATGATTGTTGATGCATCGGTGATAGACGCGATGACACAGATGGCCGAACGGATCGCGATCGTGTCACCCGAACGTGTGCGGGATGAATTCGTCAAGATCTTGCTATCACCGCGTCCACGCCTGGGTTTGGAGATTCTTTGTAATACCGGCCTGGCTGATCATGTGTTGCCCGAACTTCCGGCCTTGCGGTTGGAGGTTGATGAGCATCATCGGCACAAAGATGTTTATGAACATTCACTGATCGTTCTCGAGCAGGCCATCGCTTTGGAGCAATCGCACGTTCCCACAAGTGAGCCAGACCTGGTGCTGCGCCTGTCGGCACTCCTGCATGACATCGGCAAACCACGCACCCGCAAGTTCGAATCCAATGGTGGAGTGTCGTTTCACCATCACGAGGTAGTTGGCGCACGGATGGTGCGTAAACGGCTACAGGCTCTGCGTTTTTCGAATCAGATTGTCGATGAGGTGGCAATGCTCACCGAACTGCATCTGCGGTTCCATGGTTATGGAGCCGGGGCCTGGACTGACTCAGCTGTTCGACGCTACGTGCGTGATGCGCAAGATCAGCTCACCAGACTGCATAAACTCACTCGCGCTGATTGCACGACCCGAAATCAAAAGCGTGCCCGTTCACTCCAGCGTTCCTACGACGACCTAGAACAACGCATTGCTGAGTTGTCTGAGGCAGAGGAACTTGCAGCCATGCGCCCAGATCTCGACGGCAACCAGATCATGGAAATTCTTGGTATTGGTCCAGGGCGTGAGATAGGCGAGGCGTACCGCTTCCTACTGGAGTTGCGGCTAGACCAGGGCCCCTTGGCACCGGCTGAAGCCGCGGCCCAACTACGGGCTTGGTGGGCTGCCCGCTGACGCATCTGCGGGAGCGGGTGTAGAACCGGATTCGTCCAGGTCGGCCCGCGCACTCATGACAGCCACGATTTCTAGCAGCAGCAGTGAGATGAGCGCCGCGATAATCGTGCGCGTCACGGTCAAGTCGGCGCCGATCACGACGATCAGCACGAAAATGGCCGCGATACCGATGCGTAGCCCACGTGCGCGAGACCGCACCTTCGCTGATGCGTGAGTGATCGGACCAACTGGGAGCGCGCTGGCGGTGCGCTCGGCCAGTTTGCGATGGGTAGCGCGCAATTCAAGGGCGATTGCCGACCGGCTGAGCCACCAGCCGCACACGAAGATGATCAGACCAAGGAGGAGGGTGACCGATGCTGCATTGAGGAGGAACTTCAACAGGGTGTCGTAGAAGACCGTTGAGGCCGGACCAAGGGGCGTCGTGGCCAGAGTGTTATCAAACGTTTGTCGCCCGACATTGAGACCGATAACCAGACCGAGACCGATGATCGCGGTTGCCACACCGACCAGGGCAGTAGCTCGTGGGCGCCTGCGGGCCAATGCGACAGATAGCACGAACAACCCGATGGAGAGGAAAAGCAGATACGTCAGCACCGGTGAGGCCAACGAATAAATCGTACGCAGTTGCGCCAACTGGGGTGCTTCTAGCAGCACTATTTGCTGATCTGTCTGGGGCACATTGATATTTGCCGCGAAACCGAACCCTCGATCGACCAGGCCCTGTTTGATCGCCTCAAAGAGTGCCGAGGTATCGAGAACTATTGAGTCCCCATCCAGATTGACCGGGCCGTCGTCATCGCCCTGCAAAATAGCCATCAGTGAACGTTGGGCGGCTGTGGTGGCAAAGGACCACAGACCCTGGAATTGATCGGACTGGACGATTCGCAACGTGACCTGGTTGATGAGGGAATCAATCGCCCCAAGAATAACCGGTTCGATCAGTTTGAGTGAGGGACGCTCCTTGACCAGATCACCGAAGATTTCGTCGAGGAGTTGCTCGGGGTTGATCTGCTCTTCGATCCGGTCAGCCAAGTATGTTGCCATGGCCGTTTGAATCTCAGCGTCTTCTGACAAGGGGTCGACCGTCTCCAAGAACCGCTCGGTGTCGGTGACTGTTCGCTGAGCCCAAAACCCGGTAATACCCACGGGAAGTAGGACGACAGCGAGGGCAAAGGCAAGAATGCTTGCCACTACGCGTAGACGGGTCACGCGAAGACCCTATAGCGTCGGTAGACGACTGCGGTGGCACCCAGCGCGATTCCAACACCGATGTACACAACGGGAGCAATTCCTGAGTCGGGTGCGCTGAAGGCGACGATGGTGACGCCAGCGACGAGAGCGGCATTGACCGCTACGTCAAACAGAGCGAACACTCGGCCCAGGAAGTGATCGTCCACATGTAGTTGGACGAGCGTGTCGCTGCATACTTTGATGCCCTGGGAGGCAAACCCCAGCGAGAAGGCAGCGCAGACCAAAGGGGCAATCTGGGCCTGATAGGCGGCGAGGAAGCAACCGGTCGGCACGACAACGGCTGCCTGAATCAAGATCGCCACACTCCATCGGACGAAACCGAATTTGCGCGCTTGACCTGGGGTCACGAGGGCACCGAGTAATGCGCCCATCGCGGCACCTGCCGTAATGAGTGCGAATTGGGCTAAAGCAGCGTCTGGATCCCCGTTGGCGCCCAGTGTGTTCCGGGTGAGCAGTAATGCGATGACTGTGAGCGCGCCGAAGACGAGGCGTTGCACGACGACGACAAGCACTGCGCGCCCGGCGATGGGATGTTGACGCAAAGCTAGATATCCGTCGGCGAAGCCGCGCACGACGTCGCGGGCGCTGTCACCCACGGTGGTGCCATCAGGACCTAACCGACCGCGGGCCAGGCTGAGCATCGGTGTTGCGGCAAGCAGATAACCGGCGGTTGCGCACATTAATACGACAACGCTGCCAGTGTCTCCACCGCCGACCACCTGGCGAATACCGACACCACATAGGCCACCGATCGCGGCGGCAATGGTGCCCGAGGTCGGCGTGAGGGCATTCGCGGTAATCAGCAGCCGTCCGTCCACCACATGGGGTAACGAGGCCGATAGCCCGGCGAGTACGAAACGTCCCACTCCCAAAACGATGAGAACGACAACGGCAAGTGAGAGCCCGTCGTGACGCTGGCCTACAACGATTGCGACGACGATGACAATCACCGCTCGAATGAGGTTCGCGTAGACCAACACCTGGCGGCGGCGCCAACGGTCAAGTAGGACGCCGGCGAAGGGTCCGATCAAGGAATACGGGAGAAAAAGCACCGCGAACGCGCCGGCAACGCTTGCTGCGGTGGGCTGACGTTCGGGTGAAAAGAGCACGAAGGTTGCCAATGCTGACTGAAGCAGGCCGTCGGCACCCTGCCCGAGGAGACGCGTGGCATAAAGGCGTCGAAACGCCCGGACGCGCAAAACAGACCGAAGATTGGCCAGTGCCACGTCGTCAGCGTATCTGCACCGCGCTTGTTGAGCCCGGGGCCAACGTGGTCGGCTGATTCGGGCAGGCACGAGACCGCTTCGCCGTTACGACAAAATGTTTTTCCGGTCGAACTTCACGATGGCAACGCCGATGAGGATGGCAAAAACGCTGATGCTGTAGGCAGCGCCGATGGCCATGTCATCCCACACGATCGTGCTGCCGAGCGCATCGATCCATGAGCCGCCATAGTCGGTGGGCAGGAGTCGACGTAGGTCACCGAGGGCCTCGATAGCGTCGAGGATGTTCGCCACGATGACGATGACTACAGCGCCACCGACAGCTCCCAAGGGAACGTCGGTCGAGACGCTCAACAAGAATGCAATACCAGCTGGAACCAAGAGCGTGATGGTGATGTAAAGCGAAATCACTGCCAACCGCTGTAGGGATTCGGCGGTCGTGAATGTGCCACTCAGTGGGCTGTTGAGGTTTTGCGACCCGAAAGCAATCAGTCCGATGATGAACGAGGTGACAATGAGCGTCACCATGACCAAGAAGGTCAGGAGAAGTCCAACGATGATCTTGGCTCGCAAGAGCCTTCGTCGCGGCACGGGCGCTGCGAGTAGATAGCGCATCGTGGACCAGCTGGCCTCACTGGCCACGGTGTCGCCGAGGAACATGGCGGCCAGGATGGTGAAGAGAAACCCAGAGCCAAAAAAGAGCATCGTGAGTGTGAAATTCCAGGCCCCGAATGTGGCCAGACCCACGAGGTCAAGATCCCCGTCTCCGAAGCCCCCACCACCATTGCCGGAGGGTCCAAATTTCACGGCAGCCACCACGATGATGGGCAGGGCTATCACCAAGATGAAAGCGATCAAGGTTCGCTTGCGACGCACCTGGCGGATGAATTCCGTGGGCACCGTCAGCGTGTGGCGTGCGTTATAGGTCACCTCACCAACGTTCGAGTCGGGCGCTGACGCGTTAATGGTCATACTCCGTGCCCCTCTCCGACCAACTCGAGGAAGACATCCTCGAGGCGAAGACCGGTACGCCCTGCCAGGAGACTCACGACGGTGCCCTCCGAGATGACTTTGCCGTGGTTCATCACAACAACATGGGAGCATGTTTGTTCGACCTCGGCGAGCAGGTGAGACGAGATGATGACTGTGCGCCCGGTTGCGGCGTAGTCGTGGACCACCTGACGCATGTGTCGAATCTGTGGTGGATCAAGGCCGTTAGTCGGTTCGTCCAGCATGAGTAGGTCCGGTAATCCGAGCATGGCTTGAGCAATGCCTAGTCGCTGGCGCATCCCTTGGCTGTAGGTGCGCACTTTGCGGTCGACAGCATCGCCGAGCCCCGCGATCTGCAACACCTCGTCCAGGTGTGGATCACCAATGCGGCCACTGGCACGCCAGTAGATATCGAGGTTTGCTCGCCCCGACAGGTGGGGCAGGAAACCGGGACCTTCTACGAAGGATCCCACCCGGGCCAACACCGGCGCCCCGGCTCGTATTCGTTCTCCAAACACGTACACGGCGCCTTCGGTGGGGCGAAGCAGGCCCATCACCATCCGCATGGTGGTGGTCTTTCCAGCCCCATTGGGGCCAAGGAGTCCGAGCACCACCCCGCGCGGCACAGTAAACGTGACACCATCAACCGCGCGCAGACCGCCGGAAAATTCCTGCACTAGATCGCGCACCGCAACAGGGTCACCGACCAACTCGGGATCTGTTGTTGGAGTTGGTGTTCGGGGGCGAGCCAGTCGCACCGCAACAGCAATGATCAAGACCAGGACCAGGGCCCCGGCCACCCAGGCCCACGGTGGAATGCCGCCTGCGCTTGCTGTGGTGGAAACGTTGGGAACCTGCAGAATCGAGTTGGTGAGGGCAACCGTGTAGACGGCAGGACCAGCCGGCATTCGATATGCCTGATCGGTGGTCACCAGCGCCAAAGCCAGTCGATCACCAGCGGCCCACTCGGTCACGATGGTGGGCAGTGCGACGGTGACCTCGACCGGTTCAGGGCCGACCTGATCAATGCGAATGGGTGAAACCAGGCCCTTGGGTAGTGACTGGCGATCATTGCCCGACACGATGCGGACGCTGGCAAAGATCGTGACATCCGTGGTGACTTTGCCGGCAGAGATCTCAAAGGTTGCGGTCGGTGAGCCGATGATTCGCCCAGCAGTTTCGAGTGGTTGTGAAATAAAGGCGGCAGACTGCCGTGGTAGTGGTAAACCAAGTGCCGAACGAGCCAGTGCTCCAAATCCGCCGAGGCCCGGCAAGGCCGTTATCGCTGCAGGTACACCGCCAGCCGGAGCCAAGATCTGTTGCGGCGGGCCCATTAATGTAAAGGTTGAATTTTCATCCCCAGAGATCCCCGGATACGTCGATGCACTGAGAACCGAGACGGTCCCGGCGGCGCGGTCACTGATTGCCGAGCCCTCCACGAGAGACACTTCAAAGTCGGTGGAGACCGACGGACCGTTTGCCAGGTGGGCATCAAACCAGTTGGCTGTGAGTTCACGGAGGCGATCGGTTTCGTTAACACCGCCGTCGTGACCCTGGGCGTGCCAGACAACCTTCAAAGGCGTGTCGGGGTGTGCGGCGGAAATTTGTTCGGCGTTTGCGTTGACTTGGTCAAGGGGAAAGAGCGAATCGGATTGTCCGCCGCCCAGCAGGGTGGGTACTTGAATATTCTCGGTGATGGTCGCTGGTGATGAAGCGCGCATGAGTTCGACACCTGCGGGAGTAATGGTGCCGGTCGTGGCTGCGAGATTGTAGGCGTCGCACCAGGCTTGAGTGAAGCGGCCACAAGTGTCTACCGGGCCGGAGGTGAGGCCGGAACTGAAAAATAGCGCGGACCATAGTTGTTTGTAGACACCCGTTTCGGTGGATGTAACGCTGCTCTGGGGGAACAACGAGGATTGCAGATCGTTCCACGTGATGTCCGCTGCAATTGCATCAACGCGCAGGTCGTATCCGGCGATCATCAGCGAGAGTGCTCCGCCATAGGAGCCGCCACCAAAGCCAACCACCGGGTCACCTTGGGTTTGTTGGCTCACCTCAGGGACCCCGGCCAGGTAGGAAATGAGTTGGGCGGCGTCGGCGACCTCGAAGTCTGGCGCGTTAACTGATATTTGCCCGGTAGAGGAGCCAAATCCGCGCGCTGAATAGGTCAACACGACGAAACCACGATCCACCAGATACTGGGCGTCTTCAGCCACCGAAGTTTTGCTGCCGCCAAAGCCGTGGGCTAGTACGACGGCTGGTGCGGGAGTTCGATTGGGCACGTAGAGGTCGGCGTCTAGTCGGACCGGCGTCGCGTCGGTGGCTGACGTGGGACCACCGTCAAGAGTGATTGCGGTTGGGCTGACCTGGGCGGTGGCCACGGACGCTTGCCAAGGAGCAGCACCAGAACTGGCCAGCGGAAGGGCAAGAGCCAGAGCGGTGCTGGCGATGGCAACCGACCACCGTCCACCGATATTCATGTAAGCACCTTACGTTGAGATACCGATGACCACCGTAGGTCGTCCACTCACCGACTGCGCGGATGCACGAAGAATCGGAGTTGGCTAACGTTGAGCGGTGATGAAGCCCAGGGAAAGCGACGCGTTGGCTGCGCGACCCCTGACCACGCCGCACCCGGATCGACTGGCGCCAGACCGAGCAGACTACGAACTCATTTGCGCCCGGCATGAGGCGGCGATGGTGGCTGGATCGCCGGGATATCTTGATCCGGTGACCGGTTTCTTCGTGATGACGGCGGCCAACCACGCCAAGCGAGGATTCTGCTGTGCCAGCGGCTGCCGCCATTGCCCATATGTGTGATGACCACGATGTGTGCTTAACACGGCTCCAGTGAAGCCCGGCGCAGAGGAATTACAGTCGCCGGTATGCATCAAGAATACGTGCCTGAAGATTACGCGCATCGACTCTATACCGACCTAGCCCCATGGTGGCCGCTGATTTCACCACCAGAGGAGTACGTCGATGAGATTCCCCGTCTACGTGGTGCTCTGGGAAAGCCTGGTCGACTACTGGAGTTGGGTAGTGGTGGCGGGCATGTGGCGTCTCATCTGCACGACTATGACCGCACGCTGGTTGATCTTTCGGAATCGATGCTCGCCGTGTCGCGCGATTTGAATCCTGATTGCCGGCATGTGTGTGCCGACATGCGCTCGGTGCGGCTCGGCGAGCAGTTCGATGCGGTACTCGTGCACGATGCCATTGACTATCTGATTGATCCCGAAGACGTTGAGCGCATGTTAATCACGGCTGCCGCGCATCTTGATCCGGGCGGTGTTTTGGTCTTGGCACCCGATGGCATCCGCGACACGTTCGCACCGAGCACCACCAGTGGTGGCGTTGATGCCCCCGACGGAAGGGGCGCGCGCTTTTGCGAATGGGTGCATGAAGCCCGCGACGGCGAAAATTTTGTGCGAGTGGACTACGCATTCATGCTGCGCCACGGAGATGGTTACGTGGAGGTTGTCCACGATCGGCACGACTGTGGCTTATTTTCGGTGAGTCAATGGCAGCAAATGCTGACCGACTGGGATGACGTCGTTATTGACTCAACCGAGCAAGCGTGGGGTGAAGGTGTGCTGATTACCGCTCGACGGTCCCGGCAATGAATTCCTCCACACGCTGGCGGCACACGTCATCGGCGTACTGCTCGGGTGGGGACTTCATAAAGTAGGACGAGGCGCTCAGCAGCGGGCCACCGATACCGCGGTCAAGTGCGATTTTTGCCGCCCTAATCGCATCGATAATCACGCCGGCTGAGTTGGGTGAATCCCACACCTCGAGCTTGTATTCAAGGTTGAGGGGAACATCGCCGAAAGCTTTGCCCTCCAGTCGTACGAAGGCCCACTTGCGGTCATCGAGCCAGGCCACGTAGTCACTCGGCCCGATGTGAATATCGCGAGCGGGGATTTCACGGTCTATCTGCGAGGTAACGGACTGGGTCTTGGAGATCTTCTTTGATTCCAACCGATCACGCTCAAGCATGTTCATGAAGTCCATGTTGCCGCCCACGTTGAGTTGATAGGTGCGCTGCACCTCCACGCCGCGATCTTCGAAGAGTTTCGTCAAGACACGGTGCGTGATGGTGGCTCCCACCTGCGACTTGATGTCATCGCCCACGATGGGCAGACCAGCGTCAACGAACTTCTGGGCCCATTCTGGGGTACCGGCAATGAAGACCGGCAGCGCGTTTACGAACGCACAGCCGGCATCGATGGCGCACTGTGCGTAGAACTTTGCCGCGTCTTCGGAACCGACCGGCAAGTAACACACGACGACCTCGGCGTTGACTGCCTTGAGTGCGGCGACAATGTCCACGGGTTCAGCGTCGGATTCGGTGATGGTTTCGCGGTAGTACTTACCCAGGCCATCGAGAGTGACACCGCGCTGCACCGTGAGGTTCATAGGAGGTACATCGCAGATCTTGATGGTGTTGTTCTCACTGGCGCCGATAGCGTCGGCCAGATCGGTGCCGACCTTCTTTGCATCAACGTCGAAGGCGGCGACAAACTCAACATCACTGACGTGGTAATCGCCAAACTGGACGTGCATCAAGCCAGGCACCCGTTGGCCGGGTGTGGCATCGGCGTAGTAGTGCACGCCTTGAACGAGTGACGCTGCACAGTTGCCGACTCCAACGACGGCCACGCGTACGGATCCCATCATCTTTCCCTTTCGTTATGGCCTGTTGTCAGGCCGGTTCTCGCCGTCAATGAGTTCGTCGAGCCAGCGCACTTCACGTTCCACGCTGTCGAGCCCGTGCTGCTGTAAACGTTCGGTGTATGCGTCCATCCGCTCGCCCGCGCGCGTAAAGGAATCCCGCAGAGTGGCGAGTCGTTGTTCAAGGCGCGACCTGCGGCCTTCCAAAATACGCATGCGTACGTCGGCGGGCGTGCGTTGAAAAAATGCTAGGTGGGCGGCGAAGGGTTCGTCCTCCCACGAGTCAGGGCCGGGGGCGGCGACTAGCTGGTCGAAGTATTCCTTGCCCTCGCCGGTGAGTTCATAGACGATCCTGGCTCGCTTGGTGGTGAGCACGGGCTGGGGGTCCGGGGCGGCCTGGATGATCAGATCGCGTGCCTGAAGATCCTTCAAGGCCGGATACAAAGAGCCGTATGAAATGGCGCGAAAAGGCCCGAGAACGCCGGTGAGTCGTTTGCGGAGCTCATAACCGTGGAGAGGGGAATCGTGCAGGAGACCGAGAATCGAAAACTCCAGGACCTCGGCGCGACTGCGCATCTACCCTCCCTCGCTTAACACGGCGCTACTCCGCCATCACAAAGTTTCGATATATCAACTCAACATAGTTAACCAGATATATCGGGCTGATACGTCAGGCGGGGCCCTCGGCGCCGCAAAGTAGAATGCTGGGCGTGGGTCAGCAACCGATTCAGGTCATCGCCGATCCCACGCAACCGCGGTCGGTGATCAATTACGGCCTGCAGCGACGCAGCGTGCTTCGTTCACTCTTGCGGGGGCGGCCCTTTGATGGGGTCGATGTTTGTGATGCCGATCCGTATCTGATCAAGGCGGCGCGATTTCATGGGGTGGTCGCCGAGGATTCCTGCCCCATTTGTCGTGCCGACGCCCTGTCGCAGGTGACCTACATTTACGGAGAGCAACTAGGCCACGTGTCTGGAGCCGCGGTCCATCCCCGCAGGCTGGCCGAATTGGCCGTCAAGACCGGGGAGTTTCGGGTCTATGTCGTGGAGGTGTGCCCTGATTGCCGCTGGAACCATCTACTGACGTCGTATTTTCTCGGCGACGGAGTCACGCGCAAAGCTCCTAGGCGTCCGCGCGATCTTCTTGATTGATGCGCATCGGTTCGATGGTTGCGGGTGCATCGTCGGTGATCGCGTAGTACTCCCATGGCACCCCAGCCGGGTCGTGTAGCCAGATCTTGTCCTGTGTCGCATAGCAGCACACCGCATCGGTTTCCGCACTATCGATCAGGCCAGTGGCTTGAAGACGATCCGCGTGCTGGGCAACGGATTGTGACACTGATTCCTCGATTCCAAGGTGGTTGAGGGCACCGCTGACACCGTGTCCGCGATCATGGGCTGGCACCTCGATCAGTACCAACTTCAAGGGTGGCTCGGTGATTTCGAAGTTGGCGTAGCCAGCACGCACCTTGTGTGGTTCCGTATCGAACATCGTTCGATAGAAATCGATGGACGCGTCAAGATCAGCAACATTGAGGGCTAATTGAATCCGTGACATCACACACTCCTCGGTAGGCATCCGAGCATACATCGAAAAATATCGATATATCAAATGTCTGGTCAGCCACGGCTGGATCGTTAGTTCGTGGGAGCGGGCTCTTTGCGTCGCGTTGAGCCCCGCCCTGCGCGCTGATCCGGTGGGAGCCCGAAGGAGGAGATGAGCCCGATCAGCACCGCGAAGCCGGCAACCCCCGCCATCACCCGGACAGCCGTCGTATAGGCGTCCTTCGCTTCTTGGGCGATGTCCGCCGTCTTGGGGTCCTGGGCCAGACCTTGGATCGCCTCGCCTGAGGTATCCACGACCTCGTCGACAATCTTCGTTTGGTCAGCTTGACTCAACTGCGGTTGATTGGCTTCCAGGTTGTCGGCCAGAGATGCACCCAGTGAGACGAACAGAACCGTGCCCAGCAGTGCGCCGCCAAGGGTCGACCCCACCTGGCGAAGGGTTGAGGTCACTGAGGACGCGCCGCCTGATTTAGCCGCTGGTACGTCCGCCAGGATCACGTTGGTCAGTTGAGCGGTGTCGAAGCCTACGCCGACGCCGTAAATCACGAAGGGTATGGCCAACCACCAGGGGGAATTATCGGAACTGATGAGCAAGGCAACCCCGGCGATACCGATGATCTCTAACACCATGCCGATGCGAACCAACCGAGTCGAACCGATGGCCGCCGCCGCATGACGGGCCCCACCGCCGGCCAATACAACGCCGAGGCCAAGCACCGCCAAGAGTGCGCCGGTCTCTAGCGGTGACAGGCCGTGCACAGACTGGGCCCAGAGTGGAATCGCGAAGAGCACACCGAACTCACCCAAGGACACCAGCGTTGCCACCACGTTGCCGAAGCCATAACGTCGAATTCGAAACAAACTGAGGTCTATGAGTACGGGCTTATTCGCTCTGGCGCGGGTGCTTTGCAGCACCACAAATAACACGAGCAGCAGCGTGCCGAGCACGATCGTGATCGGCACCGGGGACAGATCACCCGGCTGCACTTGCCAGGGCCCAAGATCCCAGTTGGTAATGGCTGTCCACCAACCCACCGATTGACCCTCGATCAAGCCAAAGACCACTAGGCCCAAGCCCACCGAGGACAACACCACACCCGACCAGTCAAGTGATTTGCGGTCGGCTCCTTTTGATTCGGTGACGAAGGCCCGCACCATGATCAAGCTGAGGATGCCCAAGGGAATGTTGATGTAGAACGCCCAGCGCCACGAAGCGACATCGGTGAGCCATCCGCCCAACAACGGGCCGAACGCCGCCATGCCACCAAAGACGGCACCCCATAAACCGAAGGCGGCCGCACGCATGGGACCGCGGAAATTGACGTTGATGATGGCCATCGATGTGGGCAGCATCATGGCTCCGCCGACGGCTTCCCCTGCGCGCGCAAGGATCAACATGTTGGCGCTGGTCGACGCTCCGGCCAACAGATTGAACCCGATGAAAATCGTGGTACCGAGCATGAACATGCGTCGGCGTCCGATTCGGTCAGATAGCACGCCGAAGGTGATCAGTAGCGCGGCGAAGACCAGTGAATAAATCGAGCCGACCCACAGCACATCGGTACGGCCGATGCTCAGGTCCTGCACGATCGTAGGAATAAGGACATTGACGATGCTGCCTTCAAGGACGATCAGCGATACGCCAAGAAGTAGGGCGACAAGGGCCAGCCAGGGTTTCTTCTCGACTCCAGATGCTGATTCGGTGCTACTGGGCGCAGACATAGCCCGGACGCTAGCGGTTCTCCTGGCCGCAACGGTGATGAATTCATGGTCATCGGCGCGCCCATCCGTGGTGCGGGTGTGACGCAAGTGATTATTGGTGGGCTATGAAGGAACCCGGATGAGCAAGGCCCGTCGCACCGAACGGCCCCGACGTCGGCCCCGACGTCGGCTCGGACGTCGGCTGTTCGGCACCGTGTTGGCTTTGGGTTTACTCGTGGTGGGAGGTTTTGCGCTTGCGGTGGCTCTTACACCGCTTCCTGACCCCAACGACATCGCGGCCAATGAGGCGACAGTTGTCTACTACGCCGACGGCGTCACCGAGATCGGTCGCCTTGGCGAAGCCACTCGCCGGAGTGTTTCGATGGAGCAAATCCCAACCGAGGTCCGCTTCGCGGTATTGGCGGCTGAAGATCGGGACTTCTACAACCACAGCGGGGTATCGCCAGTAGGGATTGGCCGTGCCCTGATTAACAACGCGCGAGGCGAGGCGGTACAGGGGGCATCCACGATCACCCAGCAGTACGCCAAAAACGCCTATCTCACTTCTGATCGTTCCTGGCTACGCAAGGCGCGTGAACTGGTGCTGAGCGTCAAGCTCGAGACGATGACCTCTAAGGATGAGATTCTGCGCGACTATCTCAATACGATCTATTTTGGTCGTGGGGCCTACGGGGTCGAGGCGGCCTCAATGGCCTACTTTGGCACCTCTGTATCAGCGCTGGACTACCAGCAGGCAGCACTCTTGGGTGCCGTCATCAAGGCGCCTAGTGTGTTGGATCCCGCGGTCGAGACGAAACTTTCTCGAGCGCGTTGGGCCTACGTACTGGATGCGATGGCCGAGCAGGGCTGGATTACTCCAGCACAACGCGAGCAAGCAGCTTTTCCCGACACGATTGCGCCGCGAACCTCCAATCGACTTGGTGGCCAGGTGGGTTACCTCTTGGAAGCGGTGAAGGCTGATCTGGGCTTGCTGGGGTATTCGGCAACGGAGATCGAAGCCGCAGGACTACGCATCGTCAGCACCTTTGAGGTGGCTGCGCAATCCGCGGCGGTTGCCGCGGTGAAGGCGGTGGGCCCCACCGAGGGCACCGATGGATTGAGGATCGGTTTAGCCGCGGTGCGGCCGAGCACTGGTGAGGTGATCGCTATGTATGGCGGCCCCGACTATGTCTCCAGCCCCATCAACAACGCCACCCGATCTTTCGCACAGGCTGGTTCAACGTTCAAACCGTTTGCTCTCGCTGCCGCACTAGAGCAGGGCGTTGAGATGACGACGCAGTACAACGGTGACTCACCGGTCAGTGTGCAGGATTACACCGTGCGCAACTACGGCGATGAATCATTTGGTTCGGTGGACTTGATGACTGCCACAACCCGCAGTGTCAACACCGCATATGTTGCACTTGAGGCGCAAATTGGCGTAGATGCCGTGGCCGACACTGCGTATCGGATCGGCTTGCCGATGAGTACTCCTGGTGGTACTCCTGAATCGTTAGACCTGACTTTCGTTTTGGGTACAGCGTCACCAAGCGGGCTCGACATGGCTTCGTCTTATGGCACCTTCGCCCAGCGCGGTCAGCGCGTCGTACCGTCCACGATCACGCAGGTTCTTTCAGCCGATGGCGATGTTCAATACGAGCGATCAAGTCTGCCCGATCAAGTGATCTCCAGCGCCGTGGCTGATGGCGTGACGAGTGCGCTACAACAGGTTGTGCTTACCGGCACCGCGACGGGAGCGCAGGTGGTGGGCCGGCCAGTCGCTGGAAAAACTGGCACGAGCAACGAGAATAAATCGATGTGGTTTGTCGGGTATACCCCACAGATATCGGCGGCGGTCTTGATGGCACGTGAGGATACTGAGGGAAACCCTGTGCCCCTTGATGGCATCAGCGGTGGCTCCCCTGCGTGGGGTGGCGGATCGTATCCGGTTGCTATCTGGTCAGCTTTCATGACCGCAGCACTCGTCAATGATCCGGTGGAAGGATTCGTTCAACCGGCACCCGTGCCAACGGTGACTCCTACGCCCTCAGTCACGCTCGATCCGTCTGCTGATCCTTCGGCTGATCCGTCAATCAGCTCCACAGCAACCGCACCCGCCGATATTTCGTCACCGTCACCCCAGCAGTCATCGATCGCTCCTTCACCCGAGGCCAGCACCGATACCGGCGCACCCACGCCGCCGACCCCGAGTGCGTCGATGCCCGGACCGGTCACAACTGCGCCAAGGGAAGATCCAGATAGCGGGATCATCGGTGATCCGCAGTAGCGTGACCAACATGTCCCGCGCGGCCCCCACGCATGCTGATCCGGTCGCTCGCGGTGCAGCGGCGGTTATTGGCGGACCACTCGGCCGATTTGCCCGGGTACCGGCTAGTTCATGGTGGACGCCGGGCCGAATTCTGATCGTGATGGCGGCCCTGGCGTATTCGTTGGGCTTTCTCCTCGACGTGCCCTGCACGATGAATGGTTGGGCATCACCCGACCGCTACGAACACCTGTGTTACTCCGATATCCCCCCGCTATTTTCTTTACGCGGGTTCGCCGACGGGTTCTTTCCCTATTTGGAGACTCCCCCGGGTGGTCAGCCGCTGGAGTACCCCGTGTTGATCGGGCTGTTTATGCAGGTGGCCGCTTGGATTACCCAAGGCATCGGTGTGGTGGTGCCCGACCTCAACGCGCCATTGGCCTTTTTCGGGGTCAATGTTGTGTTGCTCTACCCCTTCTTGCTGCTGGCCGTAGTGGCCACGGCCCGCACGATGCGGGCACGTCCGTGGGATGCAGCGATGATCGCACTTGCCCCATCTGTGATTTTGGCTGCGACGATCAACTGGGACCTCATCGCAATCGGACTTGCCGCGGCAGCGATCATGCTGTGGGCTCGGAAGCAGCCCGTGGCAGCCGGGGTCCTGCTGGGGTTGGCGGTGTCGGCAAAGTTTTACCCGATTCTGTTTCTGGGACCCCTGCTCATCTTGTGTCTGCGGGCTGGGCGAATGCGGGCGTGGACGCGACTGGCGATCGCCACCATCGTTACATGGTTGGCGATCAACCTGCCCTTCGCCATCGCGAACTTTGATGGCTGGTTCTACTTCTACGACTTCTCCTCCACACGCGGCCAGGATTTCGGATCCGTTTGGTATGCGGCTTCTTTGTGGGGGATGCCCAGCATTCCGGCCGATCAGTTGAATCTGATCGCCACCGGTCTGTTTCTGGTGCTGTGCGGAGGGATTGCCTGCTTGATTTGGCTTGCCCCGCAACGACCACGTTTGGGCGGAATGCTGTTCTTGGTCGTGGCGGCGTTCGTCGTGACCAATAAGGTCTATTCGCCCCAATTTGTGTTGTGGTTGGTGCCCCTTGCCGCCTTAGCTCGACCTCGATGGCGAGATTTCTTGATTTGGCAGGCCGGTCAGGTGGCGTACTTCGTAGCTATTTGGTGGTACCTCGCCGGTGCGGGAATCGACGACGCCAAGGGTATGACCCCGGAGTGGTACGGCTTCTTCATCTTCGTTCAGGTTGGCGTCACCATCTGGTTGTGTGCGCTCATCATCCGCGATTCGCTGTATCCGGAGTGTGATCCGATTCGCACCGATGGAATACCTTGCGATGCGGATGATCCTGCCGGTGGCGTTCTCGATGGTGCGGGTGATCACCCACTTCGTGCACGTTGGCCCAGGCATGTGGCCGATGAGGCGGACTACGCAGATGATCCGTCGGAAAGATCGACCACAACTGGCGCATGATCGCTGGGCTGCTTTCCTTTGCGTTCGTCGCGGTCAACATAAGCATCTCGAACACGGTCACGAAACTTTTCGTTGGCCAGGATCAGGTCGATCCGCATACCGAAGCCCTTGTAGAACGAACCATTTCGATAGTCCCAAAAGGTGTACGGCTCACCTTTGAGGGCGCGCGGATACACCTCGGCCAGCCCGGCGTCGGTCACCGCCATGAGTGCTGCTCGCTCGGCCTGCGTGACATGGGTGGAGTCAATAAATGCCGAGATATCCCACACATCGGCATCGGTCGGGGCAACGTTGAAGTCGCCAATCACCGCATAGGGCAGACCGGGACGAGCGGCGAGTTCAGATCGCACGGTGAGTTCAAGAGCGCGGAGCCAGTTGAGCTTGTAGGCGAAGTGCGGATGATCGGGCTCACGACCATTGGGTACGTAAACACTCCACACACGTACCCCGCCGCACGTGGCTCCAATTGCGCGGGCCTCCACCGCGTTGTCATAAGCAGGTTGTCCGGGTAGATCGCGAACAACATCCTCAAAGCCGACCCGACTCACGAGGGCGACGCCGTTCCAGCGTCCTTGGCCGTGGGCGAGGGTTTCATAGCCCAATTCGCCGATGGCATTGTGCGGAAACGCTTCGGTCGTGGTTTTGAGTTCCTGCAAGGCCACGACGTCTGGCTGAGCGGAGTTCAACCAGTCGAGCACACGGGGCAGGCGGGCGGTGACGGAATTGACGTTCCAGGTGGCGATACGCACGACCATGAGGCTAGCCGCTACACTCGCACGTGCGTCAGGCTGGAGTTATCAGCCTTACCTCCTGCTCCGGATCGTCCGGGGCCGAATGAGTCCGAGGGAGGTCGGTGTTTTCATGCGCCGATATGAAGTAATGGTCATTCTTGACCCCGAGCTTGAAGAGCGCACCGTTGCGCCCAGTCTTGAGGCCTTCTTGAACGTTGTTCGCCAAGACGGTGGCACTGTGACGAAGGTGGACCTGTGGGGTCGGCGTCGGCTGGCCTATGACATCAACCACAAGTCTGAGGGCATCTATGCCGTCCTCGACGTCACCTCGACCCCGGAAGCCGTGGCCGAGCTCGATCGTCAACTTAACCTGAATGAAGCGGTGATTCGTACCAAGGTCACCCGCCCGGCCGAGGTCTGATCATGGCCGCCGGAGATATCAATGTCACGGTGGTGGGCAACCTCACTGCCGATCCTGAATTGCGTTTCACTCCAAGCGGTGCCGCTGTTGCCTCGTTCACCGTTGCTTCGAGTTCTCGTTATCTAGACAAACAGAGTAACGAGTGGAAAGACTCCGATCCGGTGTTCATGCGGTGCAGCGTGTGGCGCCAATACGCCGAGAACGTGGCGGAGTCTCTACAAAAAGGTATGCGCGTGATGGTGCAAGGCCGCCTGCGTCAGCGCTCATATGAAACACGCGAGGGTGAGAAGCGCACCGTGGTGGAGATGGAGGTCGACGATGTTGGCCCCGCTTTGCGCTATGCCACGGCCAAGGTCACTCGCATCGCACGAACCGATGGCGGTGGCGGCGGTGGGTTCGGCGGTAGCGCTCCGGCTCCCTCGGATGACCCGTGGGCTTCAGCATCCAGCGCCCCCTCAGAGGAACCACCGTTCTAGTCCGAGCGGTTCCTGTTTGTTTAACCCCTAATTTTGTTTACTTTTCTAGGTCAAGGAGATACACCACATGGGATCGCCACGGCAGTCCAATAAGCAGGTTGTTCGCAAGGTCATCAAGAAGAAGGCGTGTATTTTCTGCGCCGATGACGCAGCACCAATCGACTACAAAGAAACGTCGATGCTGCGTAAGTACATCTCTGATCGCGGCAAGATTCGCGCTCGTCGTGTGACCGGTTGCTGCACCCAACATCAACGTCAGATTGCTGCGGCCGTCAAGAACGCTCGCGAAATGGCGCTGCTCCCCTACACCGCGAACGTTCGATAGGAGTCACCATGATGAAACTCATTCTCACCAGTGAGGTCGACGGCCTCGGTGGCCCTGGAGATATCGTCGACGTGAAGCCCGGCTATGGCCGCAATTACCTGGTTCCCCGCGGATTCGCGATGCCATGGTCGAAGGGCAGCGAAAAGCAGATTGTGGCCATCAAGCGCGCACGCGATGCTCGCGAGATCCGTGATCTTGGGCATGCACGCGAGGTGCGTGATCAGCTTGAGGCGCTGACCATCACCGTTAACGCCAAAGCGGGTGAGACCGGCAAACTCTTCGGTTCGGTCACCAACGCTGACGTTGTTGTAGCTGTTCGCAAAGCGGGTGGACCACTGTTGGATAAGCGATCGATCGAGGTGCACGGCATTAAGACAATCGGCAAGCACAAGGCTGTGGTGCGCGTGCACCCGCAGGTGCAGGCCAATGTCGTCCTCGAGGTTGTCTCCGTCTAGGTAGTTCTGCCCTAGTCAATGTCGGTGGGGTCGCGCCTAGCAAGAATTCGCGCGACCACGCGAAGTTGCATTGAGGTCGAAAGCACGATGCCGACGAAACCGATCACCCGCAGATACAGGGCGACTGGATCATTGGCCAACATGCCTGCCGCGATCAGTAACAGGGCTGAGGCGACGAGGCCGACCATGCCGATCGCGGCGAACACGATGTGCGATATCCACTGGTCGAGGCGATGACCGTCGGCTCCGCTCCAGCGGTCAACACGCAGTGTGAGTCGACCCGAGCGGGCCTGCAGGGCAATGTCTTCGGTTAGCTGGGGCATGGATCGCAGGACGGGAAGTGCACGCACCAGTTCGCTCATCATTTGGTCGCGGGGGTTCAGCTCGCGGGCGATAACCAGGTCGCTCATACGGGCTGATGCAGCAGGTCCCATGCGAAAATCTGGGTCAATGATGCGCAGGGTGCCGTCGATCGTGAGCACGGCGCGGGCTAACACGGTGAGCGCCTGGGGCGCGGGAACTCCATGTCGACTCAAGACTCGGAGGACTTCTGATAGCGCGCCGGGATCAAATCCACCTCCCTGTACATCGGTGAGGACGACGCCGATATCAAACTCCATTGCGGCGATATCGATATCGTCACCTGCATGGCCGGCTAGGCGACGAACGCCGCGCGCCACCACCGATGGATCACGCATGGAAAAGCCAATGGCCAACTGCTGCAGTCCTTCGAGGGTTATGGGGTCTAGGTACCCCACGGCACCGAAGTCGATAAACCACAGCAAGCCCGAATCGTCGATGAGTACGTTCCCTGGGTGTGGGTCGGCGTGATAGACGCCATCAGCCAACACCTGGGTGAGAAAGGAATCCAGCAGATTCCCAGCGAGTTGGGATGCTGGCACCGGTGAGCGGTTGATTGCTTGCGTGTCTGACACTGGTTTACCGATGACCTCTTCCATGACCAGCACGCGACGGGTCGAAATATCGTCGAAGACTTCAGGAAATCGAACGCCTACGTCATCAACCCGCGCCAGGCGAATTGCGCGGTTATTGGCGAGCTCACGGGTGAAGTCGAGTTCGCCTTCAATGCCATGCACGAGCTCGCGAGCTAAGCCCGCTATCCCGATGCGCGCGGCAGATTCAGAGCGACGCTGGAGTTGGTCTGCGGCCCAGATAAGCACGCGACCATCTCGGCGAACTCCCTGCTCAACCCCTGGTCGCTGAATCTTGACGATCGCTCGGCGGCCATCAAGAAGTACGGCGCGATGGGTCACACCGATTGAGGCGGCGGCGAGTGGCTCTACATCAAATTCCGCGAAGTAGTCGCTGATCGGCCCACCTAGTTCGGTCTCCACGACCTCCTGGACCTGTTCATATGGCAGGCCCGGCACGTCACTGCGCAGGAGGCTTAGTTCGCTAGTGAGCACCCGTGGGAGCAGATCTTCCCTCGTCGAGGCGATTTGGCCGAACTTGACCAAAATGCCGCCCGCGTCCTCAAGGGTTCGCCGTAGTGCACGCGCCCCTTCGGGTGTCGCCAGGCCTGCTGGTGTGGCGATCTTGCGACCGACTAATCCATTGCGACGTGCGGCAAGAGCGATATCTCGAATGCGAGCCAGGATCGCAAGTCGCTCCTTGATCCAGCGAATCGGGTGCGGAAGGCGAATACGCCGACGACCCGCCCGAGGTCGGGCGATGGCATCGATGGTGACGCTCGCCAGCAAAGTAACCACGAGTACGTAGCTGAAGAATCCGATGCCCAATGCCCAGATATCGTCCACGCTATCGACGGCGATGTCACCGAATTGGAAAGCGATCAAGATGATTCCGGCGATGAACCCCACGAATCCGGCAAGCACGGCACGGGCAAAACCACGGCGCACACCCAGAATCCGCCCAGATAGCCAGCCGATGAAGACCAGCAGTACGACGATGATCCCGCTACTCCAAAGAGCGTCTAACCATGAGGTGTCCGTGGAGTCCATGCACCGATAGTGCCATGGAAGGTCAGGTTGTTAGCGGCGGACGCTTAGGGCTGACTCATTCGGTTCCAGCCACGGATCGTCAACGTCGCACCTATGGCCGTGAGCGCCGCGATCCACACCAACGACCAGCCCAGTGCGGAGGAAATCTCCGCATTGAGTGCCAGGGCGCGGGTAGCGTTGGCAAACTGCGTTACTGGGTTGACCGTGGCAATCGCGGCTAGCCAATCGGGCATCGTGTCGACGGGCACAAAGATGCTGGAGGCAAATGTGAGCGGGAAGATCCAAATGAAGCCGGCGCTTTGGGCCACCTCCGGTGACTTGACGGACACGCCAATTGCCACCGCGATCCACGCGAAGCCGAAGGCGACAAGCATCAATAGGATCCAGGCGATCAGGAGTGCCCAGGACCATTCGGGCCGGAATCCCACGATGATGCCGACGAGGAAGATCACCACAACCAGGAGGCCTGCGCGCAGAGTGTCTGCGAAGACTCGTCCGGTCAGTGGCGCCAGGCGAGCGGTCGGCAGACTTCTGAGTCGATCGGTGAACCCGTTAGCCAAATCGTCAGAGATCGCAACGCTGGCCGCAGCTGCCGAGAACACGGCATTTTGCACGACGATTCCTGGAATCAACAGGTTGACGTAGTCGACTCCGGGCGGTGTTTGGATCGCGCCACCAAACACGTATCGAAACAGCAGCACGAACATGATCGGCTGAACGATGGTGAAGACGACAGCTTGCGGATTACGCCGATACTTGACCAGGCTGCGTTGGGTCAGTGCCCATGAGTCAACAAGAAATTTCGTCATGCTGATCGCCTCCCACGCCTCGACCGCTTGGGCGGTGTCGCATCATCAGCCTCATCAACGCTGTGACCAGTGTAGGAAAGAAACACATCATCGAGACTTGCCGTGCTTGTGTTCACGTTGGCCAGTGGACCCACCGTGAGGGCTTGCTCGAGCAGTGCGTTGATGCCGTCCTTGGCCGTCGCCACCCGCACCCGATTGTCAACCACCTCACCACCAAGCAGCGCGGCTAATCGGTTCAGGGAATCGCTGCTTGCCGGCGTGATCGTCAGGATCTCCTCACCTACGGTTGCCTTCAGTTCATCGGGCGTTCCTTCGGCAACGACCCGACCGGCGTCGATGATGCTGATGCGCGAGGCGAGGGCGTCGGCTTCTTCGAGATATTGCGTGGTGAGCACGACGGTGACGCCGCGAGCGGCGATATTGCGCACCTCCTCCCACAGTGCATTGCGGGTCCGCACGTCGAGCCCGGTTGTCGGTTCATCTAGGAACAGAATCCGCGGATTGCCCATGAGTGACGCGGCCAGATCGAGTCGGCGTCTCATTCCACCGGAATAGGTGCGGGCCGGTCGCGTGGCGGCATCGGTGAGGTCGAATCGGGCCAATAGATCAGCAGCTCGGGCTCGGCGCTCGGCGCCGGGTAGGCCATAGAGCGTACCGGCCAGCAGTAGGTTTTCTTGGCCGGTAAGTACCTCATCCACGGTGGCGTACTGGCCAGCAACGCCGATGACATCGCGCACGGTGGCAGCCTCCTCGACCACGTTGAGCCCGAGGACTCGCATTTCTCCGGAACTGGGAGTCAGGAGCGTTGTGGCAACGCGAATAAATGTGGTCTTTCCCGCACCGTTGGGGCCCAAGATTGCGTGAATCACACCGGGGGCAATGGTGAGATTGAGGTGATCAAGGGCTTTGGTTTGGCCGTAGATGACACTCAGGTCGACAGCAGACACGGCCGGGGCGGATTCACCAGGAAGTAATGACACGCTGACACGGTACGCCTGCGGGTGGCACTCTTAGTCCGTGGCCAAACGAACACAGATCACTCCGCGGCGCTGGGCTCCGCAGAAGGACCTGGGACTGACCGGTTCGTTCAGTCCGACGTCAACTTTCGTGGATCTGACGATATTGCCGGTGAGCGGAATCGGCCCCGAGGATACGGCGATCGATGCACAGGGCCGAATTCTCACCGGCACCGAAGACGGTCGACTATTGCGAATGACCACCGATGGTCGTCACCTAGAGACAATCGGACACACGCTTGGACGTCCACTCGGTATTGAAGTGGCCCCAGATGGTGGAATCATTGTGTGTGACGCCGATCGAGGTTTGCTGCGCGTGACGCCAGAATCGGGCGAGGTCACCGTGCTGGCCGATTCGGTCAGTGGAGCGCCGCTTCGACTGACCAATAACGCTGCGGTAAGCCGCTCGGGAGACATCTATTTCACCGAATCAAGCACCCGCTTTCGATTGCGGGAGTTCAAGGCCGATTTGCTGGAGCATTCGTCGACCGGCCGGCTGTTGAAGTGGTCGCCCACGGCTGGTGTTGAAGTGCTGTTGACCGGGTTGGACTTCGCTAACGGGGTCGCCCTTGCCGAGGACGAGTCTTATGTGTTGGTCGCCGAAACCGGCGGTTACCGGGTTCGTCGACTTGAACTTACCGGTGAACATGCGGGAGCCTCGACGATCATCCTCCACAACATGCCAGGTCTTCCAGACAACATGTCGACAGGCAGCAATGGACTGTTTTGGATCGCGATGCCGAGTACCCGCAACCGAGTACTCGATAGGTTGCTTCCACGGCCGGGCTTTTTGCGATCGGCTGTGTGGGCGCTGCCCGATGCGTTGCAACCGGATGCTGACAAGATCACCTGGGTGTGTGCCATTGATGGCACGGGTGTGGTGGTGCACAACGTGTTTGCCCAGGGCGACCGATATCACTATGTAACCGGGGTCACTGAATTTGCCGGTGATCTCTATTTGGGCAGTCTGGTGGAATCCGCGGTGGCTAAGGCGCCGGCACCGCGCAACTAACTTCGCCGCGCAGTCGCGTGTGCAGCGCCCACGCAAGAAGTGCAATACCGGCGACGGCCAAGATGGGTTGAATGGGCGCAAACCATTGCACCGCACCTGTGGTGCCAAGAGCAATGAGCACCAACTTATTGCACACTGGGCAACCGACGGCGAAAAATGACACGATGCCGCCGATGACACCGAAGCGACCGCCGCGGTCGATCGCAGCGGTGTCGCGCTCGGGGACACCGACGTAGGTGGCGATCACGAGTCCCGCCAAAATTCCGGTGATGATCGTGACCGGCCACGACCACCATTCGGGTTCAATCGCTCGTCCAAAAATGGGGTTGGGAATCAGTGCTGCCGGGATGGCCAACGCGATCGTTGACACCAGCGCGGCGAGTGCTGCAACGTACCGTCGGCGCATCGGCCAGGCTCGCAATAGCTGCCAACTCGTCATACCCCCCAGGGTATATGTAACGGCCGGGGAATATTCGGCTGCCCCGACGGGTGTCCTCGCGTAGGTTGTGGCCATGGCGAGAGCAGCGCAGGTGGTGGTGATCGGCGCCGGTCACAACGGGCTCACCGCAGCGGCTTACCTCGCCCAAGCCGGAGTGCAGGTCACAGTGTTGGAGGCACTCGATCATGTCGGGGGAGCTGCTGTGTCGGCGGAGGTGTTTCCCGGTGTGGCTGCTCGACTGTCGCGTTACTCGTATCTGGTATCCCTCATGCCCGGCCAAATCGTTCGCGAGTTGGCGCTCCCGTTGCAGTTGCGTTCACGTTCGGTTGCGTCTTACACCCCCGTCGTGCGTGCGGGACGTTCCACCGGACTGCTGGTGGAGTCACACCCCGGTGCTGCCACGCAAGCCTCCTTTCATGAAGTGACCGGCTCTGACGGGGACTTTCAGGCTTGGCGGGATTTTTATGAACGGATGGGTGCGGCTGCTCGCGTTCTAGCACCCACGATGCTTGAGCCCCTCATGTCCGCAGATCAGGTGGCGCAGAGGGTGAGTGCCGTTGCCGGTGAGCAGACCTGGCGGCAAATCGCGCAGCAACCACTTGGCGAGACTCTCTGGGAGTCCTTTACCGACGACGATGTGCGTGGCGTTGTGGCCACCGACGGATTGATCGGAACCTTCGCATCAGTGTTCGACGAGTCACTCCTGGCGAATCGCTGCTTGCTCTATCACCTGATTGGTGATGGCACGGGTGACTGGAAGGTGCCGGTCGGTGGCATGGGTGCCGTGAGTGCCGCGCTACATGATTCTGCCCTAGCCGCTGGAGCCCAGATAGTGACCGGTGCACAGGTGATTGCTGTTCAATCTGACGGCGTAGAGGCGAGCGTTACCTATCGCGACCGTGATGGGGCAGAGCGCACGTTGTCCACTGCCTGGGTGCTATCGAATGCCGCCCCTCACACGCTTTCTCAGTTGCTGGGCAATGAGCCCCTTCGTGCACCTCAGGGCAGCCAGTTGAAGGTCAACATGGTGCTCGAGCGGCTCCCACAACTGCGCAGCGGTATTGATCCGCGTATTGCTTTCGCCGGAACGTTCCACATTAATGAGTCCTTAACAGGCCTTGAAGATAGTTACGCCGCGGCCTGTCGAGGCGAGTTTCCGGCACGTCCTCCAGGTGAAATTTACTGCCACACCATCACCGATCCGAGCATCCTTTCGCTCGAGCTGCAGGCGAAGGAGTGGCACACCATGACGCTGTTTGGCTTGCACACACCGGCCGATGCTTTTACGCAGGCTCAATCCACACAGGCCCACGATCAACGTCGACAGCAATTGCTGGATTCATACCTAGATGGCTTCGACGAATACCTGTGTGAGCCGATTCGGGAATGCTTGGCACGAGATGCAGTGGGGCAACCCTGTGTCGAGGCACGCACCCCAGCAGATCTTGAGCAATCGGTCGGACTGCCGGGTGGTCATATCTTTCACCGTGATCTGCGGTGGCCGTGGGCTCTTGCCGACAGCGGACTTCCAGACTCACAGCCGGGCGCGTGGGGTGTGGAGACAAATGACGCGAACGTGTTGGTGTGTGGGGCTGGTGCGCGGCGCGGTGGGGGAGTGAGCGGGATCCCTGGACGTGCCGCCGCGATGAAGGTCTTGGCCAGTCTGGGGAGGTAGTAGATAGCGGCTACGACGTTTCTTCTAGACTCCCGGTCGACTGAAGATCATCGGAAGCGAATGGAGTCTCATGTCCCGACGCGAAGAACCCGTAGATGTCGTAGTCGTGGGGGCAGGCGCGTCGGGTGGTGCGTTCACGTGGAGCATTGCACGGCAGGGACTGAAGGTCGTGTGCTTGGAGCAGGGGGGTTGGGTCACTCCCGAAACGATTCCGTCCTTGCTTCCCCAGTGGGAAAGGGCCCGCGCTCGCACTCATCACCCCAATCCCAATGTGCGGAAGAATGCCTGGGACTACCCCATTGATGACACAGACAGTGACATCTCGCCCATGCTTTACAACGCCGTCGGCGGATCAACGATTCACTGGGGTGCGCATTTTCCCCGCCTTAAGCCGTCGGATTTTCGGGTGCGCACTCTCGATGGTGTAGGAGTCGATTGGCCGATTGGATACAACGATCTTGCTCCATATTTTGAGATCAACGACGCCATGATGACTGTCTCGGGCCTTGCCGGGGACCCAGCGAACCCCGCGCGAGGTCCGCGCCCATGTCCGCCCGTACCACTCGGTGAAGGTGCCCGGCGCATCGCCGAGGCATATAACCGCTTGGGCTGGCATTGGTGGCCGGTGGATGCCGCCATTTTGACGAAGGATCACGGAGATCGACTGTCGTGTAACAACTGTGGACCATGTGATCTGGGCTGTCCTCGCGGTTCGCGAACGAGCACTGACCTCGCATACTGGCCCGAGGCACTCGCGGCAGGTGCAATATTGCGCACGGGTGCTCGGGTCGTAAAGGTGACCTCGACACCCGGTCGAGTTACCGGGGTGGACTTCGTTGATGAGTCGGGCGAACTGGTGCATCAACCTGCGGCGAACGTGGTTCTTGCTGGAAATGGTGTGGGCACAGCACGGCTGTTGCTGCTCAGTGCAGAAGATTGGTGTCCTTCGGGTTTAGCGAACTCCTCAGATCAGGTGGGACGCAACTTGATGTTCCATCCCACCGGGATGGTGACCGGTGTGTTCGACGAGGATTTGAGCGGATACGCGGGCCCATTTGCGGCAAGCATCGTCAGCCAGGAATTCTACGAGACCGACCGATCTCGCGGCTTTGTTCGTGGTTTCCAGGCTCAAACGATCCGCAGTGATGGTCCGTTGGGTACCGCGTTAGGTGGGTATTTGCCGAGGCTGCCCTGGGGTAACCGACATCATGAGCAATTTTCAAGTCAGTTCGGACACACAGCCAGTATTACTGTGACGACAGAGGACCTACCTGATCCGAATAATCGCGTCACGCTCGCCGATACGCTAACCGACCGTTGGGGTGTTCGCGCTCCCAAGATTTCCTACCGGGTTGAACAGCGATGTCGCGACACGATTCGCTTCGGTATCGAGCGCAACAGCGAGGTTCTTCGAGAAGCTGGGGCTCGGGAAGTCTTGTCGATCCCGCTGGTGTCCTCTGCGGGGTTCCACCTGTTAGGGACCGCTCGCATGGGTGCAGACGCCGACATGAGTGTCGTTGATGCGAACTGTCGCTCCCACGACGTTCCGAATCTATGGGTCATTGATGGATCAGTCTTCCCCACCGTTGGGGCTTTGAACCCAACGTCCACACTCCAATCGATTGCTTTGCGTGCAGCCGATGCATTGGCTGGACGGGAACTGGCAGAAGTAGGTGGAGACATTGTCTGACTTACAGAAGACCTTGCTTGATGCCCTCGTTCCAGAGCATGGTGATATCCCTGGAGCGGGTAGCCTCGGATTGCTGCCACTTGTTATGGCAGATGCCGATGATGAGCCCAAAAGTCGTGCTCTCCAGGTGATTAGTGCAGCCTTGCCCGATGACTTTGTCGACTTATCCTCATTGCAGCGGGAGTCACTACTCCTGCAGATCGAGACCGCCTACCCGAACGAGTTTTCGGTCGTCGTAAACATGGTGTTCACGGCCTACTACTGTGATCAGCGCGTGCTTGATGGGATCGCACGTCATACTGGGTACAATCCACAGCCCCCGCAGCCGAAGGGCTATCAGCTGCCTGCATTTGATGAGCAGTTATTGCAGCCGGTGAGGGAGAGTCCACCACGATGGCGCACCGTTGACTAAGGAGATCATCAACATGCACGCAACCGACTCAGCCACCGCACATGTGGGTAAGGGTGTAGTAGTTACGGGCGGTGCAAAGGGCATCGGCCTGGGCATCGCACAACGATTTGTGCGCGAGGGCGCAACAGTCATCATCGCGGATATTGACATGGACGCCGCCACCGAGGCTGTTCGTGACCTGGGCGAACGGGCGATTGCGATGGAAACCGACGTTCGCGACGAGGATTCCCTCCGATTGGCAGTTGAGGTTGCCGTCGAGAGCGCGGGGCAACTCGACGTGATGGTTAACAACGCGGGGATTATTGCGGTCGCACCTCTCATAGAAACCGATGCAGCGCAATGGATTAGGTTGTTGGATATCAATGTTGTGGGTGTCGCCATGGGTAGCAAGGTGGCTGCTAAACAAATGATCGCTCAAGGCCGCGGTGGTTGTATCGTCAACGCATCCTCTGGCGGTGGTCGGCACGGAGTGGCCAACGTGTCGCAGTATTGCGCAAGCAAGGCTGCCATCATCATGCTCAGCCAGTCGTTATCCCAAGAGTTAGCTGCTGACAAGATCCGGGTGAATTGCTACACCCCGGGTCACATCATGACGCCTCTGTGGGAAGACATCCTGTCAGGCATGGGAGAAGCCCTGGGCCGGAGTCGTGAAGAAACCCTCGAGGCATTCCTTGCGACGATTCCGTGGGGAAGGTTCGGAACACCCGAGGACGTGGCCAGCACGGTGTCGTGGCTATGCACGCCGGATGCTGAGTACATCAGTGGGCAGTGCATAGCAATGAACGGTGCCGAACTGCCCTGGTAGAGCCCTCAGTGCGGAGCAGGATTCGCAGCGGCGAATGCAGCGGCCATCTGGCGTCGGTGTATCCACCAGACATCGTCGTGGCTTTTCACGTATTCCAGAAACTTGCGTAGCGCTCCGATGCGACCTGGTCGTCCCACTATCCGCAGGTGAACTCCCAGTGACATATAGCGGAATCCTTCTCGTCGCTCGCTGTACATCTGATCGAAGCTGTCGACGAGGTAGTCGTACCAGTCCCGTGGCGTATAGCCAGTCCCTTGCCACATCTTCATGTCATTGGTGTCGATTGCGTATGGCATCACCACGATCGGTCCCGATGGCGTTGTGGCCCAGTATGGTTCGTCGCCTGAGTAGTCGTCCATATGGTAGGTAAAACCCTCCTGCACGAGAATTTCACGTGTCTTGTCAGTGAGGAGATAGCGCGACAGGTGTCCTGCTGGTGGGGTACCAATGCTGGCGGTGATGCTGTCGCGTGCGCGTTGAATGAACTCGCGTTCGGCATCCTCATCCATGCGGTATTGCTGAATCCAACGGTAACCGTGGCTGGCCACCTCGTCGTCCCGCTTTGTGATGAACTCAGCGATTTGTGGGGCGCGCTCTAGAGCGATAGCAGCTGCGGTCCAGGTCGCCGGAACACCGGTGTCGCTAAGAACCTTTGCAACTCGTGGGAATCCCTCTTTGATTCCGTAGCGGTAGTTCGACTCGTTGCCGTAGTTACGTAAACCATCTTTGAGTGCCAAACCCATCTCGTCGACCGGTTCAGGTCTGCGGTCGCCGTCGAGGATCGACATCTCTGCGCCCTCTTCGACGTTGACCACGAGGGAGAATCCCAAAGATGTTGACGAAGGTCGATCGGATTCAGGCACGACGTGCTCCTATCTGATGAGTGAAACGGGTTGGCGAAACTTTGGAGTGACTAGACTGGTAGATATGGTGAGCGCGGATTCGCAAAACGCAGGCGTGTTGGTTGAACGCCATGAACATGTTGCCCATATCAAGATCGACCGGCCGGAGAAGCGAAATGCTCTGACTCAGGCCATGTGGGCGGCGATCCCCCCGATCATTGATCAGTTGAATAGTGACCTGAGCATCCGTCTGATCGTTGTTGGGTCCTCCAGTCCCGGAGTCTTCTCTGCCGGCGCAGACATCGGTGAATATCGACACCACGTGGGAGATCTGGAATGGGGTGCCGATAGTCAACGTGTCGTGGGCGCAGCCTTGGCTGCCGTGGCACAAGCTCACGCGCCGACGTTGGCCGCAATTGACGGGCCATGTTTTGGCGGTGGCGCCGGGATCGCGGTGGCGTGTGATTTTCGCATCGCGACCAGATCGGCGACCTTTGCTATTACTCCGGCAAAACTCGGAATGGTCTACGAGTTCGGGGCATTGGTTGCGCTCGTTGATTTGGTGGGACCAGCCCATGCAAAGAAGATCTTGTTTACCGGTGAAACCTACGACGCCACGCAAGCCCAGCGCATGGGTCTCGTCGACACAGTCGTTGATGATTCTGATCTGGAGACCGCAACTGAGGCGTTTGCTGCGGGTCTGGCGAAGACCAGCGGGATGAGTGCGCGGCTCATGAAAGAGGCGATTCAACGCATCATGTCTGGTCGTCGCGAGGAGTGCGCTGAGACCGACGAGTTCGTCAATCGCGCCTTGCGTTCGGCGGATTACCACGAGGGCGTTTCCGCATTCATCGAGCGTCGACCTCCGGTGTTTGAAGGTTGACGTAGTCGTCGATTTTGGCGGCCCAGTGCAAAAGATTTCGGTCGCTACCGGGCTGGCCGACGAGTTGAACGGAAGTCCCCTGCCACGGAACCGCAACGGCTGGGAGTCCTGCAACGTTGACCCATGCGGTGAGATCGGCAGCGTGAACGGGATCGTCGCCAATTACCGGCGCTGACTGCGGCGTCGTGGGGAGAACCAGACAGTCCACGTGAGTGAGAGCGTTGCGAATTGACCGTCGGATGCCGACTAGTTCTTCCACGCTCTGCCATAGTCGTGCCGCGCTGGCCTTCCCTGCGTAGTCCAACAGGGAACGAACCGCTGCCGGCATGAGTTCTCGCTGCCATGGTTCATCGAAAACGTTACAGGCGGAGGCCTCAACGACTAGCAGGCCGTGACGACGGATGCGGTCCGGTGTGAGATCAACGCTCGTCGAGAAAGTAATGGGATCCACCGTAGTACTGCCCCAATTTTGCATGAGGTCGACAACCTCGGTAACCGCTTGACGACCCGACTCACTGGCAACGCTTGCCCAATCACACAGGGCAATGCGGGCCGGATAGTCGGTTAGCGGCGTGGCCGCAACATCGCGCGACCAGGGAAAGTCGCGATCAAAGCGAAGGATTGTGTCGGCAACGTCGAGCAAGACGCGGGGGTCTTGTGCCAGCACACCCACCGAATCCATGGATGGTGCAAGCGGCGTCATTCCTCGTGCGCTCACTGCGCCGTGGGTAGGCAACCATCCGTATACGCCGCAGTAGGCGGCTGGGATTCGAACGCTGCCCATGGTGTCTGACCCAAGGGCAAACTGCACAAGTCCCGCACCAACAACTGCGCCGGAGCCACCACTTGACCCACCAGCGTGCAGGGTTGAGTCTCGTGGGTTCACGCATGGTCCCAATGCTGCAGACTCAGTAATCGCCCCGATGGCCATGGGAGCCATCGTTGTGGTCATTGCAGCAACGGCTCCCGCGGCCTTCAAAAGCTCGACGACGAAAGCGTCGTTCGCAGCAGGAGCAGCCAGAGTGGGAATGAGACCCGAACTAGTGGGGATCCCCTCCACGTCGATATTAGATTTCACTGCAAACACTAGGCCGTCTAGCGGCCCGAGTACTTCTCCTTGAGCACGACGGGTGTCTGCGTGCGCGGCTTCTGCCAAGGCGGTCGGGATCAGTGACTCGATCGCACCCGGAGATACGGCATCTTCACGAGCACGAGCGATGCCATAGATCTGTTCCGTGGTCGTGTGTTCTTGAGTCATCGCGCATCGACAAGCCGTGTTGGTTTCTGCCTTTCGTGAACACCGGTCAGCGATGCGGTGGCGCCTGGAACGACGACCTCAACCTCGATTCCAACGCCGAGGCGATCGCCAAGAACACTGCGAATAAGTTCGGCATCGACAGCGTGAACATCGGTCATCTCGCACATGACGACCAAACGTTCTCCGTGACCGGCCTTCTCCCATCGGCATACGTATTCGCCTGTGAAACCGGGAAACTCAGCCAGCATGCCGCCCATGGCGGAGGGATACACGTTGATGCCTTTTAACTTGACCATGTTGTCACTGCGACCGAGAAGTCCATCGATTCGGCGAAACGGCAGATCGGCTGCGTTTATTCCCGGCAGCACCCGGGTGACGTCGTGGGTATTGAATCGAATCAGTGGGGCAAGGTCATCCTTCGCCAAGCAGGTCACCACCATGTTGCCCGGATTGGTGCCCGAATTTTCACCCTCGTCGCCCAGGATCTCTACGACGTTGGCGTCCTCCCACAGGTGCAGCCCATCGCGTTCTGGGCCCTCTGAGGCAAGGGCCCCGGTGTCTGCCACCCCGTACCAGTTGAAGGCCTTGGCTCCACCCCATGCTTGCTCGAGAGGTTCGCGTCCGCCAGCGAGGAGATGACCAATGATGAGCCGAACCGGGATGTCTTTACCAGGCTCGAGTCCTAGCTCTACCGCTTTATCAGCCAGTTTGCGCAGATAGTCGGCGAAGCCCAAGAGCACGGTTGCGCCGAATTGCTGCATAACAGCTATCTGGCGATCGGATCGGGTTTCGATGCCGGTACCGGCCGAAAGCAACATGGCTTCGGTGTAGCGCGTCACCGATTCACGAACGTAGTGCCCACCGTTGACGAGTCCGTGGCCGTACACGCTGTGGGCAACATCTGTTGGCTGAACACCCAGCCACCCATAAATGCGACCGAGCAGGGCGTTTTGAACCTCGCGACCCCAGGCTCCCCAGATCACCGGCTGCGGATTTCCGGTGGTGCCGCTGGTCGTCTGCAAGATAGCGGGGCCACGCGGACGATCCGTGCGCATCGCCAGGGAGCCGAATGGTGGATTTGCGTCAACATCGGCGAGAATCATGGTCTTGTCGATGATGGGTAACCGGTTGAGATCAGACAGATCACAAATATCGTGGGGTGTGATGCCGGACTCGCTCCACAGTCGTTGGTAAAACGGAGTTTTCCAGGCGCACGCCATTACTTTTGCGAATCGTTCCTGCTGTAAGTCCTCAAGTGTCGTACGAGTCATGCCCTGGTAGGTCTGGAGAAACGACGGTCCCCAGGGATACTCCCGCATTAGTCGGTTTTGATCGACTGATCCCGCGTAAGTCTGGTGCAGGCTTGACTTCTCGTGGCCACTCACAAGATCTCCCACAGTTCGGTGATGTCCTCGACCTCGTCGATGCCGTGGATATACGAGTAAAGCGCATCGGCATACTGAATTCTGCCGCCGATGGTCATAGCCAGATCAAATTTTTGCCGTGATTGTTTCGGAGTTAGTGGGTGTTCGGGGCTACCCAGGGAATAGGGCACGTCGCTGACCAACGTGCGACCATCCTTCAGCGTGACGGTGACCCGCTGCGGATTGAATGCATTGGGGTCAGGGTTGGTATCCGCCGAGACATGCACTCGATCGGTCCATGCCAAGACATCGCTATTGGTAATGCGATCGGCGTGGTAGGAATCGACGCTGATTGTTCCGTCGTCAAGCAGGCACGGAACGAGGTAGGCCAGACATAATCGTGCAGCTCCGACTGGCATATCCGCGGTCGGCCGCCGACCAACAAGACCGAAAACCATGGAGGGAACCTCTATATCGACGCGGTCGACAGTGTCGCGGGTGAAGCCGTGTTCAAGCTGCAGTGCCAGCAGGCCGCCGAGGGAACCGTGTGTGGCGCGACCGCTGGGGAAGGGCTTGATGCTCGTGCGCTCGATTTCCCAGTTGGTGGAATCTACGGCGGTTAAGAGTTCGGGGTTGCCATCGGTTTCGATGAGCGTGTAGTACCCGTATTTGCCTTCGAGGACGAACCTTGGGCCCTTGAATCCTGCTTCTGCCAGGTCCATTGCATTCATGGCCGCTCGAGCGTTGAAGCCGATCTGAAGGGCGAGAACCTGCGCGCCCTCGGTGTGGGGTTGCATCGTTCCGGAAATGGCGCCGTAGGCGATTCCGAATGCCGACTCAATACGCTCCAGTGACCAGTTGGCCATGATTCCTGCGCCGACAACGGCACCCAATCCGCCGGCAGTTGCTGGACGAAAGAAGCGCAGTGGCGAGTTGGTGACAACGCCGAGCCTGGCAGCCACCTCAACCCCCGCGATGATGCCGTCGATGACCTGACGCCCCGACACAACCTCGCCCCGTGAGGTCATTGATTGAGCCCAAACCAACACTGCCGGCGTCACGACGGTCATGGCATGCACGACACCTGGCTCGTGAATGGGGTCCCATTCCAATGTGTGCACTTGATGGGCGTTGATGAAAGCTGCACCGCCCGTACTCACACTCGGGCCTCCACCCCAGATGTTCGCCTGAGGTGGGCCACCCCATTGCTCAACGACGATTCGAGCCCGCTGTGACTCGAGGGTTGATGCACCAGCGACGCCGACGGCCAGCGTGTCAGCCAGAAGCGTCACTGCTTGTTGACGCACAGCTGCCGAACAACCACCGATGAGTCGTTGCTGAACGGTGTCGATAAATTGACCTGCAAGCGGTTTCAGGTTTGCTGGTGTGTTTGATTCAGTCACATTTCCCATGGGATACCTCTTTCTGCAGGCCAAATCCGCAAAATGTAAGACATCTTTATTGATTTGTGACACCTTAACCCTTGCGCATCGAAATAGTCGGGCATTTAGATGGTGGCATCCGGTCGATCGGTTTTGCGCAGGGTCGGCACGAGTTCCTACACAACCAAAGGTGGTTCCATGAAACGAAAAGCCCTGGTCGCTTCTGCGGCCGTTGTGGCCCTCACGATTGCCGGTTGCTCCGGCGGATCAAGTGATGGGTCTTCGACCGACGGCGGTACACCCGCATCAAACCTGACCTACCTCGGCCTGGATGTTCCGGCCGGACTTGATCCCGACGGCCCGTCAGCATCGATCCCGGCCACTCAAATGGGCATCGCAAACCTGATGGAGCCACTGGTTTATTACAAGCCGGGAACCGAAAATGAGACCGGTGTCGGTCTGCTGGAGTACGGCTATGACATCGACAAGTTTGACGGCCGACTCGCCGAGAGCGTTACCTTCGACGAAGCCACGTTGACCTGGACGTTCAACCTGCGCGAGGGCGTCACAGGCTGCGATGACGCAACCTTCACGGCCGATGATGTGCTTTACACGTTTGCCCGGGCTAAGAGCGTCAGCGGCGCAGCGCCCATTGGCTGGTTCTTGTCGAACGTGGCCAACATCGGTGGCTTCACGACTGATGTGTTCTCTGAGGATCCCGCAGTAGCGGCCGAGGCGAAAGAACTTGGTGACTGGATCACTAAGACTGATGACTACACCGTCGTCATCAAGCAGGATGATGCCAACAAGCTCTTCCTCCCGGTGTTGACCATCTTCGGTTTGAACATCTATGACAAAGAAATCATGGAGGCAAATGCGACGCCGGATGATCCCTGGTCGCATGAATATGCCAACAATGTCAACGCCCCATCCTTTGGCCCGTACTGCGTTTCGTCGTGGGAGAAGAACTCCGAGATGGTCCTCGAGGCCAATCCGGATTACTACGGTGGCGCACCCGCGGTAGCGAACGTCGTGTGGCGCAAGGTTCCGCAGTCTGCCAACCGTCTCGCCTCAGTGTCGACCGGTGCAGCTCAACTGACCGACAGCCTGACCCCGCGTGAGTTTGCCAGTGTTGAAGGCAACGATGCGGTGCGAGCCTGGCGTGCAACAGGCAACCTCAACACCTTCCTGGGCATGAACTTCCAGTCTCCGCCGTTTGATAACCCGAAGGTGCGTCAGGCTTTTGCCTACGCGTTGAACTACGACAAGATCATCCAGGACGGATACTTCGGTCGAGCCGTCAAGTGGGAGGGTCAGATTCCCATGTCGTACCCGGGCTACTCCAAGCAGGACCCGCAGTTTGGCTATGACGTTGAAAAGGCTAAGCAGCTCCTCGCGGAATCCGGTTGGACCGATGACGGAAGTCTCAAGTTGACCTACGTCTCTGAATCGGAGTCGACCCTCGGCCCGATCGTCACCCAGATTAAGGCAGACCTTGCCGCAATCGGGGTTGAAATCCAGCTTGATCCGATCCCTCAGACACAGTTCGGCGACCGCGCACTCGTCAAGCGTGACCTGCCGTTCTTCATCAATGACAACGAAAAGCCCATTGGTGTTGACGCTGGCTACGCCACGTTGCTGTTCTTCGTTTCCACCGCACAGGGTGGCTTGAACAACATGGTCAACTACGAGAGCGATGTCGTCGACGGGCTCTGGGCTGAGGCCAAGAACGAGGCAAGTGTGGAGACCCGAGACGGAATCCTGGCTCAGGTACAACGCCAGTTGCAGGAAGATGTCGCCTGGGCGCCCATCGTCCAGTACGACAACCAGTGGTTGTCAGCACCAGGCCTGTCGGGCATTGTGCTGCACCCTGATAACTCGGTTCACTTCTCTGATCTGAGTTTGACCAACTAGTTCGCGTACGGGTGCCGCTCAGTTGCACGTCGACTGAGCGGCACCCGTAGCCCGGTTTGACATCGGGATCATTCATCCGCCTGTCGAGGAAGGGAACACTTCCACTGTGGGGCGTTACGTACTCAAAAGGGTGGGCATCGGCCTACTCCAGGCGATCGGCATCACTGTCGTTGTCTTCTTCGTCATTAGAGCCCTACCGGCAGACCCGGTAGCTCGACTCGTTGGTTTCAACTCTTCGCCCGAGGTTTACGCGCAAGCCCAGGCATCGCTAGGGCTCGACGCGAGCGTATGGTCGCAATTCACGACGTATGTGAGTGGGCTCGTGAGGGGTGACCTCGGCGTCTCGTGGGTGACGGGTAGCTCAATCTTGGGGGAGCTTCGCTCGGCGCTACCGATCACTTTGCAGCTGATCACCCTCGCATTCGCGCTGGCGTTGCTCGTGTCGGTGCCGGTTGGCATCGCTACGGCGAAGCGCCCAGGCGGAAAACTCGATAAAACAGTCTTCGGCTACGGCCTGTTCGCTGGTGCTCAGCCGGAGTTCTGGTGGGGCCTGCTGTTCATCTTCTTCTTTTACTACACCCTGGGAATAGCACCTGCGCCACTCGGCCAGTACGCGCCGGGTGTCACTCCACCCCCGGAAATCACGGGTATGTCCCTTGTGGATTCGCTCATCACCGGCAACATTGCTGCGTTTACCGATGCTGCCTGGCATCTGTGGCTACCGGTGATGACATTGGCATTTATCGTCTCGGGACCGATCATCAAGATGACGCGCCAGAGCATGAGTCGGGTGCTGGGCAGTGAATTCATTCTCTATCAACAGGCTTCTGGTATTCCTGCCAACAAAGTGGCACGTTCAACTATTCGTGCGAGTCTGCCCCCGGTCTTGACCTTGGCCGGAATCCTGTTCGGGTTCCTCCTTGGCGGAGCTGTGCTGATAGAGCAGGTATTCGCCTTCAACGGTCTCGGCTCGTATTCCGTTCGTGCAGTGCTGAACCTTGACTACCCGGCCATTCAAGGCACGGTCCTCATCATCACGATCGTGTCACTTGGCGTGTACTTGGTGCTGGACCTGCTCCTTGCCGTCATCGATCCGAGGGTGAAAAACTGATGACTATTCCGCAATCGCCACCGGTCAAGGGTGAGCATCCCCTGGAGAATCTCGCCGATAAGAAGATTAAGGCACGCAGGTGGTATCACGACAAGCTTCTTGTTACCGGTGCCATCATCGTCGGTATCGCGTTGTTCCTCGCTGCCTTTGGCGAAGCCATTGCTCCCTACGACCCCACGGTTCCGGTCGGCCCGCCGAGTGTGCCACCGTCGACGACCTACTGGTTCGGTACGGACACATCTGGTCTGGATGTGTTTAGTCGCGTGATCTCTGCACCGCGGATCGACGTGACGCTGGCTGTCAGTGCCGCGGTGCTCTCCGGAATCCTTGGCACGTTCATAGGTCTTATGGCTGGCTTTTACCGGGGCGTCTTCTCTGGCTTCATCATGCGCGTGTCCGATGTCTTGCAGGCCTTCCCGGTTTTCATTCTGGCCATGGTGCTCGTTGCACTGTCGGGACGAAATCTCACCAACTTGATCTTCGCGCTGACCTTCTTGTACACCCCCATCTTCATTCGTTTGACACGTGCGGAAGTACTCACCCAGCGCGAACGCGCATATGTCGAGGCGGCTCGTGCGGCGGGTAATTCTGACTTGAAGATCGCAATCAAGCATGTGTTGCCGAACTCACTCACCCCATCGCTGATTCAACTATCGGTCACGGTGGGCTTTGGCATCTTGTTGACCGCTGGGCTGTCCTTCGTTGGTGCGGGCGTACGTCCACCGAATCCTGAATGGGGATTGATGATTGCCAACAGCGCGCCACAACTCGTGCTTGGTGAATGGTGGACCTCGTTGTTCCCGGGCATCGCCGTGTCATTAACGGTGGTTGGTTTTGCCGCCTTGAGTAATGCAATCGAACGACGGGTTGCTACATCATGAATGAGCGCATTCTCGCTACCAAGGGTCTCACCGTCACTTATCCCACGGTGCAAGGTTCGTTCACAGCAGTTAATGGCGTGAATTTAGAGTTGAACTCCGGTGAGATCGTTGGCCTCATCGGTGAGAGCGGATCGGGCAAGACTTCGCTGGCTCTCGGTCTTCTTGCCCTCGCCCGTTATCCGGGCCGAGTGTCAGGGAGTATTGATTTTTTGGGTCAAGAACTGTTGACGCTACCTGAGGAGAAGCTGCGTGAAATCCGTGGTCGGTCCATTGGATTGATCACGCAGAAACCTCGGCAGTCACTCAATCCCTTTCAGAATGTGGGCACGCAGATCGGGCGGGTGTATCGAGCGCATGTCGATGCTTCTAAGGCCCAGGCACAAGATCATGCGATTGAGTTATTGGAGAACGTGGGTATTAACGATCCGCAGCGTCGGATCAAGGCGTACCCGCATGAACTTTCCGGCGGTATGGCTCAACGTGCACTCATTTCCATGGCGCTGAGTGCACAGCCGCAACTCCTCGTTGCCGATGAGCCAACGAGCGGACTTGACGTGACGATTCAGGCACAGTTCCTTGATCGCATGTGGCAACGAGCCGAGGAAACGGGAACGGCTGTCTTGCTCGTCACACAGGATCTTGGCATTGTCGCCAATTATTGTGATCGCGTTCTGGTCCTAGAGAACGGCAAGCTGGTGGAAGATGCCCCCACCCGAGAGTTTTTTGCGAACCCTACTGACGCATACAGCAAAAAAGTATTGTCCCTTGCGGGTGAGCGTGCACAGGCGGAAACTGCGAGCCAGGAAGCAGGGTCCCAGACGCCACTGATTCGTCTCGAGGGTCTACGCAAGACCTTCAAACTTGACGACGGCAAGGTGCTTAGCGCGGTATCCGATGTATCGCTCACGGTCATGCAGGGGCGGTCTCTTGGTCTGGTGGGTGAGAGTGGCAGCGGCAAGACGACAGTCGGTCGACTGATTCTGCGTCTCCTTGAGGCAGATGAGGGTGACATCTGGTTCCGCGACACCGACCTTACGGCCATGAGTACGCGTGAGTTCCGCGAATTCCGGTCGAAGATTCAGGTCGTTTTTCAAGACCCGTTTGACTCGCTTAATCCGCGATGGTCGGTAGAAAAGGCGATTAGTGAACCGCTGGACCTACACACCAAGATGTCCAAGGCCGAGAAGGCTCAACGCGTCAGTGAGTTGTTGGACCAGGTTGGACTCTCTGCTGATGTCCGAGGTTCGCGTCCGTCTGGGCTGAGCGCAGGTCAGCAGCAACGCGTGTGTCTGGCTCGGGCACTGTCCACGGAACCGGATTTTCTGGTGCTCGACGAGCCCACGTCAGCGCTTCCACCAGTAGCTCGAGTCGAGATGATCGCCTTGTTGAAGGACCTGAGAGAACGCTTGGGCCTGTCGTTCATTTTCATCTCGCATGATCTCAGTACGGTTCGCGAGTTGTGTCAGGACGTCGCGGTGATGTACCTGTCGCAGATCGTCGAGATGGGTCCCACATCAAAGGTCTTCGCTCACCCCGAGCACCCCTACACTCGAGCACTTTTGGATTCCGTTCTCTTCCACGATCCACTGGATCGCCGCGTCGATAGAGAACATCTGGGTGCACTGGAAGGTGAGATCCCAAGTCCGATCGACCTGCCCAAGGGCTGCTATTTGGCTGGACGCTGCCCGTTCGCCGAGGATCGTTGTCGCGAGGAGCCTCAGTTGCTCCAGATTACTGAGCCAGATCACCTCGTCCGGTGCTGGAAGTCGGTCGAGGGGATTTTGAGCGGAGCGAGTGTTGTCGGGTGACACCCTCGGCTAAGACCCGCGTGGTCATCGTCGGCGCTGGTGCCACCGGCGCGGCTTTTGCTTGGCGGGCAGCAGCCGCTGGCATGGACGTCGTCTGTCTTGAGCGCGGCCACTGGACGCCACCGGCAAGTACGCCGAGCGCGAGGGCCGATTGGGAGGTAGAGCGTCTGACGTCTCGGTCTGCGAATCCCAATATCCGCAAAGGGGTCGCCGATTACCCCATCATGGACGACACCTCGGTGATCAAACCTGCGATTTACAATGGGGTTGGCGGTAGCACCGTGTTGTGGTCAGCACACGCACCACGTTTCCGCCCATCAGATTTCCGTGTTCATAGTCTCGATGGTGTAGGAGCCGATTGGCCGTTCACATACTGGGACATAGCCCCGTACTACGAGATGAACGATGACATCGTGGGGGTCTCAGGTCGCAGCGGTGACCCTGGAAACCCACCGAGAACACCCCGACAGACACCGCCGGTACCACTAGGTGGCGCGGGTAAGCGCGTAGCCGCAGCACTGAATCAACTCGGTTGGCACTGGTGGCCCACCGACGGTCAAATTCTTACCGAGCCGCGCAACGGTCGTCCGGCCTGCAATGGATGTGGACCGTGCGAAATGGGCTGCTTCAGCGGGGCGCGAGCTTCGGCGGACAACACGTACTGGCCATTGGCGCTGGCGCTAGGGGCGAAACTGATTACCGGTGCATCTGCTACGCGCATATCTACTGATGACCAGGGGCTAGCCAAAAGCGTTCATTGGTGTGATGAATCCGGTCATCAGCACGAGACTGCGGGTGATTACATCGTCGTGGCCTGCAATGGCATTGGTACGCCAAGGCTGCTGCTGGCAAGTGCTAACGGTGATCACTCCAACGGTCTCGCGAATTCATCCGGCCAAGTCGGCCGCAACCTCATGCTGCATCCCATCGCTGGTGTGACCGGGATTTGGGATGATCGGGTTGATGGTTGGTCCGGCAATGATGCTTTTGCGCTGCTTTCGCAGCATTTCTATGAGACCGACCCTGATCGAGGCTTCTTACGCGGCTATGAAATGCAATTGACGCGTTCGCAGGGGCCACTGCTGACCGCCCTCGGTGGGTTCGGCCTCGATATTTCCTGGGGAGCTTCGCATCACCAACGTTTTGACACCGTATTCGGACACAGCGCTACCTTGGCGGTTACCTGTGAGGATCTGCCGGTCGACCACAATTTCATTAGCCTCGACGCGTCAATAACCGATCGGTTCGGCGTGCCGGCAGCTCGCATGCATTATCAAGTTGAGGAAAATGCCGAGCGGATGCTCGACCATGGCATCGCCGCGGCACAGAAACTACTCAATCAAGCCGGCGCCCGCGAAACGGTGACCACTCGAGTGTTGCCCGGTGCGGGATTCCACTTGATGGGTACGGCGAGAATGGGAACAGATCCGAGGTCGAGCGTCGTGGATGCTGACTGTCGGTCTCATGACGTACCGAATCTGCTGATCATCGACGGATCTGTCTTTGCCAGCGCTGCGGCTGTCAATCCCACACCGACGATGCAGGCGATCGCGCTTCGTGCCGCTGATCAACTGGTTGGAGCATTGTCGTGACGCCTAGCCAACTGTGTTTCTTGGCCGGAGTTCTCCCTGGTGATGGGCAATGGCCGTGTGCTGCAGATCTTGATCTAGATGAGGCATCAATCGGTGCCAATGCATCAATGTTGCAGGCATGGGAACGCATTTCAAAGTGGGCTCTGCCGCCCAGAGAGAAAGCCGAAGCTTTGGCTGAGGCACTCACGACTTTTGAGCGCGCTCATCCGGATGATTTTGCGCAAGGGTTAGTCATGGCATACGGAATGTATTACGCACACCCGAATGTTCTGAAGGTTGTCGAGCACAGGTCGGGTTATGCGGCCAGGCCACCACAACCTCAGGGGCACCTAGTGGTGTCCGCCGACACAGGAGAACATCCCATGACTAACCCGGCCGAGGTTCTCTGGCGCAATGACGGCACGAGTCAGTCCGAACAGGTACGAATGATTCAGCAAACCGACCCCGATCGAGTATGGACAATAGAGGAGATCTCAACATGGCCCATGTCGTAGTCCTATTCAATCTGCGAGACGGAGTGAGCATTGAGGCTTATGAAGACTGGGCCCTTACGCGCGACATTCCTACCGTTCGCGATCTGCCGTCAGTCCATTCCTTTCGTGTCTTTGCCGCCTCGGGTCTTTTGGGCGGCGGTGAAAGCCCGTACGACTACATTGAAGTTATCGAGGTGACCGACATTTCGTCGCTTGGCACGGATGTTCAAAGCCCGCAGATGCAGCAGATCGCCTCTCAGTTTGCCGAGTTTGCTGAGAGTCCCTTGTTTGTGGTTACCCAAGAATTGGAAGGCTAGAGGTTATGCGCGGACTAGCAGGTAAAGCGGTCTTGATTACCGGAGCAGGCCGGCGTCGGGGACTCGGTGAGGGCATAGCGCTTCGTTTCGTGCAGGAGGGGGCGCACGTGATGATTGCGGATCTTGATCGACCCCAGGGTGATCAGTTTCCCGAGCACGGAGTGCCGGCCCAATCAGAGATGGACGCCTTGGTTGCATACCTCAATGAGTGTGGGCCCGGTTCAGCAGCGGCCATCACCTGTGATGTAAGGCAAGAGGAACAGGTGGCAGCAGCTGTTGCTGCCACTGTATCCGCCTTCGGCGGTGTCGATGTCTTGATCAATAATGCCGGTGTCGGATACTTGATGAGCCCGATCGTTGACACAGATCTTGCTGACTGGGACGTTGTGCTGGGCGTCAACCTCACCGGAACATTTCTGGCCGCAAAACATGCTGGCAAGCAGATGATTCGTCAGGGTAGAGGTGGCCGCATCATCAACATCTCTTCCCAGGGCGGCAAGTCTGGTTTTCCACATGCCGGTGCCTACGTATCCAGTAAGCACGGTGTTATCGGGTTCACGCGGACCGCCGCAATTGAATTCGGTCCGCATGACATCACGGTCAATGCGGTGTGCCCCAACCATGTGACCACGGGTCTCGGGTCGTGGCAAAACGACTACTTCTCCGAGTTGCTTGGTCAGACCTTGGAGGAGTATATGGACGGAATGCTCTCGCGTATTCC